>OJJX01000010.1_pt1 | contig 329172 bp, 331 predicted proteins | sample 1596411 | NCBI WGS metagenome assembly OJJX01 (sample SAMEA4350136, study PRJEB24818) | metagenome | biome: human; feature: gut; material: faeces | place: Denmark | collected 2013-09 | reverse complement strand
TTACGACACAAGATAAAAATATTATCGGGAGCACATTATCAAAAGTGACGTTGTAAAGTATTGTTTTTTAATATTTTATACTTCAACAAAAATATCAACTTGTGATAAGTCACTAATTGGGATAATAGTGCACTGCCATCCCGTAGACCTCCTCGTCTGAAATCGCTACGGCGTTACCACGCTTCCTGGCTTCACCCATGATATAACTACAGCATTCATCAATGCTTTTCTTCTCATTCGCATATTTGGGGGCGAACAGTGAATCTTCTTCCGCCCGTTTGTCCAAATAGGCTTTGATTGCCTGTTTGAAACTTTCATTACTTGCCATGGTTACTTAATTTTGAAGTGGTTGATAATATTTATTTGTGATTGATTCTGATGTTATACTCGCATAAGAATTTTCCTATATCGTCGCTTGCTATATTGGGAGGTGGTGCATTATCTCCGTATATAGCCCGTATTGCATCCTCATTTCCCCCGTATGCCTTCCAATAGGTGTAGGCAGTATGGTTGTTGGGAACGTTAGGAAAAAGTTCTGTGAAGGCGCTGAAATCGTTTTTAGCCTTTTTTTTGAGTTCCTGAATGTTTTTTACTCCCTCAATCATGGCGCACGCTGCATCTTCTATCCGAGTGAAACCTTTTTGGGATTGTTTCATGGCGGTTTCATTGGACAGTTTGACGTGCTCGTCTCTTCTATCCCTGCAAAAGTCCGATAGGGCTACCATAATGGACTGGTTGTTTATCCTGTTTCCCCAGACGAACTGTCCACGGCTCCCGTTTTTAAGCTGTGTGAAGAATATGCAAAGCTCGGCCAGATTGAGAAAATAATAGCTGGCCAATATGCTTAGCGCCGTTTCGGCAAGTTGTTGAGGTGCGATATCAATGTCTGCGTATCGGAGGATTGATTGCAGGTGCTCTGTGATAATCCTGACTGATGTGGCGTTGCCGAAGACAGCATTGATGTCCGCAAGGGTGGGAATACCCTCAATCCTGATTGCTTGTGCTAATGTCAGGTTACAATTCAGCTGGGCTTGCGTGCCGGACCAGTTGTCAACCAATTGGGAGGCTGTTGATCCATTTCTCAAGGTCTGCTGGAGCGGTGTCAGTGTCTCCGGCTTTTTCCTGGATTGGGGTATCTGTCCTGGGGACATTATCACAGTGATCTGTTTTTGAAGTCTTGTTTCCATTTTGAAGTCTTTTTTCGATTATCCAAAGGTTGGCCCGGCTGTCCCATCGTTCAATTTTAGCCCCGTTGGTGTTTTTCCAGCTTAGCGCATCGAAGTGGTAGAAGAATATCTCCGCCTGCTGTTCCCAGTCCGGGAGCTTGTCACGGAAGTAATCTTTCACCTGTTCCAGGGTAGGGGCTATAAATTCGGTTTTTGGTTTTGAAGGCTTCTTTTTAGGTTTTTCCTGCTCGGGCTTAAATAACTCGCTAGAGTTATTATTATCTTTACTCTTAAGTCTTATATTAATGTTAGCCTTTTTACTTAAAGGTTTACTTAAGTCATTACTTAAGAGTTTACTTAAGGGTTTACTTAAATCATTTAAGTAATAAACGGGCGATTTCGCATTTTTCTTACCTGACTCAAACTGTAGTAAACCTTTTTGCTGTAATCTGTTCCTGACTTCAATTACGGTTGGTTCTGATATACCGGTTGCGAGGACGATTCGTCTGTTGGGACACTCAAACGGATTCTCCCAACCCCGACTATTGCACTCGTTCAAAAGGAAGAAGTACAAATAAACTTCGTTCGAGGAAAATGCTACACTCTGATGTGTCTTCCAAAATTGGTTTACGTAATCTATATAAGTCATTGTAGGTAAGAATTTACTTCGTTTATGAACTCTTGTAGTGAATGGCAGATAACATACTTGTTTTGGTATCTCTCTGCTTCTGTCTGCCACGTTCGTTGGTGCTCGCTCTGTGTACCCTTCGGTGTCTTCATCTCTATACAGAGGGAAGCCCATCCCTTTTTGGGTATGAGCAAAATCAAGTCTGCTACACCTCTCACTGCTCCTTCATACTTCATCCGTGCTCCTGTCTTGGCATCACGTTTGCCACCGTTGGGCACTGCAAAAAGCATACGAGCCAGTTTGGGATATTGTAACCGGAACCATACCAAACAATCATGTTGTATTTGGCTTTCTGATAATGGTGTTGTCTGTTTCCTCATATTCTTCCGTTGAATAGGTTCATTGCCATATCTACCACATTCTCCTTAACCACATCATCCGTCCCTGTCACTCCGTTGGCTATTCCTTTTTTGGTCTGAATGACATCATACATATATTTGTCGATAGTATCCTTTCCAAGATAGTAGTAACAGTTTACGTTGTTCTTCTGTCCGTTCCGATGTGCTCGGTCTTCTGCCTGCTCACAATCGGAGAAAGTCCATGGGAACTCGATAAACGCCACACGGCTGGAAGCTGTCAATGTAAGACCTGTACCTCCTGATTTGTAGTTAAGGATGATCAGCTTGCAAGAAGGGTCGTTTTGGAAGCGGTCTACCGCTGTCTGTTTTTGAGTAGCATTGTCTTCGCCTGTAACGGTGACAGCTTCAGGGAATATCTTCTTTAATTCCTGTACTACTTCTTTCAGGTAAGCAAAGACTATCAGTTTCTCACCTCCGTCAATCACGTCATGGATGAATTCGGAAAAGACTTTGATTTTTCCCCTGGCTGATATGGCTTTCAATATTCCCATTTTCACCATTACTTCGCCTCTTAATGCCTTGGCCACCTTTTCATCGTCCGCATTCTTGTAAGTTCGGAGATACTGTATCAGGTCGGCTTCCGCTTTGTCGTATTCTTTGCGATTGGATATGTCCACCTCTATATATTGGCGTGACTTGTCCGGCAACTGAGTGAGTACCTTGGCCTTTTCGCGCCGGAAGAAGCAGGTCGATGATAACCTCCAGTTCAGTTCTTTCACATTGCTTGACTGTTTAGGTCCATCGCAGAACCTCTCTACGAAATACTTGTATCCTCCGAAATCCTCTAATCGTCCCATTATCTTGAGTTGTTGTATAAGGTCTGTATTGTTGTTCACTACTGGGGTTCCCGTCAGTTCCAAGATATATTCTTTGCCTTTACATATTCCTTCTACGAACTTGGATTGCTGGGTCTTGGTGGATTTGCACTTGTGTGATTCGTCAATGACTACGGATTTGAATAACGATATTCGTGGATCAAACTCAATGGATTTCATGGTAAACCGTGCATCCTCCTTTACTTTAAGTACAAAAAACTTTTTCAGTGATTCATAATTTGTTATGAATATGTTGCAGCATTTAGTCTCAAAGAAACGGTGCCAACTGGCTTTATTGCGATCATCCAGAATCATGGCATTTTTTCCGGCAAATTTCTTAAATTCACGTTGCCAGTTTATTTTCAATGCGGCCGGACAAATGACAAGGCACGGATACGCTTTTGCTATCGTAACCGTGCCTATTGCCTGTAATGTCTTTCCCAGTCCCGGTTGGTCCCCGAATATGCACCGCTTGTGCTGTAGCGCATAAGCGATGCCTTCTTTCTGATATTCGTACGGTTCCAACAGCAATCCGTGTGGAACCGTAAGTTTTGGAAGGTCGGGAATAGTATAGTCATTATACTCTCTTGTTGTCACTTTGTGCTGTACCCGGCTGCATATCCTTGTCTGTACCGCCCAATCTGCCATCATCCTCACGTATTCCTTATCTTGTAGAGATACCTTCCAAGCTTTTTCGTCAGCGATATAGGCTGCCCGGATATTCTGTTTTACACTTGGAATCCGTTTGACTAGCTCCACTAATCTTGGATGGTATGGGAAGGCTAGTTTGAAGCAGTTGGGGGTAGTAGTTACGCAAAATGGGGACGGCGGTATCATGATGCAAGTTGTTTGACTTTACGTGGTTTACGTGATTTAATTTTCTTTCCGTTCATTATTATGTCAACCCCTGCATCATTCATAGCCTGCTGGAATTCCGCAACCTCTTGATTGAAGTCTGTACCGGCTTCTGGAATGGCGTCCGGTTGTACGTCTGCGTTCGCCGTGTCTTCCTCAAACGGAAGTTCCTGTTGTACAATTCGCCATTTTTTGTTGAACAGATACTCTTTGACTTCGAACTCACAGGATTGGATTTCCTGCTCCAGCTCGAAGGCATTGATATACGATTCATTCTCATTATTGAACATGGTGAACGGAGCGCATAGGTTCAGAACTTTTCCTGTTTTGAGAAAACGTTTGGCTACCAGAGTAACCCCTTCATTATCTCCATCTCCGCCAATGGAATACCCTGTAACGTCAAGCACCTGTCCTATGATATCAGGCACTTCATCTACTGATTCTATACCGTCCACTTCTTTCTGTTCTGTAAGCAAAGCGGCGTGGGGATTCAGCTTGCTGAATGCATTGATAAGGTCTGATGTTACCAGGTTCTTGCCTTCTACGGTGGTTGTACCATTCTCATCCTTGTAGGTGGCCACCAAGGTACTGTCCTTGGTGATTTTAGCTTTTATGATCTTCATTATCTTCTATATTTATATTCGTTGACAAATTCGTTATAATAACGGTCTTCCGGAAGGGGAAGTGTTATTCCCAGTTCCGTGGCTGCATCTGCTTTGACCTTATTCAAAAAGTCCGTCATCTGAACGGTGTTCAGCTCCGATGTGCCTCTGACTATTTCTTCCTCTATTCCTTGGAAATAGGCGGTTTCGCTCAGAAACTTACGGCAGTAGTGTTTATGGACTACATTTTTCTCTGTTCCTGTTTCCTGCTCGATGCAGGTAAACCAAAGCCACATCAGGGCGTTTTGACTTAATGTGCGCGGCTCTGTGTAACGTTCGATAATTAACCTGTAACGACCGTTACGGAGCTGCGAGCACATGAAATCAAAGGACTTGTTCAGTGTTACCACACCTTTTTCTTTTATAAGGATAGCTTCTTGTGCCATTATTCCAGTCCGAAAATCTTCTTGTCCGTGATAGATTCTCTATTAGCTTCCAAAAACTCTATGAAATGTTCTACGTGTGCCGTGAGCAGTTTCACTGTCTGTTCGTGATTGTAAGTATAATATTCCGGATATTGCGTACCACTGATAAGCGGTGTGCGGCTGGTACCGCCTTTCAGCGCATAAGCCGTAAACTCAAATGCCTTTATGTTTTCCATCTGACCGGAAGCAATTAGGCAATAAGGGTAGACATGGCGCTGCCACCCGTGGGCGTATTTGCCGAACTCGTATTTAGATGTGGATTTTATGTCATAAACAACATCCTTTCGGAGTTCGTCGATAAATCCGTATAACTCCACATTTCCGTACTGGGTAGGAAGAATGGCGGATACATAGACCTGACTTAATGAGCCTTTGAAATACTCTGCCTGTTCTATACACCATTGTCTGTCGAAAAGGAAATGCCGTGCAGGTGCGATATCCGTTGCTGGAAAAGCTACTTGTATGGTATTGGTTTCCTTATCGCCAATGATGGAGTAGGGGGAACGCTCTGTCGGCACGTGATTTTCGCAATGGACATAGCAGTCAATGATAGCATTGAAGGCTGTTCCCTTGTCGGCTGCTTCACTCTCAAACGGTACACGGTTGATAGCATCCAGAAGGTCTTGCTTCAGGCTCTCTTCGATTTCTTCCGGAGAGCGTTTATACTCTCCGGTTTCATTATCAATGTTCCAGAAGTTTTCCACTTCTTCATCAGCTCTCAGATACTTGTCGAATTTGTCAAGTAATGAGGGATAGATTTTATAACTAGGCTGCTTCATATATTTTTTTGACTTTATCGAATTTCAACCCTAATTCCTTGCATCTTTTATTCAGTAGCATACCTGCTTGTAATTTGCTGTCGAAGATATGCTGCAGGCTCTCCAGTGATTGTTTCACTTCGTTGGCCGTGTCCGCATCCGCTACCATGGCTATCTGTTCCTTGATAACTTCCATAAGACCTTCATATTCGGAGGACAGTTCTGCCTGTTTTTCCTGATAGGTCTGATAAGTGTTTACAATCTTTGTCATAAAGTCGTTCGGTCCGGTGATTGTACCTTCTGCATTAATGATAACTGGTATCTTTATGCGTGCCGGAAGATTGCAGGTATTCTTACCGTAGAATTTCTCGCACGGATCAAAAGAGATGGTTCTGTCCTTACCTATGGCTTCCATATAGCCTACAAGATCAAGCTCTTTAATCAGGTCACCGGCAGAAGAACCTCCGATTTCCGGGCGTATCTGTTTGTCCTCTCCGTTCTTTTCCTCGCGTTCATGGGCTACGAATATTACTGATTTACCCATTAGTGTGACTTGGTTTACGAAGTTGATGAACATATTCTTTCGTACTCCATATCCTTGCAGGGACAGTGTGCCATCCGCTTTCTTCATTTTGGGATTGTTTTTCATTATATATTTATCCATGAAGGATAACATTTTTCCTGCCGTATCAATAACGATGGTCTTGTATTCGGCAATTTCTCCGCTCGTAAGAACTTCATCCACCTCTTCCCATTTGGAAATTTGTACGGTGTCTACACGGTGGGCTGCATTCACACGGTGAACGCCACCGTCAAAGTCCAGGAGTAGTGGCTGGGGAGAGCTTAACGCCAGTGTGGTCTTTCCCATACCAGGTTGTCCGTAGATTAATGCCGACAGGGCATTCTTAACTGTCAGTTCGTTAGGTTTTTTGATAAGTCCCATAATCAATAATTTTTAGTGGTTAATAAATGAGTTAAAAAAAATAGTTCCCGGATAGTCGGCCAGGACACACCGGGATAAATAAGGATATAGAATATAACATATAAAGAGGGCTCTCACCTCACGCTGTCCTTTCCAGCGGCTTTGGGTTAAATTATTATCTAACAAATTGCTCTCTGCTTCACTGCCTTGAAGTCTCTAACATGGCTACGTTTAAAGGGTGTACGGCTCCCTCTCTTTGGGTGTGGGTAATACAGGATTCGAACCTGTATCTGTATTCCTCCTGAAAACAATCACAAACCGTCTGAACGTAAAGAAAAAAGTGAATACCGCTTTTCCATTAAGCTAATTACCCGTGTGGCTTATGCCACTTTCTTTTTTAATTTTCTAGGCTTCCTTGGCATTTTGACCTGTGCATAACGCAGGACATCACTGGCATTGCAGAACCATTTCCCGTTTTGTGCGCATGTAGGCTTGTCGGAACGTATTTTGTTTTCTTCGATCAGTCTGATAAGCCTTCCTATGCCTCCAACTATTTTGGCCGCTTCTCTTTTACCGAATGTATGAGTGTCCATGATGGCTAGGATGTCTGCTAGCCGTGCTTCTGCCGTTCCATCAAATAAGATGGATGTCCGTAGTTGGTTGTTAACTGTATAGTTCATAATCTGAATCTGTTTTTGTTCGTCTTGTTCTTGATACTTGGGTGGTTCTTGTCTTTGCTCTGCTGCATTGTCTCATGTCGGGATGAAAATCCAATGCGGCAATGACAAGGAACAGGATGGAGAAGAATAGCTCAAGCCCGTGTTTACGTATCTCTTTTATATCGAAGTTGATCTTCATGCGCTCACAGAACATGTATAATACAAGCTCGGTATCTTTGGAAATACCCAGTTTTTTGTATATATCCCGCTTCTGTGCTTTGATGGTCCATTCCGAGCGTTGCAGACTGTCGGCTACTTCCTTGTCGGCTAAACCCTTGCAATATTGTTCGGCGACAAGATGCTCGCGCTCTGATAGCGTAATCATGACACACGCTGGATTTTGAACTCTCCGCGCTTGCGGTCAACCTCTCCTGTTCGTTTCCAATCGGCATTTTCTACACACATCTCCAATCTTAGTCTGGAAATGGTTGTGTTGACGGAAGATATCGCACGCACAGGGAACACAACGATATCACCTACCTTCATCGCTCTCAATGTGGCCGCCCAATTTTCTGTTACTTTTACCATATTACTTCAATTTAGCAAGTTTAACGATGTTGTCTAGAGCATTAATGCTGCTTTCGTGTCGTGCCTGTAGGCGGGTGAACGAATCGAACCACATGTCGCTCTGTTCCTTGACTTCTTTAAGGTCTTGTTCCAGTTCTTGCACACGTCTTACAAGGTCTTCGTGTGTCATGCTTTGTAACTCTTCTACTGTTGTCATAGCTTTATTTTTTTTGATTTTCAATATTGTCAAGTTCGTTGCTTATCACTAATGATGTTACCGCGAAGGCGGTGGATGCTATCCAGAACCATACGCCCATATCGCACATGGTAATAAGGAGTATCGTGTATGATACTGCGCATAATATTGATATTGCTTTCATTTGATTGTGTATTAGTTTTGTTCCCCCAAACCAATCCGATTGGCGGCATCACGCTTTTATTGGGGGATTTACTTAACTTTGTGGTGTCAAACAAAAAATTAAGTATTATGAACAAGTTTGTTGAAATCACCGTGGATGGTGAAAAGTGCATCATCAATGCAAGTGCAGTTCAGCTTGTAAAGCCTACCGATGAAGGTACATTGATTTTATTTCAAAATGGAGCTAAAATCCATACGGAATTTAGCTTTCAGGAGCTGTCAAATATTCTTCTGAACTAAAATTTCTTTCTTGTATATCGGGATAGTGAACAACTTTATGACAACGGTTTTGTTGATTATCCCGGTATCATCTTTTCCTATAAATCCATAGGGTATAGGACGTATTTTTACTATTTTTTCAATTATTGCTTTCATTGTCATAAGTAGATATTATTAGTTTGTGCCCCGATAACCTCTCTCTGGTCTTCCCACCGGAGTTGTCAGCTACTGTTCTTCACTGCATAACCGTTCGGGGCATGATCGCTCTTTTTATTTTACCCTTACACGCTTGGCGCCCTTTGCCGCTTGTTCACTCAGGAATATTGCGTATTGCATTGTACCTTTCTCAGTACGCAAACGGCAGCTTTCAGTTACCTCCGGGACTGCACCCGTAACCCTACTCAAATCTGCTTCTGATGTCACCAGTTCCGAGTCTTTCGGGATGTGTTGTTGCGGAGTGTCGCTTCTCCTGTTTGTTATGGTCAAACTCCATTTAGTAGCGGTAATCCCATCAAAAGGTAGGCTCACTGGCCGTTACCGCTTAATCTCCGCAGTACTGGGAACCTAAATATCCACGGCTGTTGGAATTGTAGCAGTCTGACCATTCGGCTTTGAAAGTGACTTTTTCTGCTTTGACCGGAGTGAACACCTTGTTATTTCTTTCTTCCTGTTGTCTTGCCAGCTCTTCCTGCATTGTAACATTCAGTTTTGCCAGTTTCCATGTTGATTTCAGAACTTCACCGAAGGTCTTGCCTTGTTTCTTGCCTACATACTTGTAAGTTCTGTGGGCATCTCTCATAATCTGTCGTAAATCGAATCTTTTCATTGTCTTACCTCTTTTTAGTTAGTCAATATTTTTGCACTTCCGAACTATTTTTCGTTCCTTTGTGCTGTTGTTTATTGTTTGATGTTGCAAAGATAGATTTAATATCTAATTTATCAAACAATGAATCTAATTATATTTAGATATTAACTCTAATTAACTCGAATATATGAAAGGTCTAAAGGAGCGGTTATTATACTTTATTGAGTATAAAGGTTTACCAGTACAGATGTTTGAAAAGATAGTTGGACTAAGTAATGCAGCAGTTTCGAAGATGGGTGATAATACAAGACGTTCAACGATAGATAAAATATCTAAATCGTTCCCGGAATTAGATGTGAATTGGCTTTTAACAGGTCAAGGAGAAATGTTGTATTATGGTCAAGATGCAGAATCTATTTCAAATAAAGTACAAGAGCCTACATCCCATTATGGTAGGAAAGAACTAAATGAAGGAAATGGTTTCACCACATATCTTCTTCCCATGTCAGCTATGGGAGGAACGCTTACGGGTTTTGCGGCTCCAGGCGCAATGCTTCAAAATTGTGAGGCTATAATTTCACCCATTGAAGATGTAGACTTTGCCATTACAGTATATGGAGATAGTATGGCACCTGAATACCCCTCAGGTTCCCGTATTTTGATAAAGAAGATAAACCCCAATATCTTTATAGACTGGGGTAAAACATACGTTTTGGACACTGCAAATGGGGTTATAGTAAAGGAACTTCATGAGTGCAAGGGTAAGGAAGGTTATGTGAAATGCCATTCGGTAAACCCGGATCCGAAATTCTCGGACTTTGAGGTTCCTTTGTCAGAGGTGTACGGCGTATATCGAGTACTTATGTGTATGTCGGCAAAATAACAAGTGAAAGCAATCTGTATAATAAACTTTTAATATAAAATACTATGGATTTTAAAGATGCAATTAAACAACTCGCAGACAGAGTTGGAAAATTAAAAGATAACATTCAAACAGAAGAAGCAACAAAGAACGCTTTTATCATGCCTTTTATAAATGCTTTGGGATATGATGTCTTTAACCCGTTGGAAGTATTGCCAGAAATGACTTGTGATATTGGTACAAAAAAGGGAGAAAAGATTGATTATGCCATAATGAAGGACGATCAGCCTATCTTGCTTATTGAATGTAAACACTGGAAGCAGGATTTGAATCTTCACGACAATCAACTATTGCGTTATTTCAATGTTTCAAAGGCTAAGTTTGGATTATTGACTAATGGTATTATTTATCGTTTTTATACAGATTTGAAAGAACCCAATATAATGGATGATAAACCATTCTTGGAAGTGGATATAACGGATTTGAGGGATAATCAAATTGAAGAGTTGAAGAAATTTCATAAATCGTACTTTGACGTAGACAATATACTAAACTCAGCCAGTGAATTAAAGTATATGGGAGAATTGAAGGCTATCATTCAGGAGGAATTTTCCTCACCGAGCACTGATTTTGTGAAAATGTTTGCGACTAAAGTATATGAAGGAAGAATGTTGCAAAATATAATCGATCAGTTTACTCCTTTGGTAAAACGTGCTATTTCTTCACATATCAATGATATCATTAATGAGCGTTTAAAAGGTGCTTTAACCGTTAGTGATTCAAAAATTGAGTCGGCTCAACCGAAGCAAACTGACACTCCGGCTGAAGAAACTCAAGCAGAAAATCAACCAGAATCAAAAGTCGTTACTACAGAAGAAGAACTTGATGCTTATCGTATCGTTAAGGCAATCTGTCGGAAAAAAGTGGATATATCCCGTATAGTATATCGTGATGCTCAAACATACTTTAGCGTTTTGCTTGATGACAACAATAGAAAGCCTATTTGTCGTATGTATTTCAATACAGCTACAAAATATGTGGCTACCATTGATGAAAATAAGAAAGATGTGAAACATGTTATTGAAAGCCTTGATGATATTTATAACTATGAGGATGAATTCTTTAAGGCGATCGATATGTACGAACATAAGGAATAGGATAAAAGTTCTAGAAGATTAATTAAAGATAATTGCAGCATTAGCAAATGTATTGTTAGTGCTGCAATGTGAATATTGGAGTTTTATTATATATGATTCAAAGCATATATGACTGTTCATGTCAGTGGAAAAATCAAGACTACTGTCAGCTTTCCCCTTCATGCAAAGGGTGGGGATGTCGATTTCTGTCTACGCCTATTGAAGAGATTCCAGCAACAATCCAGGAGAAAGCAAAGCTCTTTTCCAGAGTGTACCGGGAAGCGAAGCAAAAGGGAGTGCTGGAATGTCCGCACTACCGATCAATTTTCATAGATGAGGTGCTGGCCAATTTGCCGAAGGGTGAAGTGTGTTAAATAAATGGTTTATGTTATTGTTTATTGTTTGATTTTCGTATATTTGCAATAAATCTTAATTTGAATGGGAAGTTGGAGTGAACAACAGGAAGTAAAGAAAGAACGGAAAGAAAAAGATAAAACTAGACGAGATAAACTCGCAGGATATTTTTTCAACCTTTCCCAACTGACTTTTGTTGCATTGGTATTAGGTGGTGTAACTCCACTATATACTAATATTGAAGTAGGAATAAATTGGTATATATTAGTAGCCGGAATTACACTGACCATAATTTTAGCCAATATTGGAAACTTAATTTTAAAATAACACAATATGGAAATGTTAGCAGCAATATTCACCGCAGGCATTATAGTAGCAGGAGCATTTTTGATTTGGCTCAAAACCAAATCTGGGAAGAAATGGCTCGCAAGCTTATAACCCTTGACATATACAGGGTTATTATAGGTGGAATCTCTACCATCATTTTTATTAGAATAGGAAATACAATTTTAAAATAAAGTGGATTATGGACATGTTAAGTTTAGTATATACAATAAGTGCTGTTGTAGGTGGTGGATTTTTGGTGTGGCTTAACACAAAATCCGGGAAAAAATGGCTCGCAAATCTATAGTGTACTTCTCATTGGAAATTGAGGGTATTATGGATGCATTAGGTTTTAGTCTGGCAACAAAAAGTGGTTGGCTGGTCTGTGCTCTCTGATGCCTTACAATTTTGGTTAATGTATGAAAAGGAAATCCCTTGAATGTTTATGGTCGTTCAATTATAGTAGTGAGTTGAACGGCTTTTTAGTATTTGGACGTTAGAACAGGGAAAATAATGAATAAAATAAAATAGAAAATCAAGATGATTTTTACTAAAACGAATCTTGGAGGATTTTGAATGGGTAGATAACCTTCTGCTTGTCAGTATAGTAAGCGCAGATCAGAGTTCATACTGGCAGTCTAAAGGTGGCGAGTTCGAGTCTCGCATGCTCCACTTTTTTAATGATAAAATGAAGGTCTGCGAAGCAGGCCTTTTTTAATTTAAAGACTATAGATATGTTAATTTATAATACAACTTATCAAACAGGCATTGACGATGCGCGTAATTTTGTCATTTGGCTTAGTGAAAGCTATATTCCCGAAGTGGAAAAGACGGGAATATTGCAAAATCCCCGTCTTACGCACATCCTTAGTCACAAAGAACAGGATTCAGAATGCTTTTCATTGCAATGGGAGGTGGAAGATACAGCGGCCTTGCATCGTTGGCATACTCAGCAAGGGATGCATCTGAATGAGGAAATGATGAAGATATTTAAAGATAAGGTGGTTGGCTTTCCCACTTTGATGGAGGTGATTAAGTGATTCAGCCGGTAAAAGAGAAAATCATTCTGGGTATAGATCCTGGAACAACCATAATGGGGTATGGCCTGCTGAAAGTAGTAGGTACTAAACCGCAGGTAATGACTATGGGGGTCATTGATCTTCGTAAATATGGTGACCATTATTTAAAACTGCGCCGTATTTTTGAACGGGTGGTTGGTATAATAGAAGCTTATTTACCTGATGAGTTAGCTATTGAGGCGCCTTTTTTTGGAAAAAATGTGCAGTCGATGTTAAAATTAGGGAGGGCACAGGGAGTGGCTATGGCTGCTGCTTTGAGCCGTGATATTCCTATAACAGAATATGCGCCGTTGAAGATAAAGATGGCGATAACCGGTAATGGGCAAGCCAGCAAGGAACAGGTCGCTGATATGTTGAAAAGGATGTTACATATACCGGAGAGTGATATGCTGCCTTTTATGGATGCAACAGATGGGTTGGCGGCTGCTTATTGTCATTATTTACAAATGGGCAGACCGACATTGACTAAAGAATATTCCGGCTGGAAAGATTTTATAAATAAGAATCCTGATAAAATAAAAAGATAAGATTATGAATGTGAGACATGTTATTTGGGCATCAATTGTTTCTACTACTATTAGTTGTCAGTCTGTGAAAAAAGAATATAATTCGTTTGATGAATATCCTGTCCGTGAAGATGCGCTGACTGAAATGGAGTACTCGCCTGCCGAAACCAAGTTTTCACTTTGGGCTCCTACAGCGGAAGAGGTGCGTGTCCTTTTATTTGAATCGGGTAATGAAGGTTCAGCTTCTAATACTTTTCCAATGGAGATGGGAGAGAATGGTACTTGGAATATTTCAATAAAAGAGGATCTGAAGGGTAAATTCTATACCTTTAATGTGAAGGTAAACGGGAAATGGTTAGGAGACACTCCGGGAATTATGGCAAAAGCCGTAGGGGTAAATGGTAAGCGGGCAGCTGTGCTTGATCTTCGTTCTACAGATCCGGAAGAATGGGAGAACGATGTGCGTCCTCCTTTGAAGAATTATGCTGATATTACGGTTTATGAGATGCATCATCGCGATTTCTCTTTGGATTCTGTTTCCGGAATTCAAAATAAAGGCAAGTTCCTGGCTTTGACGGAGCAGGGTACTACCAGTTCTTCAGGCGAGAAGACAGGTATTGACCATCTGAAAGAATTGGGAATTACCCACGTGCACTTATTGCCGTCGTATGATTATGCCTCGGTGGATGAAACAAAACTGGACAAGGCCCAATATAATTGGGGGTATGATCCGCAAAATTACAATGTGCCTGACGGTTCTTATTCTACAGATCCTTATAAACCCGATGTCCGTATCAGGGAATTCAAACAAATGGTACAAGCTTTACATAAGGCGGGAATCAGAGTGGTGCTTGATGTGGTGTATAATCACACCTTCAATACAGACGAAAGCAATTTCGAACGTACGGTTCCCGGTTATTTCTATCGCCAGACGAAGGACGGGCAATGGGCAAATGGTTCGGGATGTGGAAATGAAACGGCAAGCGACCGCGCCATGATGCGTAAATATATGATAGAATCTATTTTATATTGGATTAATGAATATCACATAGACGGCTTTCGTTTTGACTTGATGGGGATACATGATATTGAAACCATGAATGAGATACGTGCGGCTATTGATAAAATAGATCCGTCTATTTTTATGTATGGTGAAGGATGGGCTGCCAGTTCTCCTCAATTAGAGGCAGACAGGCTGGCGATGAAAGCCAATGTGGAAAAGATGCCCCGTATCGCCGCTTTCTCAGATGAAATGCGTGATGGATTGCGAGGTGGTTGGGATGATGATACTAAAGGAGCTTTTCTAGTAGGGGAGCCAGGACACGAAATGAGTATCAAATTTGGAATTGTGGGAGCCATCGAACATCCGCAGGTTATAAGTGATTCTGTGAATTATAGTAAGAAACCTTGGGCTTTACAACCTACCCAGATGATAAGTTATGTAAGTTGCCACGATGACATGTGCCTTGCCGACCGTCTGAAAGCTACCATGCCGGATGCTTCGGTAGAGGAACTGGCGGCTTTGCAGAAGTTAGCGGAAACATTTGTCTTTACTTCACAAGGAGTACCGTTTATATTTGCAGGGGATGAGATGATGCGTGACAAGAAAGGAGTTCATAATTCTTATAATAGTCCTGACAGTATTAATACGATAGATTGGAAAAATAAGACCGCACACAAAGATGTGTTCGAATATGTGAAAGGTTTAATAGCTATGCGTAAAGCACATCCCGCTTTTCGTATGGGGGATGCCGATATGGTACGTAGGCAATTGGAGTTTTTACCTGTAGAAAATACGAATGTGGTTGCCTTTATCTTGAAAGATAATGCAAATGGTGACTCATGGAAAAATATCATCGTGGCTTTGAACAGCCGTGCAGAGCCTGTCAAGCTGGACATTCCGTCGGGTAAATACACTGTAATCTGTAAGGATGGTAAAATAAACATGAAAGGCTTGGGACAGGTTTCAGGTGATGAGCTTATGGTACCGGCACGTTCTGCCATGATTATACATCAATAGAAGGCTCAAAGAGGATTAATAAAGACTTTGTCATACAGACTAAAACACATAATACGAATGGAAAAGACATGGAGATGGTTTGGGAAGAAAGATAAGATAACGCTTCCCATGCTTAGGCAAATCGGGGTGGAAGGAATCGTGACCGCCCTTCATGATGTACCTAACGGTGAAATCTGGGCTTTGGAAGCTATCCAAAGTTTAAAAGATTATATTGAATCTCATCAATTGCGCTGGTCGGTGGTAGAAAGCCTGCCGGTAAGTGAAGCTATCAAATATGCCGGTCCTGAACGGGATCAATTGATAGAAAACTACAAAGTAAGCCTTGCCAACCTAGGTAAAGCGGGTATCAAGACCGTATGCTATAACTTCATGCCTGTCATTGATTGGATACGTACCGATTTGGAACATCCTTGGGAGGACGGAACCAGTTCTTTGTACTTTGACAAGATCCGGTTCGCCTATTTTGACTGTATGATTCTTCAGCGTGAAGGGGCGGAGAAAGACTATACCGATTTGGAATTACAACAGGTGCGTGAATTGGATAAGACTATAACCGAAGCCGAGAAAAACGAATTGGTCGATACCATTATAGTCAAGACGCAGGGATTTGTAAATGGTAATATAAAGGAGGGAGACCGGCATCCGGTAACCATATTCCGCCGTCTTTTGTCTTTGTATGATGGGATAGACCGTGATGCCCTGCGTGAAAACTTACGTTATTTCTTGCAGGCTGTCATGCCGGTGTGTGATGAGTACGGTATAAATATGTGCATCCATCCGGACGATCCCCCTTTCCAGGTATTGGGCTTGCCGCGTATTGTGACCGGTGAGGAAGATATCAACTGGCTTCTCCATGCGGTTGATAACCCGCATAACGGGCTGACATTCTGTGCCGGTTCGCTCAGCGCCGGATTGCATAACAACGTACCTTTGTTGGCACGTATGTTTGCACACCGCACTCATTTTGTACATTTGCGCAGTACCAATGCGTTTCCCAACGGGAATTTTATAGAAGCATCTCATTTGGGAGGGCGTGCTCATGTGATAGAGTTGATCCGTATTTTTGAGAAAGAACGTCCGGGTGTCCCGATGCGTGTGGATCATGGGCGCATGATGCTGGATGATGCCGGCAAAGGATACAACCCGGGGTATTCGTTTCATGGCCGTATGATGGCCTTGGCTCAGATAGAAGGCATGATGGCGGTTATCAACGAGGAATCAAAACTTAAATCCTAGATTGACGTACATACTCACTTTATTGGCTCGGTTTGCATAGTTTAGTGATGCCTCTAAGGGGCCGAACATACTATCCAAACCGTAGCCTATACCACAGCCGAACATGGTATCCTGTTCCAACAGGTACCTCAGCTTGCTTGCACTCAGCGCATAATTGCCCGTTAACGTCAGATAATGCACACTTCCCATCCGTTGGCGGAATTTCATGCTTCCTATCAGTAACGCATTCTTTGTTAATTCCACATTGTTTATCCCGACAAATGGTAGTTGCTGTTGCAGGAAACGTCCTTGCACATCCCCCCCCATCGCATTGAGTTTGGAGTAAGGAATATCTTTCCCTATCAGAAAACGTCCGTATATGGCAGGCAGTATGGAGAATCTGCGTGTAACGGGAATCACTCCCTGGCAATAGCCTTTTATGGCAGAGAAAGGAGCGTGGTCGTCATATTTGGTGAAATTATCCGTATAAAGTGAATAGGACGCTCGTGCTGATATGCCTTTGGTAGGGAAATATGCCTTGTCGAAAGTTTCGTAATGCATTTGTGCGAAATAGCTGAAGAAGTGTTCTGTTCCTACGTCAAAACCTTGGTTCCCTTCCTGGTATAGGAATTTGTCATAGTCATATAATTCATACCTCAGCCCCACGGCAAAGCGTATGTTTTTGTACCAAACATCCGAAAAGGATAACTCTCCCAAATGATAGCGGTAGGTAGAGTTATGTGATTTATCTCCATGATGGTAAAAGTTTATATCATTGTACTGGAACATATATGCCAGTCCGATGTTCTTCAATGGAGCCGGTTCGAATCCATAATCTATGCGGGCGGCATAACGTTTGCCCAATCGTCCTGTCAGTGACAGCGTAGTGGGTACTTTTCCCCGGAAATTGCTGGTGACATTAATGAGCAGACTGGCTGTTTCTTCCGAATCAAAACGGATTCCTACGTTCAGCTTATTCTCATATTTCTTGCTTAAAAGAAAATGCAGGTTATAACCTCCGCCGGGGGCTTCGGGCAGATTGTAAGTGGCGCTGGAATATTCTAGATTGGAGCATAGTATGGCTGTTGCTTCTTCTATGCGGCGAAGGCTTATTTCGGAGTCTTCTTTCAAATCACAGCGCTTCAACAGCCACCGTTTGTCTTTTTCGTCCAATCCGTCAAAGGTGATTTCTTTTATATACACTTTGCGGTTGGGGGAGTACGGATAGCTGGGAAGGGGTTTCGGCATATAGGTACTGTCCAGCCCCAGTTCCTGCTTCAACTTTATCAAGGAGTTTTTTTGTGCCAATGCCGCTTCTTCTCCCCGACGAATCAGTGTGTCCACCGCACTGGGGGTGAAACTGGCGGCAGAATACCCCTCCACATCCACCTTTATATATGTATCGGTTTCTTTCAGATTCTTTTTATAAAGTTCCAGTCCCATTAAATTGATGAGTTGCCCCAAGATACTGCCGGTGCTATTCAGTTCGTTGGCGGGTTTCAAGTCATTTTGAACATCCACTCCTATAATAATGTCCGCCCCCATGGCACGCGCTACATTTACAGGGTAGTTGTTTACCACACCTCCATCCACTAGAACCATACTGTCCAGCCGGACCGGAGTGAATACTCCCGGTATGGCCATACTGGCCCGCATGGCCGTAGCCAATACACCTTTGTGAAAATTTACCTCGTTGCCATTTACAATATTTTCGGAAACACAGGCGAAGGGAATAGGTAACTTGTTGAAATCGATGGAATCATGATATCCTACGGTCAGCTCACTGAACAGGTTTGCCAGGTTCTGTCCCTTTATCAATCCTCCTACGGCTTGCGTTTTGGCATTTTTACCGAATGGCAGGGAAAATACATATTTTTCGGAAGCCTCCCGTTCCGCCATATTCTGTTCGCTGCGTGGTATTTTGTCACTCAGCAGAAAGGACCAATCCTGCCGGCGAACCATGCTATCCATCTGTTCGGGAGTATAACCGATGGAATAAAGTCCGCCTATAATGGAGCCCATACTGGTCCCTACCACGTAATCTATAGGGATACCCGCTTCTTCTATAACTTTCAAAGCACCTATATGTGCCATTCCTTTGGCTCCTCCGCCGCTGAGAACAACGCCCACTTTTTTTCGGGGCCCAGGTTGGGCCGTTGTGTGAACGGAGATACAAAGTAACCCTGCTGCTATTAACAGGGTCGGGAATTTCATTTTTTTCATTTTACTATAAATCTAGTTTAAGTTAAAAAACAAAAACAGTGCAAAGATGGTCTAATCTTTCAGCTTTCACAAGTGCTGATTGTCATAGATATTGGTCTATTTTGCTGCTGAGGTTTCAAAGATAGGGAATTGTACCGGAAAAAAGAATTTTGTATATCGCTTTTTTGTCGTACCTTTGTCTGTGTAACGAAAAAAAGTATGGATAATTTTGCAGCAATAGACTTCGAGACGGCAAATAATGAACGTACCAGCATATGTAGTGTAGGGGTGGTTATTGTGAGAAATGGTGAGATAGCCGACCGGTTCTACAGCCTCGTTCATCCCGAACCGGATTACTATTTGTATTGGAACACCCGTATTCATGGATTGACACAGGAAGATACTGCCCATGCTCCTGTTTTTTCGGAAGTATGGAAGCAGGTTGCTCCTAAAATAGAGGGGCTTCCGCTGGTTGCGCATAACAAAGCCTTTGATGAGGGGTGTTTGAAAGCCGTGTTCCGTACTTATTGTATGGATTATCCTGATTATGACTTTTATTGTACCTATCAGGCTTCCCGGAAGCTGAAAGGGTTGAGAAACCACCAGTTACATACGGTGGCCGGTTTTTTTGGTTTTGAATTGGAGAATCACCATCATGCGCTGGCTGATGCTGAGGCGTGTGCATGGATTGCCAGACAGATTCTGTGAGTTATAATTAAAGATTTATGATTTCTGAAACCCATGATACAAGAAGATACTTATAAAACCATTACAGACATTGCCGAAGGCATATATACGGAGAAACGGAGTAAATTTATAGCTATTGCCATTCCGGTACGTACCATAGAGGAAATAAAGCAGCATCTTGACACGTATCAGAAGAAATATTACGATGCCCGTCATGTGTGTTACGCTTATATGCTGGGGCATGAAAGGAAGGATTTCAGAGCAAATGATAACGGAGAGCCTTCGGGTACCGCAGGAAAGCCTATTTTGGGGCAAATAAATTCCAATGAGCTGACGGATATCCTTATTATAGTGGTCCGTTACTTTGGAGGTATAAAATTGGGAACCAGCGGACTGATTGTCGCTTACAAGGCTGCCGCTGCCGAAGCAATAGCTGCTGCTGATATAGTGGAAAGAACAGTGGATGAAGAAATCACCGTATCCTTTGAATATCCTTTTATGAATGATATCATGCGCATTGTGAAAGAAGACGAGCCTGCCATCTTGGAGCAATCATATGATATGGATTGCCTGATGAGGCTCCGGATACGTAAATCCATGATGGGAAAACTCCGTGCACGTCTGGAGAAGGTGGAAACTGCCCGTATTATTGAATAACTCTGTCGGTACGTCGATATTTTTGGGGCCATATTCACTGCGTTCACAGCAGATGAGAAGAATACGGAATGTGGCTGTAAAATGTCTTCCCCATATCAAATGAAACATATTTGTAATATGGATGAAATATTACAGATATACCGAACCTATATCTTTGCAGCCGTAAACAAAGAAAGTCACATTAATAAAAATGAGAAATACACTTGTAGCGTCTGCTTTTACAATGCTGAGTATTGCAACTGCTTCCGCACAGCTGACTATTCCTAAAGAATATCTGCCGGAAGTACATGGAACGATCCGCGGTAAATATGAAGTTCAAACCACTAACGGAATGCAACGGTTCCAGGTACGTAACGCCCGTGTCAGTCTGGACGGGAAGGTTCTTCCGGTAATTGCTTATAAGGCTGAAATAGACTTGTCCGATGAGGGAAGCATCAAGATGCTGGATGCATATGCCCGCTTTGTCCCCAATGATACATGGAATGTCACACTAGGACAGATGCGTGTGCCTTTCACCATAGACGCTCATCGATCTCCCCACCAACAATATTTTGCCAATCGTTCGTTCATAGCCAAACAGGTGGGGAATGTGCGTGATGTGGGTGCTACCGGAGCTTTCTCTTTAAAGAAGGGACTGCCGTTGAAACTGGAAGGCGGACTGTTCAACGGCTCCGGACTCACCAATCAGAAAGAGTGGCACAACACGTTGAATTATTCTGTTAAGCTTCAATTGATGCCGTGGAAAAATTATAACTTGACTTTGAGTACCCAGAAAATACATCCCGATAAAATCAGCATTTATATGTATGATATCGGTACTTACTACGAGTTTGATAATTGGCATATAGAAGCCGAATACCTTTATAAAACTTATGCGAAAAACTCATTTGATGATGTACATGCTTTCAACGCCTTTGTCAATTACGACTTGTTTATCAAGAAAGGCCTGTTTCGGAAAATTTCATTTCTAGGACGTTATGACAGTATGGGAGATCATAGTAACGGTAATGCGGATGAGGATGGTAAGCTTTACATTACCGATTATTCCCGCCAGCGTGTGACTGGAGGTGTGACATTAAGCTTTGGAAAGGCTTTTCAAGCGGATTTGCGTCTTAATTACGAGAAATATTTCTATGATAAACTATCTTTGGCAAAAGAGTCCGAACAAGACAAGTTTGTGATGGAATTAATGGTACGGTTCTGAAAAAAGCAGGGGAACACTCCCTGCTTTTTTGCTGTTTGTCCTTCTTGTCTTTTCCTTTTCCATCCCTGCCTTTATTCCGGAACTCACCGGCATATCCGTGATATTTCTTCGGGTAACAGGCTTTTCCTCGACAGGCAGTGCGCCTTCTTCCGCCAAGGAGACAAGCCTATCCCCATCTCTCTTTCATCATATCTTCCAGTTTCAGCAGCTCATCCCTGTATTGTGCAGCTTCTATAAATTCCAGCTTCTTGGCAGCTTCCTGCATCAGTTTCCGGGTACGTTCTATCGTTTTCTCCATCTGTGGCTTGGTCATATACTGAACAATCGGGTCGGCAGCCGTTGTATCGGAAGATGGCTCGATGTATGCCTTGGGGCCTTGAGTGGTTCCGGCAACTTCGTTGCTGTTGTTGCCCAACAAGGCAGCATTCCGCGCACGCTGTATCTGTTTGGGGGTGATTCCATGCTCTTCGTTATATGCCAGCTGTTTTTCACGACGGCGGTTGGTTTCGTCTATCGTTTTTTTCATGCTGTCCGTCATGCGGTCTGCATACATGATTACTTTTCCATTGATATTGCGGGCGGCGCGTCCTGCTGTCTGGGTCAGCGAACGGTGGGAGCGGAGGAACCCTTCTTTGTCTGCATCCAGAATGGCGACCAAAGACACTTCGGGCAAGTCCAGACCTTCACGAAGCAAATTCACACCCACCAGTACATCATAAACGCCCTGACGTAATTCATCCATAATCTTGACGCGTTCCAAAGTGTCCACATCGCTGTGGATGTAGTTGCAGCGGATGTCATTGCGCAGCAGATATTCGGTCAATTCTTCTGCCATGCGTTTGGTAAGCGTGGTCACCAGTACACGTTCTTCTTTCTCGATGCGTTGCTGTATCTCTTCCATCAGGTCGTCAATCTGATTCAGACTGGGGCGTACTTCAATTACCGGGTCCAGCAATCCGGTAGGACGGATAACCTGTTCAACGATAATGCCTTCACTTTCCACCAATTCATAATCGGCAGGTGTGGCACTGACATAAATCACTTGTTTGGCCAGTTCCTTGAACTCTTCAAATTTTAGAGGACGGTTGTCAAAAGCCGACTCCATCCGGAAACCATATTCCACCAAATTGGTTTTTCTGGCCCGGTCACCACCATACATGGCACGTATTTGCGGTACGCTGACATGGCTTTCGTCTATTACAATCAGGAAATCATCCGGAAAGAAGTCCAGCAGACAGTAAGGACGGGTACCTGCATTACGCCCGTCAAAGTAGCGGGAATAATTTTCTATGCCCGAACAATGCCCCAGTTCGCGAATCATCTCCATATCGTATGTCACGCGCTCATAGAGTCGTTTCGCCTCATACATTTTTCCTTCCTCCTCGAATTTGGCCACCTCTTTCGTCAAGTCGTCCTCAATCTGATGAATAGCTCTCAACTGGCTCTCTTTGGTGGTCATAAAAAGATTGGCCGGATAAATTTTGTATTCATCAAAAGTTGCCAGACGGATTCCCGAAATAGGGTCTATCTCTTCAATGGCATCAATTTCATCGTCCCAAAACATAACCCGGAGGAGATTGTCGCTATATGCCAGGTAAATGTCTACCGTGTCACCTTTTACGCGGAAATTCCCGCGATTCAGTTCTATGTCGTTACGCACATACAGGCTGTCCACCAAGCGGCGTAAAAATACATTCCTGTCCAGCAGTTTGCCTTTTTTTATCTCGATTACGTTATTATAGAAATCCGACGGGTTCCCCATACCGTAGATGCAGGACACGGAAGACACCACCACCACGTCCTTCCGTCCCGACAGCAGGGCAGAGGTGGCAGCCAGCCGCAATTTGTCAATCTCTTCATTAATGGCCAGATCCTTTTCTATATAGGTGTCGCTGGACGGCAAATATGCTTCCGGCTGGTAATAGTCATAATAAGATACATAGTATTCCACAGCATTATTGGGAAAGAAACTCTTGAACTCTCCGTATAACTGGGCTGCCAATGTTTTGTTATGGCTTAATATCAAGGTGGGCTTATTGATGTTTTTAATTACATTTGCAATCGTGAAAGTCTTGCCGGACCCGGTGACCCCCAATAAAGTTTGTGCGGGGACTCCTTCCAGCACCCCTTCGGTCAGCTGGGCGATAGCTTCCGGTTGGTCACCGGTGGGTTGGTATTCGGAAATCAATTCAAAATTCATAATAGCATGTTTGGTTTAATGAGATGTAAAAATACAGTTATTTCCTTAGATATTATCTATTCATCTCTAAAAAATAGACTCTTGTCGACTTTTTAGCATTTAAAAACATGGAAATATTGCATTATTCGGTGGAAAGGCGTAAATTTGCGCAATTATTTGAATAAGATGAAAAAATATATCATTATAGCTCTTGTCTCCGGTACGGTTCTAACGTCTTGTGGAGAGTATAACAAAGTTTTAAAAAGCACGGACTACGAATACAAGTACGAAGCGGCCAAAAGTTACTTTGGCAAAGGGCAGAATACTAAGGCGGCCACCATTCTGGAGGAATTGATTACCATCATGAAGGGAACGGATAAGGCTGAGGAATCACTTTATATGTTGGGTATGACCTACTATAATCAGGGTGACTTCATCACAGCTTCGCATTATTTCACCACTTATTATAATACTTATCCGCGTGGGGTCTATACGGAACAGGCCAGATATTTTTCAGGAAAAGCATTGTTCCTGGATACTCCGGAACCTCGTTTGGACCAGTCGAGCACCTATAAGGCTATTCAGGAGTTGCAGATGTTTATGGAATATTTCCCTACCAGTAGCCGTCGGCAGGATGCACAGCAAATGATTTTTGATTTGCAGGACAAGCTGGTGATGAAAGACTATCTGGCTGCGAAATTGTATTATGATTTGGGCTCTTATACAGGAAACAGTACTTATAGCACTACCGGTAACAACTATTTGTCTTGCATCGTTACCGCCCAGAATGCTTTGAAAGACTATCCCTATACCAAGATGCGCGAAGATCTTTCTATCCTGGTCTTGCGTGCCAAATATGATATGGCGAAAGCGAGCGTGGAAGAAAAGAAAGAAGAGCGTATGCGTGAAACGATAGATGAATATTATTCTTTCAAGAACGAGTTTCCCGACAGCAAGTATACTAAAGAAGTGGAGAGCATCTACAAGGATGCCAATAAGTACGTAAAAGAATTTAATGAATAAAACTAAATAAGAAATTATGGATTACAAAAAGACAAACGCTCCAAGTAATACTGTTACCCGTGACATGATGGATTTATGTGCAGACACAGGTAACATTTATGAAACTGTTGCTATCATTGGCAAACGTGCCAACCAGATTAGTGTTGAGATGAAGAATGATCTTTCAAAGAAATTGCAGGAGTTTGCCTCATACAACGATAACCTGGAAGAAGTCTTTGAAAATAGAGAGCAGATCGAAATCTCACGTTATTACGAAAAACTTCCGAAACCGACATTGATCGCTGCTCAGGAATATGAAGAAGGCAAGGTTTATTTCCGTAATCCTGCTAAAGAAAAAGAGAAACTACAGTGATTTTTCATTTGGGGCTGTGCAAAAGGTCTTTACCGCAGGTTACACGGATCGTTCTATTTTGAAACATGAGTCGTTTCGTGTGGAAACTGTATCAATCTGAGTAATCTGTGGTACATTTTGATGCACCTCACATTATATTAGCCCTGTTATGCTGAACGCAGTGAGGAATCTGATAACCATTCACTTTGTGTTTTCAGGTTTTTCACTGCGTTTAGAATGACGGGTTGTATGATTAAAATTAAAGAGACTATGATACAACGCATTCAATCTGTTTATTTACTTGTTGTTACCATTTTGATTATTATTTGCCTGTGTAGTCCCGTAGGCTCATACATAGGAAGTGATTATAGTGTTTCCGCTTTAACAAATCTGTGTCTTACTATGGCGGATGGTACTAAAGATTATGCTCCATGGGCCTTGTTTGTGATTTTGCTGGTTGTTGCGGTTCTTGCTTTCGGCACTATCTTCTTGTTCAAAAAACGCATGTTGCAAATCCGTCTGACTATTTTCAGCACCATTTTGTTGATCGGGTATTATGCCACATTGGTCACTTTTATTTTTATGTTGAAAGAAGAGTCTATGACATTTTCTCCTTCATGGACTGTGTGTCTGCCGTTGGTTGCCATCATTTTGAATTGGCTTGCCATCCGCGCCATTGGTAAGGATGAGGTATTGGTTAAAGCATACGACCGTTTGAGATAAGCTGAGGGAATTATTATGTATGATATAAAAAGCCTGCAAGATTCATCTTGCAGGCTTTTGTATTATGAGAGAGAGTCCTTTTTTTATTTAGTAATATCTATCAGATAACTCAGCCGTATGCCTATGAATGAATGGGCTGATCTTTCGAAGAAATCTCTTTTCGAGTTCTTGTAAAAGTCGCTCAATCCCATATAGTAACGTCCTTCCAGCAGGAAATGTCCGATACCGGTACTTACTTCCAGACCGGCGCCGGCTGTGATACCATAATCAAATTTATTCTCCACCTCTTTACCGTGTTCCGGTCTTGTTGTAGAAGTAGTCCAGTTTATCTTTTCGTTGTCACCCAGGAAAAAGCCGATTTGTGGTCCTGCATTGAAAAAGACCTTCACTCCCCGGTTCAATGCATCCTTGCCGAATGCCAGATGTGCCATGAAAGGGATTTCCAGATAATTCATGGTGCGGCTGTAAGAATTGCCGGAATCATCTTCTATCTTTTCGTCCCATCCGCGTTGTGAATAGTTTATTTCCATTTGCACGCCACACATCATCTTGAAATATTTCTCGGACATATATCTCATGGTAACCCCCATAGACATGGTGTTCAAGGTGTTCAGTTTGATTTTCGGGTTGAAGCTGACGGAACTCATGTTCAGACCACCATTGATGCCGACGGCAAAATTATGACGTTCTTCACCCAACTGTGCAGCTGCCGGCAATGCAAAGAGCAATGCCAGTACAAGCAGCCCGAAGTTCTTATACTTTTTCATTATTCAAAATCAAGTTTAATCAGTTCAAAGTCCTTGGTAAAATGAACGAAGAACACTTTACGATTGATAAATCCACCCCAGTTGTTTACGCGTTCAAATTTAAATCCGGTCTGGATAGGGGTGACAGCCACCTTGTCCAGTTTGTCTTCCAGTTTGTTGCCGTATTGGGACAGGCCCTTCAGGAAGAAATATCCTGTATCGAATCCCAGCATACCATATTTAGGGAATGAGTTGAGCATATCCTTGCTGTACCATTTGCGGTAAGCCGATGAGAACTGAACGGCTTCCGGAAATAAATTGTTTGTGTAAAACGAAGAATAGAAATAGGTGTCCAGTTCATAGAAACTGGCCAGATGGTCGTTGGTATAGGTCTGCCATTCCGGATAGCCGAATAACTGCATACGGTAGTCGGGATTGTCACGGGAGGTCACAATCAGTTGTGGTAACAGTTTTATCAATGCCACGTTGGTGCCGGAAGTCGGGATGAATACATTATCCATACTATGGTTCATCGCGCCTTTCAATGATTCCGGAGTAATATTTTCCCCTTTTAATTCGGTAAAAGGAATGCGTTTGGTTTTTAACTCCTCTTTCAGTCCTTTTATAAAATCCACTTTGTCTTTGTCACCATCTTCTGCATCCAGGAAGATAACATTGGCGGTTGTAAACTTGCGGGTAAAATGCTCGTAAACTTCCGAGTACAGATAAGATTGGGGAGTATTTATCTGATAGATGGCGGGATTGCTGAAAACTTCATTCCCTTTGGAGGTAAAAGGTACTACCAGCCGGATATTGTTTTTCTTGGCGAATTCCGCAACCGGTTTCACCTGGTCGGGATAAGCCGGGCCGAAGATAATATCCATGCTCTTCAATTCACTTCTATCCAGAATGTTCTTGATGGAAGAAGTATTGTTATGGGTATCGTATGAGTACAGGTCGATGGATACTCCTTTTTCCTTCAAGCTGTCTACTGCCATCAGGAAGCCTTCATAGTATTCCACCATACGTGTCTGTTCGTCACGGTTGCCCTTGCCGTCTGTCATGAATGGCAGCATTACGGCAGCTTTGATGGTAGATATTTTGCGTGCCTCCTTCTTGCTTTCATTAAACAGCTGGTCGTCCGTGGGGATTACGGCAGGCGTATTATCCACAGGCGTTTCAGTCTTTGTATCCTTAGGATATGGAATACAAAGGAACCTTCCTTTTTTCAGTTTTTCGGTACGCAGTTCAGGATTGGCGGCAATCAGTTCGGCTTCTGTGATGCCATACAGGCGGCTGATGCTGAATATCGTTTCCTTGCGTTCCACTTTATGCATATCCCTGCAATTGGGTTTCAGTGGGGTGGAAGTGGTGACCGGCTTGGTAGTCTGTGCGGCTTTCACCTCGTTCATGATTATCTCCTCGCTGTCCGTCACCTTGGCGGGAATTACGATAACCTGTCCGATACGGAAATTCTCCGCGCTCAGTCCGGGATTTGCCTGGCAGATGCGTTGTGCGGTTACTCCATAGCGTTGTGTCAGCTTGTACAAGGTTTCACCCGACTGGATGGTATGGAACATCTGCTGTTCCGTTCCGATGTTCTTTTGTGGAATCTTCAATGTTTCACCGGTTTTAATTTTCTGGTCGCTGCCGGGGTTCATTTTAACGATATCACCGGTAGTGACATTATACATGCTGGCTATGGAATAAAGACTTTGCCCTTTGGTAATGGTGTGCAGGAAATAGCCGGAAGACTGTGTTTGAGCCATCATTCCGGTGCTGCTGGCAGACAAGGCTGCGATAAGATATAATGCTCGAATAAATTTCATTTGCAGTGTGTTGATTAAACTGAGTGGCAAAAGTACAAAAAAAACTGTTTTATTCACATTATATAGAAAGAATAGAAAATATTATTAGGCTTTTTAATTAAATATTTCGTCGGGAAGCATTAATTTTGCAAAGATTACGCAGAGTAAGAAGATTATGAGTGAAGAAAAAGAACTGATTAATGTATACGGTGCCCGTGTACATAACTTGAAAGATATAGATGTTGAAATTCCACGGAACAGCCTGACGGTGATAACCGGATTGAGCGGAAGCGGTAAATCGTCTTTGGCATTCGATACCATCTTCGCCGAAGGGCAGCGGAGATACATTGAGACCTTTTCCGCATACGCCCGTAATTTCCTGGGAGGGTTGGAGCGCCCGGATGTGGATAAGATTACAGGACTCAGCCCGGTAATTTCCATCGAACAGAAAACGACAAACAAGAATCCCCGCTCTACCGTGGGGACTACGACAGAGATATACGATTATCTCCGTTTGCTCTATGCCCGTGCAGGAGTTGCTTATTCTTATCTTTCGGGAGAGAAAATGGTGAAATATACCGAGGAACAGATCATCGGCCTGATTCACCGGGATTATCAGGGTAAGAAGATATTTATGCTTGCCCCGTTGGTACGTACCCGCAAGGGGCATTACAAAGAACTTTTCGAGCAAGTGCGCAAGAAAGGCTATCTGTATGTCCGCGTGGACGGCGAGGTGCGCGAGATTGTACACGGCATGAAACTGGACCGTTACAAGAACCACGATATCGAAGTCGTGATAGACAAGCTGGTTGTATCGGAAAAGGACGACAAACGACTGAAACAGAGTGTTGCCACCGCCATGCAGCAGGGTGAGGGGCTGATTATGATTTATGATGCCGATACCCGGGAGGTGCGCCATTACAGCAAGCGGTTGATGTGTCCCGTCACCGGACTGTCTTATAAAGAACCCGCCCCTCATAATTTCTCGTTCAACTCTCCGCAGGGAGCTTGCCCCCGTTGTAAGGGGCTGGGGTATGTGAACCTGATTGATGTGGACAAAGTGATTCCCGACAGGGGGCTTTCCATTTACGAAGGAGCCATCGCGCCTTTGGGTAAATATAAAAATGCCATGATCTTCTGGCAGATAGAGGCGTTGCTTGAGAAATATGATTTTACGATCAAGACGCCGGTCAAGGATATGCCGGAGGATGCGATAGACGAAATACTCTATGGCTCGGATGAGCGTATCAAGATAAAGAGCAGTCTGATTCATACGTCTTCCGACTACTTTGTGACCTACGAGGGGATTGTGAAGTACATTCAGATGATGCAGGAGAAGGATGCGTCGGCCACTGCCCAGAAGTGGGCGGAACAGTTTGCCAAGACCGATGTCTGCCCCGAATGCAAGGGCGCGCGCCTGAACAAGGAAGCGTTGCATTTCCGCATTCACGACAAGAACATCTATGAACTGGCAAGCATGGATATCAACGAACTGTATGACTGGTTGCAACAGGTCGATCCTTTTCTGGAAGACAAGCAGCGCATGATTGCCGCCGAGATTTTGAAGGAGATCCGTACCCGTCTTAAGTTTCTGTTGGATGTGGGACTGGATTATCTTTCACTGAACCGCACCTCGGTATCCCTTTCGGGAGGCGAGAGCCAGCGCATCCGTCTGGCAACTCAAATCGGCTCCCAGCTGGTGAACGTGCTTTATATTCTGGATGAACCGAGTATCGGATTGCACCAACGGGACAACCTCCGCCTTATCAACTCCTTGAAGAAGTTGCGTGACACAGGTAACTCTGTCATCGTGGTGGAGCATGACAAGGATATGATGCTGGCGGCAGACTATGTGGTTGATATGGGACCGAAGGCAGGCCGTTTGGGTGGGGAAGTAGTATTCCAAGGAACTCCGAAACAAATGCTTCAGACAGAAACACTTACCTCTAAGTACTTAAATGGACAGATGAAGATAGAGATACCGGCCGAACGCCGCCCCGGTAACGGGAAATCCTTATGGCTGAGAGGGGCGAAGGGAAACAACCTGAAGAATGTGGATGTGGAATTTCCTTTGGGAAAACTCATTTGCGTCACAGGGGTGTCCGGCAGTGGCAAATCCACGCTGATAAACGATACCTTGCAGCCCATCCTGTCACAGCATTTCTACCGTTCTTTGCAGGAACCTCTGCCCTATGACAGTGTGGAGGGACTGGACTATATAGATAAGGTGGTGAATGTGGACCAGTCGCCGCTGGGCAGGACACCGCGTTCCAATCCGGCCACCTATACAGGAGTATTCTCGGATATCCGGAATCTGTTTGTCGGTCTGCCCGAAGCGAAGATCCGTGGTTATAAGCCGGGGCGTTTCTCGTTCAATGTAACCGGAGGACGCTGCGAGGCTTGCGGCGGTAACGGATACAAGACCATCGAAATGAATTTCCTGCCCGATGTGCTGGTACCTTGCGAGGTTTGTCACGGCAAACGATATAACCGCGAGACGCTGGAAGTGCGCTATAAGGGTAAATCCATAGCCGATGTACTGGACATGACCATCAATCGTGCTGTAGAGTTCTTTGAGAATGTGCCTCAGATTCTGAATAAAATCAAAGTGCTGCAAGAGGTGGGGTTAGGATATATTAAACTGGGACAGCCCTCCACCACCTTGTCGGGCGGAGAGAGCCAGCGTGTGAAACTGGCTACGGAACTGTCCAAGCGTGATACCGGCAAAACGATGTATATTCTGGATGAGCCTACTACCGGGCTTCATTTCGAAGATATCCGTGTGCTGATGAATGTACTGAACAAACTGGTGGAGAAAGGCAATACCGTTCTGGTTATCGAACATAACCTGGACGTGATCAAACTGGCGGATTACATCATCGATATGGGTCCCGAAGGCGGAAGGGGCGGAGGACAGGTGCTTGCTGCCGGAACTCCTGAGGAAGTGGCCGGAAGCAAGAAAGGATATACCCCGAAATTTATAAAAGAAGAATTGGAAAATTAACCGGCATACCAGCAATGAAAGAGAAAATAGCTAAAACCAACGTAGCCCGTCTGCTTGATAAGGCCAAGATAGCATACGAGCTTATTCCATACGAAGTAGACGAGAACGACCTCAGCGCTGTTCACGTTGCCGCCAGTTTGGGCGAGAACATAGAACAAGTCTTCAAGACTTTGGTGCTTCATGGGGATAAATCCGGATATTTTGTCTGTGTCATACCCGGCGAGCACGAGGTGGATTTAAAAATGGCGGCAAAAGTCTCAGGTAACAAGAAATGCGACCTGATTCCCATGAAAGAGCTGCTTCCCCTGACAGGATATATCCGGGGAGGATGTTCTCCCATCGGCATGAAAAAGCATTTCCCCACCTATATACACGAGACTTGCACCGCATTCCCGTACATTTATATCAGTGCCGGTATCCGCGGATTACAGATAAAAATAGCGGCCGATGACCTGATAAAAGAAACGAAAGCAGAGATTTGTTCCCTTTTCACCGAATAAATATGCCAAAAAGAGTCACATTTGTGGCTCTTTTTTTTTCAGATAGACTAAAAGTTATATCTTTGCAAAAAAAGAATACTAACTATTAATTAAATCTTTATCAACTATGTTTGAAGGACAGCCTAAAGGCTTATACGCATTAGCTCTCGCCAATACCGGCGAACGCTTTGGTTATTACACCATGCTTGCTATTTTCACTCTTTTCCTGCAAGCGAAATTCGGCTTTACAGCCGCCACGACGTCAACAATCTTTGCCAGTTTCCTGGCAGGAGTGTATTTCATGCCGCTTATCGGAGGTATCTTGGCCGATAAATTCGGTTATGGCAAGATGGTTACTACCGGTATCGTTATCATGTTTGCCGGTTATGTGCTGCTGGCTATCCCGATGGCAACCAATATCGGATTGTATTCCATGTTCGGCGCTCTTGCCCTGATTGCTTTGGGAACCGGACTTTTCAAGGGAAATCTGCAAGTAATGGTAGGTAATCTGTATGATGCTCCCGAGTATAGCGCGAAACGTGATACCGCTTTCAGTTTGTTCTATATGGCAATCAACATCGGTGCCCTGTTCGCTCCGACTGCCGCTACTGCCATGACCAACTATGTGTTGGGCAAAGCAGGTTTCAGCTATGTACCCCAGATACCTTCTTTGGCACACCAGTTCCTGGACGGTACGATAACGGCCGAAGGCGAGGCCACACTGACTGCCATGCAGACCGCACAGAATTTCACAGGAAGTATGGCCGATTTCTGTACTACCTATATTGATAAATTGTCAGAAGCCTATAACTATGGTTTTGGTGTGGCATGTATCTCATTGATTGCCTCTATGGCTATTTATGTTATTTTCCGTTCTACATTCAAACATGCCGATTACAACTCCAAGCAGGCTAAACCGGCCAATGTACACGAAGAAGAGCTGACTCCCGCACAGACCAAAGAACGCATCGTCGCTTTGTTGCTGGTATTCGCTGTGGTTATTTTCTTCTGGATGGCATTCCATCAGAACGGTCTTACCATGACCTTCTTCGCCCGTGACTACACGGCACATGAGGTAACCGGTCTGGATCGCCTTGGCTTCAGCGTATGGAATCTGGCTCTTCTTATTGTAACCGTTTATGCAGGTTTCTCACTGTTCCAGTCCAAGACAGGCAAGGGCAAATTGATTTCAGGCGTTATTGTTACCTTGGCTCTTGTGGTTTTAGGAGTCAATTATGGTACTATGGACCCTACATTGCCTATCCTTCCTCAGATTTTCCAACAGTTTAACCCCTTCTTCGTTGTCGCTCTGACTCCGGTATCACTGGCAGTATTCGGTTCATTGGCAAAGAAAGGAAAAGAACCATCAGCTCCGCGTAAAATCGGTATCGGTATGGTGATTGCCGCAGTAGGTTTCATGTTGCTGGCATTCGGCTCATTCGGTCTGCCTACTCCTGCTGAAGTAGAAGCCAATGGTATTGCCGAGAGCGCGTTGGTTTCACCCAACTGGCTGATCTCGACTTATCTGGTATTGACTTTTGCCGAATTGTTCCTGTCACCGATGGGTATCTCATTTGTTTCCAAGGTAGCTCCTCCCAAGTATAAAGGCGCTATGATGGGACTTTGGTTTGTGGCTACTGCTATTGGTAACTATCTGGTAGCTATCATCGGTTATTTGTGGGGTGATATGCAGTTGTGGATGGTATGGAGTGTATTGATTGTGTGCTGCTTGCTTTCCGCATTGTTCATCTTCTCTATCATGAAGAAACTGGAAAAGGTTGCGAAATAATTCCCGCCTATATTATATATGAAAAAGAAGCCCGCTTAACCAATCAGCGGGCTTCTCTTTTTTTATAAATTACAGAAGAAGGATACGAAAACAGGAACACTCATATCAATCAGTATTCCGTGGAATATGGCCAGGGGAATCATGTCTTTTCCCGAATAACGTGTGATGGATGGCAGCAATACATCCATCGAGTTCACTCCGGCAGCCGAGATAGGAGCCAGCTGTCCGAAATATTTCCGTATGAGCGGAGCACCGAGCAATGCCATCATCTCCCGGAAAATATTGGCCAGTAACGCAATGGTTCCCAATTCGGTGGCCAGTTGTAATCCGATAGACGGTTCTTTGAACTGTGTGATCAGAATGGAGGACAGTGAATAATAGGCAAAGCCGCTGCCCACCGCCATACAGTCGAATACACTCCATTGGCTTAATAGCAGACTGGCCAGTGCCGAGAAAAGCAAGGTTCCCGCAATGGTAGCCATCGGTACCAGGAGCATTTTCGGCCGTAAGCTTTTTATCAGTTCTTTCAATTTCTTATTGCTGCCTATGCTGATTCCTACTTGCAGCATCAGCGCATAAAGCACATACATGGAAACAGAGTGCATGTCATACTGGAAATTATTGGCAGCTCCAATCATACATCCTGCACAAAAAAATGCTACAACAATCAAACTACCTTTCATGGTCTGCCTCCTTTCTTAAAAAACAGATGAAATACCAGGAAGGAAGCTAGCATACTGCCCAGAATGCTTAATGTAGCCAATATAGCCGCCTGCCATCCGAATCTGCCTAAATTGTCAATGATTAAGCTGTTGGATCCAATAGAGATGCCCAAAACAAACAGTAGCAGGAAGATAGTGAGCGAGGTGCTCTTTTCTATTTTTTGTAAAAACTGCAAGTTGCGCAATACATATCCTATACCGATACCAACAAACATAATAGATATAATAGTAAACATAGCAATCAATTTTTATAGTAAAACATATACAACCCGACGGTTTCACCGAATGAGAACCATCATGCAATATATCTTTCATCGGGCACGTGTGTGGGTAGGATGAAAGTTGGGTAATAAATTACGTGTGAGTGGAAATCTAAACAAATCCGCTGAACCAATGTACATGCACAATGAAGTGATTACACAGGGGGGTATTTCCCGATGTAAGGTGATGTATGCTGTATGTAGTCTGTAATTGGTTCATATCATTGATTCATTTGCGGTGCAAAGATAATCCTTTTATGTATATTTTCAAAATAAATATTCATAAATCTTCTTCTGTTACCTTTGGACGGATATAGCGTGTGTTTTAACATAGGATCATTTATTGGGAATTTATCTCCGAATTCTGGCGATAAAAAATATTCATTAATTGCAGGGGATAAGAACTTTATCTTTTCTGGAGAATTATACTTTTTTCTTGAATTGAATGTGCTGTGTAAGTGTTTGTGTACTAGTTGTTTATATTTGTTTGAGATAAAAATGAAGATAATGTCATAATTGGTGGCAATTATCTATACACCCTATTGATATTTTTTGTTTCTTTGTAATCTATTTATATACTAACACACCAAAGGAATGGATTACACCGAACAGTTTATCCGGCTGAATTGCAGCTTGATGTCGGATTACAAAATGATGAAGCTGAATGCCGAAATGAAATGCATGGGAATAGGATTATATATTCAAATGATATTGTTCCTGAGAAGGCAACAGGAATACAAACACGATTTTAACGAACTGGATTTGTTGGCTGAACAATGGGGGGCTACAGTGGAAGATCTGCAGCATCTCATTAAAGACTTTAACTTGTTTGTCATAATGGAGGACGGATATTTCCGATGCCTGTATCTGGATGAGGTGATGGGTTATCAGAATAAGCTTTCGGAGCAACGTGCCGCCGCCGGTAGCAAAGGAGGAAGAAGCAGCAAGAAAAAGACTGTGCAGACAGCTGAAAAAGTAATCACTTCTACTGTCCTCACGGCAGCGGATAAAGAAGCGAATGACGATGCAGACAATAAGGAAAACAACACGGAAAACAATGCGGAAAACAGTGTAAAATGCATGAAAAACACGATTGAAAAAAGTGATGATGAAAATGTAACCGAAAATACACTGCAATGTATTGATAATGAATGCGTTAATAGGAGTTTGCAAGCAAGCTTTAAGCAAAACTTTATAAGAGAAGAAAAGAATAGAGAAGAGAAGAAAAACAACAGTAACAAAGAAAAAGAAATAACTGTTGTTGCTGTTGTTGAACTCTTCAAAAACATAGGATTTGCACCTCGACAGAAACGCTATATCAATGAGATTTTCCCTATCCGGGTTCGGGTGGATACACCACGCACGATTCCGGATTTGGAAGAAAGAGGAGTTGGACCGCCCATGGATAAATGCATATCGTATCTTTGTTGAATGCTATTTGCCCCCCCAGGTACGCGCCGTTAATCACGGAAGATATGGATCTTTCACGTGTAAGATGCTATATCTTACAGCTGTAAGATTATAAATCTTTCACCTTCATCGTCTGGACATTGCGAAAGAGTTCAGCCGGTCTGTGCGTGGTGGAATATAACCGTCTGCCGCTTGTTTTCACGAATACCGTCTGGGGTATCTCAAGAAGATGCTCAGCAGGGCAAATATCCCGATGGCTACCGGATAGTACAAGTATTCGATAATGCTCAAAGGAGACAGGGAAGCCAGTTTGGCAGCAATCAGCATTTGTGCTCCGTAAGGGATGATTCCCTGGATGACACACGAGAAAGTATCCAGAATACTTGCACTCTTGCGTTTGTCCACCCTGTAGCGGGTAGCGATATCGTTGGCAAGCGGTCCCACTGTGATGATGGCTATCGTATTGTTGGCTGTGCAGAAATTGGCGATACTCACCAAAGCCGCGATGCAAAGTTCGGCTCCGCGTTTGCTGTTGACGTGTTTGGTCAGTTTTTGGATGATATAGTCCACTCCGCCATTAAAACGGATCAGTTCCAGCATACCGCCTGCCATCAAGGTGATGATGATGAGCTCACCCATCCCGGTGATCCCTGTGCCCATGGAGCCGAGCCAGTCGAACAGGCCGATGCTCCCCGTGAACAGGCCGATCACTCCCGTTGTGGCGATGCCCAGTATCAGTACGAGTGCCACATTCATACCTGCTATGGCGGTTCCCAACACAACCAGGTAGGGGAGGATTTTGATCCATTCCACCGACTGGATGTCGTGGGTGGTCATCACGTCCATCCCTCTGAAAATATAGTAGCCGAAAACCATCAGAGCGGCCGGAAGGGCTATCATGAAGTTTACCCGGAACTTGTCACGCATGGCGCATCCCTGGGTACGGGTGGCGGCGATGGTGGTATCCGAGATGAATGAAAGGTTGTCGCCGAAGAAGGCTCCTCCCACCACGATACCTGTCATGAAGGCCAGGTTCATGTCGGTTTTCTCTGCGATGCCTGCTGCCACGGGGACTAGTGCCACGATGGTTCCTACCGAGGTTCCGATGGAGAGTGAGATGAAACAGGCAGCCAGGAAGATGCCTGCCAGCAGCAGATTGTCCGGCAGCAGGAGAAGCGTAAGGTTGACGGTCGCGTCAATGGCCCCGATATCTTTGGCACTTTGGGCGAATGCGCCTGCCAGGATGAAAATCCAGATCATCAGTATGATGTTCTTGTTGGCTGCGCCGATGGAATATTGCAGCATTCGCTCATTCAGGCTCAGGCCTTTGGTGATGCATACCGCATAGACCGAGGATACCATGAAAGCAATCGTGATGGGGACTTTATAGAAGTCGTTTACAATGATGGAGGTCACCAGATACAGGCATAGAAATACCAGCAGTGGACTGAGTGCCCATAGACTGGGCTTATTGGTTATTGGAGTTAATTTTTCACCGTTCATGAATTTGTATTTTATAAAATGAGGTGCAAAGTTACAAAAAGACTTGCTGTATAACAATATATGGGGGAAAAAGGTCACAGCCCCACCTTCGTAACAGGGAAGGCAGGGCTGTAAGGGTATTGGGAAAGTTGGGGATAAAATTGGATTATAGTGTCACGCCTGTCTTGAAGATGGCGATTTCACGATAATTCTTCTTTTCATTGTTTACCGGTTCTCCGCTGGCAACACGGATGATATAGTCTATAAAGCGTTCGCAGGTCTTTTCCATCGGTTCGTTTTCTACGATGACTCCGGCATTGAAGTCAATCCATCCCGGTTTGTTTTTAGCCAGAGTGGAGTTGGTGGAAATCTTCATGGTAGGAACAAACGTACCGAACGGAGTACCGCGGCCGGTAGTGAAGAGCACCATGTGACAGCCGCAGGAGGCGAGGGCGGTGGCAGCTACCAAATCGTTGCCCGGTGCGGAAAGCAAGTTCAAACCTTTCACTTTCAGGCGGTCGCCATAGCCCATAACTCCGTCAACGTATGCTTTGCCGCATTTTTGGGTACATCCCAACGCTTTGTCTTCCAGGGTGGAGATACCACCTGCCTTGTTGCCCGGTGACGGATTTTCGCCCACTGGTTCGCCGTGTGACAGGAAATATTCCTTAAAGTCATTAATCAGGTGTACGGTCTGCTCGAACAGTTCCTTGGTGCGGCAACGGTTCATCAGGATGGTTTCCGCACCGAACATTTCGGGAACCTCCGTCAGTACGGAAGTACCGCCCTGTGCAATCAGGAAGTCGGAGAACATACCCAGCAACGGATTGGCGGTGATACCTGAGAAGCCATCCGAACCGCCGCATTTCAAGCCTACACGCAACTCGGACAAAGGAACATCCTCGCGTACATCGGTCTTGGCTTTGGCGTACAGTTCACGCAGAATCTTCATACCCTCTTCAAATTCATCCCCCACTTTCTGAGTTACCATGAACTTTACGCGGTCTGTGTCGTAATCTCCCAGAAACTCGCGGAAAACATCCGGCTGGTTGTTCTCGCAGCCCAGACTGACAATCAGTACGGCTCCTGCATTAGGATGCAGAATCATGTCGCGGAGAATTTTCTTGGTATTCTCGTGGTCATCGCCCAGCTGTGAACAGCCATAGTTGTGAGGGAATGCCACGATAGCGTCCACACCTTCGCAGTTGGTTTCGCGGCGTAACGCTTCGGCCAGTTGTCCGATGATACCGTTTACACAACCCACGGTGGGGATAATCCATACCTCGTTACGGATACCTACATCACCGTTTTTGCGGCGGTATCCTTTGAACGTCAGGTCTTTCTTCGGGATATTGAGGTCTACGCTGACCGGATTGTAGGTGTAATCCAACAGTCCGGCAAGGTTTGTCTTTATCTGGGTTTCATTGATCCAGCGTCCTTGTTCCACGGCAGTCACGGCATGGCCGATGGGGTAACCATACTTGATGATATTCTCGCCTTGGGCGAAATCTTTCAGTGTCACCTTATGGCCGGCAGGCACGTCTTCCTTCAACGTGATGGCATGACCGTCTACCGTGATGGCCTCGCCTGCTTTTAAATCCGAGATAGCCACCACTACGTTATCAGCCGGATTGATTTTCAAATACTTTGTTTCCATTTCTATTTTTAGTTATCAGATTTACTTTTTATGCGCGTCCAGATAGAAATCCACGTTCTCCACCGCAAGCAAGGTGATGGGCATGTAATTGCATTGCTTCACCTCTTTCTTGAAGATCAGGTGATTGCACAGGCTCTCTACGCCGCTGTATCCTTGTGCGGTAGGTTGCTGAGCAATCAGGAAATCCACTGCGCCCTCTTTCAGACAAGAGACGTTCCGGTGTAATAAATCGTACCCAATCAGTTTGAAATTTTTCATGTTGTGCCCGATGAGATATTCTCCTATAATGTACACTTTCGAGTTGAAAGTGATGCCGCACGTAATCTGTGGGTTCTCTTGGAAAAAGCGGTTCATCAGCGCCTCGTCCTCGTCCGGACGCTTGGCGTAGAGGTTCAGTTCCACTATCTTGCAGTCGGGAAAATGCTCCTGCATATATTTTCTGAATCCTTTTTCACGGTTTTCCTGCTGGTTTGATCCTAGGCGGCCTTCGTTGATTTGTCTGAAGATAACGATTTCTTTGGGACATTCTCCCAACATCATGGCCATGCGGGCGGCAAAGTATCCGCTTTGGTCGGATTTCTGCCCGAAGAATGCCAGCGGATTCAGACTGGCCACGTTGGAGTCTATAAATATATAAGGTATTTCCCGTTCTTGTAACTTGTCGGTGAATCTGGCCGTCATCTCAGGAATAGTGGGGGCGAGCAATACGCCGTCCGGCTCTTGTTTCAGTATTTCCTCACCGGCATTGATGAAGGAGGAATATTCATATTGGTCATAGTACATCACGGACAGGGTGATGTGGAAATCCGAAAAGGTTTCTACGGCTCTTTTCATCCCCAGTTCCACATCGGTCCAGTAATCGCCTTCCTTGTGCTGTGGCAGCAGGCAGACAAACAGATACTTTTTGTTGGATGCCAATGCGCTGGCATACATATTGGGCTGGTAATCCAGTTGCTTCAATATTTCTTCCACCCGTTTCCGGCTGGCTTCGGATACCCCTGTGCGGCCATGCAATACACGGTCTACTGTGCCGACTGACACATCTGCCAGGCGCGCGATATCCTTGATTCTGATTCTTTCGGGCAGTTTATTCATACCTTAATTATATATATTGTGCTCGTGCACACTGATAATTTATTTTTTTTCGATACAAATATATAACAATTTTTGGTTTTAAAAAAATAAATAGTACCTTTGTGCACGCACACGGATGAATTATTTGAGTGGTCTGTTGAGTACAAGGTTACGATGTGATTCGTCTATGGATATGTAAACCAGTATTTTAATTGGGTTGAAAGTTAAACGAATAAATATATAACAATTTAAAATCACGAAATTATGGGAAAAGTAGTAACCTTAGGTGAAATTATGTTGAGATTGTCAACTCCGGGAAACACACGTTTTGTACAGTCGGATTCATTTGATGTTGTTTATGGCGGTGGTGAAGCGAACGTAGCGGTGAGTTGCGCGAACTACGGTCACGAAGCTTATTTCGTAACTAAATTGCCGAAACACGAAATTGGACAGTCTGCTGTGAATGCATTGCGTAAATATGGTGTGAAGACCGATTTCATCTGTCGTGGTGGCGACCGCGTAGGTATCTATTATCTGGAAACAGGAGCTTCCATGCGTCCTAGCAAAGTAATTTATGACCGTGCCCACTCGGCTATCGCCGAAGCCGATCCTTGCGATTTCGACTTTGACGCTATCATGGAAGGTGCGGACTGGTTCCACTGGTCGGGTATCACTCCGGCTATTTCTGACAAGGCTGCCGAACTGACCAAACTGGCTTGTGAAGCTGCAAAACGTCATGGCGTTACGGTATCTGTAGACTTGAATTTCCGCAAGAAACTGTGGACAAAAGAAAAAGCACAGTCTATCATGAAACCGTTGATGCAGTATGTAGATGTATGTATAGGCAACGAAGAAGATGCCGAACTTTGTCTGGGCTTCAAACCGGAAGCGAATGTGGAAGCCGGTGAAACCAATGCGGAAGGTTACAAAGGAATCTTCAAGGCTATGGCAAAAGAATTCGGCTTTAAATATGTGGTTTCTACCTTGCGCGAATCATTCTCGGCTACTCACAACGGCTGGAAGGCTATGATTTATAACGGAGAAGAATTTTATGAATCAAAACGCTATGACATCAACCCGATTATTGACCGGGTAGGTGGTGGCGACTCATTCTCCGGAGGTATCATTCACGGTCTGCTGACCAAACCGAATCAGGGTGCCGCCCTTGAATTTGCTGTTGCCGCTTCTGCTTTGAAGCATACTATCAACGGTGACTTCAATTTGGTATCTGTAGACGAAGTGGAAGCATTGGCCGGTGGCGATGCCAGCGGACGTGTACAACGCTAAATTTGTTTTTTATAGGAACACGAATGACGCAAATAACGCAAATTTTTGATACATGTTTTATTTGTATCATTTGTGTTCCTATCTTTCATTTAAACTAAAATATAACATTATGGCTCGTTTTGATAAAATAGCAGTGTTGGACAAGATTGGTTCAACCGGTATGGTTCCTGTATTCTACCATAAAGATGCAGAAGTGGCAAAGAAAGTAGTGAAAGCTTGTTATGACGGCGGAGTTCGTGCATTCGAATTTACAAACCGTGGTGACTTTGCTCATGAAGTGTTTGCGGAAGTTGTGAAATACGCGGCAAAGGAGTGTCCTGAAATGGCTATGGGAGTAGGTTCTATCGTTGATCCTGCTACTGCCGCTCTTTACTTGCAATTGGGTGCTTGCTTTGTGGTAGGTCCGTTGTTCAATCCTGAAATCGCTAAAGTGTGCAACCGTCGTTTGGTGGCTTATACTCCGGGATGCGGAAGTGTGTCCGAGGTAGGTTTCGCTCAAGAAGTAGGTTGCGATCTTTGCAAAATATTCCCGGGTGATGTATTGGGAGCAAAATTGGTTAAAGGTCTGCTGGCTCCGATGCCTTGGTCTAAACTGATGGTAACCGGTGGTGTGGAACCGACTCAGGAAAATCTGACTTCTTGGATTAAGGCAGGTGTGTTCTGTGTGGGTATGGGTTCTAAATTGTTCCCTGGCGACAAGGTAGCCGCGGAAGACTGGGCGTATGTAACGGCAAAATGTAAAGAAGCATTGGGCTACATTGCGGAAGCCCGTGCAAATAAATAAGAAAAAGATCAGCTCATGCCCGCAAGGGGTTAGTGAATTAGGGCGTGGGTATCATTTTGTTTAAAGGTGTATATAAAATGGGTAAGGGCCATCGCGAAGTGGATTCGCGATGGCTTTTCACTTTCCGGCGGGTGCTTGAGGCGGGGCGTTGGCAAAAATATTCTTGTAAAGATTGGTAGATAGAATAAAAATGTGTTCTTTTGTACCGTTTCTTAAGAAATAAAATGAAGCGTTTAATCTAAAACACACAAAAATGAAAAAAGCATTATTAAAGGTGGCCGTCATGCTGTTATGCTTGGCGGGGGTAACTCCTGCAATGGCCCAGTTTAATTTGAAGAAGGCAGTGGGGGGAGCCGTGAAGGCTGCAAAGGCGGTGACTTTGACCGATGAGCAGATGACAGAGTATGTAAAGGAGTACATTGACTGGATGGATAAGCATAATCAGGTTTGTGCAGACGATGATCCGTATACTGTCCGTTTGAAAAAACTGACTGAAGGGTTGACCGAAGTGGAAGGGATGCCGCTGAATTTCAAAGTATATTATGTGATTGATGTAAATGCGTTCGCCTGTGCAGACGGTAGTGTGCGGGTATTCTCTTCATTGATGGATATCATGACAGACGAAGAACTGTTGGGGGTAATAGGCCATGAGGTAGGCCATGTGGCACACAAGGACTCAAAGAACGGCTTCCGTACCGCATTGCTGACATCGGCATTGAAAGATGGTATTTCATCACAAGGAGGAAAAGCGGCTGCTCTGACAGATTCCCAGTTGGGTGACTTGGGAGAGGCATTGGTCAATGCTACTTATTCACAAAAACAGGAACGCGCCGCCGATGATTACGGTTACGAATTTCTGAAGAAAGCAGGTAAGAATCCTTGGGCGATGGCATTGTCATTCCAGAAATTGAAAAAATTGCAAGAAGAGGCAGGAGCAAAGAAAAGCAGCAAGCTGAATCAGTTGTTCTCTACTCATCCCGATCTTGACGCACGTATCCAGCGTATGGAAGAACGTGCTACAAGCGAAGGTATTGAAAAACCTGCAAACACGATGGGGGAAACAGGGAAATAAATGGTTTCCGGCAATGTGGATATACACATAATAGAGGGTGTCCGTTTCAATGGCGGACACCCTCTTCTTTTTTTGGGAGATTTTTTTGCATGACCTTATCTTGCCTCCCGGCGGGATAAAATCTGAATTTATTATGAGAGAAATCCTTATTGGGAGAAAATCAAAGTCCAAAGTTCAGGTTAAAAGAATCAAGTGTTCTTTTTCGTCTAGATTATAGAAGGAAATCTCTTGGCACAAAGATACGCTTATTTTAATGGTTGACGAATTCCCTGTAGGGTTATATCATAGCTAGATTTCCTAAAATGATGGCAAAAATTCCTTTTTTCTTTCTGATACTTTGCCTCCTCTTTACATCGTGATATGTGCTATGCGTTGTAAATCAGATTGTTAATTATGTATATTGCTTCTGGACTGTGCAATAACAGGGTGGTTTAATATAAGTGAAAATCACTATCTTTGTATAAACCAACAGAAAGAAATGCACAAAACAGTTTAGCCATGATGAATTACGCATACGATACATCTTTGCAGGAAACGATGATACTGACTGAAGCGTTTCACACAGACAGGGTCATCTGTGACAATGGTAGTCTGTATAAGTTTATATGGGTCCAGGAAGGCAAACTGACATTGATAGTAGACCATGTGGAAATAGAGATGGAGCAGGATGAAATCATCTCTGTGAGTAATCTTCACCGCACGGAGTTCAAGAATGTATCGGGCAGGTATCTTGCTCTTCTTTTCAACGAGAATTTTTACGGCATTTACAAGCACGAGAAAGAAGTATCGTGCAGCGGAGTGCTGTTTAACGGAACTTCCGGTATAGTGCATCTGCGGCTCCCGATAGCCGATTCCGAACTGTTGCACGAGGTGGTGGACAGAATGGTTACCGAATACATCCTGCGGGATAACCTGCAGGGAGAAATGCTCCGCCTGCTGTTGAAACGTTTCATCATTCTGTGTACCCGGCTGGCCCGTAAGCAGTTGTCCGGCTTTCCGGTTAATGAAAAAGGTTTTGACATCATCCAGCGTTATTATGTGTTGGTGGACAATCACTTCAAGGAGAAAAAACAGGTACAGGCATATGCTGCTTTGTTGCATCGTTCTCCCAAGACGCTTTCCAATTTATTTGCCGCCTACGGTATGCCTTCCCCTTTGAAGATTATACAAGAACGAGTGGTGACCGAAGCGAAACGGCTGTTGCTGCATACCTCGCACAGCATCAAAGAGATATCGGTGATTTTGGGCTTTGAAAGTGTGGGTACTTTCAGCCGCTTCTTTAAGAATATGACGGGGGAAAATACCTCGGCATACCGGAAAAGACTGCAATAACAAGAACCGGTCCTTGTTGCTGTTGATTTTGATAAGAACAGGGGCTTTTCCCATGCCTTATGCAGTTATTCTGAAACAGTATCCGTTATCTGATTAAAAAAACAAGCGTCAAAACTTTCTATCTATCTAATTTTCTTGTAAATTTGCACCTTAATTTTTGGAAGGCATTGCCTTTTAGTTAGAGAATACAAGAAAACGATATAAAATTATGAGTAAGAAATTTGCTGAACACTCGCAACTCAACCTATCACAGGTCAATAAAGATGTGCTGAAGAAGTGGGATGAAAACGATGTTTTCGCCAAGAGTATGACAGAACGTGAAGGATGTCCTTCTTTCGTGTTTTATGAAGGACCTCCCTCGGCCAATGGTATGCCGGGTATTCACCACGTGATGGCGCGTACCATTAAAGATACTTTCTGCCGCTATAAAACCATGAAAGGGTTCCAGGTAAAGCGTAAGGCCGGATGGGATACTCACGGACTGCCTGTGGAACTGGGTGTGGAAAAGGCATTGCATATCACCAAAGAGGATATCGGAAAGACCATTTCTGTTGCCGAGTACAACGCAGCTTGCCGTAAGGACGTGATGAAGTTTACCAAAGAGTGGACAGACCTTACTCATAAGATGGGTTACTGGGTGGATTTGGAGAATCCCTATATCACTTATGACAACCGCTATATTGAAACGCTGTGGTGGCTCTTGAAGCAGCTTTATAACAAAGGTCTGTTATATAAAGGCTACACCATCCAGCCTTACTCTCCGGCTGCCGGAACAGGATTGAGCTCGCACGAGCTGAACCAGCCGGGCTGTTACCGTGATGTGAAAGACACCACTGTGGTAGGACAGTTCAAGATGAAGAATCCGAAACCCGAAATGGCGGAATGGGGAACGCCTTATTTCCTGGCATGGACCACTACTCCGTGGACATTGCCTTCGAATACGGCATTGTGCGTAGGACCGAAAATAGACTATGTGGCTGTGCAGACTTACAACGGATATACCGGGGAAAAGATGACCGTAGTGTTGGCGAAAGCTTTGCTCTATACTCACTTTAACAAGAAAGCGGAAGAATTGGCGCTGGAAGACTATAAGCCGGGTGACAAACTGATTCCGTTCAAAGTAGTGGGTGAATATAAAGGACCGGATCTGGTAGGCATGGAATATGAACAGCTTATTCCTTGGGTGAAACCGGTGACAGTGGATGAAAACGGGAAATGGCAAGAAGCGGCCGGTGAGGCATTCCGCGTTATTCCCGGTGACTATGTAACTACCGAAGATGGTACGGGTATCGTACATATCGCTCCGACATTCGGTGCAGACGATGCTTTTGTGGCACGTGCGGCAGGTATTCCTTCTCTGTTCATGATAAACAAGAAGGGGGAAACCCGTCCTATGGTGGATCTGACTGGTAAATTCTATCTGTTGGACGAACTGGACGAGGCTTTCGTAAAGGAATGTGTGGACGTAGAGAAATATAAGGAATATCAGGGCCGGTGGGTGAAGAATGCTTATGATCCTCAGTTTACTGTAGATGGCAAGTACGATGAAAAAGCTGCCGCTGCCGCCGAATCACTCGATATCTATATCTGTATGATGATGAAAGCCGCCAACAAGGCGTTCAAGATAGAAAAGCATGTACACAATTATCCGCACTGCTGGCGTACTGACAAACCGGTGCTCTACTATCCGCTGGACAGTTGGTTCATCCGGTCTACCGCAGCCAAAGAGCGCATGATGGAACTGAACAAGACTATCAACTGGAAGCCGGAATCTACCGGAACAGGCCGTTTCGGCAAGTGGCTGGAAAACTTGAATGACTGGAACTTGAGCCGTTCTCGTTATTGGGGAACTCCGCTGCCTATCTGGCGCAGTGAAGAAGGAGAGGAGCTTTGTATCGGTTCCGTAGAGGAATTGTATGATGAAATAGAAAAATCAATAGCTGCCGGATTTATGACCGTCAATCCTTATAAGGAAAAAGGTTTTGTTCCGGGCGAATATAACGGGGAGAATTATGACAAGATAGACCTTCACCGTCCGTATGTGGATGATATCATCTTGGTATCTGAAAGCGGCAAGCCGATGAAACGTGAGGCGGACTTGATTGATGTGTGGTTCGACTCCGGTGCGATGCCTTACGCGCAGTTGCACTATCCGTTCGAAAATAAGGAAATTGTGGACAACCGCACTTATTATCCTGCGGACTTCATTGCAGAAGGGGTGGACCAGACCCGTGGCTGGTTCTTTACGTTACATGCTATCGCTACGATGGTATTCGACAGTGTGGCTTACAAGAACGTAATCTCTAACGGCTTGGTTCTGGACAAGAACGGAAACAAAATGTCAAAACGTCTGGGCAATGCGGTAGATCCGTTCGGCGCTATCGAACAGTATGGCTCCGATCCTTTGCGTTGGTACATGATTACCAATTCTTCTCCGTGGGATAACTTGAAATTTGATACCGACGGGGTGGATGAGGTTCGTCGTAAATTCTTCGGTACTTTGTATAATACCTATTCGTTCTTCGCACTTTATGCCAATGTGGATGGCTTCGCTTATCAGGAAGCGGAAGTGCCGGTAAATGAACGTCCGGAGATAGACCGTTGGATTCTGTCTGTTCTGAATTCATTGGTGAAGAACGTGGACGCTTGCTACAACGATTACGAACCGACCAAGGCGGGACGTTTGATTACAGACTTCGTAAATGATAATTTGAGTAACTGGTACGTGCGCTTGAACCGTAAACGTTTCTGGGGTAATGCCATGTCACAGGATAAGCTGTCCGCTTATCAGACATTGTACACTTGTCTTGAAACAGTGGCCAGGCTGATGGCGCCTATCGCTCCGTTCTATGCCGACCGGTTGTATACGGATTTGATTGCGGCTACAGGTCGTGACACCGTGGTTTCTGTACACTTGGCCAAGTTCCCGGAATGTAATGAGGCATTGATAGACGGAGAACTGGAAGCGCGTATGCAGATGGCTCAGGATGTTACTTCTATGGTATTGGCATTGCGCCGCAAAGTCAATATCAAAGTGCGCCAGCCTTTGCAGTGTATCATGGTTCCGGTGGTGGACGAAGAGCAGAAAATGCACATCGAAGCCGTAAAAGACTTGATTATGAGCGAAGTGAACGTGAAAGAAATCAAGTTTGTAGACGGAGCCGCAGGCGTATTGGTGAAAAAGGTGAAATGTGACTTTAAAAAACTCGGCCCGAAATTCGGCAAACAGATGAAAGCTGTCGCCGCAGCCGTAGCCGGAATGTCGCAGGAAGCTATTGCCGAATTGGAGAAAAATGGTAAATATACCTTTGTGCTTGATGGTGCGGAAGCGGTTATCGAAACAACGGATGTGGAGATTTTCAGTGAGGATATTCCGGGATGGCTGGTTGCCAATGAAGGTAAACTGACTGTGGCCTTGGAGGTTACCGTAACCGAAGAACTGCGTCGTGAGGGGGTTGCCCGTGAATTGGTAAACCGTATACAGAATATCCGTAAGAGCAGTGGTTTTGAGATAACGGACAAAATAAAAGTGGCATTATCTAAAAATCCTCAAACCGATGATGCGGTAAATGAATATAATACTTATATTTGTAACCAGGTTCTTGCTAACTCCCTGGAATTAGTGGATGAAGTGAAGAACGGTACAGAATTAAATTTTGATGATTTCTCACTTTATGTGAGTGTCGTAAAAGAATAATTAACCTTTTAAAACTAAGTTATATGGCTGAAAAAACTAGATATTCAGATGCGGAACTGGAGGAATTCCGTGCCATTATCATGGAAAAACTGGAATTGGCTCAGCGTGACTATGATAGACTGAAAAGTAGTATCATGAATAAGGACGGTAATGATACGGACGATACTTCCCCTACTTATAAAGTTTTGGAAGAAGGTGCTAATACATTGTCTAAAGAAGAAACGACCCGGTTGGCGGCACGTCAGCTGAAGTTTATTCAGGGGTTGCAGGCGGCATTGGTACGTATCGAAAACAAAACTTATGGTATTTGCCGTGAAACCGGCAAGTTGATTCCGAAGGAAAGGCTTCGTGCAGTACCTCATGCAACACTGAGCATTGAGGCAAAGAACGAAGGAAAGAAATAAAATAGTGGTTAATGGTTAGTGATTAATAGTTTATGAGTTTTACTGTCATGTTACAGTATTAACCGCTAACGGCTAATCATTAACCATTAATTAATTTTCAATTTAATAAATGAAGAAACTACTCACCCAAGGGCAGCTCTCTGTTCTTATCGTCTTTGCAGTTCTGATTATCGACCAGATAATAAAGATATTGGTAAAGACCAATATGTACTGGCATGAGAGTATCCGCATAACAGATTGGTTTTATATCTATTTTACAGAAAATAACGGCATGGCTTTCGGTATGGAAATATTCGGAAAGTTATTCCTTACTACCTTCCGTATTGTAGCTGTGGGATTGATTATCTGGTATCTGGCAAAAATAGTGAAACAGAATTATAAGACTGGTTATATTGTATGTATCTCTTTAATTTTGGCAGGGGCTATCGGTAATATTATAGACAGTGTGTTCTATGGCGTTGTTTTTAATGAAAGTACTCATAGTACCATCGCTTCTTTTGTTCCGGTAGGTGAAGGGTATTCGGAATGGTTGCATGGTAAGGTGGTGGATATGTTCTATTTTCCCATTATTGAAACCAACTGGCCCGAATGGATACCGGGAATAGGAGGGGAACATTTCATATTTTTCAGTCCGATATTTAATTTTGCCGATGCTGCCATCAGTTGCGGTATTGTGGCGTTGTTGTTATTTTACGGTAAGTATCTGAATAAGAATATTCACCCGTCAGCAGAAGAAATTAAAGGATAAATGATGCGTCGCAGGAATATTACTTGGGTGTGGCTGCTGGGTGCGGCTTTTATGGTGGGGTGTGGCAAGCAAGTGCCTGAAGATATTATCCAGCCGGACAGGATGGAGAATATCTTGTACGATTATCATTTAAGTATCTCCATGGGCAATAATCTGAGTTATTCTGATAATTATCAAAAGGAGGCGTATAAGAATTATGTCTTCGAGAAGTATCATATTACTGAAGCTGATTTCGATTCGTCCATGGTGTGGTACACACGTCACACGGAGGAACTTGCCGGTCTTTATAAAAAGGTGGGGGAACGCTTCCGCAGTGAGAAAAAACGCATGCAGGAGTTGCTGGCGTTGCGTGAGGATAAACCGGCTGCATCGTTGCCGGGAGATACTGTGGATGTATGGTATGACCGTAAACTTTATTGGCTGACAGATGTTCCGTTGGCGAATAAGGTGACTTTTGAGATTCCCGCCGATAGTAATTTCAAAGCAAAGGATGCTTTCCTGTGGTCGGCTGATTATATATTCCTTTCGGAAGGGGAACGGAGAGCCACTATGGGGTTCAATATTTTGTTTGATAATGATTCTGTGGTGGGGCGTGTGAAGGATATCACGTGTTCCGGTGTGCAGACTTTGTATATAAAGCCTGATTCTGCTTTTGCCATCAAGAGTGTGAGCGGATTTATTTACTATATGGATAGTGATTCGTCAACGAATAAGCCGGGACTGATTATCAATAATATTGCTTTGACCCGTTATCATGAACCGGTAGATACAATGACAGTTGCCGGAAAAGATAGTTTGGCTGTGGAACAGCGTGTTGGAACTGATTCGGTGGTAACAGAGAAGAAAGCAGATTCGATTCAATCGGTGGATATCAGGAAAAATGTTCCCGCCCGTATGAATCCACGTGAAATGAAGGAGAATAATGCGGCAGATCATTCTCACTCAGATCGTCCTCAGAGAATCAAGCGCAGAAATTAATTATCTTTTGTGGGTATGAGACGTTTTGCTTGTCATTATCTTTATGTTTCGGCGGATGGCTGTTATTCTAAATATGTAGTGGAGTTGGAAGACAGCGGTAGAGTGCGTGCATATTTTCCATTGAAGGAGGAGCTTAGTGCGACACAATGGATAGGCGGAGTGATTATTATTTCTCCGATGTATGGGCTGGAGATTTGTTCCGGAGAGAAGTTTGCTGATTTCCTGCACCGTGCCATGCTGGAAACAGGATGTGAACAGCCTGTATATGCATGGCATATAGCTGATTTTGATTTGCCGGGAAAGGAGTTTACAACGGGAAGCAGACTGGTACGTTTATAATATATGCTTAGGGTAGCGTTATAGTATTTCCCATTCAGAAATTATTGCATATACCGATGGAAATATGAATTTTAAGGCAATAAACGTCTTCTGAACTCCGAGCAAACCACTGCTGTGGCAATTGCCACATTCAATGATTCGGAGGTTTCCCGTTCTTGAGGATAATTGGGAATATATAACTTCTTGTTTATCAGTCTCTCTACTTCAGGGCTTACTCCTTTTCCTTCATTTCCCATGACAATCAATCCATGGGCCGACAGGGATTCTGCATAAATAATGTTCCCGTTTAAAAAGGTGCCGTATACAGGAATATCGGTCAGGCTTTCAATAAGCTGTGGTAAAGAACAGTAATGAACTTTTACTCTTGCCAATGCCCCCATGGTTGCCTGTACGGTTTTGGGATTATACACATCTGCTGTCCCTGTCGAGCAGAAGATATGTTCAATGCCAAACCAGTCTGCCAAGCGGATAATGGTTCCCAGATTCCCTGGGTCTTGTACATCGTCCAGCGCCAGGCATAGAGAACTTTTAATAACTTCCGGATTTAAATCATAAGAAGGTTGTACAAAAACGGCCAATACCTCTTGGGGCGTCTTTTGAAGACTGGCACGTGACAACTCTTCTTGTGTTACTTCAATAATTTCGTTGGCCGTGGCAGAGTGGTTCATTTTCAGCCAATTGGAAGTGGCAATCAGTAACTTGCAAGGGAAGTGTCCCAATAAATCGCCTACCAATTTATGCCCTTCGGCCACAAAAACTTGTTCTTCTTTGCGTTTTTTTTTCAGTTCCAACGAACGGATATATTTTATTTTGTTTTTGCTCAGCATGATAATTTCTATTTAATAACAAATATTTGGAGCAAAGCTAAGAAGATATTTTCAATTAATATCTATCTTTGTAGATAAATTTGCGAAGGTTACGGATTTGTATGAAGAAAAGCGCACGCCCATATATATGCACATTTATTATAGCACTATGCACCTCGTGTTCGGTCAGTAAATTTATTCCTGAGGATAAATATTTATTGGATGAGGTCAGGATTGTATCTGAAACAAAGGAGGTGAAGCCGTCACTATTCAATTCATATATTCGTCAGAATCCTAATGCCAAATGGTTCAATTTGGTTAAGATACCTATGCGTACTTATTGCGTCTCAGGTGTGGACTCCACTAAATGGATTAATCGTTTTTTTAGGAAGATTGGTGATGCTCCGGTAATCTATGATGAATCTGTTGCCCTGAAATCCCAGGAGGAAATAGAGAAAGCAGTACGTAATATGGGGTATATGGGGGCTACTGTGCACCTGGATAAAAAAACGAGGAAGAACAAATTGAAATTGGCTTACCGTATTCATGCCGGGCATCCTTATAAGGTACGTCATGTGGTGTATGATATAGATGATTTGGTTATCAGTGACTATATGCGGCAGGATTCTGCCCAAAGTTTGTTGGCGCCCGGTATGCTGTTTGATGTGAATGTGCTGGATGCTGAACGGCAGCGGATTACCAAATTATTGCAGAATAAGGGTTATTATAAGTTCAACAAGGATTTTTTGGTCTATCAGGCGGATACGGCTAGAAATACCTATTTGGTGGACTTGACTTTAAGATTACTTCCTTATCAGCGTAGAAAAGAAGATTTGCCGCAGAAGCATAGACAATACAAGGTGGGAGAAGTGAACTTTCTGGCGGATGATGAAATCATGTCGGTACAGGAAGGTACTTTGGAAGAATTTGATTCTTTGCGATACAAAGGATATAGTATGTATTACAAGGGAAAGGCTTTTCTCCGTCCGCAAGTGTTGGTTGATTTCAATCGTATCCGTCCGGGAGAACTGTATAGTGAACAGGATGTGCAAAACACCTATTCCAATCTGGGGCGTTTGCGTGCCTTGAAATACTCTAATATTCGTTTTCGTGAAGTGAATGGAGAAAATGGTACGCAGCTGGACGCATACGTATTTTTGGCGAAGAACAAAAATAAATCCATGGCGTTTGAAGTAGAAGGAACAAATTCGGCTGGTGACTTGGGAGCGGCTGCCTCGGTTTCTTTTCAGCACCGCAATGTATTCAAAGGTTCCGAAACCTTTATGATGAAAGTGCGTGGCGCTTATGAGGCCATTACGGGATTGGGGGTGGCTTCACAGGATTATGTGAATGATAATTACATGGAGTATGGGGTAGAAAGCAGCTTGAATTTCCCTCAGTTCATGTTTCCTTTTCTATCATCGAATTTTAAAAAGAAAATTAGAGCGACTTCAGAGGTCGGCTTAAAGTTCACATCGCAAGTTCGTCCGGAATTCTCGCGTACACTGGCTTCTGCTTCATGGAGTTATAAATGGACTGACAGGAAACGTATGCAACACCGTTTGGATTTGGTAGATGTCAATTATGTATATATGCCTAGAAAGTCATCGGCTTTTCAGGAATATTTGGACAGCATGAGTCTGAGGAATTCAGCTTTGAAAGCCAGTTATGAAAATCAGCTTGTTGTGCGTACAGGGTACAGCTTTACCTATAACAGTGCAGGAAACGCCATGATGCGTACACCTACTAAAAATTCCTATTCTATTCGTGCCAATATTGAAGAGGCTGGTAATTTACTGTATGCTGCTTCCAAATTGGTTCACCCTAATCCGAAAGATGGAGAAGATTATGTGCTGGCGAATATTCCTTTTGCTCAATATGTGAAAGCAGATTTTGATTTTGCAAAGAATTTCATGATAGATCCGCGTAACTCATTTGTGTTTCATATAGGAGTGGGGGTAGCTTATCCGTATGGTAACTCTAAAATGCTTCCTTTTGAAAAGAGGTATTTTTCCGGTGGCGCGAACAGTGTACGTGGGTGGTCTGTACGTTCTTTAGGACCTGGTGTTTATAAAGGTAGTGAGGATGGGAGAATGGACTTTATCAACCAGGCTGGTGATATAAAATTGGACTTGAATATAGAATATCGTACTCATTTGTTTTGGAAATTGAATGGAGCGGCTTTTGTGGATGCCGGTAATATCTGGACTATTCGTGATGACTCCGGACAGGAAGGTGGTTTGTTCAAATTTAACGAGTTTTATAAACAGATAGCTGTAGCATACGGTTTGGGAATCCGCCTTGATCTGGATTATTTGATTTTACGTTTTGACGGTGGCATGAAGGCCATAAATCCTGTGGAAACAGGTAAAAAGCGATATCCTGTTATCCGACCACGCTTTAGCCGTGATTTTGCTTTTCACTTTGCAGTAGGTTATCCATTTTAAAGAAAATATATATAATATGATAAAAGAAAGAAAGAGAACATATACTCAAGAAGAGGTTAATGAGTTGAAAAAATGGTTTGATTCTCAGGAACTTCCCCCAACAATGCAGATAGATAAAGCTGCTTTTACTCCTAATTTAAAGGATACGGTAGATATGCTGTTTGAACAGGCCTATGTATGTTACGAAAATCCCAAAATGCAGGGATGCCTTTATTTGTTAGAGAAAATTAAGAGCAATTTGGAAAAAAACGGGACAGGAGCGTGAGCAATTATCATTTCATATTGTTATCAAGGTATTATAATTTAATACTGGCAGTATGAAGAAGAATTTATTATTGTATGGTGTGTTTCTTTGCGCCCTCTCCATATCCTCTTGTTCCGGTGGCTCCAAGAGTAGTCACGTTATGGATAGCAGTAGCATGAGTGTGGAGAATGCGAATGAAGTGATGAAGTATTATGATACCTCATTGAAAATCTTGAAAGACTTAGTTAATGAGAATGAGATAAAAGCGGTGCTGGGCTATTTGGATCAGAAGATGCCGGTAGATTCTCTGCCTGTGGTATCACAGCCTGTGGTTTCTGTTCAAGATACAGTGTTTGTTTCTAATCCGGGAAATTACTTCAGTGAGAATGATCGTCAGAATCTGAAGGAAAATTATGGCCGCTTGTTCCGGTCTATTTCCGCATTTTATGAAAACTATAAGACTTACCGGCTGTATATGCAGGATCAATCATATAAAAAGGATAATAATGCTTTGGCGGATAAGATAAGAAAAGAGGAGCTATTATTGAGTATTGCTTTATCTGAATACAAACAGGTTATTTTTGATATATTAACTCCGATAGTTGAAGGGGCTAAAATAACCCTGACCCCTATAAAGGGAAATGTTAAAGATAAATAGAAGTATAACAGGCAGCCGGAAGGCTGCCTGTCTGGATTGTATTATGTAAATTAAATCCTTGTTGTTCTCTGCTTTGTTGTTAAGGAAGCTATTTCATTTCCAATCTTCTTGATTTTTCTCTCTTAACTATTTTCAGCCTGTTCAGGAACTATTTTTAGATACATCTTTTATACGTTTCCCCTTTGGAGAAACTTGACATTCCGGTAGGAGATGCTTGCTTGTGGATTTTATTGTTTAAGCTTGTGCTATAATGATGGAAAAAAACAGAAGGTAGGTATATGGGATAAATAGAACTCGGATGGATCACTGATATTGTTTTAATTGTTCATTTAATAGCTTGAATATAATAAAATTGTTAATAACTTTCACATAACTTTTCTATAAATAATGTGAAGTTTAATAAGGGGTTTTTTATCTTTGTAGCAGATTAATTGTAAAAAAGTACTGTAATATTATTTGTTATGGAAAAATCGTATGTTATAAATAGAATTAAAGAATTATGCAATAAAAAGAATGATAGGGAGATAGCTTTGGATTTCTTTTATAATAATAGGATATTTCATGCAAAATATTTATTTTTAGGCAATGACCTTTATGTTACAGATACACTAAATGTTATTGAGTTAAAGGATTTGGATATGGGAGTTTTGAGCAGAATTAGCGAATTATTAAAAATATAAGATAACTGATTTTCCTTGTGCAGTCATTAATGGCTGTACGCTCATTTGTATTTTAAAGCGGCGGCCCGGGAGGGGTAGCCGCTTTTATTTGACGGGCTTATAAAAAAAGGAATAACCGAAGTTACTCCTTTTGTACACCCTCAGGGATTCGAACCCTGGACCCACTGATTAAGAGTCAGTTGCTCTACCAACTGAGCTAAGAGTGCAAAATGCAAACCATTTTTTGTACACCCTCAGGGACTCGAACCCTGGACCCATTGATTAAGAGTCAATTGCTCTACCAGCTGAGCTAAGAGTGCAAATTACAAACTGTTTTTCTTTCGTACACCCTCAGGGATTCGAACCCTGGACCCACTGATTAAGAGTCAGTTGCTCTACCAACTGAGCTAAGAGTGCATTCATTTCTGATTTGCGGTTGCAAAGGTAGGTGTTTTCTTTTAAACATCCAACATTTTGCACCATTTTTTCACCTTTTCATCGAAATTTATTCAAACTCATAAACATCTGAAGGTGTATTCCGCTTTAAAGCAATGACTTGCACATCTTTGCCGACGATAATCCCTTTGTTTCGTAGTGAGAGTTCTACTGTCTTGTATGCCAGTTCGGGGTGGTTGTTGTCTTTGCTAAGATGACAAAGCCAAATGTATTTAAGACTTTCATTGATATTTTCTGCCAAAAAATCGGCGGTTTCGCGGTTACTCATATGTCCATTAGGCCCGGCAATACGTTCTTTTAAATATTGGGGATAAGGTCCCATTTTCAACATCTCTTCATCGTAATTCGCTTCCAATACCAAATAGTTTGCTTTACATATATATTCGGCGGCAGTGGGGGTGATGTGCCCCAAGTCAGTAAGGAAAGAAAATATTTTACCGTCTATATTCATGCAATAGCCTACATTGTCAGTTCCGTCGTGAGGTACTTCAAAGGCAGTAATTGCGAAATCTTCCAATTCCATTGTCTCACCTTTGTGCAGATAGTGTACGCAGGTCGATAATTTCTCGGTCATGCAATAACTTTTGTTGATTCCTGCATGTACTTCCGGAGTGGAGTAAACAGGAATTCCAAATTTCTCTCCTAAATGCCCTACTGCTTTGATGTGGTCGGCATGATCGTGTGTTATGAATACTGCCCGGATGATATCCAGTCCGATTCCAAGTTCTTTTAATGTTTTTTTTATTGTACGGATGCCAATGCCTGCATCCACCAATATGCCATATCTGTCTGTTCCGAGAAAATAGCAGTTGCCGCTACTTCCGCTTGCGAGACTTATAAATTTGATTTTCATTTTGTTGCTCTCCCAATTCTAGTGAATCCCCACGTTTTTTGTGTTAAAAGAGCCGCAAATATACATAAAAAAAGGAGGAAATAAAATAGAAACAGGCTTTTTCGGAAAGATGATTTAGCGGATATTGTTTTAAAAGAATGCCTGGAATCTGGATTATGGAATACGTAGATAATAACCCTTTCCTCTGACTGTTATTAATTTATATTCTTGGAATTCTTTTAAAACTTTCCGGATTGATTTGATGTGTGCATCTATTTTTTCATTGGCATTATCATCCGTAGGCCAGAAACTCTTTTTTATTTCTTCACGGCTTACGCAAGTTCCTGCTCTTTCATAAAGCATATTTAGTAAAGTGAGGTCTAATTTCTGAATGTTGCACTTTTTGTTTCCTATATACAACTCTTGTTTCTCCATGTCTATGTTCATACGGGTAAGGAGTGTTTGAGTATCCTTTTCCTTTTTAAGAAAAATGAGTATGAAAATAAGAATCATCAATTGTCCGATGAGCCAAAAGAGTGTGTTGTCTATGTGTCGTAAAATAGTTTTGAAGTCATAATTTACCCATGCTTGTACCTTGATGTTCTGGGTGATATCTACTATGTATCGGGGAGTATTGTATGCCGTTCGGGGAATTGCAGAACTTTGGTCGCTGTGTTGGGAAATGGATTTGTTATAATAAATAGTTCCGGTCCTGCCGGTTATGCCATGATCGGATAATATTTTTCTAAAGGTTGCATTTAACTCATCGGGCTTTATGGGTTTTAGTTGGGATAGAATGTATTGGTTCAGCATACGTTTGGCGGTCTGCTCGTCCAGACTGTCTTTAAAGGTATAGATTGTTTTTCCTTGTCTGGTTCTTATGGTGTAGCTTTTTACTTTTTGGTGTAGGCTGGGAGCGATAGTATACATTTTTATATCCCAGTTTGTAGGTTCGGGATGATAATAGCTGATGTAGGCAAGTCTTTCATTGTAATCTTCCGTAATGGCGGATTTGAAAGCGTGGTCTATTTGGGTATTCACTCGTTCGGCACTATTATGAAAAGCGATATAAACAGTATATAGAACGGTGATGGTGACTGCCATAAATAAGATAATGTGTGTTTTTGCCCTTTTCATCGTATGAATTTTGAATGCAAAAGTAAATAACGTTAAGGAAAAAACAGGTGTTTTATCTGATCTTTTTCTGAAAAAGGAGAAAATTCAGAAAGAGTTCAGATAAATATTTTGCAGAGATACAGGCTTTTCTTCTTCTTTGCGTCAGCAAAATATTTTGCGAATCAATAAAAGCAAGAAACGTATGAGAACAAAAGCTGTTTTATTTTTTCTCTTGTTATTGCCGGTATATGTGGTGAATGGCCAAGATGACAAGAGAGAGTATTTGAAAAAGGTGTTGGATAATTTAGAGCAGATTAAGTCAGCAACGTATAAAGTAGAGGGCGAAGTCTGGAATCCTGGTGATACAATTCCTTCCAGTATTAGAAAATATATGGTGAAAGAGTTCGATAATCCGGCTGATTCTACGATAGGGGCAAGTTTTGTGAATTTGGGAACAGATGATGGTAAAGAGTTCCAATTCGGTTATAATGGTGAAGTACGTGTGTTGGTGAATCATGCTGTCAAGGAAATAAAAATCGATAATTTTACCACCAGACCGTTACCTTTCAGACCGTTGACCCCACCTTTCTTTAATTATTGCAAGAATATTGTCAGGTATACTTTGGAAACAGAAGACAGCATAGTTACCACATTGGAAGATTGTGGGGATTATTTTCATTTTAAACTTGTCATAAACGAAGATACACAAGTGGAGTTCTTTGGTAAAGCTTATCACATGCCTCCACCTCCTTTTTATGTAGAGCCGACCTCTATTTATGAACTGTGGATTCACAAGTCGAATGGTTTGCCTTATAAGAAACGGAGAGCGATGTCCCATAATATATCGGTGGAAACTTGCTGTAATGTGGAAATAAACAAAGAAACAATTGACAGGTTTGATGTTTTCGATTATGTTCCGCAAGGTTATGAAACAAAAAAATATGATTATGGCGCTCCTTCCAGGAATATGGCCGCTAATCTGACGGGTAAGAAAGCACCAGAATGGACATTGAATGATATAAAGGAGCGTCCCGTGTCATTGAGTGATTTGAAAAGTAAGGTCATCTTGGTAAATATAACAGGAATAGGCTGTGGAGCTTGCCAGGCTTCTATCCCTTTTCTGAAAGAACTGAAAAGAAAGTACCAAGAAGAAGATTTTGAATTGGTAGCCATTGAAAGTTGGAGCCGGATGCATTCACTTCAGAATTATGCAAAGAGAAAGGAATTGAATTATATGTTTTTGGATGGAGATGATAAAGTGATAGAAGATTACCGGACGGGTGGGGCAGCTCCGTACTTTTTTATTTTGGATAAAGAACGGATTATACGGAAAGTCATCCGAGGATATGGCATGGGAAAAACCGACAAGGAAATAACGGAGGCTATAGAAGAATTGCTATGACTGGAATGAGGATGGAACAAAAAGTGAAAACTTTTGCAGACACATTTGTTCCATCCTCATTTATTTATATTCAGCATTCTGACGGTTGTCAGAATTGGAAGAACTTCTTGGCATTATTATAGCAGATATCTTCCACCATCTGATTGACGCGTTCTATTTCGCAAGCAGGGATTTCGCCGTTTTCCACATCATTACCCAGCAAGTTGCACAAAGTACGGCGGAAATATTCGTGACGCGGATAAGACAGGAATGAACGAGAGTCTGTCAGCATACCTACGAAGCGGCTCAACAAGCCTAACAATGACAGTGCATTCATCTGCTTTTCCATACCGTCTTTCTGATCGAGGAACCACCATCCGGAACCGAATTGAATCTTGCCTGGAATTGTGCCATCCTGGAAGTTGCCTAACATGGTGGCAATTACTTCATTGGCGCAAGGATTCAAGTTGTAAAGGATAGTTTTGGTCAGTTTTCCTTCTGTATTCAGGCGGTCAAGGAATTTAGCCATCGCTTTGGCGGTGGTAAACTCACCGATTGAATCGAAACCGGTATCAGGTCCCAGAAGTTTGAACATCTTGGTGTTGTTGTTGCGGATTGCTCCATAGTGGAACTGCTGGGTCCATCCTTTTTCCCAATCCATTTCCCCAAATACGATCAGCATGGCTGATTTGAATTTCAGAATTTCTTCCTTGGTCAGTTCTGTACCACCATATACCTTATTAAATATAGCATTGATTTCAGCATCAGTATAGTCTTCAGCATAAAACTCTTCAATTCCGTGGTCAGACAATTTACAACCTTGTTCAGCAAAGAAGTCATGACGTTTCCGCAAAGCAGCCACCATGTCATCGAAAGAAGATATCGTGACACCGCTTACAGCAGACAATTTTTCCATATAAGCACGGAAATCAGCGGGAACTTCTACTGCCATCGCCTTGTCCGGACGCCAAGTGGGAAGCATTTTAATTTCGAATCCGCTTTCACGGGTTTTGATGTGATATTCCAATGAATCTACCGGATCATCGGTTGTACAAACGGTTTCCACATGATAACGACGCATCATGCCTCGTGCGGAGTATTCCGGTTTGGCAAGCTTTTCATTACATTCATCAAAAATCTCGCGGGCAGTTTTCGGATTCAATACTTTATTGATTCCAAATGCGGTTTTCAATTCCAAATGAGTCCAATGGTATAATGGGTTGCGGAAGGTATAAGGAACTGTTTCCGCCCATTTTTCAAATTTTTCCCAGTCCGTGGTGTCTTTACCGGTACAATAACGTTCGTCCACACCGTTGGTACGCATGGCACGCCATTTATAGTGGTCTCCACCCAACCAGATTTCTGTCAGTGACTTAAACTGATAGTCATCAGCAACCATCTGGGGAATCAGGTGGCAGTGGTAATCGATAATAGGCATTTTAGCCGCATGTTCATGATACAACTTCTGCGCAGTTTCTGTCTGAAGCAGGAAGTTTTCATCCATAAAGTTTTTCATAAGTAGTCTTTTTATATCTATATAATTGTTGTTTATTTTGACTTTCAGTAAAAACTCATTCTAAAAAAGATGTCAAAGAGCATCTCTTTAGATTTATTAACCGTTATCGAACACGAAAGTAGAAATTTTATTTGGAATAACAAAATTATTTGTATCTTTGCGACGAAGATTTAAAGATTTTAAATGCTTGGTTCAATGATGATATATAAAAACTTAAATATATATTACCATTTAAAAGAAAGCATGAATACTATGAGTACACAATAAAATCTGATTCGTCTTCAATAAGTACAGGTATGGATAAACACATAATATAATTAAAAATATGAAAGCATTAAACAAGGAGACAGCAGCAAAGACTCAACGTCCCGAAAGAATCATTCAATTTGGTGAGGGTAACTTCCTGCGTGCGTTTGTGGATTGGATTATCTACAACATGAACGAAAAAACTGATTTCAACAGCAGTGTGGTGGTGGTTCAACCTATTGAAAAAGGTATGGTTGACATGTTGAACGCACAAGATTGTCTGTATCATGTAAACTTGCAGGGTTTGGATAAAGGACAGGTGGTAAACAGCCTGACAAAAATTGATGTGATCAGTCGTGCCTTGAATCCTTATTCTCAGAATGATGAATTTATGAAATTGGCGGAACAGCCGGAAATGCGTTTCGTTATCTCTAATACGACAGAGGCCGGTATCGCTTTTGATCCTGCCTGCAAGCTGGATGATGCCCCTGCTTCATCTTATCCGGGCAAACTGACCCAGTTGCTGTATCACCGTTATAAAACGTTCAATGGTGACAAGAGCAAAGGTTTGATAATTTTCCCTTGCGAATTGATTTTCCTGAACGGCCATAAACTGAAAGAAACCATCTATCAATATATTGATTTGTGGAACTTGGGTGAAGACTTCAAGCAATGGTTTGAGGAAGCTTGTGGTGTCTATGCTACTTTGGTAGACCGTATTGTGCCGGGATTCCCCCGCAAAGATATCGCTGCTATTAAAGAAAAATTGCAGTATGATGACAATCTGGTGGTACAGGCAGAAATCTTCCATTTGTGGGTAATTGAAGCTCCGCAGGAAGTCGCCAAGGAATTCCCTGCCGACAAAGCCGGTTTGAATGTATTGTTCGTTCCGTCTGAAGCTCCTTATCACGAAAGAAAAGTTACTTTGCTGAACGGTCCTCACACAGTGCTGTCTCCGGTAGCTTATCTGTCTGGAATCAACATTGTGCGCGAGGCTTGCGAGCATGAAGTGGTAGGTAAATACATTCATAAAGTTATGTTCGATGAGTTGATGGAAACCCTGAACCTGCCGAAAGAAGAATTGAAGAAGTTTGCGGAAGATGTTTTGGAGCGTTTCAACAATCCGTTTGTTGATCACCAGGTGACTTCTATCATGCTGAATTCATTCCCTAAATATGAAACTCGCGACCTCCCGGGCTTGAAAGTTTATCTGGAGCGTAAGGGTGAGTTGCCTAAAGGCTTGGTATTGGGACTGGCGGCTATCATCACTTATTATAAAGGTGGTGTTCGTGCTGACGGTGCTGAGATTGTTCCGAACGATGCTCCTGAAATCATGAATCTGCTGAAAGAACTTTGGGCTACAGGCTGCACTCAGAAAGTGGCGGAAGGCGTGTTGGCAGCAGAATCTATTTGGGGTGAGAACTTGAACAACATTCCGGGTTTGACCGCCGCAGTAAAAGCTGATCTTGACTCTATTCAAGAAAAGGGTATGCTGGAAACAGTAAAGGGTATTCTCTAATCAGATTAATTGTTAGAAATAGTTTATAAATTCCTTGAGGGAGATTTGGTTATAAAACTGAATCTCCCTATTTTTGTATCTATACAAGATAGATGTGGCATATGGAAAAACAAGAATTCAGACCCGGCTAGCCTTTATGGATTTGGGCAGTTATTGCTATTATGTTGGTGGCGTGTACATGCCTTTTTATAGCGCATGGAAGATATGCATCTTTGCTGGTCCTGACTCCTCCTCTGTTGATAACGGGGGTAAGGTTATTGTCTGTTTATACTATTACTCCTGATTCTTTTACCTTAGCTATAAGAGGGATGAAGCCTCGGCATGTTTTTCCTTTGCAAAACATCACAGAGATAGAAAAGGAGTACACAAAGTCTGGTAAACTCAAGTCGATTGTGATCCGTTACCGGAAAGAAGGAATGTACCACAATTTTTTAGTTATCAAGAAAGATGATGTAAATATTGAAGGTATTCTGAACGCTATTTTGCACTATCATCCTTCCGTGTCTGTTCGTTAAAGATGATCATTAAGGAAAAATAAGGAAATACTCTTCTTTTCAGTTCCGCCTGATGGGAAGAATGATATTCTTCGGCTGTCGATATATTTTCAAAATAATGATAACTGTATTGGGGGTGGGACTCCATGTAATCCTGTACTATGTCTGCACATTGAGATAATTTCATGATAACCGGCACATGATGATGGCTCAGATACATGTCCAGTTCGTCCGAAGTAATATTGCCCGGAATAATGACCAGTCTTTCTTTTTGACTGATGAGATGTAGTTTTGCGGCCGCTTCCGCAGCGATGAATGAAGGAATACCGGGAAGTTGCTCTACGGGGATTCCATTTTCTTCGAGGAGATCCAGTACATAGTGAACGGAGGCGTAAATTCCCGCATCGCCTTCTACTGCTACCGCCAACCGTTTTCCTGCTTTTTGTTCCAGCCTCATTTCTTCGAAAAGTTGCCGATAGACTTTGATTGCTTTTGTTCTGTCTTTGCTCATCGGGAGCGAGAATAGGTGTATATCTCCTTTGATGCCTAGCTTATGTAACAGGGTGGCGGCACGTGACAAGATTTTGTCTGGTTCCCGAACCGTTGATGGACAATATATTATGTCTGCTTGCTGTAAAGCATGCAATGATTTCAATGTAATCAGTTCGGCATCACCGGGTCCTAAAGAAACAAAATAGATCGGATGACTCATCTTTTGTAGGTATTTACAGTTTTTAAGCACGCAAAAGTGCTGAAAAATTCCGTATAAAGCAAGAGAATTGATTACCTTTGTTGGCTGAAAAACAGAAAAGAACATGAAAAAACTAATATGGGCTTCGGGCCTTTTGTTATTATTGACTGTTACAGCCTGCCAAAATAAGCACAAACAGGGCTCCGGGAATCTGGAACATAAGACATTGACAGATTCTTCTATTGTGAAGATTATTCCGGAATATGCCCAAGGGTTTAAAATAACCTATACGGATCAGGCTTGTCTGCTTGACATTCAGGACCCTCAGAATAAAGAAAGTCAGTCTTTTCATTATGCTTTGGTGCCAAGAGGTGTGGAAGCGGAAAACATACCTGCGGATTATACGGTTATTGAAACTCCCATACGAAGCGTTATCTGCATGACTTCCCTGCAACTTTCCAATTTTATCAAGTTGGAAGAGCTGGATGCGGTGGTGGGTATCACCAGTACACGTCATTTGTTTAACAAGAAAATAAATGATCGTTTGAAAGATGGAAGCATTCATAAGATAGGTATTGAAGGGAATTTCGATAATGAGGTGATTATGAGTGTAAACCCGGATTTGATTTTGATCTCTCCTTTTAAACGAGGGGGGTACGATGCTTTGAAAGAGGTAGGCATTCCTTTGATGCCGCATTTGGGATATAAGGAAATGACTCCTTTGGGACAGGCTGAATGGATAAAGTTTGTGGGCTTGTTATTGGGAAGAGAAGATAAAGCTAATGAGCAGTTTGCCACTATTAAGAAAAGATATAACGAGCTGAAGGAACTGACCGGTCGGGTGACAAAACGCCCGGTGGTATTCAGTGGAGAATTGCGGGGCGGCAATTGGTATGCTGTAGGAGGGAGGAGTTTTCTCGCACAATTGTTTAAAGATGCCGGTGCCGATTATTTTTTGAAAGACGATGAACAGTCTGGAGGAGTCACCCTCGATTTTGAAACAGTTTACAGCCAAGCGGCAGGTGCCGATTATTGGCGTATTGTGAATAGCTATCAAGGAGAATTTTCTTATAACACGTTGAAAGAGGAAGATGCCCGTTATGTTGATTTTAAAGCATACAAAGAGAAAGGGGTGATTTATTGTAACATGCGTGAAAAACCTTTTTATGAGAGTATGCCTACAGAACCGGAAGTTGTTCTGGCAGATTTGATTCAAATCTTTCATCCGCAGCTTTTGTCCGGTCACCAACCGGGATATTATGAATTGCTTAAATAGGAAAATAGTATATGAAACGACCTGTTGCATTTTATATGCTGTTAATTATGGCTTCTATTTTTCTGTTTTTCTTCCTGAATCTGGTATTAGGTTCTGTTTCCATACCGCTTCGTGCTGTGTGGAATATCCTTTGGGGAACAGGGAATGAGTCTGTTATATGGCAAAATATTATTTGGAAATCACGGGTACCACAGGCGCTTACCGCATTGGTGGCGGGGGCGGGGCTCTCTGTCAGCGGTTTACAGATGCAGACTGTTTTCCGCAATCCTTTGGCCGGTCCGTCGGTACTGGGCATCAGTTCGGGAGCCAGTATGGGAGTTGCTTTTGTGGTGCTTCTTTCGGGCAGTTTGGGTGGTGTTGCTTTGAGCAAGCTAGGCTTTATGGGGGAAATAGCCCTTACCATAGCAGCTATTGCAGGTTCACTTTCCATTATGGCACTTATTGTCTTCGTTTCCCAAAAAGTAAGGGGCAATGTTACTTTGCTGATTATCGGTGTGATGATTGGTTACATAGCCAATGCGGTGATAGGTGTGCTGAAATTTTTCAGTGTGGAGGAGGATATTCGTGCATATGTCATTTGGGGGTTGGGAAGTTTTGCCCGTGTATCGGGAGATCAGATGACTTTATTTATATGTATCATGGTGGTATTGTTGCCACTTTCCTTCCTGCTTGTCAAAACATTGAATCTTTTGCTGCTGGGAGATGCATACGCACGGAATCTCGGATTGAATATAAAACGTGCCCGTCTGCTTGTCATTACTTGTTCGGGAGTATTGGTAGCTATTGTTACCGCATATTGCGGTCCGATTATTTTTCTGGGGCTGGCCGTTCCGCATCTTTGCAGGGGAATGTTCCGCACATCCGATCATCGTATTCTGATGCCTGCTTCTTTACTGGCAGGTGCGTCATTGGCATTGGTATGTAATCTGATTGCCCGTATGCCCGGTTTCGAAGGTGCATTGCCGGTAAATTCGGTGACGGCTTTGGTAGGTGCTCCGGTAGTGATGTCGGTTTTATTCAATAGACGTCGCAATGAAATGAATGAGTAATGATGAATCAAGAAACTATACATATTCGGAAACTGACTACCGGTTATCCCGGTAAGGGGGGGACCAAGATTGTAGCGAAGGACATTGATGCTACTATCCGCAGTGGGGAACTGACTTGTCTTTTGGGGGCGAATGGAGTAGGGAAATCTACTTTATTGCGTACTTTGTCTGCCTTTCAGCCGCCTGTAGGAGGAGAGATAGAAATAATGGGAAAGAAACTGACGGATTACACCGATAAACAGTTGGCGACAGTTATCGGAGTGGTATTGACCGAAAAATGCAGCCTGCGGAACATGACCGTGGAAGAACTGGTGGGTATGGGGCGCAGTCCTTATACCGGTTTCTGGGGAAATTTAAGCAAGGAGGACAAGAATACAGTAAACGATGCCATTGCGCTGGTAAGGATTGAGGATTTGAAATACCGGATGGTACATACTTTGAGTGACGGTGAGCGTCAGAAAGTAATGATAGCAAAGGCGTTGGCACAGGAAACCCCGGTGATTTTTCTGGATGAGCCGACTGCTTTTCTTGATTTCCCCAGTAAAGTGGAGATTATGCAATTGCTTCATCATTTGTCACGTTCTACCAACAAGACGATTTTTCTTTCCACCCATGATTTAGAGTTAGCTTTGCAGATTGCTGATAAGATTTGGCTGATGGATAAAGCCAATGGAGTGACTATAGGAACTCCTGAAGATCTTTCCATAGACGGATGCCTGAGTAATTTTTTCTCTCGTAAGGGTATTGTTTTTGATATGGAAACCGGACTGTTCCGCATTGACAATGAGTTTGAAAAAGAAGTCCGTCTGGTGGGACATGGAAATAAGTATGCGATGGTACGGAAAGCCTTGCAGCGGAATGGTATTCTGGCAAGCCGGCGTGTTGAGTCCGATTTTTATATTGAAACGGGAGATATGACTACCAGTGGATATATTATCCACCCGGTAGCCGGGAGGACGATAAAGGTAGATACCATAGAGGAATTGTTAGAACAAGTCACTGCTATATTAGCTTCCGTTTAGCAGCAGCGTCTAAATAATCAGTTATTGTATCCTGAAAGGAATATTCCCTTCTTCATCAATCAAGAGGATTGTCAATTTTCCTTCGGGCAATAAGGGGACGCAATGTGCAAAACAATGTTCCAACAAACACGGAAAGAACTTTCCGCTGTCTTCTTCAGACAGCAAGGTCCATAATTCACGGGCTAATGTCAACTTTTCTATCATGCTTTCAACATCCGGAGAGCATCCGGCTTCCATTGCCACCTGCCTTAGGAATTCTTTATTCATCACCACTTTCTTACTGTGTGTGTCCAGATTTCCTTCGGCCAGTTTCACCGCCTTGCCTATCATAATGCCTAAAGTAACCAATGGAACCTTAAGCTTGGCAGCTATCTTGAGTGTCTCCCCTATAAAATTTCCATAATGTACAAAAGCCTGAGCAGGTAATCCCGGATACTCCTTCTTCACAAAACGTTCGCTTTTTGCTCCCGAATTAATGATGAGTCTGGATGAGCCCACAGCCACACAAACCTCCACTTCCCTGCGGATAGCCTCGACAAAAGCTTCTGAAGAAAAAGGACGGACTATGCCCGAAGTTCCAATGATGGAAATGCCGTCCACAATTCCTAGTTTAGGATTGAAAGTACGTTGTGCCAACTCTTTTCCTCCGGGAACGGAAATGGTAACATCCAGCCCTTTGTCATAAAGCGCCGATAATTCTTTCATTATCATTTGCCGGGGGATGCGATTGATGGCGGGTTCCCCGATTTCCAATCCCAGCCCCGGAAGGGTGACTCGTCCCACTCCTTCACCTTGCAGGAAACGGATGTCCGGGTGATTGCTAAAACTTACCGTTACCACAATGGATGCGCCGTGAGTGACATCCGGATCATCTCCCGCATCTTTAACAACGGTGCAGGTGGCACTGTTCTTTTCTATTTCTGTATGGGCTACCGGTAAGGTCATTTCCTCGTCATCGGGAAGGCGGAAGGATATCATTTTCTGTTCTTCCCCTAAAATCAGAGCCGTCAATGCTGCTTTTGCAGCTGCAGTAGCGCAGGCCCCTGTGGTGTAGCCGCTTCTCAACGGGTAAAAAGCAGGGATGTTCTTTTCTATCTGTTTTCTCAATCCATATTCACCGGTAACGATCATGAAATGCCTGGGAAGGGGAGGGCGTTTTATAGCAAAGACCGGGATTTTTGCAGCCTGTGCCGCTTTCACTTTCTCCGAAAATCCTCCGGATTCTCCGCTTTCCTTGGTCAGAATGGCCTGTGGATGTAGTGTCTCTAATAAAAGAGCTTCGGATTCTCCGGCATGATAGAATACCAGATTTCCTTTCGGGAAGCCTTGTTCTTGGGCTAATGTGATGGAAGTTTCCCGTTCCAGTACGCGGAACCAACAGGTATGTTTCTCCCAATAAGGGCGTAACTTCCCGATGGTCTGTACTCCGGTCAGTGCCAGCAGACGATCGGTTCCTGCTTTCTCTAACCGGTAAATGGCATCTGCATAGTCTTCACACCAGATGATGTTTTCGGTGCGTGGAGGATACTTCCTTTCAAAACGTATGACAGGAAGATGTAGCGTCCGGCTTGTTTCATCCACAGTCCGGTGGAGTTGGGAGGCAAACGGGTGGGCAGCATCCACCAACAAACGGATGTTGTTTTGGCGGCAGAAACTTTCCATTTTCTCCGTGTCCATTCCTCCGGTGATACGGATGCCGTGCTTGCATTGTATCTCCTGCCATTCTCCTTTGGTAGAGTAGAAGTAGGGCTTTCCGGCTTCATCGGCAACTTTCACGGCGGTGCGTCCTTCGGTAGTTCCTCCTAAAATCAGTATCATAGGCTGGATGTGAATGATTCTTTTTTTACTTTCTGAACAAGTGTTTGAACTCGTGCGCATAGAGTCGGGACAGACCTTTCCGGTTGTCTATCGCTTCGCCTACTACCAATAAGGTAGTCAGCGTCAGGTTATTGTCACGTACTATCTTAGCCAAATCCTTCAACTCTCCGCGATAAATCTTTTCTTCTTTCCAAGTCAGCTTATAACAGGCGGCAACCGGAGTTTCGGGAGGGTATGCCTGCATCAGCTCTTCCTGTACCTGTTCCACAATGCCCGCACTTAAATAAATGCACATTGTACTTTGCGATTGCGCCAATTTATGTAATTGTTCTTTTTCGGGCATCGGAGTACGGCCTTCCCCACGGGTGAGGATTATGCTTTGTACTTTTTCGGGGATGGTGAACTGTGACCTTAATGCTGCCGCAGCCGCCTGGAACGAGGAGATCCCCGGAGTGATATGATAACTCATCTTGTAGCGGTCGAAGAAAGCCATTTGTTCCTGGATGGCTCCATAAATGCAAGGGTCTCCCGTGTGCAAGCGTACAATAAACAATCCTTTATCATAAAACTCTTTCATCAAGGCGAACTGTTCCTCCAAATCCATACCGGCGGAACTGCGTACGGTCGCTCCTTCTTTAGCATAAAAGGTCAGTTCGCGGGGAACAAGACTTCCGGCATACAGAACAAGATCCGCTTTCTCCAACATTCGTTTTCCGCGTACCGAAATCAGTTCGGGATCACCGGGACCTGCACCCACTATCTCTATATGTCCGCCACGCATGGCTGTCGCACTGACGGCTATGGCAAAAGTGAAGTGGTTTCCTTCTGTCAGCATGCCCTTTTGCTTTTCCAATACAAGTGTTCCTTCACCGCTGCTTTTCAAGGCTGTGCTTTCGGCCACTCCATAGACGCCTGTCACTTCGAATGCCTTTTCAGACGGATGGGGAACTGTGATATCTTTCAGTTCTTCCGCAGGATAAATATGGGTTTCCGTATCGGCCCATCGCCGGTGGAGGATTTCCAGCAGAGGCTCGTCTTTTTTCAGTTCGATGGTATTGAGGGAGGCGAGAGAGAACGGACACAAACCATGTCTGTGCATCACGGCTTCTATGTATTCCGCAATGCCCGAAGGATCGCATTGTTTCCGGCAACCTATTCCCAAGTGGAGGACGGCGGGATGGAAACAGAGCATGGGAATCTCCGCACTATATATATAAGGTGTAACAGCAATAATCAACTTGAATTCCGATTGGGGCATGTCTTCGAAATGATAGAACACTTTTACGTGTGCGGGAAGCGTGCGTTCCAGATACTCCGTACCTTTATCCTTTATATCGAGCAGCAGCGCCGTTGGTTCCCGGTTGACAAAAAGTGTGACCAGTCTGTTCATTTTTGCATGAGGAACAGTTATTTTCCAGCCATATTTTCCAGCCAGCGTGTCCAGCGCCCATAACCCGGCATTGTCACTTTGGGTGGTAATCACAGCTTCTCCTCCTGTAATGGCGGCAATATGGCGGGTCAGTTCATTGGCTCCCCCCACATGCCCGGAAAGTACTGAAATGACAAAGCGCCCCGTACTGTCCACACAGACCACTGCCGGATCTTTATATTTGTTTTTTATGCATCCTGCAATGCTGCGTACACAGATTCCCATGGCACCGATAAAGATGATGCTGTCGAAGTCATTGAAATGCTCCTCTATGAACCGATGGCAGGATGTGATGGAAATACAGCCTTCGCATTCGTTTTTGGTATAAATAAGGGTATCCGGCAACTCTCTTTGTAGTGTTTTTGCCAACGGCAGGCTGGCTTCTGATATCAGTATGATTGCTTTCATTTGTTATCTGTTTTAAATCATTTATTCCGCTCTCATTATCTCTATCGGATTAAAGGCATCCACAGCAATACGGGTACACTGTGTTACCTTCTTGTTGATTTGCGTTATACCTTTTGTGAACAGGGCCTTGCTCTCTTCCGAAACCGAATTGAATACAATGACTCCGTCAGGCAACAGCACTTCTTTGATTTTTTGTAGAATCTCTATCATTTTTCCTCCATGACCACCTATAAATACGGCATCGGGGGCGGGAAGCCCGCCGAGTTCCGTTTCCAGAAAATCACCCATGACGGTTGTAATGCCGGGCGTGCCGAATTTACGACTGTTGCGTGCCATTAACTCTTTACCTTCCGGACGCTGTTCGAATGCTGTCACTTTCAGTTCCGGAAATTGGAGCTTGGCTTCTATGGAAACAGAGCCGGTGCAGAAACCGATGTCCCAGAATGATTTCTTTTCCCTTAATGTCAGCATACTGAGAGTAAGCAAGCGGACAGGCATTTTGGTAATCATTCTGTTGCGTCCGTTCAACAGATGAAACTCACTTTCGGGAATTCCGAACGGACGGGGATGCACCTTGTTTCTTTGCAGTATCAGGCAATTGGGAAAGCGGAAAGCAGATTGGGAGGCTTCCTCTAAAGAGAATGTACGTACAGATTCTTCCTCGCCATTGCCTAATGCTTCCCCCACGGTCATGCGGTAGTTGTCATATCCATACTCCAGCATCCGGGCGGCAATGGTGGCAGGTGTCTTTTCCCGGTCGGTCAACACGCCTATCAGTTTATCTCCTCTGATTAAAGCAGAGTCGAATGCATCCCAAGGACGTCCGGTCAGCGACAAGGTCTGCATCTCCTGATAGGGGAGCAATATACGGTGTGCCAGCATTTGCAGCGAGTTGAAGGTGGGGAATAAGATAATCTTTGCCGACGGGAGTTTTCTCATGACGGTATTGGCGAAGCCGAAAAACAACGGGTCGCCCGAAGCGAAAACGATTATTTCGGAATGTTCCTCGTAACGGCAGAATACCGCATCCAGCGGGACGGTGATGTCTATCCATACGGCATCTTCCGGCAAATAAGCGTGTACCAGTTCGTGATGACGTTTTCCTCCCGAGAAGACTTTCCCTTGAGAAACCAAGTTCCGGATTTCAGGAGAAAGAAATTGATTCCGGTCATCGCTTATACCTATTATATAGAATGTTTGCATGGACTTATACATCTCTTCCCGGTTTCAGTTGTTCCGCATCATCAAAAGTAAGGATGGCATTTACCAGAGTCGCTGCCAGATTGCTTCCCCCTTTGCGTCCTTCTACTATCAGTTTGGGGATATGGCTGAAAGGTTTCACCATGTGTTTGCTTTCGCAAACGTGCACAAAGCCCACCGGAGCAGCGATGATGCCGCATGGATGCGCTTTTTCTTTCCGTATCAGGTCACACAGTTCCATCAATGCTGTAGGGGCATTACCAAATACATATAAAGCTTCCGGATGTTCCTCTGCTGCCATACGTATACCGGCCTGTGTACGGGTGATTCCTTTTTCTTTTGCCAATGCTGCCGCGCGTTCGTCACCCAGATAGCATTTCACCCCGATGCCCATCCGTTCCAAAGCACCTTTACGGATGCCCGCGGCAGCCATCGTCACATCCGTAATAATTGTACGTACTTTTCCTTCATTCAATATTTTATACAGACATTCTACGGCAAGAGGATCTATATGCAATATGTTTTCCATTTCGAAATCGGCTGTGGTATGGATGGCATGCAGTAATGCCCATTTGTGATCCGAAGGAATATTTTTATTTTTCAATTCTTTCTCAATAGTACGGAAACTGTTTATCATAATCTCCTGACCGATTCCTGTCGCATCGGTGGTCTTTTCCCGGTAATAACCACGTGGAGTGATTAATTTCCCTTCCTGATGATAAGACTGGGAGTTGCCAATCAATACCACTGTAAACATATCCACCTGTTCGGGATCGAACTCTTGCAAGGTGGTGATTGTCACGGTTTCTTCCTTACGTCCGGCCTGACGCACAAAGCCTACCGGGGTTTCGGGGTCACGCTCTTTCAGAAAAATTTCTTTTAATCTGTAGAGTTGCCAATACCGCCCTTCGCTTTTGGGATTATAGACCGCCGTTACAAAATCTGCCGTTGCGGCTGCATGGATGCGTTTTTCAATCCGGTCCCATGGTGTCATGAGGTCGGAGAGGGAAATCACGCAGAAATCGTGACCGATGGGTGCTCCCAACAGGGAAGCCGCTTTCTGAAAAGCACTGATACCCGGCAATACTTCTATTTCCACCCGGCTGCCACGCTCGCGTTTCATTTCGTAAACCAGCGGAGCCATGCCATAAATTCCGGCATCTCCCGAGCTGATAACGCATACAGTCTTTCCCTGTTCCGCCAGCTCGAAAGCCTGTTCGGCACGTGCTTTTTCACGTTTCATTCCGGTGTCTATACATTCGGTGCCCGGTTCCAGATAGGGTTCGATAAACTGGAAATAGTATTTATAGCCGATTACTACATCGCTGTTCTTGACTGCTTGTATTACAGCGGGGGTTATATCTTCGGGTGAGCCGGGACCAATGCCGGCTACGATTAATTGGGCCTTTTTCATTTTTTATTATATAATTATTCCTTTCCGGAATCTGATTTAAAAGTTTCCTTCAGTGCTTTCAGCCAATATAATCCTCTGAATGACAATGCGCTGTCCTGACAGTAGTTCCTTCATCTTGCTTTCAGGCTTTTACATCGACGGACTGAAAGTGGTGGCTGGCATGAGGAGCCAAACTTAACCGTACAAAGTTACTTATTTGAGCGGGAGAAACAAGTCTTTTCTTTCTATAAATTATGGAAATCTTTTTTTTATCAGGCTTAACAATGAATAAGGCATCATTCAGAATGTGCCGTAGTCGGGAAGTCGGCAAAGCAGAGGATATTGCCGGTGAGAATTAAAAAAGGAACTAAGAATTATAGAGATTTGCTGATAGATAAGTTTGAAGAAAAAATGTTGGCGGAATCATTGGGGGGCACTATGGGGATGGTTAAGCCTTTTTATTCCTGCACTTAACCCTTTTTAAACGGATGATTTCTATCTCCATAGCCTTTGGAGTTAACTCCCAAGCTTATGGAGATAACTCCAAAGGCTATGGATTTAACTCCGCAAGCTTGGGAGATAGAAATCATTCGTTCAAAAAGGCTTAGTCACAAGGATGTGAGAGCTTAGGAATCGGCTTGCCGGAGTTTGTTCTGTATGGAAGAAGCTGCCTCCGCTGTTTGTATCATATCGGATTCCGTTATTTTAAGGCCTTGCCATCCGAGAAAGCATTACCCACTTTTTCTCCTACTTTCAGATAATCATTATTGAACGGGTCGAAGATGACAGGAATAACTTTGGAGGCATCCACTTTTCCATTCTGATCCAGTACACGTTCATCTACACTTACATTGACTATTTCGCCGCGCAGGATACAGGTTTCGGGATTGTAATCCTTCAGCTTGCATTCCACAGCTACGGATAATTCATCAATCAGCGGGGCATCCACAAATTCCGACCGGGTGGCATGGAATCCCGCACGGACGAATTTGTCCGGAACCTTGTTGCCCGAAACAATGCCTACATAATCGCAAGCGATGATTTGCCCGGCTTCTGCCATGCTCACTGTGAATGCTTTGCGTTTCAGGATGTTGGCCGTTGTCTTGTGACCTTCGCTGATACAAATACTGATTTCATTCATTTCACTGATACCGCCCCAAGCCGCATTCATGGCATTGGGAAGACCGTTTTCATCGTATGCGGCGATGATAAATACCGGTTGCGGATAGGTAAAAGGTTTTGCTCCTAAATTCTTTCTCATACTATTTATTTTTTAGTCCATTGTTTAATCTCTTCTTTGGTAGCACCGTTCATCAGCCTGCCTTTCTGCCAGTTCAGGCTGGGGTAGGCTTTCTTTAATTCTTGTTCGGCGTTAGAAATGCGGCTTCCACCCGAGGTAGCGAATGGAATGAGGATCTTGCCTGTGAAATCACCTTTTTCTATAAAACTGTTGATGATTCTTGGAGCCAGGTTCCACCAAATGGGGAAACCGATATAGATGGTATCATAGGCTGCCAAGTTTTGGGGCTGGGAACGCAATGCGGGACGTGACGAGGCATCTGCCATTTCCACACTGCTGCGCGAGGATTTGTCGTGCCAGTCCAGGTCGGCGGAGGTATATTTCTTTGCAGGTTGTATTTCGTAGAGGGCTCCGCCTGTCACCTCCGCTACCTGTTTGGCGGCTTTCTCTGTTGTACCTGTCGCCGAGAAGTAAGCTACTAATGTTCTGTTGCTCTGTTTCTGTGCGTTTACGGTAATACACAGTATCATGATTACCGTCATAAATAATCCGAGTCTTTTCATACGATTTATGTTATTTGGTTCAAATATACGTTTTAATATTTTATGATGTTGCAAATTTAGGTATATTTGCTTGGGCTCTTTGTAGATAAATTACGGGTATCCTGACCTTAATTACAGATTCTGCCATATATATGGAGTGGGTAGCCCGGCAGGAACATTCCGGCTCTTCTTTTTATTCCCGGATGGGATAAGATTCGGTAACTAAGGTAAGATAATCCGTAATTGGGGTTATAACCTTGTCCGGATAACTTCTTATTTTTGTGACCGGAATATTTCAAATAACTGAAAAAGCTGTATTTTAGCAGACATTAAACAAGTTAGAATGATGGATAAGATATTAAATTTAGACAGTGTGGACCAATATAACAGTCTATACGGACTTGAAACGCTGAATCCGTTGGTCAGTGTCATTGATTTGAACAAGGCTACCCGGCAGATGGACTATGTGCACTGGAACTATGGCGTTTATGCACTTTATCTGAAATTGGAGAAAGCTTGTGATATCAAATACGGGCGTCGGAGTTATGACTATCAGGAGGGAACCGTGGTATGTTTTGCTCCGGGACAAACAACGGAAACCACATTGATCACCGACCGTGTGCAGTTGAATGTGCTTGGCATTCTTTTTCATCCGGATTTGTTACGGGGGACCACGCTTGGAAAAACAATAAAGAAATATACCTTCTTTTCGTATGAAGTGAGCGAGGCGCTGCACCTTTCGGAAGATGAGCGCAATATTATGACAGATTGCCTGAAGATTATCCGTATGGAACTGGAACGGGGAGTGGACAAGCACAGTAAGACCTTGCTGGTAAACTATATAGAACTGCTTCTTAATTACTGTATGCGTTTTTATGAACGTCAGTTCGCCACCCGCAGTCATTCGAACCGTGATGTGTTGACACGCTTTGAAGGGTTGCTTGACGATTATTTTGAGGGCGAACTTGCCGAGCGTGACGGATTGCCTACCGTGAAATACTTTGCTGATAAACTGTGCCTTTCATCCAACTACTTCGGGGATATGTTCAAGAAGGAAACCGGCAAGACTCCACAGGAATATATTCAGGAAAAAGTGATAGAACTGGCAAAGGAACGGATGTCCGACAGGAGAGAAACCGTCAGCAGGGTAGCCTATTCACTGGGATTTCAATATCCGCAGCATTTCTGCCGGTTGTTCAAGAAGCGTGTGGGCTGTACACCGAATGAATATCGGGCACAAAACCTTCTTTTATAGTATTCTGTCGTAACAAGCAATGCAAGAGACTATGTTGGACTTGAGGACTGTATATGAATGTAACCGCTGTCTGGGTTGCAAGACATTGCATCCGCAGGTGGGCATCATCAATCTGGAGAATCCTTCATTGGAAGAGGATGCGGTGAAGTTTGAATTCTATGCTGTCTTGCTGATTGAGGATTGTCCGGGCGGTTGTTGCTGCTGCGGACGGAAATACTATGATTACTCCAATGCTACCATGGTGTTTCTCACTCCCGGCGAGATCTTTCGTATGAGTAAGGAGAATACGTTGCCGGATAAAGGATATCTTTTGGCATTTCATCCTGACCTGTTGTTCCGCACCTCACTGAAGAATCATATTAAAAATTATACCTTTTTCCATTATCGCAAGGAAGAAGCGCTGCATCTTTCGCGGCGTGAGACAGAGAAAGTGACGTGTTGCCTCTCGAATATAGAGGATGAGTTGCATCATCCCATTGATACTCATAGCAGTATTATTCTTTCCCGGCATATAGAACTTCTGTTGGATTATTGCACCCGGTATTACGAACGCCAGTTTATTACCCGTGAGAATAAGAACAAGGCTCTTTTGGAAAACATGGAACGTTTGTTTGTGGAATATATCGCATCCGGAAGGTTGCAAGGCGGCAAGTTGCCCACACCCGGCTATATGGCGGGAGAGCTTGATTTGTCTGTCGCTTACTTCGATGATCTGCTGAAGTTTGAAACCGGCAAGACTTTGGAGGAATATTTGCAACTGAAGCGGCTGGATATAGCCAGGCACATGTTGTTGCAGGACGGTCATACGCCTGCTGCTGTGGCACGGAAGTTAGGCTATCCTAATGTGCAGTGCTTCAGTGTGCTTTTCAAGAAAATAACAGGTGTCGCCCCCAGTGATTACCGGCTCTCGCAGAATTGATAACCGGGTTGCAGTACCATGTTTTTGTGATACAGTTCCCTTCTGTAAAAATGGTAATTCTATCTGTAATTTATCTACAAAGAATGAATGGGGTCTGGCTTATCTTTGCATTGTGAAATGAAAGCGGCTTTGTCCGCATCGGAATGAAGCAAGACAACAGATGAAATCATTTAAACAGGTAGAACGATGTATATTGAACAAGTAAATTCTCCGCAAGACATAAAACAGTTTTCTGTGGAACAGTTAAGACAGTTGGCAGGTGAAGTCCGCAATGCATTATTGACCAAGTTAAGTGCCCACGGAGGACATGTGGGACCTAATCTGGGAATGGTGGAGGCTACAATAGCATTGCACTATGTATTCAATTCACCGACGGATAAGGTGGTATATGATGTATCCCATCAAAGTTATACACATAAGATGCTGACCGGGCGTAAGGATGCTTTCCTGAATCCGGAGGATTATGATGTGGTGTCCGGATACACCAATCCCCGGGAAAGCGGGCATGATTTTTTCACTATCGGCCATACTTCCACCTCTGTCAGTCTGGCTTGCGGTCTTGCCAAAGCCAGAGATCTGAAAGGCGGACACGAGAATATCATAGCCGTGATAGGGGATGGCTCGCTCAGCGGCGGAGAAGCTTATGAAGGTCTGAGCAATGCGGGAGAAATGGGAACCAACCTTATTATAGTGGTTAATGATAATGAAATGTCCATTGCCGAAAACCACGGCGGGCTCTATCAGAACCTGAAAGAACTGCGCGACACGGAGGGACGGTCGTCCTGTAATTTCTTCCGTTCTCTGGGGTTGGATTATCTTTATGTGGGAGAGGGGAATGATATTCCGTCTTTGGTTGCGGCTTTTGCCAAGGTGAAAGATACATCACGTCCCACAGTGGTTCATATTCACACACAGAAAGGAAAGGGATACGCTCCGGCAGAAGCCGACCGGGAGGAATTTCATTGGGAGATGCCTTTCGATCTGGAAACAGGTAAGCCGAAGGTGGATTGCAGCGGTATGGAGGATTACCATAGCCTGACCGGGAAGTTTTTGTTGGAGAAGATGAAGGAGGACCACACGGTTGTTGCCATCAGTTCGGGTACTCCTACTGTGATAGGTTTTACTCCTGAACGCCGGAAACAGGCAGGGCGTCAGTTTGTGGATGTAGGTATTGCCGAGGAACATGCCGTGGCATTGGCATCGGGTATCGCTGCCGGTGGCGGACGTCCGGTGTACGGGGTTTACAGTACTTTTATCCAGCGTTGCTATGACCAGTTGTCTCAGGATTTGTGTATCAATGGAAATCCGGCGGTGATCACTGTGTTTATGGGGACAGTAGCCGGAATGAACGATGTGACTCATCTGGGTTTCTTCGATATTCCGCTTATCAGCAATATCCCGAATATGGTTTATCTGGCTCCTACGTGTTCCGAAGAGTATTTTGCTATGTTGGAATGGGCTGTCCGCCAGACGGAATATCCCGTTGCCATCCGTGTGCCGGGAGTGGCAGTGGTGCATCGTAAGGAAGAGTTTGACACGGATTATAGCGAGTTAAACCGCTACAAAATGACAGCCAGGGGAGAAACTGTCGCTATTCTTGCATTGGGTTCTTTCTATGATTTGGGACAGGCTTTGAAGAATAAGCTTCGGGAAGAGTCGGGTGTTGAGGCTACTTTGATTAATCCCCGTTACATAACAGGGCTTGACGAACCGATGCTGGAAGAGTTGAAAGTGGGGCATCGTATTGTCGTAACGTTGGAAGACGGGGTGCTGGATGGAGGATTCGGCGAGAAGATAGCGCGTTATTATGGTAATTCTGAAATGCGGGTGCTGAATTACGGACTTCGTAAAGAATTTGCAGACCGCTATAATCTGGATGAGCTGATGAAAGCCAACCGGTTGACTGACAAGCAGATGGCGGAGGATATTGCCGGTATATTGGAATAACCTTTTACGGAATGGCTGAAGTCCGAGACTTCAGCCATTTTTGTAATAGTGAAATAGATAAGCCGGATTAAAACTGTTTGTTACCATAAGCATGAGAACTGGAATATTTATTCTTTTTCCAGAAGCGAATAAAACACAGGATGATAATCGGGAAGTAGTTCCGGGTGAAAAGCTTTTATCATGTCACTCAGAAGAACATCGGGTGAGAGGGGAAGATTCTCATACAAAGGTATCCATTCCAGATTGCAATAAATAACCTTCTTTTCTTTAAAAGCCCGGAAATCAGCATATTGTGGATTGGAAGCTTTTAATGCTTCATAAGAGAATTCTCCTTTATAACCATTCATCACTCTCCAGTAGCCGGCATTATATCCTTTGGCGTATACGGTTTCAAAATCCATGAGTACACCTCCTGTTTCAGTATTATCCTTCATAAAGTAATCGGCCCCTGCGTCGGCGAACAAGCGGGCATAGAAACTTTGTCCTCCGGGTACATACCAGGTATCTCTTCTCATTTCTCCACTGAATACACTGGGACGCTGTTTTACATTGGAAACTTTGGCTTTCAACAGGTTATAGCGTTGTTCCATTTGTGCAAATAATTGGCATGCCTCTTCCTCTTTACCGATAAACATACCTGCTACCTTGATCCATTCGGACAGTCCCAATGGTGATGTTTCCTTGAAAGCCCAATAGGGGACCAGAGGGATGTTCAGCTCTTTCATCACTTCATACCCTCCCCGGCGGTTGGGAGATACGAAAATGATATCGGGTTGGGATGCAATGATGATTTCCGTATCAAAGTTTCCTTCCATTCCTATCTTTTTCACCCGTCCGTCTTTTAATCGGGCAAGCCATTCCTTATTCTGCATCCGGCGGGTGGTACTTGTCGCTACCACTTTGTCATAAGCGTTCAGACCGGTAAAACCTGCCAGTTGCGGCGTGGTCATGCAGATCACTCTGTCTGTCGGAGTCGGAATAACGGTATAGCCATCGGGTATCTCGGCTTTTGTTCCTTTAGGAACTAAGGCGAAAAGTTCGGGTATTGCATGGTTATTGTTCGGCTCCGAGATGGACAGAAGCTTTACTCCATCCGGACGAACAGTTATTTTGAAGCCTTTGGCATAACGGGGGGCCAGGGCTGTTTGTATGGTATCTGCGGAAGGTAGCCCGTTTTTACTCACCGGGTTGCGGCTTTTATAGCCGCAACCTGCCAGGCAGAAAGTTGTTATGAGCAGATAGACAAGTCTGGTTTTAGAGGTCATGCTAAAAATAGTTTTATTGCTTGAAACGAACCAGCAGACTGACATAGAACGAGCGTCCCGGTGTCAGAGTTGCATAATTACTGTTATAAGGACGGTCATCTGTGTAATTGAAAATGTTTTCAACTCCGACGGCGGGTTCCAGAGCAACAGATTTTAAATTGAATGAATGGCGTGTGTTGATATCCCAAAGCTGGTGGGCGGGGGCGTTGCCGTAAGTTTTAGACCAGCGTGTACCTTGATAGCGTCCGTTGATTGCAATATTGAATGTATAATCGTTCCATGTTTTTCGCCAGCTGGCATTGAAATTACCCGAGTGACGTACTGTTCTTTCCAAACGGATGTCTTCCGTACGGTTGCGCCCGTCCGTGTAAATATAGTTTGCTCCGAACATGAAGCCTGTGAAGGGACGGACTGAAAAACCTATGTCAAAGCCTTTCACACGTGCCTTTTCTATATTGCGGTACTGGCGTCTGCGAGTGATGCCGTTTTCAATATCTTCGGGCGTTGTTCCTATATCTTCCACTTCGATCTTGTCTTTCAGGTCATTCTGATAAATGGACGCGGCAATGGAGAACAAACGATGATTGTATTCTATATTCAAATTATAGAAATTGCTCTTTTCCGGGTCCAGGTCAGGGTCTCCGACCGTGATTTGTCCACGGCTTTCAGAAACGGCATACATTTGTTGCAAGGTAGGTGAACGGAATCCGGCAGCGTAGGATGCACGTACATTCAGTCCTGAATATTGGTACATCAAGGATAGTTTGGGCGTGAACTGGCTTTTAAACTTTTCATTATAGGCATACCGTATACCTGCCACTACGCTGATTGCATCCAGTAGTTTTACTTCGTCCTGTACGTATGCTGCCAGTGTATAAACACTTTGGTATTCATTATTCAGCATCTTGCTGGTTTCAGTCGGCTCCAAGCCTTCGAATACATAGTCCAGTCCGGTAAAAAGTGTATTGTTCTCGTGAGTCTTGAATACACCTTTTAGATTGGCATTGGTGTAAGTCTGGTCTTTACTGAGGACTTCATCACCGGTTTTATGCGTTTTTGCATCATTTATATAGTCATAAAAAGAACGGAAATTGGTGGTGCTTATATTCCCTTCTATATATGAAGCCCGCTTAGCCAACAGATATTTGGCTGTTCCACCCACTGTATAGGACTGATGCCGGTTGTTGTAATCGTAGGCTCCGGTACGGTCGTTCTCGCTGATAAAAAGATTACCGTTCAAATGAAGGCTTAAACGCTCTGTGGCTGCGTAGCTCAAGGTTTGGCTCACATTATGCGAATGATTCTTATAGACCGGTTTCTTTGTGGTTTCCACCAGTTCTCCCTTGCTTTCCTCATACGGATTCAGTTGCCATCCATCCGAAGTGCGGTAATTATAGTTCAAGTGTGCGGATAATTTTCCATCATTGGCGTCTGCGTTGACTGATTCTGAAATTCGTCCGTGAGAACTTACACGGGTATTGGAAGATACATTCAATGCAGATTTAGGATCATCGGTAATGATATTGATTACTCCTGCGATGGCGTCACTGCCATAAAGGGCGGAAGATGCTCCTTTCAATACTTCAATACGTTTTACGGCATCCATATTGATCCGGTCGTAATCTATAGATCCCGAAATATCTCCGGCTACTTTTTTACCGTTAATTAATACGAGGAGGTATTTATCAGGCAGTCCGTTTACGTATAGGGTTGTTCCCATAGCGGTGGTTTGCACCGAGATAGAGGGAACCAGTTTCACCAAGGCATCTTGGAAACTGGATGGATTGGCATTTTGCAGATCACGTTGGGAAATGACCTCTACGGGTACAGGGCTGTCTTTCAGCTTGTGGTGAGTTCCGGTTCCGGTTACCACTACCTGATCCATGTTGAAAGTGGTACTTTTCAGCCTTATCACCATTTCTTTTTGACTTTGACTGACTTTCTGAGTGACAGGAGCATAATTCAGGCAACTGGTACGCAGGGTATACGTTCCCTCTTTGATGTCTTTCAACAAAAATTCTCCTTTAGGATTGGTAGCACATCCTATTGTAGTTTGTTCCAAACGTACGTTAGCGCCTTCCACCGGCTTTCCTGTACGGGCATCCACTACTTTTCCACTTAACGATATCTGGGCGGATGCACACACCACCATGCAGCCGAATAAGGCTGTCAGTAAACATTTCTTTTTCATCGAAATAATTTAAGAATTAATAATTAGCTTTCCTGGCCCCGGGAAAGCGTGAATTATCTATGTTCAGACCTGGCAGGTTTCCTGGCTTCACCCTGAAAAGCGCCTTCCCATTTCTTACAAAGGAAACAGTGGCATGGCGAGAGTTGCTTTTCATTGACGGGTTTCACAGTAGCGGGCACTGCTTCGGATTCTATGACCGAATTCCCTTTTATGCAAATACGGAAAGTACTTACATCACCAAATCTGATGCAAAGGTAGGGTTTTATTTTAAAATCTTTTGGGATTCTGAAAATAAAAGAAACATTTTTGTGATGTTTGATACTGATTTATAGGCTTCTTAATATATAAGGAAGGGACAACTAAGGACGAATGGGCATTTTCTTTGGCAGGATGAGAGGCTTGTTTCCGGTTTTAAATCCATAACTACTATTAATAGGTATTGACTGCTATTGGAAATAGTTCTATCTTTGCCCCCGTTACGATGAAGAAGCATTTGATTCATATTCTAAAGCTTTTCCTTCCACTGATATTTATTGCCTATTTGGGAGGTATTACCCTTTTTACTCACTCGCATGTGGTAAATGGGGTGATTATCGTACACTCGCATCCGTTTAAAGGGGAGCATCAACATACAGAAGTGGAATTGGAAACTATCTTTTTCCTTTCTTCTTTTGCTGCTTCCGGTAGTTTGTTCACTCCGTCTTCCACAACGGTCTTTTGGGTATTGCTGTGTTTGCTGGCTGTGCCGGCTGTAGAACGCATCAAACTGATACGAACCGGTTGTGGCATTTATTTGCGCGCGCCTCCCGCTGTTTGTTAAATAGTATATTTTTATGTTGGTGGAGTGATTCTCCGTTACATTATCTGTTCGCGGATTCATTCTTCTGACCGCTATCCTTTTATTTATTAATAAACAGAATAACAACACATGAAGAAATATATATTTTTCTTGATGGGAGCAGTGTGTTTTCTACTCTCATCATCGGCTGTGCACGCCAATGAATTGAATAAGTCCGATGCCAATATCATAGGTCATGTATTGGATAAGAATACGGAAGAGCATCTTTCTTTTATCAGCGTATCGCTGAAAGGAACTACCATAGGAACTATGACTGACGCCAGTGGACACTATTTTCTTAAAAATCTGCCTGAAGGAGAATTTACCATGGAGGTAAGTGCTGTCGGTTACAAGACGGTCAGCCGGAAAGTAACTTTAAGAAAAGGGAAAACTTTGGAGGAGAACTTCGAGATAGAAGAGGATTTGATAGCATTGGACGGAGTGGTGGTGTCTGCCAATCGTAGTGAGACCACCCGCCGCATGGCACCTACGTTGGTTAATGTGATGGATGTGAAAGTGTTTGAGAACACTAATTCCTCCACCTTGTCGCAAGGACTGAATTTTCAGCCCGGAGTGCGGGTCGAGAATAATTGTCAGAACTGTGGTTTCCAGCAAGTACGTATCAATGGGTTGGATGGCCCTTATACGCAGATATTGATTGACTCGCGTCCTATATTCAGTGCCTTGGCCGGTGTATATGGATTGGAACAGATACCTGCCAATATGATTGAGCGTGTAGAGGTGATGCGCGGAGGAGGTTCGGCTTTGTTCGGTTCTTCAGCCATTGCGGGAACCATTAATATAATCACCAAGGAGCCTGTACGGAACTCAGGGCAGTTGACACATACTCTGACAGGCATAGGCGGTACTTCTTCTTGGGATAATAATACGACACTGAATGCTTCGTTAGTGACTGATAATCATAAGGCAGGATTGTATATTTTTGGACAGAACAGAGAAAGAAGCGGTTATGACAATGATGGCGATGGCTACACCGAATTGCCAAAACTGAAAAATCAGACAGTCGGTTTTCGTTCTTTTATCAAAACAAGTACATATTCAAAACTGACTTTTGAATATCATCATCTCAGTGAGTTCCGTCGTGGCGGGAATAAACTGAACCGACCTCCCCATGAAGCGGATATAGCCGAACAATTGCAGCATACTATCAATAGCGGGGGAGCGAAATTTGATTATTTCTCTCCGGATGAGAAACAGCGGCTGAGTGTATATGCTTCTGCACAGCATACAGGACGCGACAGTTATTATGGTGGAGGACAAGATGTGAATGCGTATGGCGCGACCACGGATTTTACCTGGGTCACAGGATCGCAGTATATCTATAGTTTTGATAAATGTTTCTTTATGCCTGCCGATTTTACCGGAGGACTGGAATATAATCAGGATAACTTGACGGATGATATGTGGGGGTATAACCGTTATACCAAACAAGAAGTCCGTATAGCCAGTGCATTTTTCCAGAATGAATGGAAGAACAAGCAGTGGAGCTTTTTACTTGGAGGGCGTTTGGATAAACATAATATGGTGGATCATGTAATCTTCAGTCCGCGTGCTAATCTTCGTTACAATCCGACCGAAAATATGAACCTGCGTGCCAGCTATTCTTTCGGATTCCGTGCACCTCAGGCCTTTGATGAAGATTTGCATATAGAAAATGTAGGTGGGACTGTGTCTATGATTGAACTGGCAAAAGACTTGACAGAAGAAAAATCACAAAGTCTGAGTATATCGGGAGATTTGTATCATCGTTGGGGAGATTTTCAGGGAAACTTGCTTATAGAAGGTTTTTATACTTCGCTTTCAGACGTATTTGCCTTACGTCAGAAAGGAGAGCGTGACGGTATTATTATCAATGAACGGTATAACGAGAAAGGAGCTAAGGTATATGGTTTGACTTTGGAAGGAAAGATTGCTTACCGTTCCTTACTTCAATTGCAGGCCGGCGTTACCATGCAGAAGGCCGAATACAAGCAGGCACGTGCATGGAGTGATGATGAAACGGTTCCGATGGAGAAAAAAATGTTCCGTACTCCGAATACTTATGGATATTTCACTTTGTCATACAACCCTTTCGTACCGATGACTATTGCATTATCCGGTACTTATACCGGTAGTATGATGGTAGAACATAAAGCAGGTTTTATTGATAAGGACATTGCTGTGAATACACCTGATTTCTTTGAATTGAATCTGAAAGCCGGTTATGATTTCAATTTGTATAAAGGCATAACCATGCAGGTCAATGCTGGAGTACATAATATCTTTAATGCGTATCAAAGTGACTTTGACCGGGGGGCAAAACGTGACTCCGGTTATATTTATGGACCGGGTATGCCGCGTTCTTACTTTGCCGGAGTGAAATTGAGTTTTTAATTTGTATATATTATTGCCGGGAGAGGAGCGCTGTCCGCCCTCTCCCGGCAATTTGCGTCATAGAATAAATAACCTGTTATAGGACTTTCGAACAGGTTATTTTAGATAATAATTCTTTTGATACTCTTTATTTAGAATAATTATCTAAAATAAAATGCTTTATTGGATGTAAAATCTGCTATTCCTATCTTTGTGAAGAAATAAATCTGAAATGTGATTAATATAAAGATAAATCTTCTATATAGCTGTCTGTTATATGGATTTATCGGAATTAATAAGTAAAAAGGTCAAAAAAGATGGGTATTGCTGAGTTGATAAATAAGGAAAAGAAAACAGCATTTTCTTTCGAGGTTCTTCCACCGTTGAAAGGTACTGGAATTGAAAAACTATATGCTACAATAGATACATTACGGGAGTTTGATCCTCTTTATGTCAATATTACCACTCATCGCAGCGAATATGTGTATCGCGAGTTGGGGGGTGGCTTATATGAACGTAATCGTTATCGGCGGCGTCCGGGTACGGTAGCGGTGGCTGCGGCTATACATAATAAATATGATATTACTGTTGTACCGCATATTTTGTGCAGTGGTTTCTCGCGTGAAGATACGGAATATATATTGCTTGATTTGCAATTCTTAGGTATTACTAATCTGTTGGTACTCCGGGGTGACAAGGCAAAAGATGAATCTTCTTTTGTTCCCGAGAAAGATGGTTATGCCCATGCTTTGGAGTTGGAAGAGCAGATCAATGCTTTTAATGAAGGCAAATTTATTGATGGAACGCCGATTCAGGCTCCTTTAACTCCTTTTCGTTATGGGGTGGCAGGCTATCCGGAGAAGCATGAGGAATCTCCCAACATGGAACAAGATTTATATTGGTTAAAAAAGAAAGTGGAAGCCGGAGCCGATTATGTAGTGACACAAATGTTTTATGATAACCGAAAATACGTTGACTTCGTGGAGCGTGCAAGAAAAGAGGGGATTAATGTTCCTATCGTACCGGGCATCAAACCTTTTTCCAAGCTATCACAACTCAGTGTTATTCCCAAAACGTTCAATGTGGATTTACCACAGGAATTGGTTGTGGAAGCAATGAAATGCAAGGATGATAAAGAAGCGCGTGCATTAGGCATAGAGTGGTGTATCAATCAATGCCGGGAGCTGATAGCATATGGGGTTCCGGGGATACATTTTTATACAGTGGGTGCGGTGGATAATGTGAAAGAGGTGGCGACAGCTGTTTATTGATAGTCTTTAATGGAAATGTTTCTGTCAGGTCATTTATTGCTCCGTATCTTAACGGTTTAAGATGCGGAGCAAAATTATTTTGTAAATGGGTTATAAGTCATCTTCCAAAGCTGTGCTTTTGGCATAAGCCGTACTCTTTGCTTCAAAAAAATCAGTCTTTACCATATTGGCATTGGAATATTGAGATACCCAGTGCATGCTTTCCGGCTCTTTATGGTTTTCTTCGTACAGAGGGCCAAAACCTAAACTACTCCAACGGAGATTGCCTAAATATTGAATATAATCTTCTATCATTTTCCGGTTGAGTCCCTGTATATTGTCTCCTATCACATATTGTCCCCATTCTATTTCCTGCTTGACCCCCTCACGCATCATGTATTCATATATTTTTACTTTATCGGGGGTGAATAAATCCGGTTCCTCTTTCTTTAATTCCAGAATAATGTTGCGGAATAACCACAGATGCGTGTTTTCATCTCGATTGATATATCGGATTTCTTGTGCGGAACCTGACATTTTTCCATTACGGCTCAAGTTATAGAAAAACATGAATCCGCTATAGAAATAGATTCCTTCCAATATATAGTTGGCGATAAGGGTTTTCATCAATGTGAATCCATCCTGACTTTCCTGAAATTCGTTATAGCAATTGCCTATAAAGGTATTTCTTTTCAGCAGGTGTCCGTCTGTCTTCCATTGGTAAAGGATCTCGTTACGCTTTTCGGGGCTACAGATAGAATCCAGCATGTAACTGTAGCTTTGGCTGTGTACACATTCCTGAAAGGCTTGGATATGGAGGCATAGATTAACTTCATTGGCTGTGATGTATTCGCTGATGGTGGGCAGATTATTGCTTTGTAAAGAATCAAGGAACACTAAAAAACTCAGGATTTTATCATAGGCGGTGCGCTCTGCCTGGTCCAGGTGAGGATAATCCTTGGTGTCTTGGGTGAGATTGATTTCTTCGGGAATCCAAAAATTATTCATGGCCTGACGATACCAGTCACTAACCCATTTGTAGCGCATATTATTGAAATCATTCAAATTGGTGGTGTTTCCTCCAATCATTCTTCTGTGACGGAGGTCGGTATCTCCCTCAGGATTGAAAAGGGCATTCTTTTTTAATTTTATTGTATTCATGATTTATTGTTGTTTTATATTCTGTCTTCTTGTTTTACTGCTAACTCAAGGCTGTATATTAAAAATAAATTTGTTATTCATTTCTTGTAGGGGCGCAAGCATGGTGCCCCTACAAGAAATGTTTTAGCATGACAATTCAGTACTGGAGTGTTTACGAAAAGATCAGGAAGCACAGCTTTCACATTCTTCTACTTCCAATGATTTGCTGCGGACATAATATACTGTTTTTACGCCACATTCCCATGCCAGCAAATACAGGTTTAATACTTGTCTCAGGGTAAATTCATTGGTAATGTATAGATTCAGACTTTGCGCCTGGTCTATATGTAACTGCCGGATCCCTGCGGCACGGATACTCCATGTCTGATCTGTCAGATAAGCACTTTTATATATCCAATAGGTCTTATCGGACAATGCCGGTGCAACACGTGGCAGCATGGCTCCTTTCTTTTCTTCCAAGAAGAAACGTTTCATTACCGGATCTGTTCCGGCAGTGGTTCCGGCAATGATACTGGTGCTGCTGGTGGGGGCAATGGCAAGAAGATAGGCGTTTCTCATTCCTTGTGTGGAAACCTTTACAGCCAATGCTTTCCATTCTGGCGAATTGTAACCCCGTTTTATAAAATAAGCTCCGGTCTGCCAGTCGCTGCCTTCAAAATAATGATAGGCCCCTTTTTCTTTTGCCAGTTCGCTACTTGCTGCTATGGCAGCATAGTTGATACGTTCGAAAACTTTATCCATAAAACTGAGATGTTCCTCGCTTTCCCAACGAATGCCGCGAACAGCAAGAGCATGATGATAGCCGCTGACTCCCAAGCCGATACTGCGGTAGCGATGATTGGTAATCTGAGCGAAAGGAATCGGATAAAAGTTCAGTTCAATCACATTATCCAATGCCCGTACTACAGTTGCCACCTTTTCTTTCATTTGTTTTTCATCCTCCAAGGGCAAATGTCCTAATGAAAGGCTGGCAAGATTACATACCACAAAGTCTCCGGGCCGGATTGTTTTGACTACCACTGTATCACCATCTTCCGTACATATCTCTGTAGAAACTGTTTCAATGGAGGACATGTTTTGTGCTATTTCCGTGCAAAGATTGGAGCAATAAATGATTCCCCGGTGCGCATTGGGATTGGCACGGTTCACGGTGTCACGATTGAATGTAAAGGGAGTACCTGTTTCTACAGCCGAACGCAGTATCAGTCTGACGATATCTTTGATGCTCATGCTGCGCTTGGAGAGTCGGGAGTCATTTACGCAATCCATGTATCTTTGTTCCCATTCCTCTCCGTAGTAGTCTTCCAGACAGTATCCTTTGACGGTCATTATTTCATTGGGGCAGAATAAATGCCATTGCTGGTTTAAATCCCGTTTCGCCATACGCCAGAATAAGTCCGGATAGCATACGGCGGGGAAGATGTCGTGCGCTTTCATCCGGTCATCTCCATTATTGGTCCGGAGTTGCAGAAACTCAGGCAAGTCTTTGTGCCATACATCCAGATAGACGGCTACGGCTCCCTGACGCATACCTAACTGGTCAACGGCTACAGCAGTGTCATTCACCAGTTTCATCCATCGGATTACACCTCCGGCCACACCTTTGAATCCGCGTATGTTTCCACCTGCGGCACGAACTTTGCCAAAGTACATTCCCATTCCTCCTCCAAATTTGCTTACCATCGCAAAATTGTCTAAGCTGCGGTAAATGCCTTCCAGACTATCGGGCACTGTATCAATGAAGCAACTGGATAACTGGTGATAAGGTTTTCGGGCATTTGCCAGGGTAGGAGTGGCCATTGTGACTTCCAGACGACTTAATATATCATAGAACTTTTTTACCCATTGCAGTCTGTTCTGTTTTTCGGGCATAGCGAGATGAAGGGCAATCCCTAAATACATTTCCTGCACAGACTCTATAGGTTCGTGTGAACGGGTACGGATCAGATAACGTTTGGCAAGCAGATCCAGTCCTGAATAATTGAAAAGCTTGTCACGTTCGGGACACATGAAGCCGGCTGCCGTTTCTATCTCCTGTGGAGTATAGGAGGCCAAGATATAATTACCATACAAGCCCTCGTCGGTGAGGTAGCGTAATTTATCATAAAATGAAAAGATGCCGGCAGCTTCCGCCTGTTCGGTCAGTTTCTTTGTCAATCGGAAATTCAGCAGACGCGCTGCAATGAATTCCCAGTCGGGAGTTTCTTGTGTTGTCAGTTCTACAGCCGCTTTGACAAGTGCCGCCAACCGTTCCCCGGATGTCATATCCGGTTTACAGAAACTTGTGAATTTCTCTGCGAGAAAGGTTAGACTATATTCCTTCCCGGAGAAGTCTTTTTGTATCTCTTTCAGTATATTTGCTATAGTATCATCACCGGTTCCGGTAATGATTTGACTGAGGACTTTTCTTCTTTCTGTGCGCTGCCAACGGTAAAGTATATAGTTTTTGGCTTCTGCGTAAAAGCCATGTTCCATCAAGCTACGTTCCACTTCGTCCTGAATGCGTTCTACACTACGATTTGCTTCGTTTTGATGCAGAAATTGTTCCACTTCATCTACTATGGTGTAGACAGCTTCATCTGTTATTTCTTTTTGGGTACTGATAAAACTTTTCCGTATGGCAACGGCTATTTTTTCCCTGTCGTAGGATTCTGTTGTCCCATTCCTTTTAATTATTTGCATGAGATGCTGTTGGTATGAATTATTGTATATTTTCGTACCGCTTCCCTAACCCCACGAGTAGAAACGGCCTTTGATGAATGGCAGGTCTTCTGACTGGCTCCTCATTTCCGATGCCTTCCCGCGTTCTCGTTATGTGGAGTCAGGCAGTGGCAATAGGTACGTATCGGAAATTTTATCGGAGTTTCACAGCAGCGGGACTGTCCGGGATTTACACCCGATTCCCTTTTAATCCGGATAGAGGACATCTATTCGGAACCGATTCGGGAACAAAGATAATGGAAATTGGAATTATTACAGCATTGAGTTAGTTTAAAAATCAGAAATGATTTATAAAAGTTGGATGGTATTAAACATTTTGGACAAGTTCTACTACCATGCTTCCAAGCAGCACAGCTACTATTGTTATGAGTAACCAATTGATATACTTGCTTTTCGATCTCGTCTTTTCTTTTTCTGAATGACACTGATTTTTACCATATAACCGAATGATTCCCCAATGCGATTGGCACTGCGTATCACTCGTGAAGTATGTACACCACATCCCATCATGTGAGCGGAATATTCAGAAATAAATCCACTGACATCTATCAAAGTTTCGGCTGTCTTATCCATTTAAATGAAGTTATGTTTTTCTTTTTTTAGAATCCATAGACACGACATGGCTTTCCAGTGGAAGGCATTTCCTTGTCAATTTCAATCTTTAATTTTTTTATATTCAATATTTCTTCTCCTTCAAGCATCAGGCACATAATAAGAAAACAACCGTTTTTCTCACATTCCATATCGAATAACCGGTGTTGTGAAAACATGCCTAACCCATGTGAGTCAATAAGAATAAACTTTGGATGGTTATAAAGTAATGCAGCCAGAGAGTCCCAATTAAGCTTCATGTCAAACATAAAGAAGTCTTTGGTTGCATAGTCGTTGGTTGCCATATTGCCGGTATATAAAACCAATGCTTTACCTTCTATGTCCAAGTTATTAAAGTATTCGTCGGCTGGTAGTCCGTTCCGACAATCTACCACGACGGCATCTGTTACATATTCTTTATAGCGGGGAGCTTCCATATAGCAATCCATGTGGGTGCCGATGTGTCCGAGACGTTCCGTTTCTTTGGCATCAAGTTCGAACTGTGCCAAATCTTCATCACTTAACTGTAAATGTAGTTCTTTGGTAATCGTTTCTTGTTGGTACATATTTAAAGAATTTTAAAGTTTAACCTAATGAGAGTATCAATAATTGAGCCGTAAGTACGCGTAGGAACATAGCAAGCGGATATACGGTGGCATATCCCACGGCCGGAGCGTCACATGAAGTCAGATCATTGGAATAGGCGAGGGCAGGCGGATTAGTATTTGCTCCTGATAATACACCAATAAGGGTATAATAGTTTAATTTACAGGCATAACGCCCAATGAGCCCCGTTATGATTAATGGTACGGTCGTAATAATAGCTCCATACATAATCCAAATATATCCACCTTCATTTACAATTGTCTCTATAAAATCTTTCCCGGCTCCCAACCCTACACAAGCTAGGAATAAGGAAATCCCGATTTCTCTTATCATCAAGTTAGCACTCATCGTGGTGTATGTAATCATTTTATATTGAGGACCGAAACGACTGATAAGAATGGATACAATAAGCGGTCCACCTGCTAGACCAAGTTTTACTGGTTGTGGAATACCTGGAAACATAAATGGAATACTTCCCAAGATACATCCTAATGCGATGCCGAAAAAAATGGGGATAAGATTGGGATGATTCAGTCTCTTCATGGAGTTTCCCAAAACCTTTTCGGCATGAGTGACAGCAAGTTCACTACCAACTATAGTTACACGGTCGCCCATTTGCAACTGTAAATGTGGGGAGGCTACCAAGTCTACTCCTGAACGGTTGATACGGGTGATGCTCGCACCGAAGTTATTTCGTATCTTAAGTTGTGAGAGCATTTTTCCATTTAACTCAGGCTTTGTTATCAAAATGCGGCGTGAGATAAGTTTCTTGTTTAACTGTTCCCATTCCATTTCTACCTGTTTGCCAAAAAATACTGTAATCGCTTCAATGTCAATAGGGTTCGAGATAACCAGAATCTTGTCATCAATATGTAATATCGTTTCTGAATTTACTAGTTCCACTTCCTGCTGTCCGTCATGATGGCGTATGCGCGAAATGACGAAGTTGCGGTTTACCAAAGGACGTATTTCCTTAATGGTCTTCCCATGTATTGCTTCATTTTTTATCTCTAATGTAACGGGGCGTACGGTCAGTTCCTGTAAATGTCCCAATCCTTTTTCGGCATCGGCTTCTTCTTGTGATGTTTTGATATTAAGAATGTATTTCAGTGCAAGCAATGAGAGAATGGCACCAACCACCCCCAAGGGATAGGCAACAGCATATCCCATCGCAATCTCCGGTGCATCTATGCCATTTAAATCACTATTTGCCTGTTGGGCGGCACCAAGGCCGGGAGTATTGGTAACAGCACCAGAGAGAATGCCGACCATGGTGGTTATGGGAGTTCCGGTAGTAAAATGTAAAATGATAGTAATGACTACACTGATAAAAATAGCCCCCATAGCCAACATGTTCAGCGTAAATCCTCCTTTCTTAAAGGCTGAGAAGAAACCGGGACCCACCTGCAAACCAATGGAATAGACGAACAAAATAAGACCGAATTCTTTTAGAAAATGTAGCAGGTGTTCATTCAGATTCAGATTGAAATGGCCGAATACGATACCGACAAAAAGAATCCATGTGACACCAAGTGAGATGCCGGATATTTTTATTTTACCCAGCATAATTCCAAAGGCGATAACTAGTGACAGAATGAGTACGGAGTGTGCTACACCTCCGCCCCAAAGATTGGGATATCCTTCAAAGAGGTTTTTAAGAAGTTCCATAGTATTAAGAAATATATTTATTTTTAACTAAGTCATCATTTTATATTTAAAATTTCCCATCATGTGGGTTGGTAAAAGTATCCCCGGAAAAATCACTTCTGCGGGGATACACACACATTGAACAATTACAACGGCATATTGCCGTGCTTTTTAGGCGGATTGCTTTGGTTTTTGTTGTGACACATTTCCAAAGCCTGAATGAGTTTATAGCGGGTGTCACGGGGCATAATCACTTCATCAATCAAGCCGCGTTCTGCCGCACAATAAGGGTTAGAGAATTTATCTTCGTAATCTTTGATTATTTCTTGTTTTTCTTCAGGAGTGGATTTCCGATAGAGGATATTTACAGCTCCCGCAGCTCCCATAACGGCTATTTCCGCCTGTGGATAAGCCAGGTTCACATCGGCTCCCGTCGGTTTGCTGGACATGACAATGTAGGCACCTCCGTAAGCTTTACGGGTAATTAAAGTTACCTTGGGCACTGTAGCTTCGGCGTATGCATAAACTATCTTCGCACCGTGGCGGATGATGCCGTTGTGTTCCTGTATTGTTCCGGGCAGGAAGCCGGGAACATCCTCGAAAGTGATCAGAGGAATGTTAAAGCAGTCGCAGAAACGGATAAAACGGGCAGCCTTGTCACTGGCGTCAATGTCAAGGACGCCGGCCAGCCAGGCGGGCTGATTGGCAACAATACCTACGGAACGACCTCCCAGGCGACCGAACCCCACCACCACATTTTTAGCAAAGTGAGGCATCACCTCGAAGAAATACTGGTTATCCAGCACCGGTTCGATGATATCCTTTATATCATAAGGCATATTCGGATCTTCGGGAATGACAGTCTGCAACGCCTCCACCTGACGATGGATGTCATCGTTGCAGGGAACCAACGGCGCATCCTCCATATTGTTGGAAGGCAGGAAACTCAGCAATTCGCGGATACTCATCAGCGTTTCCTCCTCATTGTCGCACATAAAATGGGTCACACCGCTTTTGCTGCTGTGGGTATAGGCACCGCCCAGTTCCTCCTTGCCCACCTCCTCGTTAGTCACAGTCTTCACCACATCCGGGCCGGTGATGAACATGTGGCTCTTCTCTTTTACCATAAAGATAAAATCGGTTAGTGCTGGTGAGTAGCAGGCTCCTCCGGCACAAGGACCCAAGATGGCGGAAATCTGCGGGATAACACCTGAGGCGATAGTGTTCTGATAGAAAATAGAGGCATATCCGGCAAGGCTGTTCACCCCTTCTTGGATGCGTGCGCCTCCCGAGTCGTTCAGGGCGATAACGGGAGCTCCCGTCTTCAAAGCCAGTTGCTGAACCTTTACAATCTTGGCAGCATTGGTCTCGCTCAGCGAGCCGCCATGTGCGGTAAAATCATATGCATAGACAAACACTGGACGGCCGTCTATCTTTCCGTAACCGGTGACCATACCATCTCCGGCAATCTGCTTCTTCTCCATGCCGAAGTTGGTACAACGGTGGTTCACCAGCTTGTCCAGTTCATTGAACGTACCTTTGTCCAGCAACATTCCGATACGCTCGCGAGCGGTCATCTTCCCTTGGGCGTGTTGTTTCTCGATCTTGTCCACACCGCCGCCCAGCGACGCGCGTTTGTCCAGCTCTTCAAACCGGCTGTATATTTCTTCTCTTGTCATGATCAATCTTCTTTTATTATATCCAATACTATTAATACCTGGTTAGCATTGACGGAATCCCCTTCATTGACCAGGATATCCCTTACCGTGCAGTCCGAGGTCACTTTGTAGTTGCTCTGCATCTTCATGGCCTCCAGCACTACCACAATATCCCCGGATGACAGACGGTCTCCTTTCCGGACGGGAATTTTTATAACCTTTCCGGGCATGGGAGCTACAATCTTGTCATCCTGTCTCTCCTCGCCGCCCTTTTTCATACGCAGATACTTGGTCTGGGTGTCCACTATGTCCACATGATAGGAACGGTAGAACATATTCACATCATAACTCTTTCCACCCTCCCCACGGATCAGTTCGGCATTGAAGGAATTGCCATCGTGCAGGATGGAACAGCTTCCGTTCTCGGCCATAACGATATCCACATCATACGGTTTTCCGTCAATCATAAACTGTACCTTGTTTCCTTCCTTGCTCACCAACGTCACATCGGCTACGCGGTCTCCAATATGTATTTCCATACTTTTGCTTAATTAAATGAAGAATCAGATTCTCAATACTCCTTTCTGCAAGCCGAACTCACGCCAGCGGCTGATGGGACGGGCATCAGACAGCTGGGGACTCTTGTTCTCTTCCAGATTCATCAGATAGTCAATATAAGAGGCGATCATGGTGATATTCTCAATCTCCTCATTATTACCGTTGCCACGGAGCAGCATACGCGAGTTCTTCTCTATGAACAAGGTATTATACTCACCCTTTACAAAGTCGGGGGTATGCATGATGCGTTTCAGATAACTGAGGTTGGTCTTCAGGCCCGTAATCTTGTACTCGTAAAGTACCCGGCGCATACGTTCTATGGCATATTGGCGGGTCGTAGCCCATACAATCAGCTTGCCTATCATCGGGTCGTAATAGATGGGAATCTCGTAACCTTCGTAAACGTAGCTGTCAATGCGTACGCCGATGCCGTTAGGCTCCGTCAGCTGTTTGATGATACCCGGCGAAGGCATGAAGTTGTTCTCCGTGTCTTCCGCACAGATACGACATTCGATGGCATGACCGCGCTGGAAAAGTTCTTCTTGCTTCAGGTGCAGCACCTCGTTATTGGCTATACGGATTTGTTCTTTTACCAGATCCACGCCCACCACTTCTTCGGTGATGGGATGCTCCACCTGCAAACGGGTGTTCATCTCCAGAAAATAGAAATCGCGGTTCTTGTCCACCAGAAACTCGATAGTTCCGGCTCCCGAATAGTTCACCGCCCTGGCGGCAGCCACTGCCTTTTCCCCCATCTCCTGGCGGAGTTCCGGAGTAAGGAACGGAGACGGGCTCTCCTCTACAATCTTCTGGTTGCGACGCTGGACAGAACACTCGCGGTCAAACAGATGGATTACATTGCCATGATTGTCACCCAGAATTTGAAATTCTATATGATGGGGTTCCTCCACAAATTTTTCCAGATAAACCGTATCATCCCCGAAAGAAGACATGGACTCGGAACGGGCGGTGTTATATGCCTCCACCACTTCGTCTTCACTGTGTATCAGCCTCATCCCTTTACCGCCGCCTCCCATAGAAGCCTTCAGCATGACAGGATAGCCTATTTCATTACAGATACGTACCGCCTCTTCGGCACTTTGCAACGGCTGTTCCGTACCGGGGACCACGGGAACGCCTGCGGCAATCATACGCTTACGGGCGGCAATCTTGTCACCCATCGCTTCCATCGTCTCGGCGGAAGGGCCGATAAAGATGATCCCCTCCTCTTTGCACCGGCGGGCAAAATCAGCATTCTCGGACAAAAAACCATAACCGGGATGAATGGCATCGGCTTTGCATCGTTTGGCAGTCTCTATTACTTTTTCTATATTTAAATAGCTTTCCCTGGCTATAGCAGGACCTATAAGATAGGCCTCGTCAGCATACATCACATGATGAGAAGTGCGGTCGGCTTCTGAAAAGACAGCAACGGTCCGTATGCCCTTTTCTCGGCAGGAACGCATTACACGTAAGGCTATTTCACCTCTGTTTGCAATCAATACTTTCTTTATCATTTTTCTTCTTATTATAACGGGGGTTAATTTCGCAGGCATAGAAACTGTCCTTGACGGCTTTCAGGCAGTCATGGCACAGGCAATCGGAATAATTCTCCATTAAATAGGTGCGTTGCAGAGCATCCAGTCGGACAGTTGCGCAATGACACGATAAAATATCATTGTGCATACAATCAAATGTTGCACCACAACGTGGACATACCTTTTTCATAGGCATTCCTCCCGTAAATTTTTTATTTTCTTATTTTCTTTCGTACTGCTTTCCTAATCCCACGAGTAAAAACAGCCTTTAATGAATGGCAGGTCTTCTGACTGACTCCTTATCTTGAAGCCTTCCCGATGTGAGGATTGTCACATCAGTGGCAAAGGTATTTTTCAAGATTCCAGCAGAGTTTCACAGCAGCGGGACTGTCCGGGATTTGCACCCGATTCCCTTTTAATCCGAATAGCAGATAGACTATCCGAAACCAATTCGGGGCAAAGATAATGGATTTTATAATTAAACGAAGCGGAAAAGATGAAAAAAGTGTTGCTTGAAGTTTTTTTTCTTTTTCCAGTTGTTTTATTGATTTAATTCCTAACTTTGTCAGTAATATCGGTTTCCGGATTAGCCGTTGGCGCGAAACGGAATTAAAAGGGAATCCTGTGCAAATCAGGAACTATCCCCGTAGCTGTAAGTTTTATCCTCCCATAGTGTGGGGAAGTGTTGTGACATTCTTAGCCACTGGTTATTGTGAAAACCGGGAAGGCGCTACAACGGAAACAAGTCAGAAGACCTGCCGTTATTGTTTATATCATTCATGGCTTTCGGGTGAAAGGCGATAGAACGAATCATACTGATCCTTTTTATTACTGGTTTCCATGAATTGTCGTGTGTGAAAGACTTATATTGAATAATGTGTGTTTTGTATAACCTTAATTTATAAGTATGATTAATTCAGAGGTATTTATTATTAAGAGAGATGGTAAAAAAGAAACTTTCTCTCTTGATAAAATTAAAAATGCAATAGCCAAAGCATTTTTGTCAGTAGGAAGTTTTGCTACCCAGGATGTGATTACTACTGTATTGAGTCGCGTTAGTGTCAGTGATGGAATGAATGTGGAAGAAATCCAGAATCAGGTGGAGGTGGCCCTGATGGCTGAACATTATTACAGTGTTGCCAAGGCGTATATGCTGTATCGTCAGAAACATTTGGAGGATCGTGAGGTGAGAGATAAACTGAAGTTTTTGCTTGACTATTGTGACGCTTCCAATCCGGCAACCGGCAGTAAATATGATGCGAATGCCAATGTGGAGAATAAGAATATTGCTACGCTGATAGGAGAGTTACCCAAATCAAATTTTATTCGTCTCAACCGTCGTCTGTTGACTGACCGTTTGAAAGACATGTATGGAAAGGAATTGTCCGATCGTTATTTGGAACTTCTGAATCATCATTTTATTTATAAAAATGATGAAACTAATCTGGCTAATTATTGTGCCAGCATTACTATGTATCCTTGGTTGAATAATGGTACGATAGCAGTGGGAGGGAACTCTACGGCTCCTACTAACTTGAAATCTTTTTGTGGTGGATTTGTCAATATGGTTTTTATTGTATCCAGTATGTTAAGTGGTGCCTGTGCTACTCCAGAGTTTTTGATGTATATGAATTATTTCATTGGTTTGGAATATGGGCAGGAATATTATAAGTATCCCGATAAGATTGTTGATTTATCTACCAAACAAAGAACAATAGACAAAATCATTACAGACTGTTTCGAGCAAATAGTATATTCTATTAACCAGCCTACAGGGGCGCGTAATTTTCAAGCCGTCTTTTGGAATGTAGCTTACTATGACAAATATTATTTTGAAAGTCTTTTTGGTAACTTCTTTTTTCCCGATGGAAGCCAACCTGACTGGAATTCACTAAGTTGGTTGCAGAAACGTTTCATGAAATGGTTTAATAAAGAGCGTACACGTACTGTTTTAACATTTCCTGTAGAAACAATGGCGCTTTTGACTAAAGATGGTGATGTATTAGATAAGGAATATGGTGACTTTACGGCTGAAATGTATTCCGAAGGTCATTCTTTCTTTACTTATATGAGTGATAATGCAGATTCTTTAAGTAGTTGCTGCCGTCTTCGCAATGAGATACAGGACAATGGTTTCAGCTATACTTTGGGAGCAGGTGGGGTTTCTACAGGCTCAAAAAGTGTGCTGACTATTAATTTGAACCGTTGCATCCAGCATGCGGTGAAATCCGGTATACTTTATCCGTTTTTTTTGGAAGAAGTGGTTGATTTGGTACACAAAGTCCAGTTGGCTTATAATGAGAATCTGAAATTGTTGCAGTCGAAAGGTATGCTGCCTTTGTTTGATGCTGGTTACATCAATATGAACCGTCAGTATCTAACTATCGGTGTTAATGGTTTGGTGGAAGCAGCGCAATTTATGGGTATTGAAATCAATGATAACCCTAAGTATGAAGCATTTGTTCAGGAGATTTTAGGAATGATTGAACGATATAATAGGAAGTACCGTACAAAGGATGTTTTGTTTAATTGCGAAATGATTCCTGCTGAGAATGTAGGAGTGAAGCACGCTAAATGGGATAAAGAAGCAGGCTTCCAAACATTCCGAGAATGTTATAACAGTTATTTCTATATTGTAGAAGACAAATCGTTGAATGTTGTCGATAAATTCCGTCTGCATGGACGCCGCTATATAAAGCATTTAACGGGAGGCTCGGCCTTGCACATGAATTTGGAAGAACATCTTAGTAAGGAGCAGTACAGACAACTACTTCGGGTAGCTGCTATAGAAGGCTGTAATTACTTTACATTTAATATACCGAATACCATTTGCAATGAATGTAAGCATATTGATAAGAGATACTTGCATGAATGTCCTGAATGTCATAGTCGGAATGTGGATTATCTGACACGTGTTATCGGGTACATGAAGCGGATCAGTAATTTTTCTCAGGCAAGGCAGAAGGAGGCTGCACAAAGATATTATGCTCCGTTACGTTGATTATGACATCGTATTTCAAGAAATTCCGGATGAAGTCACTCTGGCGATCAATCTCTCTAACTGTCCCAATAGGTGCAAGGGCTGTCATAGCCCTCATTTGTTGGAAAATGTAGGAGAATCTTTAACGGAAGAAAGTCTTGGGCATCTTTTACAGAAGTATGGAAAGGCGGTGACTTGCGTCTGTTTTATGGGAGGCGATGCCGAACCCTTTGAAGTGGAAAGGTTGGCAGGATTTCTTCACCGACAGTCTATCGCTTTGGTAAAGGTGGGTTGGTATTCGGGGAAGAATGAATTGCCGGAAGGTCTTTCCGTTCAGAACTTTGAATATATAAAGTTGGGACCGTATATTGAAAAATTGGGTGGCTTGAAATCTCCTGATACCAATCAGCATTTCTATCGGATATACGGGGATGAGATGAAAGATATTACCTATCGGTTTTGGCGTATCTGAAAAAGGCGGAAATAAATTCCGCCTTTTTCAGATAAATATATTAAGTTGGTTATGCTTCCGGTTGATAGTCTTCACCATTCTCCCATGCACTGTCATCATTCCAGTTTTCATATAAATGGTTTACCCAAATTTGGCGAATCTCAGGATAACTGCCAAGGGCTTTCATATTACATCCGTCTTTAATACCATGATCGGCTCCGGCTTGATCTGTCGGGTGGCTTTCGAATGTTCTGTCCACTTTGAATCCTAATTTCTCCAAACGTTCACGCCAGCTATATTCATTTGTATTGATTTCCACATTGCTTACATCGTCATCTTCGGCCATAGCTTCCAATCCCCAAAGGTCGTTGTGGGCATGGTCACCGGCAATTGACATGAAAGGTGCAAGATAAACATTTACTTCTGATGGGTTCAGACCGTTCTTTTCGCAATAGCTCATCACCTTAGAGTACATACAGTCGGGATATTGGGTTTTGTCAAATCCTTCTACAGGAATTCTATTAGCCGGTTCTTCCTCTATTTCTTTCGGGAAGAAAAGCATGTCACCATAATCCACAGTACCTACAAAGATATTGTTGTTGGCAGCAAGTTCCTGCAATGCTTTTTCCATGTCAGAGTACTTTTTGTTAGCATTGTAATTCTCATCCGGATTACCGTGTCCCATTAGAAGCACGATGTTGTTCTTGCCTGCTAATTTAGACTCATAGTGTTTGTAAAGTATCTCTGCTACATCTTTAGTATCTTCTGCACTGGAAAGAAGGTTGGTACCTTTCAATACATCAATATGCGGATACCATTGAATCATAAAGTATTTTTTTACATCAGTATTCATTAATGAAAGATATTCTTCGCCTGGAATTACATGCAATGATTGTACAGCCACACGTTTGTATCCTGCATCGCCTATTGCTTTCAACCATTGGTCCAATTCATAACGTGCTATGCCGGTAGATGCTTCTACACGTCCGATACATGTACGTGAAGTAAATGACATATAAATATCCGTATTGGGGAATTTAGCTTTAAAATCCTCAATCACATCATCATAAACAGAAAGGGACTCATTATAGGTACTGCCAAAAGTACAGAGCAAAATGGCTGTGTCGTGTTGCTTGGTTCTGGTTACTACATCCACAGCAGGATTAACAGTACTTTCTTCATCATCATTGTCACTACAGGAACTGAATCCTGTGCAAGTTGCGGCAGCAACAAAAGCCGCCATCAGATAATACTTGAATTGTTTCATACTAATAAAAATTAATTTATAAATTGTTGGTTATTAATTGTTTTTGAATTTAATGAGGGCGGAGACATAAAAAGTTCTTCCGGGAGTTGATGTGGCACGATTCCGTCCGAAAGGAGTACGGTCTACATAGTCAAATACATTATCTACCCCGGCATTCATCGTTAATGACCACCGTTTCATTTTTAATAATGAGTGGGCTGTGTTGATACGCCAAGTTTGGAATCCGTCGGCATTATTATCATTTATATAACGGCGTGTAGACTGATATCTGCCATAGATGCCGATACCCAAACGATACAGTTTCCATGAATGTTGCCATAAGATATTTAAATTTGCATTATGGCTGGAAGTAGCATCAATAGGAAGATATTTCATATAATCTATACCTTTGTTAGGATATTGCGCTTTTGGATCAGCATAACTATATCCGCCGGCAAGGCTGAGAGATTTTGCAGGACGATAGTTGAAGGTGAAATCCATACCATAAATACGTGCCTTTGTCAGATTCTTATATTGTTTGCTCTTTTCTACTTCAAGAAACTTTTCATCGGGAGTTACGGAAATTTCAACCAGCTCAATCATGTTGTGAAGATAATTCATGTATCCGGTTAAACTGGCTTGGAATTTTTGCCCTACGTACTCGATACCGATTGAAGCATATTGTGAGGTTTGTGCTTTTAGATCTGTGTTGCCATGATATGCAGTCAAAGCACCGCCTCCGATAACGCCGGTATAATTATAATAAAGTTCTTTAATAGTGGGTGCTTTGTAGCCTAAAGCATAAGACGCACGCAAATTAATATGTTCTCCGGGTTTATAAAGTCCTGATATTTTCGGACTGAAATTCAATCCTGTTTCCTTGTGTTGTGTTCCTCGTACCCCGGCAGTCAGAACCAGATTTTCTCTGGCTGTCCATTCCTCCTGTATATAAGCTGCCAACGTATAAACGGAAGCGCGGTCACCGTCAATGTGATGAGGTGATTCCAAATGATTGTACTGATATTCGATTCCTGCATTTAAAATATGGTCCTCTCCAAGATAAAATACACTTTTTACCTGGCCTAATATTTGTTTCTGAATACTTTGTTTGATACGTTGACCGGCAAAGTAGGTGATACGTTCATGGCGGTCATTGTCTAGAAAATAATCAGTATGCTCGTTTAGCTTATAGTCATAGAAGTAACCGTATCTGCCATAAGATAGGTCTGCTGTCAGATAATTCCGTTTTCCTAATTTATATTTACTTCCTACTGCAAATGTATAGTTGCGATAATAAAAATCGTTGGCTTGATATTTCCAAGGACCGTGTGTACGCATTACCCAACGCTCATAATAAGTGCCTTCTGCAGTGAGGTCTAGTTTGCGATTGACTTGCCATTCAATGTTCTCGGACAGGGTATAGTTTGAAGAACGGTTTACGGTCAACATAGTAGAGCCGGATTTCAATTGATTCTGATCCCACTGTAGGTCTGTATTCCGCCAGCCATCGGTATGCCGGAAGTTGATTCCGGTTACAGATTTTATCTTTCTATAGTTAAAGCCGAAACTGGTACTTTGACGTATATCGCCATATTCACCTATGCGGGATGTGTTGGTGAGCTCCATTTTTTCACGGTTACGTTTGGTTATGATATTGATAACTCCGGCTATTGCGTCACTGCCATAAAGTGAAGAAGCGGCCCCTTTTACAATCTCTATGCGTTCTATATTAGCTGGATTTAATTGATTCAAGTCGTTTTGCCCTCCTACATCGCCATTCATTCTTTTTCCATTTATCATGATCAGGATATAGTCATTGTTCAATCCGTTTAGTTGGATATGGCTCCCCATATCACCATCATGAAAGGTCAATGAAGGACTAAGACCACTGAGCAAATCGTCTATACTGCGTGCCTGATATTGTTCCAAAGCTTTGCTGGTTATGACTTCAGTCTGTACGGGAGCATCTTTCAGATAATGTTCAGTACCTGTACCCGTGATGACCACTTCATTCAGTAATACGGACAATTCTTTATCGTCTTTATCTTTGAGAATACTTTGGGCACTTGCAATTTGTGTACCTAATAGTAGAATAGCAGGAAGTAAATACCTCATATTATGTTTTATTTAATTTGCAAAATAAAACATCAAGTTTCCCTCTGATAAAGAGGAATGCCACAAAGGAATAGACGTTGGAAAACGCTTGTTCGAATGGACACATACTTCTAATCCTGGAAGCTTGGTGTTTATTGTTCAACAGACTTAGCAGGTATTCTGGCTTTCCTCTGATTGGAAACCTTCCCATTTCTTCAAATGAAACAGTGGTTTTAGACTATCCAATCAACATCATGAGGATTTACAGCTGCAGGTACAGCCCCGGATTTACACCGGGTTCCCTTGCATCGGGCTATGTGATAGCCCGATTACTAATTCCGTTGCAAAGATAGAGGTTTATTTTATATTATCTTCGATAAGTCTTTGATTTTTTTTAGCTTTTAAATTTTAAAGACAGACTGATGTAGAATGAACGTCCAGGGGTAAGTGTCGCATAATTGCTGTTATAAGGACGGTCATCCATATAATCGAACAGGTTTTCCATGCCGAATCCGGGTTCGATGATTACAGATTTTAAGTTGAAAGAATGGCGTGTGTTTAAATCCCACAATTGATACTCGGGAGCATAACCGTAACTTTTAGAGAAACGCTTGCTGTTGATACGGCCGTTCAAATTTATATTCAACCGATATATTTTCCATGAATGCGCCCATTGGGCATTGATATTGTATGCGTTTTTTATACTTTTGTCGATGGGTTGTTCCAATTCCACATCTTGGGTATTAAGATGAGTGTATCCTCCGCTTAAATTGAACCCGGCACCTAGGTATGCATTGGCGGATACATTGATTCCGTGGACTTTAGCCTCCGCTATATTATCACGTTGACGAACTTCCTTATGACCATATTGCTCCATAGCTTTATCTCCCGTGGCAATCGTATTATAATCTATCATGTCACGAATATTATTATAAAAAGCATTGACTGATACTGAAAAACGCTCATGTACATACTCTGCACTCAATGAGAAATAATTATTCTTTTCCGGCTTTAAATCCAAATTACCTATTGTCAACCTGTCATTTTTTTTAGCTATGTCAGTGGCATAGAGTTCAGACAGGGTAGGAGTTCGGAAACCTGCTGCATAGGAGGCACGGAAATTGAATTTGCCGGGTTTATACATCAGTGCTACATTGGGAGTGGCATGATTTTTGAAATTTTCATGATAAATGTAACGTACACCGATCAAAGCCTGTAGGTTTCTCAGTAACTTTATTTCATCTTGTGCAAACAAGGCCAGTGTATAAGCATCTTCTTTGGCTATATTGTCTGTTTGACTTTTCAAGACATCAACGATATATTCTGTGCCGACTGAAAGTTTGTGCCGGTTACCTAATTTAAAAATACCTTTTATGCTAAGATTGTGATTACGGGTCCGTTTGCGCACTTGCTCTTCACCTGCTTTTCCATTATAGGTTTTATTGTCTTTAAAAAAACAATAAGAGGAAGAAAAATGATCGGCGTAACAGTCTGCGGTAATATAATTCCCTTTATTTATCATGTATTGGGCACCAATGCCATAATTAAAGGTTTCATGCAATATGTTGTAGTCGTATGCTTCATAAGGGCGGCGTGTCTTGTTGTCATAATATCCGCCGCGGGCATAAAAAGAGAGTTTGTCGGTAGCATCGAAAGTGAATTTTTGATTGACAGTATTTGCATAGAAGCCTGTAGAAGCTACTTTCCCGGTTTCTTCCAATTCATGAGTTTTGGAGTTCTCCTCGTATGGATTCAGTTGCCATCCTTCGGCCTGCTGACGGCGATAAGAGGTGTAGGAGCCGAACTTGCCGGTATTGACATCTATGTTTACGGACTGGGTAAAACGTCCTTTACTGGCATAACGGGTATCGCTGGAAACATTGATAGCATTTTTTGCATCATCAGTAATGATGTTGATAACTCCTCCGATAGCATTTGTTCCGTAAAGAGCGGAAGAAGCGCCGTTCAATATTTCAATACGTTTGATTTTGGCAACATTGATTCGAGCATAGGTGTCATCTCCATACAGGCGTTTGCCATTTTCCAGAAAAATGAAATAATCATCAGGCAATCCATTCAGACTCAATGTTGTCCCCATGCCGTTGGTCATACTTGAGAAAGACGGGGTCAGCTTTTGTAAGGCCTCGTCCAGCGATGTTACACTGGCATTACTTAAATCCTTTGCAGTGATAACGGAAACAGGCACGGGACTGTCCGTCATGCGGTGGTGTGTTCCTGTACCGGTTACTACTACCTGGCCTATATTGGTAAAACTGTCTTGTAGCTTGATAAGAAGATTCTTTTCACCTCCTTTTGTCGTGATAGACTTGGGTGTGTAACTGACATGCGTGATTCTTAATACGTGTTTCCCATCAGGGAGATTGCTGATGGAAAACTCGCCTTTACCATTTGTGGTGCATCCTGAAAGGCTTTGATCGATACGGATATTAGCTCCCACTATAGGTTCGTTGGTATCGGCACTCACAATCTTTCCACTGATACTGACTTGTGCCAGTACGTCAATAGCCAGACAGCTTAAAGTAATTGCTGTCAATAATAACTTTACTTTCATCGAAAGAATTTAAGAATTAATAATTCACTTTCCTGACCCCGGGAGAGCATGATTATCTATGTTCGGACTTGGCAGGTTTCCTGGCTTCACCCTGAAAAGCGCCTTCCCATTTCTGGCAAAAGAAACAGTGGCTTGGTGAGAATTGCTTTTCATCAGACGGGTTTCACAGTAGCGGGCACTGCTTCGGATTCTATAACCGAATTCCCTTTTATACAGGCAGAGAAAGGCTGCCTATATCACCAAATCGGGCACAAAGGTAGGCAATTATTTTATATATGTTTTAAGATTAATGAAAAAATGGTTGCTTTTGAAAGATGTGGGGGATTTTGAACCGTAGGAGTGAATCTAATTCACTCCTACGGTAATATGAATTTGCAATAATTCTGGCGGGATTAGGCAAGTGCCAATATTAATATTTGTGCTGTGAGTACACGTAAAAACATGGTAAGCGGATAAACGGTGGCATAACCCACTGCCGGAGCGTCACAAGAGGTCAAATCATTGGAGTAGGCTAATGCTGGCGGATTGGTGGTGGCTCCGGACAATACTCCGATCAAGGTGTAATAGTTCAGTTTATAAACATATCGTCCTATTATACCTACAATCAGTAAAGGCAGCAGCGTAATAATGGCGCCGTATGCTATCCATACATATCCACCCTCGTTAATGATTGTTTCGATGAATCCTTTGCCGGCTCCTAATCCTACGCAAGCAAGGAAAAGCGAGATACCGATTTCACGTACCATCAAATTGGCACTTATGGTGGTATAGGTTATCAGTTTATAATGTGGTCCGAAACGGCTTATCAGGATGGATACGATAAGGGGGCCTCCTGCCAGTCCCAGTTTTACCGGTTGGGGGATACCGGGGAATAAAAAAGGAGTGCTTCCTAGAATACACCCTAATGCGATGCCTAAGAAAATAGGGATCAGGTTGGGATGATTCAAACGTTTCATGGAATTACCTAGAATCTTTTCGGCATGGGCTACAGCTAGTTCGCTACCCACAATCTTCACCCGGTCACCCATTTGCAATTGCAGGTTGGGAGTGGCCACAAGGTCTACACCCGAACGGTTTACACGGGTAATGCTTGCTCCGAAGTTATTCCTGATTTTTAGTTGGGCCAATGTCTTACCGTTCAATTCAGGCTTGGTGATCAGAATTTTTCTGGAGATAAGTTGTTTGTTTTGGAAATCCCATTCCACATTCACTTGTTTTCCAAAAAAGACAGTGATAGCTTCTACATCTATCGGATTGGCGATAACAAGAATCTCATCGTGTATGTGAAATACTGTAGTGGAGTTCACCAGTTCTGTTTGTCTGTCTCCGTCACAATGCCGTATGCGTGAAATCACAAAATCACGGTTTACCAATGGCTTGATTTCTTTTATTGTTTTACCTTCTACGGCTTCATTGCGTATTTCTAGTGAGATAGGGCGTACTGTCAGTTCTTGTAGATGCCCCAATCCCCGTTCCGCATCGGCTTCTTCGGTTTTTGTATTGATGCGCAGGATATATTTCAATGCCAGCAGGGAGAGAATACACCCTACTACTCCCAATGGATAGGCTACGGCATATCCCAGTGCTATTTCGGGAGCGTCTATACCATTCAGATCACTGTTTGCTTGCTGTGCGGCACCTAGTCCCGGGGTATTGGTTACAGCTCCCGAAAGAATTCCTACCATTGTGGTAATGGGGACACCTGTTATGAAATGGAGTATAATGGTGATGGTCACACCTAAAAATACAACCATCATGGCAAGCAGGTTCAGTGTGAATCCTCCTTTCTTGAATGCTGAGAAGAAACCGGGACCCACTTGTAGTCCGACTGAGTAGACAAATAATATCAGACCGAACTCCTTTAAGAAATGCAACAGATGTTCGTCCAGGTTCAGATTGAAATGACCGAATACTATTCCTACAAAAAGTATCCAGGTTACTCCCAATGAGATACCTGCCACTTTTATTTTTCCTAACATGATGCCGAAAGCAATGACCAGTGAAAGAATAAGTACGGAATGTGCTACTCCGCCGCCCCATAAATTAGGGTACCCTTCAAAGAGATTTCTAAAAAGTTCCATAATTCATTATCTAGTTTAATTATTTATAGTATCAATTTTATCATTGTTGTATAGCTGTCATTCTGGCAAAAATGACTGCAAAGGTAGCTTATTTAATTGATAAACCATAAAACTTTAATTGCTTTCTAAGGATATTTACTTGATATGTCGGAATTATGAATTAATCTGTTATTCTAATTTCGATAATTTGCAATTTGCACTATCTTTGTATCCGTTTTTAAAGAAATACTAAAGAATGAAGCCACAATTACTCATAGGGGCCGCTACATCGGGAAGCGGAAAAACGACTTTTACGATGGGGCTGCTGCGGGCATTGCACAAACGAGGTCTGCGGGTACAGCCTTTTAAATGTGGTCCTGATTATATTGATACACAATTTCATACGCTGGCTGCTGACCATGAGTCGGTGAATTTGGATACTTGGATGGCATCAAATACCCATGTACAACATCTGTATAATAAATATGGAGATGGAGCCGATGTATGTGTAACCGAAGGAGTGATGGGATTGTTTGACGGTTATCAAAGAATGCAGGGAAGTAGTGCTGAAATAGCCAGATTGTTGAATATCCCTGTAGTGCTTATAGTAAGTGCGCGTTCTACAGCTTATTCTGTGGCTCCGTTAATTTATGGTTTCAAGCATTTTAATCCGGCTGTGAAGATTGCAGGTATTGTTTTCAATCAAGTGTCATCTCCTTCTCATTTCGCTTATTTACGTGAGGCTTGTGTTGATGCAGGAGTGGAATGTTTGGGATATCTGCCTATGACAGAAGGGTTGAAAATTCCATCCCGGCACTTGGGTTTGACATTGACAGCCAAACGTTCCATGAACACCTTGATAGAACAGGCTGCGGAATTGGTTGGAAAATATGTGGATTTGGATAAGCTGCTGAGTATTTGTCATCGTAATTTCCCGTGTCGGTATACATTGCCTTATAGTTCAGAAACAGGGGTGGAAAGTTTTACTCCTTCTGCTAAAAAGATGAAGATAGCCATAGCGCGGGATCCGGCTTTCAACTTTATCTATAGAGAAAACATAGACCGCTTGTCTGCGCTAGGAAGCATTACTTATTTCAGTCCTGTATATGGTAGTGATTTGCCGGATGCTGATTTGGTTTATTTACCCGGAGGATATCCGGAATTGTTCGCCCGTCAACTACATCGGCGCAAAAAGTTAATGGAAGCATTAAGAACTTATGCAGAGGAGGGGGGGAAAATTTTGGCCGAGTGTGGAGGTATGATGTTTCTCACCCGTTCCCTGACAGCCCGCCAGGGAGGGACTGCATATGCCATGACGGGGATTTTGCCTTTGGATTGTACCATGGTGGGTGCCAGACTTCATCTAGGATATCGCCGTATAGAATATAAAGGGATGGAGCTTCGCGGGCACGAATTTCATTATTCCAATGTCGTTGCTCCTGACGCTATGCCTTCTGTAGCAAAACAATTTACGGCAAGAGGAATGGAAGTGAGTACCCCGCTTTATAGATATAAAAACGTGATAGCCGGATATACTCATCTATATTGGGGGGAAACGGATATCTTGAAATTATGGAAAGTATGAAACGTATTTATACACGAACCGGAGATAAGGGCATGACAGGAATTCATGGTGGAGAGCGGGTTTTTAAAGATGATATCCGCATTGAAGCTAATGGATGTATTGATGAATTGAATGCTGTTATAGGAATTGTGCGTTCGTTTTTACCTCAGGGGCACGAATGGCAATCCTTGCTTTTTTCAATTCAGAAAAACATGATGGCAGTGATGAGCCATGTGGCTACACCATCAACTATCCGTGAAGGGAATCCTAATATCTTGCCTGATGATTTATGCTCTTTTTGTGAGGAAGCAATGGATACATTGATGGAACAGATGGAGGATAATAGTTCCTTTATCCTTCCCGGAGGAACGCCGGTATCAGCGCAGCTGCAGTTTGCTAGGACGGTGGCACGCCGGGCTGAACGGAGATTATGGACTTTGCATAAACAAGATCCGTTACCGGAGATAATTCTTCGGTTTATCAACCGGCTGTCCGATTTGTTTTTTGTTATGGCCCGTTATGAGATGCAACAACAGAACTGGACGGAAGAAAAGTGGCAGTCCTTTGCATATAAAAGAAAGAAGAAAGAGTGATGAAAAAGAATTTACACCCGATTATGTTGGCAGGAACAGGCAGTGATGTTGGCAAAAGTGTCATCGCTGCTGCATTATGCCGCATTTTTAAACAGGACGGTTATCGACCGGCACCTTTTAAGGCACAGAATATGGCACTGAATTCATATGCCACTCCGGAAGGGTTGGAAATAGGGCGTGCACAAGCTGTACAAGCCGAAGCGGCTGGAGTTCCTTGTCATACGGACATGAATCCTTTGTTGTTGAAACCCAGTTCCGATCATACTTCGCAAGTGGTATTAAACGGTCGTCCCATCGGTAATCGTAACGCTTTTGAGTATTTTCGCAAGGAGGGACGTGAAGAGCTGAGGCAGGAGGTAAACGCAGCCTTTGACCGTCTTGCCGCACGTTATAACCCTATTGTAATGGAGGGAGCAGGGAGTATTTCCGAAATAAATCTGCGGGATACTGATTTGGTGAATATGCCGATGGCCTGTTATGCGGATGCGGATGTGATTTTGGTAGCTGATATTGACCGGGGAGGAGTATTTGCCAGTGTCTATGGTTCGGTCATGTTACAAACTCCTGAGGACAAGAAACGTATAAAAGGAGTAATCATTAATAAATTCAGAGGGGATATCCGTTTGTTTGAGCCTGGTGTGAAGATGATGGAGGATTTATGTGGTATTCCTGTCTTGGGAATAATACCTTATTATAGAAATATACATATTGAGGAAGAAGATTCCGTAGGCTTGGACTATAAACGGATGCACGCCGTGGAAGGTAAAATAAACATAGCAGTTGTTCTGTTGCGTCATCTCTCAAACTTTACAGATTTCAACAGATTGGAACGGGATGAACGGGTGCACCTTTATTATACCAATAATACGGAAGATCTGGCCAAAGCTGATATTATTCTGCTTCCTGGCAGCAAAAGCACTTTGGATGACTTGTATGAGTTGAGACGGAACGGGGTGGCGCAAGCTGTCCTACGTGCGCATAGGGAAGGGGTTACTGTAATGGGAATTTGTGGGGGATACCAATTGATGGGACTTGAGATTCACGATCCGGAAGGAGTGGAGGGAGAGATCCGCCAATTGCCGGGACTGGGACTGCTTCCCGTCATTACTACGATGCAAGGGGAGAAGGTGACGCGGCAGGTGAATTTTCATTTTCTTGAGAATGCGGAAACTTGCCAAGGATATGAAATACACATGGGAGAAACCCGCCCGGTTCCGGGGGTGTCTGTTGTTCCTTTGAATAAACTGGAAGACGGTGGAGAGGACGGTTGTTTTGTAAATCAAAAATGTATGGGAAGTTATATTCATGGAATATTGGATAATCAGGCATTTATAGATTATTTGCTGGAACCATACGCAGAAAAACTGGAGTGTCATACGGTGTTGGATTACCGGACTTATAAAGAAGAACAATATGATAAATTGGCAGAGCATGTACGCAGTCATCTTAATCTGCCTTTGTTGTACCAAATAATGAGTGGAAATGATTGAAGGACATGGTGATGATGCTTATAAGTATAAAGCAATAAAGATAAATTTCAGTTCAAACGTATATAATCATGTAGACCATAGCGGATTACATCAACATTTGTTTCAGCAGATGGAAAGTATCCGTACGTACCCCGAGCCGGAACCTTATTCGTTGGAAAAGGTTTTAGCGGAACGGTTTCATCTTTCGTCTGAAGAGGTTTGTGTGACCAATGGGGCTACGGAAGCCATTTATTTAATAGCTCAGACATTCAGGAATCAGATTTCGGCTATCTTGATGCCCACTTTCAGCGAATATGCGGACGCTTGTCGTCTGCATGGTCATAAAGTGGTTCCTATATATAATTTGAACCGTTTGCCGGATAGGGGGAGGTTGATATGGTTATGTAATCCTAATAATCCCACAGGAGAGGTTAGGGAGAAGGAAGTCTTGACAGCCTGTATAAAACAAAATCCGCAGCGTATTTTTATCATGGACCAGTCGTATGAATTCTTTACACAGAAGGCTTTGCTTACAGCCAGGGAGGCTGCGGAATTTCCGAATGTTATTCTGTTGCATTCCATGACAAAACGTTTTGCCGTGCCCGGCTTGCGTTTAGGATATATCACTGCATGTAAAGAACTGCTACATGAAATCCGGACACAGCGGATGCCTTGGTCTGTTAATCAGTTGGCTATAGAGGCCGGGCATTATTTATTGTCTTCTTCTCAATATGATATAGATATCTATTTGCTATTGAGGGAAAAAAAGAGATTAGTTCAATCTTTACTTTCAATAGGGGGAATGGAGATCTGGCCATCGGATACTCACTATATGTTAGTCCAATTGCGGATGGGAAAGGCGGCGGCTTTGAAAGAATATCTGGCAACAGAGCATGGGATCCTTATTCGTGACGCATCCAATTTTGAAGGGCTGAATGAACACTTTTTCCGTATTGCTACACAAACTCCGGAAGAAAATGACAAACTGGTAGAAAGTATAAAGAAATGGACATATATGTATTAATTCTTCCGTTGTTGATAGGATGGATATTAGATAAATTGCTTGGGGATCCGGTAGGATTGCCGCATCCGGTGGTAGGATTCGGGAAGCTGATCTCTTTTTGTGAGAAACGATGGAACTGTGGGACACATCGGATGTTGAAAGGAGGGGTGGCGGCCATTATGCTTATTTTGCTAGTGTATGTAGGATCTGTTTTGGTATTGCATTATCTGTTTGTGCTAAACCGTTGGTTGGGTATTATCCTCTCTGCTGTGCTTGTTTTCTATTGTTTGGCAGGAACTACACTTATCAACGAAGTAAGGCAGGTTTTTTTGGCTGCGGATCATTCTTTGGAGGAAGGAAGAAAGCAGGTTTCCCGTATTGTAGGGCGTGATACTTCGGAATTGACAGATCAGGAAGTGCGTACGGCTGCTTTGGAAACATTGGCTGAGAATTTGAGTGATGGGGTTATTGCTCCATTATTCTGGTATTTGCTTTTGGGAGTTCCCGGTATGCTTGCTTATAAGATGGTTAATACGCTTGACTCTATGATAGGCTATAGGAATGAACGTTATCTTCAGTTTGGTTGTGTCGCTGCACATATTGATGATATGGCGAACTATATTCCGGCTCGTCTAACTGCATTTTTAATGGTGCTGTGTGCAGGGCGTCCCGGTTTGCTGAGATTTGTAGGTAAATATGGTAACCGGCATGCGAGTCCTAATTCAGGTTATCCGGAGTCTGCTTTAGCAGGTATCTTGAATTGCCGTTTTGGAGGTCCTCATGTTTATTTTGGAGAGATAGTCTATAAACCTTTTATTGGAGATAAGGATCGGTTTATCCATACACAGGATATGCATAAAGCTGTCGATATAAACAGGAGAGCAGAAATTTTGATGGTTATAGTAAATATTGTTTGCTTATATTTGGTCGGTTGAAAAATATATATTACTTTTGTTTCCGTTTTAGAGATGCGGCAGTAGCTCAGTTGGTAGAGCATCAGCTTCCCAAGCTGAGGGTCGCGGGTTCGAATCCCGTTTGCCGCTCTGCTGAATATCAAGCACTTATCTAATGGTAAGTGCTTTTTTTTATATTATTATCAAAGAAAACATTCCGTTTAAGGTGGTTATTTGGGGGTTATTATGTATCTTTATCGTCACAAAAACGTCACAAAACAATGGCAACAGTAAGATTGATACCTGATACAAGAGCAAAGAAGGATGGATCTCAGATGATTCTTCTTGTGATACGGATAGGGAAAACGAGGTTTGTTTTCTCCACTGGAATATCTACACCGTCTTCTGAAAAGTTTAATGAAGTGTCTTATTTGGACAAATCGGTACCACAGTCTAAAGTAAAAAATGTAAGGCTTGTCAGTTTGAAGAATAAGGCTGAAAAATTGATTATTGACGATGAAGCTAGATTATCTTCTTTGCCTTCCGCTAAAGCCAAGGAGATAATCAGCGAATATGTATTTGATGAAAAGGTTGTAAAAAAAACAAGATGTTTTATAGATTATCTTGATGAGTTTGTTTCCATAAAGAGTAATACAGGAACAAAAACGGTTTATAATACAACTAGAAATAAACTGCTTGAATATGATCCGGATTGCACCTTTGACACAATGGATAGGAAATGGCTGTCTAATTTTGAAAGTTGGATGGCTGAATCAGGGATGAAAGTAAACGCTTATTCTATTCACCTGCGTAACATTCGTGCAGTATTCAATTATGCTATTGATGAAGAAATTACTACCTTATATCCTTTTCGAAAGTATAAGATAAAAAAAGAAGAAACTAGAAAACGTGCTTTATCTGTTGAACAATTGAGATTATTGCGTGATTATCCTTGTGAGGAGTTTGAAAAGAAATACAGGGATATATTTATGCTGATTGTATATCTTGTTGGAATAAATATAGGTGATTTGCTTTTACTTGAACACAAGGATATAATAGATGGACGTATAGAATATTATCGCCAGAAAACAAAGAAATTTTACTCTATTAAAATAGAGCCGGAAGCACAAGCTATATTGGACAGGTATCAAGGTAAAACTCATTTACTAGATGTATTAGATTACTATGGAGACTATCATGATTTTAGCCATAGGATGAATAAGAATCTTAAAGGAATAGGTCCGTTTGAACGAAAAGGGCTTGGTGGGAAAAAAAGTAAGCAACCATTGTTTCCCGAACTTTCAACATATTGGGCGCGTCATACATGGGCTACGCTAGCACATAAGGTGGATATTCCGAAAGATGTAATATCTTTAGCTTTGGGGCACTCCTTTGGTTGTGATGTTACAGATATATACATTGATTTCGACAGGGATAAGATTGATGAGGCTAACAGGAAAGTGATAGATTACATATCGGGTAGCTTAAAAAAGTCTAAACCATGAATAAATCCATCTCGTGATATGTATATTTTAAACAAGATTTTTAATTTTGCTGTTCCTGTAATAATGGATTAAATTTTTGTAGTATGGCTGAGAAAAGACAAAGTTACACAGAGGAAGAATTGAATGAAATGATTGCATGGTTCAATGATCATGCTAGCCAACTTCCCAAAACAATGCAAATAAATAAATCTGCGTTTACTCCCGATTTAGCCCTCACTGTTGAAAGCTGTATTATGCAAGCCCAACAATGTTTGGGTAACTATAAGATGGAAGGGGCATTTTTGTTACTTAAACAGATCAGAGCTAATATAGAGAAATAATAATTCATATTGGTTCCCACTCGGTATATTGATTTCCGATTGTGGGGGCTGTTTGAGGTTAGTTCACATTAAAGGTGTAGGATCGACAAAAGAAAATCTAATATGCTTATATGTATTGAAGGCGAAATTGAGTAAATATCATGTTTAGAATAATTCGGAATGACTTCCAATTCTGATAATTTCTATCACATCGTGTTCTGTGTCTATCCATATCAGGAGAAAATCATTTTTGATATGGCATTCCATGCAGTCCTTGTAGTTCCCTATTAGGGCATGTGCTTTATATTCTTTGGGAAGGATGTCACCGTTTGCTAACTTTTTCAATACATCATATAAGGCTTTCATTAGCAGGATGTCATTCCTATACTTCTTCAAATCTTTCTTTGCTTTTGTGCTATAACGGATCGTTTTCATTCTATTTCGTTGATAGATTTCATGAATGAATCAAAATCTGTAGTGTCTATCGTTCCAGAATACTTGCCAGAACGCGCTTCGTTTATGGCTGCAACCGTTTCTTCATTTGGTGAAGAATACATCGCATCCATCAAAGTGCTCTCTACAAAATTGTTTAGGCTTCTGTTTGCTTTCTTTGCGTGTTCCTGCAATACTTGAAGCAAATCTTCACGTAGCCGAAACGATGTTTGTTTTCTTATTACTGTTTCCATCCTATATATTGTATTATATTATAATGCAAAAGTAATACATTATATTGCAAAGACAAATTTTTATTTGTTTTTTTTCATGCGATCTAACATACCTCTTATTTTTGGACAGTTTGGAATTATGTTGTAATTTTGCAACGTTTAACTAAAATGTAACGTCGTTAAAAAGAATATGAATATAGAAGAGGAAATATCTGAAAGGATAATAAGACAAGCCTTTGAGGGAGGAGGGGAAGTAATCTTTACAGATACCGAGCTGAAAGAATGTACTGACAGGAAGTTGCTTCAAAAAGTGAATTTACAGTTGTCCTTATATGGAGCAATAAACGATATAACTATATTGGGCAGATGGAGTATATTCAAGATAAACGAGAAAGGAATACGCTTTATAAGGCAGGGAGGATTCAAGGGGGGAGAGAGAACGTGAGCAGCGCAAGGATGAGCTTGAAAGACTGACATTGGACATTTCAAGACTGCAAAAGGAATCGGAGGGATACAAAAAGAAGATGAGGATATGGCAAACTATCAGTGCGATACTTGCGTTAGCTTCAACGATACTTTCTTCTATTTTAGCTTTATTAGTATGAATATGATTATCCCTGTGATTATGCCACCCCATATCGCTGGTATGAAGTTCCAAAATGATATTTTTTTCATTTGTGAGATTTCACGCTTTATGATTTCTTGCTGCGCAATCAACCTGACTAATTCTTTGTCATATTCATTCATATCAAACTGGTTTATATGCAAAGATACAATTATTCAATGAAATAACAAATTAAAACAGATAGCTATATTCGAAGAAAATTTATATATCAACTTAAAATATAAGTATGGAAGAAAAGAAGATATTAGTTGCAAAATACGGTTCTGACAAAACCCCATTGTGTTTAGGAAACTTGGAAATACCTTGTTATGTGCTTGACAATGGAATGAGAGTCTTTTCCGGTAGAGGAATACAAAAGGCAATAGGTTACGATAGCAAGAGCGGTCAGTGGATGAATAGTTTCTGTAAAATGGATGGTGTTTCAAGCTATCTTTGTGCCGGTGATAACAGCATATCAGAGCGGCTTTCTAAACCTATAAAATTCAAAAGGAATAATGCAGGTGGCTCACAATCAACGGCTAACGGATATGAAGTTACTCTTTTGGTCGATATTTGTTCAGCTATAATAGACGCAAATCGTGCCGGTGTTTTTGATAATAATGTTATTGTTCGTAATGCAGATATAATAATTCGTTCAGTTGCGAAGGTAGGTATCATAGCACTTGTTGACGAAGCTACAGGCTATCAATACGAAAGGGAGAATGACGAACTTCAAAAAATACTTAAAGCGTATATTTCAGAGGAACTCCTTCCGTGGCAGAAACGTTTCCCCGATATATTCTATAAAGAATTATTCAGGCTTAATGGATGGGATTATACTGTTAACGGGATAAAGAAAAGACCGGGAATCATAGGAAAATGGACGAACACATTTATATACGAGGAACTTCCTAACGGTGTATTAGAGGAACTTAAAAAGAAAACTCCTAAAAGTGAATCAGGGAACAGAACAAACAGGTATCACCAGCTTTTGACTACCGATATAGGAGAGCCTAATTTGGAGAAGCAGATAAACAAGGTTATTACGCTGTTCCAAGTTTCTGATAACATGAAGCAGTTCTGTGACAATTTCAAGAAGATGAAGATGCGTCAAATCGGGCAAATGGAGCTTCCTTTTGAATTTGACGAAAACGGTAGGATAAAAGAATAGATATTTGAATATTACTAACTTAAAACAAATAATTATGGACATACTATTTTTTATTGCGGTTATCATTTGGGTGTTCGGAGGTGGACTTATGAAGAGTTCAAGGAGTGCAAACAGTAGTTTTAGAAAGGGGTTGAGAAAATGAAACAATATTATTCTAATCACGGTTCATATAGAGAACTTCTGTTTGATGAAAGGTGGCGTGAAAAGAGAATGCATATATTAGAAAGAGATGGATATAAATGTACAATATGTGGAAGTGAAAAAAATTTGGTTGTACATCATAAGCAATATCATATTGATAAAAATGGGAGGAAACTTCGGCCGTGGGAATATAATGATAAGTATCTTATTACACTATGTAGTTCTTGCCACCAAAGAGGACATGCAAAATTTGATATTCCAACTAAAACAATAAATAAATATGGGACTTTTTAATTTTTTCAAGAAGGGCAACCAAGTTAATAACACAGAAGTTGTTGGATTGCCAAATGTGGAGGATAATAGTAAGGAAATTCTGCCTGAGATTAGAAGAGAGGATTTTGTTGATGATTCAGAGCCAAACCTAGAAAGCAATACTATAACAATTAAATATGGTACAGGTATGCCTATTGATGCTATTTATGCTTATATACAAGATGATTATGAGCAAGAAGGATATAGTGATGCGATGTGCAATGCAGATATGGCGTACAAAGAGTCGAAGAAGGAAATTATTAAGAATGGGCTTAAAATGCTATTTGAGCAAGTTCGTTTAAGATATGAAAGTGACATTCGAGATATAAATGTGCAAATTGATATTGTGGATATTCAAGGGTTGACTACTTCTTCTATGTCTTTGAAAGCAAGGAGAGATACTTATAATGAACATCTTAAAAAAATAAACGATATGGAATTGTCTCTTGACAGAGAAGACAAAAAGATGATGAATATGATAGCTTCTTATGAAAGGGGATTCTTAAAAGGAGTGGCTGCAAAATCCGAATCTTTTATAAATAGATAATAGTTTATGGGAATACTTACTAAAATAGGATGCTTTCTTATAGGTTGGAGAGTTGACATATTGAAAGACTGTGGAGAGGCAAGCCATCGTACATTTAAAAGGCTTACTTCTGCCATTACTATAATGATGATATTATGGGGTACAATAGGATTTTGTTTTGCGGACAAGTATATTAATATAGATTCAATATACGGAAAATTCACTGTATCTTTTGCATTTATGGTTATTGTTCTTTGTATAGAACGTATTATCATTTTAGCTGTTGGTAAACCAACATGGTCTTATGTGTTTAGGGTTATATTAGCTGTTCTGATGTCTTTCCTTGGTGCTTTTATATTTGACCAAATCATATTTCAAAACGACTTGGCAATAAAGGTGGATGAGAACAGGGAGAAACTTATTCAGAATGCTAGAACTCATAGATTAGAAATGTATGATGCCGATATTAAGATGCTTACAGAGGCAATAGATTCTATTGGACGGATAAATGTTGAATTGTATGAAAAATTGCAGAAGAATCCTGTTATAAAAGTTACAGACGTTGACAACAAGGAGGTTGTCGCAGGCGTTGATGATGAAGGTAATCCCATAAAAACAAGAACTACAAATGTAGTTACAAGAAGTATGGAAAATCCAATATCTGCGCAAACAAAGGCTAATGAGAACCAACTTGCTATCTATCAAGAGCAATTAAAAAAACTTCAAGAGAATAAGAGTGTAGTAGACAAGGAGGTTCGTTCAGATTTTGCCAAAAGAAAAGTTGGTTTTATAGAAGAATTAAATGCAACATGGGAGGTTATAACCAGTAGTTTTTTGTCTATTACTTTTTATTGCATTTTATTTTTGGTTCTTGTTTCTTTGGAAATCTTTGTTGTAACAATAAAGAGTGGAGATACTCATTGCGATTATGATTTGATAGTGGAGCACCAACTTAATATTAAAAAGAAAACACTGGAACAGACAGAAGACAGATTGCTGAACAAGAAAGATAAATGAAATATGAAAAGAAAAATTGTAAAATCGGCTCTTGATTTTATAAAGGACGTTGCAAGTGAAGTGCTAAATGATAAAAACAGACTTGCAAAAGCTATCGCTGTTCATATTAGAAATGGAATTGAAGATTTTCATTGGAAGTATTTGTCAGACGAGGATATGCATGAACTTAATCCGAGAATAAGGAATGCAATATATACGTTCCTTATGGACTTCAAGAAAGATATTTGTAGCATATCTGCTGAGTGTGATACACATGGGTGTATTGATTATATTGCCAATAACGCATATATCTACCTTTTAGATATTGGTATAAGCAACGAACTGGTAGTGGAGTTTGACGAATGTGTTTTTAAACGACTATACGAGTCTTTTTATGACATTTCTAATGGAGGTATGATGATGGCTGAACTTGAAATATTGCGAGTCCCTAAATATTGGGAAGATTGCGTATATATTGATTCATTGACTAACAATTAAAATTATGTTATTATGAAGAAGATTTTATTACTGATTATTGCATCATTGGCTTTCGTGTCGTGCAGTAACAGCCTTGAAAGTAAGGCAAGAAAGCAGATGGAGAAAACAATGCTTAAAATGGCAAGAAACCCAGATGCGTTAAAAATATCAGATATTGAAACGTCCGAACTTAACGATACATTGTGTATCTTATCATGTAAAGTGCGTGGTGAAAATATGTTTGGAGGATATGATGTTTCTGAATATCAGTATTACTATTTGAAAGATTCTGTTTACGATGATGAGGTGTATTATGAAAATATTATAGATGTAGGGAATGGTTGTAGAATGAATAGGTTCGCAAGTATAGTGATGGATGCCTATTTAGGATTTAACACAAATGAAGATGTGTCATACGAATATTATACAAATGTGAATTCTTCGTCTTCTGATTATAATAAAGCTGCTAAGTTCTTAGTATATGGGCATCGAAATGATAGTGCTTTTAATAATAAAATAGGTGATGAATTATATCTATCAGTTCACAATATTGCTGTACAAATGATATGTAAGACTTTTGGGAGAGAGGTGAAGTGATTTCATAATTTATTTCCAAAAATACGCTGCAAAGTTTTGCGGTTTCAAAATAAATGCTTTTCTTTGCGATGTCAACAAATCCATGAGAGCGGCAAACTCTTATGGCTCTATCCATATGGAGTTATTTTTTTGCCAAGACATATTAATAAGTAGTATCGTATAAAATTAAGATATTGCGCCTACCGAGTGGAGATACGGAAACGTCTCCGACATTAATCTTATGGATTTGTTGACAGCTCGTAGTAGGTGCATTTTTTTGTTATGTCAACAAATCCTATTCAAGTTCTAAGTGAAACTGAGTTGCTTGGGCACAAATTCACAGTTTACGGCACTGCCGAAAATCCGTTGTTCCTTGCCAAAGAAGTGGCAGAAGTATTGAACTATTCTGAAAGTAATTCAAATAAGTTAACCAACCTTGTAGAAAGCGATGAAAAGGTTCGTAACATTATTACGACCCCTGGTGGGAATCAAGAAGTTTGGTTCTTAACCGAAGATGGCTTATACGAAGTCCTCATGCAATCCCGCAAGCCAATTGCCAAAGAATTTAAGAAAGGAGTTAAGGAAATTCTAAAGGCCATCCGCAAGACTGGCGGCTATATCGCAACTAAATCTGACGACACTCCCGAAGAAATCATGGCACGTGCTCTAACTATCGCACAAGCCACCCTTGCCAAGAGAGAGGAACGGTTAAAGCAACTTGAAGCCCAAGCCGAACAACAGCAAGTCACCATTGAGATTCAGACAGAGGAAATCAAAAAATCCGCTCCCAAAGTCAGCTACTACGACAACCACTTGCAGAGTGTGAACACACAGACGAGTACACAAGCTGCCAAGCAGATAGGAATGGATGCTGAAAAGCTGCACAAGAAGCTGAAAGAAATCGGAATCATTTACCGGCAAAGCGGGCAGTGGATATTACATGCACCTTATTCTACATGGGGGATGCATTCTACCCGCACACAGACGTACACACGCTCGGACGGTTCGACAGGAACAAGTGTATATACAGTATGGACTACCAAAGGTGTGCGTTTCATTATTGCTCTATATGAAAATGATTGGAACGTGAAGAAAGCCATCAAGCAGATAAAAGGTGAGCTGAATCCAGCCGCGTAACCTTGTTTTTTGCCACATAAATTCATTTACCCACTTTTCTTATGAGGTGGGTGCATATTTCATGTTCAATTTTGCAATGTTGTTAATTAATAGATTGTAAACTTTTAAAATACACAAAAAATATGGAATTAAATAAAAGCAACAAGAAAGAATACGATTTGTCCAGTATTCAAGAACTTTTCAATGAGATGGAATCACCTAGGCAGCTTGCTGATGATCTTGCTCAACTGATACTCAACTACGCATCTCTTGTTACCGAGGACAACATCGAAGTATTCAAGAATGATTTATCAACTATATCTGTTCTTCGTGATGCGTTGATTAAAGTGAATATATTGCCACAATTAGCATAAGAGCACGTTGAGGTTACGACCAACGTTCAAATGAAAAGGCACTTTGCTTGCGATAAGTAGAGTGCCTTTGCTTATTTATGTTTAATGTTATTAAATAATTTAAATATGATAATCCCAATAACCAACCACAACAACCCAAAACGGATTATAACCGCCTTAAACGGAATATCGCACTATTGTTAACACTTTTGGATATCTCTTGTTAATCATATTCCTTTGTACCCGTTGCAAGTAGAGCGGCAACAGACACATGATTAAACAATCGCTCAAACGTGAGCCTTCTTTATATTTGGAAATCCGTTGCCGCTCTACTTTAGCAACGGATTTTTTCTTTCCTATAAGTTAGATTAAATCCATACAATCGGTTCTATCAGTGCCCACCGTGCGGAACTTTGGATTAAACCAATGACAGCCGTGAGATAAAAAGGCTCTTATGTTGATTATAACTCTTGTAATGTCCTGCTCCGTTCCACGTACCAACGACAGGCAACTCACAAAGATTTTACCACTTTGACAAGAGACCGAGATACAAGTTAAGAGATAAGACTCTTAGGCAGGTGAGGGCGGAACTGTATAATCAGCACAAACATTCAGCTATATATTATGTAGTCTGAATGTTAACCCAGTCTCCTAATTAAATATTAGGTAGGTGAGGGATAGGGTACGGTATAAACTATAACGAATAACAAGAGCAAACTTTAAAATTATTATATGGATAATTCGATTAAGATATTTAAGAATGATGTATTTGGCGAAGTACGAGTAGCTGGAACAAGTGAAGAACCGCTTTTCTGTTTAGCTGATGTTTGCAATGCAGTTGAGTTGAGTAATCCTTCATCAGTAAAAACAAGATTAAACGATGAAGATTTGCAACTGCTTGATTTACACGCCCTAAATCCTGATTTATACGTGAATGGGAACTCATTTGCTACGTTTATAACAGAATCAGCCTTCTATGACGTTCTTCTTTTTAGTTCTAGCAAGAAAGTAAAACCCTATAGAAGATGGGTTACACATGAAATATTGCCCTCCATTCGTAAGTACGGTGCGTATATGACGTCCGATACTATAGAAAAGGCTCTTACATCTCCCGACTTTCTGATTCAACTTGCTACTACTCTGAAAGAAGAAAAACAGAAACGGATTGAAGCAGAAAAGAAGGTGGAAGAACAAGCCCCAAAAGTTCTGTTTGCTGATGCTGTAATAGGAAGTCGTTCTTCATGTCTTATAGGTGAACTGGCTAAGATAATATCTCAAAATGGATTCCATGTTGGGCAGAACAGACTGTTTGAGTGGCTTCGCAATAATCATTATTTAGGGAGTGTTGGTGAACGTAGAAATATACCTAATCAGCAATATGTTGAACAAGGTCTGTTTGAATTGAAGAAAGGCACACGATCCGGCAATGATGGAGTGTTGCGTACTACTATAACAACCAAAGTTACCGGGAAAGGTCAAGCCTACTTCATAAACGGTTTCCTGACTGGTAAGTTCATCATTTAACCGATTGTATCACTAAATCAAAGAACGAATTATGAAAAATCCATTTAAATCAGCAAGTCACATTGAACAAGAACCGAAACAGAACTTGTCAGACCTTCAATTTGTCGCTTCTCTGCAACATAAGATTGACATTCTTGAATCTTTTATCAAACATTCCCTTTTCAATATATACGTCAATAAGTTCCATTGCGAACATTTTGAGGTTGATATTGACCAACAAATAGAGAACGATTATGCAAGTGTGGACGATTTTATAAGATATATCCACGAAAAGCATCCTGAAATACTTGACGAGTTCAGAAAACACTATTGATGTTAAAGTTTGGATATCGCAGAGGTGATAATCTCAATAACATATTTTATCACCTCAATTACGTTTTTCTTCTTTTTCTGTTTAAACTTTTCAAGTAGCAATTCATATTTTTAATTTACTCATTATGAAAAAAAGAAAAAGCACTAAACGCCATATCGAATCAGAAGAATTAAGAAAAGGTTTTGAAATACTAGAAGAAACTAAATTTAATCTTCTTCATGAAATGTATTCTATCAATTAACCTTGATTGTTGTACTTCTGACAATAGAAATAGTAATTCATTATTTACTCTTAATTATACTTCTTTTCCAATAATGTAATCAACCTGTTTATTTGTTCCTGAAACATTTCTATATTCTTTTGGTTTTGATTAATCATATTCACAATAATTTCCATACCATTTTTGTCAAATGGGCATTCTAAATGTATATCCTTACCGTTTACGTTAACCCCATGTACGCTTGAGTTTTTGATATCTCCAATGGATTGATTGTTTTTTAGCATTTCTCCTTTGCCTTCCATAAGCCAGTCGTTATTAAACATATTATCAAAAGCATTATTAAATTTAAGAATAAAAGTATTGGTGAGGTAACTTTTATTACCACTAAACGCTTTAGATACACTTTCTTTCCTAACTCCCATTTTATCTGCAACATTTTGTTGAGATGATATAATACCTACATTTTTTAGATAATTGTAAGCCGAAATAATACGTTCTTTTGTTTCCATAATGTTAATCATATGTTAAATATCTATTATAAAGTTGGTATATTACCAACAATATCTATCTTTGCAATGCTGTTAATAAACAACAATATCAACATAGTTGCTAAATAACAGCGTTCGCAAACATAAAGAAAAATAAAATAACAAACAAATATAATGGAAAATATTAATACGATAGTTATCAAAAAAATATCACCTGCTGAAACATTAAAAAGTATAGCAGTCGGAGAAACAAGGCTTATTAAAAGTAAAGCAATAAAAGAAAATGTTGTACGTGCCACTATGTCTAGATTGAATAAGATTGGATATAACTTTATATCTAGAAGTGGTGTTGACGGTACCATTGTGACAAGAATCAGATAATAATTTATTAAGAATAAGCAAAATGAAAAAGGTAAATATAAATTACGGTAAAGTCCAACCCGTCAATAAGATATGGCTAAGCAGGGAAGAGGCAATGTGCTTCCTAGGCTGTGCTGATGATTATCTGCGCAAAGTTAGGGAGAGTGGGCAAGTATCGTTTTGTCGTGATGGAAGAATGATATGGTACAATGTAAATTCATTGCAAAGGTACATAGAGAAACATAAAGTGATTTGATTACTATTTCTTCCCTCCCGTAAGATTCGGGGTGACAACCGGTTTAAGCCGTTGAGGGGAGCTACTAAAAGTTCTTTCACATCATTGTAAATGCTTATATGGTGTAACTCATAAGCCGTATAATGCAGACAAACGGACTAATTATAGGAGTCAATACCAGCAGGGATGCCGTGACGTATTGAGGGTCTATAATAATTGATTGAACATACTTTCGGTGCACCGATTTGTCCTTAGTGCATTAAGTAAACTTGGTTGGGCACAAGTACCGCCGGAAGGTCTAATATATCCCCTCCCGTAAGATTCGGGGTAACAACCGGTTTAAGCCGTTGAGGGGAACAATATAAAAATGCATATTATGAAAACAGCTAATTTTATCCTGTCTATATTTGCCGCACTATGTTCTTTAGGAATGATTTATGGTGCGATAGTTACGGAAAGCCCTATAAAATCTGTATCGGTGATTATATTTTCCATTATCTCATTATTGTGTGTGAGATTGGTGGTAATGACATACAGAGAGTTAAAGGAATATGAATGATTTTTTCATCTAGTTTTTTTGTTATTTCATAAAGTTAATGTTGTCTGTCCGTGCCTGTATGTGAATATAGGTACGGAATTTCACCGTCCATGGTTGGTACTGTCTAAGGTAATAAACATAAATAATTATCTGTTCTAATCTCTACTTTCATTTAACGGATAGTATGGCGGCCCGATTCCGCTGACGGTGGCTGTAAGTTATCATAAGTGATAGATTAAGTCGTTTAGGTTTTGCTCCTGTAGTCTGTGAAGATAGCAGGAGTTTTTTAATTGGAAACAAGTTAAGTTATGGATATAAATATAATAAAGGAGAAAGCCAGAGAGTATGCAAATGGCATACATGGAATTACGCACAAAAGAACAGCATCAGTGGATTTTGAAAAAGGTGCTCAATTTGTTTTGGAATCCATGAAATGGAGGAATGCAGAAAAAGATCCTCCACCATTAGACACAAGAGTGTTTGTAAAGAGTTCCGGGAAATTTGTGAATACCGGGATGTTGGTATTCGATAGTGAGCATAAGAAGAACATTTGGATATGTGGAAATACTAACCGGGCATGGGACATTGATTTTTGGAAACCATTGCCACAATAATTAGATAAACTTAAAATAAATGGTTATGAAGAAAGGTGATAAAGTACGTGAGATAGGTGATACGCTGACAGGTACGATTGTTTATATCGCTAACGGGTATGCTGATGTCAAATATCCTAATATGAAGGGTGTATGCTCGTTGCCGGTCCAATTTCTTGAAAAGGTATGAGAACTGTAAGACAGATAAGCGATGAACTGGATAAACTTTATTCAGAGCTTGATATAGTCCAGTCAATGAGTGAGGAATCGGTAAGGCTCATCTTCAACGCTGACTGTAAAGGTAAATATATATCCTTGCTTAATGAAGAAATCGATTCTCTTGAAAACGAGCTTGAAGAAGTGGAAAGATATCATGGCAGGAAGCGGAACTTTGTAAGGACTGCGGACCTGCCTTTTTTGTGTTGGTAAAAGCGAACATTTTAAAATTTAAATATTATGCCTATAGTTAAGAAAAATGATGTTTTACCGGAGCGTCCTGTAATTATTGTATTATATGGAGTACCCGGAAGTGGGAAAACCTCAGTAGCTACAACAGCGGATAATCCTTTATTGATAGATTGCGACAGGGGGGCAGACCGCGCAGTACAACGTTGTGATACCATAATGGCTAAATGTTGGAAAGATATTGATTCAGAACGTGAATCTATGAAAGATTACAAAACAATAGTTGTCGATACAGCCAAATCAATGATAGACGATTATCTGAGTCAATATGCTATTGACAATAATTATAAATTGAAAACGAATACTTTAAAACGGTTTGGGCAGATGGGCGAGGACTTTAAAGAGTTCGTCAACTTTCTTCGCTCGAATGGTTCTGACATTGTTTTTATATGCCATGACAAGGAAACGGCAGACGGTGATGTGATAAAGCACTCTCCGGATTGCACAGGGCAATCAAAAGACCTGCTTGTCAGGATAGCTGACCAAGTTGGATATGTATTCATACAAAATGGGAAGCGTTCTATTTCATTTGCACCGTTGGATAATTTTGTAGGCAAAAATGTAGCAGGACTTGGAACTGTGGTAATACCTGATTATGGAACAACCGAGTTTGATACATGTATGTCTGACATTATATCGAAAGTGAAGATATCAATTCAAGGAAAAGGAGAAGCACAAGCAAAAGCTAATGAACAGCTTGCGGCAATACGTGAACAGCTTGCCGCCGCAATGACCGATGAAGATATTCTTGCCTTGATGGAGGCTACAAAACTATTACCTAAAATTATGCGAGTACCCTTCTTTTCTGAGATGCAGAAGAGTCTTGCAGCAAAAGGATTCACTTTCGATCAAGATAAAAAGTTATTCGTGAAAGTATGATACCGCTAATTCGCGTAACAATTTTAGAAGCATTCCGAAAGTACATAGAGCAAAGCGATTATGCCAACTATGAGATAACGGAGCAATCCGTTATTGACAGTATAACAGGCAAGTTCACGGGTAATGTGTATACAAAAATTGGACAGGCATTTCATAAAATAGTGGAAGAAGGTACACCGAAATGTGATAAAGTAGATGCAGGAGAACGTACCTTCCTCCATTATAATAAAGAACAAAAAGAGCCTGTTCCTTGTGGTAGATCCTTTGACATTGAAGGTGATAAAGTGATTATGGATATTGCACAATGCAAGACCGCGCTTTCCTATCGTAACGAATACCCGAATGCTTTTCATGAGATAAGACTGTATAAGGATTTTGGAGATGCTATTATAACAGGATGTGCCGATATGGTGAATGGTGTGGAGATCAGGGACATTAAGACTAAATATTCTTATCCTACCGATGCCGATTACATCAATTCTTGCCAATGGCGATTTTATCTCCAGCTATTCAATTTAGACGTGTTTCACTTTGACTTGTTCATCTTTGAAGGATACGACAAAGATAAGCATGGATATGATGTCAGAGGACTTCCATTGAAACGCTATGAGCCTGCTATTACATGTTATCGTTATGATGGTATGGAGCAGGATAATATGAATCTATTACACTCTTTTTTAGAGTGGGTAGAATACAGAGATTTAACCAAGTATTTATTAAAAGAAAAAATAGAAAATTAATTATGGCAATTTTAAGTGGTTCTATCTGTCTCTCTGATATACCTCGTGAGCAGATGAAGAAAATTAAGTGTAAAGATGGAGTTGAAAGAATCTATGTGAATGTGGCTGTTATCGAGCGCAAAGAGAAATCCCAGTTCGGGCATACGCATTTCATCACTTGTTCCCCTAAAAAGGAGGAACGGGTAGAAGGAAGGAACTATATCTGCGGGGACCTCAAAGAGTTTATACCTCAGAATACATCACCCACCCCAGAGGATATAAATAATGCTCCTAGCGTGTCGGATAATGATCTAGATTTGCCCTTCTGATGAAGTACGATGGCTCTAATCCTCTCCACGTCCAGCAGGCAAGAGCGAAGCTGGAGAAACTGATAAAGGAACAGAAGGTGTTTGAATTGACGGAAAAGAAACCCCAAAGATCTTTAAATCAGAACAAATACCTTCATGTCTGCCTTGCTTATTTCGGTTGCCAAATCGGTGAAACGATGGAATATGTAAAGCGGAACTATTACAAGATTCTCTGCAACAAAGACACTTTCGTCCGTGAGAGAGAAGACAAGTTTTTGGGTCGGATAAAGTATCTACGAAGTTCTTCTGATCTTGACAGCGCGGAGATGAGCCTAACTATTGAGCGGTTTCGGAATTTTTCGAGTGCCCAATGTGGTATATATATCCCATCTCCAGACGAAGAACGTTTGATTCAGTTGATGGAGATAGAGGTTGAACAAAACAAATTTCATATTTAAATGAAACTTACTTTGACAAAACAAGAAGTGCTTCTCATCCAGTTACTTCTTCATATTTATAAAAACGAGTTGCCCGATGACGGAACAGAGAAGCATGGACGTTTTGTCGGGAAGTTGTACAAGAAAATCAAAAGACAAATTATTAATCAATTAAAGCAATAAAATTATGGAAAGCAACATATCGCGCGATCATATTGCACTTGAAGCAATGAAGTGCATAATGATGACAGCAAAACGCAGGAGAACTTTATGGAATAGAATTGTAACATTGTTTTTCCCATCCAAAGAAGTTAGTATTACAAACTACAACTCTGAAAAACAGGCTAAAGCAGCTTATCAGATAGCTGATGCAATGATTAAGGAACGTAATAAGACAAAGGAGGAATGATTATGATGCACACATGGTTTGAAGTAAAGATTCGATACGAGAAAGTAATGGAAAACGGCATGAACAAGAAAGTAACGGAACCCTATTTATTTGATTCTTTATCTTTTACAGAAAGCGAAGGAAGATGTATTGAGGAAATGACACCGTTTATCAGCGGTGAATTTACTGTTTCTGACATAAAACGTGCCAACTATTCTGAGATATTTTTCTCAGATGAAGAATCGGCTGACAGGTATTTTAAATGCAAGTTATACTTTATCACATTGGATGAAAAAACTGGTGCGGAAAAGAAAACATCCACAAACATTCTTGTTCAAGCAGCCGACTTGAGAGATGCAGTCAAGAAACTGGATGAAGGGATGAAAGGCACAATGGCAGACTACGTGATTGCTTCGGTAGCAGAAACTGCTATTATGGATGTTTATCCATACGAAGCGAAAGAGAAAGAGAAATCTGAGTTCCCTAATGCTTAAAAATTGACTAATATGGAAGAGTTTATTTCAGATTGGTTCATTCCGATGGATTTCGGTAATGATATGCCGGACGAAGAGTCGGATGGTTAGGATAATTTTAGATTCATTTTTTTTATAAACTTTATGCCTTCCCGGTCTGTGAAGATAGGGTGGGCAAACATGGGATAAAATGGTCATAGGGTGCTAAGACTAAATGAATGGAAATTTCAAGTGTACATAGAAATGGAAGTCATCAAGACCGTAGCTGAGAGTAATACATTTGTTGAGTAGTTTAAAGATCGTAGGATAGCCAATCTACGGACGAAAGCGAGAAATCAGACGATACTTGTGTAGGTTCGACTCCTGCTTATCCCTCATAAATGTGAGCCACACATAAATGGCATGGGTAATAAATAATGGTTGTGCCCCGGAGAATACGCTTCGGGGCTTTTTATTAAAAAGAGAGAATGAGACATTTAGAAGATCAGCTTCAAAAGGCTATTATTCAATATTGGGATTTTAAATACCCTAAATGGACGAAAAGGCTCCATCATTCTCCCAATGGAGGAAAGCGTAATGCTATTGAAGCTTCCAAGTTCAAGCAGATGGGTGTTCGTGCTGGCTTCCCTGATTTGATACTGCTTATTCCAAATAGATTCTATCCCTTTTGTGGTATTGAATTAAAAGCAAAGACAGGCAGACAGTCAGAGAATCAGAAAGCTTATCAAAAGGAATTTGAGAGTATTGGGGCGAAGTACGTTGTTGTCCGGTCATTAGACGAGTTTATTAAAGTGGTGGATAATTATTTGAAAGATATATGACTTATATAGAACTGATAAATAGGTTTTGGTCTCTTGACGAAGACTGGGAATTTACCTGCTGTGAAACGAGGCTTTATTTTTACTTGCTAAAAACAGCGAATCGTTTAGGCTGGGTGGATAGCTGGACGCGTAGTGATACAAAGGTATCATCTGACGTGGGAGTGTCGGTCAACTCAATGAAATCAGCACGTAACAGATTAGTTCAGGCGGGTCTTATCACATTCAAATCAGGCGGAAAAGGACAACGTGATAAAACAAGGTATCAGATTAGCTATCAAAATTTGACACCTAAAGTTGAACCTAAAGTAGAACCTAACCTTATACCTAACCATGAACCTAAAGTAGAACCTAAGCCCTTACAGTATAATGTACGCGCATTAGACAAAGATAAAGACAAAGATAATTATCTCTCTCCCCCGCGCGCGTATGAAGAAATTCCGACTGGGATTTTTGAAAGGAGGCTGGATGAGTGCTATGAAGAATTGAAGTCGAATAGTTCATGGATGGAAGCTGTCTGCATGAATACTCGTTTATGTGGGTATAAGGATTTCGCGCCTCCTGATTTTTATGATTATTTGGAGAAGTTCTTTATGAAGCTCCAAAACGAGGGAGAAACTGTTAAATCACCCCAAGATGCAAAATCGCATTTTGCCCGATGGCTGAAAATTGAACTTGAAAAACAACGGAACAATGGAAACAACAATAGGCACAATTATACAGACAAACAGGAAGCTAACGCCTACGCTCTTAGCTTGCTACAACAACATAAGCGAGACCTCGAAGAAGGCCTGGTTGACCAGATGGAAAGACCGTTCTGAGGTTGAAAGAGTATTTTCACCAGTCCAGTGGGGGTATGTCCTTCAGAACCCGGAAAAAGCTTATATGGCAGACTGTCCATCGCTGATGCAGTATGATGCGCTTTACGGCTATGGCTCTTCCGAATATTGGATTGACATACAGGTGTCCGGCATATTCGGGGCTTCCAACAGCAAGGAAAAGGGCGTTGCCGATGGGATAAGAATCTTTTGTCAGTCCTTTGCCTCACAGGTCAAGGCTTACAAGCTTTCTGAACTGATGCTGTTTTTTGCACGCTACAAGGCTGGGAAGTATGATAATTCATTCGCATCATTTGATGCCAGAAGAATAGGCAATGCTTTCTTCAAGGAGTTCAATTCCGAAAGGAATTATGAGCTGGACGCGATAAACCGAAAAAGGGTGCAGAATGAGATAGATAACAGAAAATTTATTCCACCTGAAGGATATTCTTCTTTGACTTTGTACAACGAAATGAAACGCCGGGCTGAATCCGGAGATGAGGAAGCCAGAAAAATGCTGATGTCACCATGAGTATGCCAAAGAAAGTCAAACCGGAAATTGTATATGTCAAATGCCGGAATTGCAAGAATGCCTCGGACTTCGGGGATAATTCTGCGTATTGTAAGGCTAAAGGGCATAGAGTGTGTGCCTGTGACAGATATGGGCAAATATGCAATAGTTTTCAAAAGAAATAATTATAACGAAATAGGAGAAAATTATGAATATCGAGATGCAGACAAAGATACATGAATGGGAAGCGGAACGCGACAGAAACCTGCGCATCCACTGTCCTCTTGTAGCTGCCAAGTTTCAAAGATGGATTGATAGGGCGAAGAAAGAGGACGATAGACCGCATTCCCAGCCCTGTGACAAGAATTTCAACAAGAAAGCCTGTAGTTGATGCTTTCATGTAGTAAAATTCATTGTACGGTTTTAAAATAGCTTGTATCAAATAGAATAATTGTTAAAAAATACACGATCATGCAAGGAACAGACAAACTGAATACGATAACCAACATCGTATTTGTCCTCACGGACGTTTTAGAAACCAACCTTCTAGAAATGCAGCAGCAATACAAGAAGGAAGGCTTTGAATTGCGGCACGATTCAAAAAGAAACTTCAACACAGCCATAGCCGCGATAAAGAGATTGAAAAGTGATGTGAATCATTGCAGCGAATCCACTCAGGAAAACTTCGGCAATGATTCTGACATGGTGAACGCCATGTTGCTCACACTGATTGACAGATGCGGTGATGATGACAACCTCGCTTATAAGATGTACGAATACATTAAATCTTTCCCGTCCAAACTGAATCTGGACTTGGATTTGGATAATGCGTTCAGCCACCTGTTTAAAAAGGAGAAGTTATGAAATCGCAGAAAAATATCTTAAAATCCATTGAAGGTCTGTCCGATATAGAACTATTTGTTATTGATCTCTTTTGTGGCGCCGGTGGCTTATCCGAAGGTGTGGAAGAAGCACGATTGGATGGAAATAGATGTGGAAAGGTTGTTTGCTGTGTGAACCATGACAAGAATGCCATCCTTTCACATGATGCCAATATCCCTGATGCACTTCACTTTATTGAGGATATCCGTACACTGGAACTTTCCCCGATAAGCACTATTGTAGAACGTATCCGTCAGCTATACCCTGATGCCATGATAATGCTTCATGCTTCTTTGGAGTGTACCAACTTCTCGAAAGCCAAAGGCGGTCAGCCGAGAGATGCCGACAGCCGAACGTTGGCAGAACATCTCTTCCGTTATATTGATGTTATAGACCCTGACTACATTCAGATTGAAAATGTAGAAGAGTTTATGTCATGGGGAGATATGGATGAGAATGGGAAACCTATCAGCATGGACAAAGGCCGGCTTTATCAAAAGTGGGTGCGCAATGTCAAGAAGTACGGTTACAACTTTGAGCACCGCATCTTAAATGCTGCCGACTTCGGTGCCTACACCACAAGAAAACGCTTCTTCGGCATCTTTGCTAAAAAGAACTTGCCGATAGTATTCCCAGAACCGACCCACTGTAAAGGTGGTAGGCAAGATATGTTCTCGCGGCTGGAGAAGTGGAAGCCGGTAAAAGATGTGCTTGATTTCTCTGATGAAGGAACTACCATCTTCAGGGAAAAGCCTCTTGCAGAGAAAACGCTTGAACGTATCTATGCTGGACTTATCAAGTTTGTAGCCGGAGGAAAGGATGCTTTCCTTTCCCGTTACAATACGGTTCGCCCTCAAGACACATGCAAATCAGTTGATGAACCATGCGGAGTGTTGACTACTGAAAACCGCTTTGCAAAGGTACAGGTAAGTTTCCTCTCCAAACAGTTCAGCGGACATCCCGAAAGCAAGAATGTGTCTGTAGAAGAACCGGCAGGTGCAATCACCTGCAAAGACCACCATGTTTTTGTTTCTGCTTATTATGGAAATGGACATAATCATTCGGTAGACCTTCCAGCTCCAACGGTCACAACGAAGGACAGGATGGCTTTAATTGAAAGCCGATTTATGTGTTCTTATAACTTTAAGGATACAGGAAAGGATATTAATCAGCCTTGTCCTACACTTCTGACTAAAGACAGACTTTCCCTTGTATCTCCATTTTTTATGAATCAATATTCTGGAGGTGGTCAGGTGTCTGATATAAACTCGCCATGCCCCGCTGTTACCACAACACCGAAACAAAACTTGGTAACATGCCAGCCGTGGATAATGAATACTGCATTCTCAAATGTAGGTAGCAGTATAGAGGAACCCTCCCAGACCATTACCGCAAACAGGAAATGGCACTATCTGATGAATCCACAGTTCAACAGTGCTGGCGGCTCTGTTGATAGCCCCTGCTTCACATTAATAGCCCGCATGGATAAGATGCCGCCCTATCTGGTAGCAACAGAAAGCGGTCAGGTAGCGATTGAAATCTACGACAATGATAGTCCTATGACCGTGAAGATAAAGGAGTTCATGGCACTGTATGGCATAGTGGATATTAAAATGCGGATGCTTCGCATTCCGGAACTCAAAAAGATTATGGGATTCCCTGAAGATTATGTTTTAATAGGCACACAAGCTGACCAAAAGAAATTTATCGGGAATGCGGTGGAGGTTACACAAGCGAGAAAAAATACTGAAGCACTTTGCAAAGTATTGAGAAAGTTGAGATTGAAGAAATCAAAAGAAATAGCTTAATGGAAAATGGAAAACTTATATTAGATGCCTGTTGCGGCAGTAGGATGTTTTGGTTTGACAAAAAAAACCCTTTGGCTTTGTTTGCTGACATTAGGGACGAAGAATACATTCTTTGTGATGGGCGGAATCTGAAAGTCCACCCAGACATCGTATCGGACTTTACCGATATGCCGTTTTTGGATAAATCCTTTAAACTGGTAGTGTTTGATCCACCCCATTTGCTAAAGGTTGGTAAAAATAGTTGGTTAGCCAAGAAGTATGGTAAACTTCCTGAAGATTGGCCAAGGGTGATAAAAAAGGGAATTGATGAATGCTTTCGTGTTCTGGATGACTACGGAGTTCTGATTTTCAAATGGAATGAGGATCAGATAACAGTTAGGGAAGTATTGAGTGCCATCAATCGGCAACCACTCTTCGGCCATACTACTGGAAGACATGGAAAGACTATGTGGATGTGTTTTATGAAACTGCCAATTAACTAATAACGGTATAGAAAGGAATAAAATTGTGAAAACATTAACTGTTGGAGAGCTTATAGAAAAGCTTAAAAAAATGCCTAAATCTGCCAATGTCTTTATGTTGACAGATAGAACAACATCAAATTGGGATGAAGAGAATAATAAATTTATACGTGTTCACGGAATTGAATATGTCGAGAAAGAAATAGTGTATCCAAACGATGGATACACTGATAAGATTGAAACTAATGTTTTACTTCAAATAGAGGAGGATGAAATATGACAAAGGAAGATGTACTTAAATTAGAAACGGATGAGAATAGAATAATCAACTGTACAAGCAATAAGATTGAGTTCTCTAACGGAGATGTGTATGCAAAGCGGTCGCTAAATAGTGACTTGTATTACAAAGTGAGATGCTTTGTACTTTAATTCAAAACGATATAGAAATGAGTAAAACAACAATTTATTACCTATTCCTAGTAGCAATGTATATGCTGCTAGGGTAGGAGGAAAGGAAGGAATATGGAAGCAAAATTATTAGAAAAAACATCTATCTCATTAGATGAAATATACAAAAATATTGAGGACGCTAATAAACGCCATGAATACAAAGTATATTATCCTCACTTTGTTTATTTCTCGGATGCGCTAAAATTAGAACTTATGAGAAAAGGATTTAAGGTTTATGTTGGAGAATGGCTTCACGGAGATAAAGGATATATTATTGAATGGTAATTAACTAAAATCGGAACAAATATGAATAAGGAAGAATTTTTGAGCAAAAGAGATGCCATCGATTTAAAGTTAAAAGAATTGAATGGCGAAAAGGAACAGTTGGAAAAGGAATACATTGAATCCAACCAAGGATTCCCTGTTGGAAGCAAGGTCTGTATAACGGTCCCGGCTCATGAAAGGAACAATGAAAGTATATTGGTTCCCGAAGCGAAGAAGTTAGCCTATATTGCAGATTATGAGATTGATGATAACGGAGAGGTTGTACCCTCTTTAAGACAGTTGGATTACAATGGGGGCATGTCAGCAATACCTTTATTTGTTAATTTAAAGAAGGCTATAATTGAATTAGTGTAAATCGAATTAGGAATGAATATGAGTGGAAAAGATGTATTAAGGCTATTACTTATCAGTTACGGTTTTTGCCGTAATATTGAGATAAGTACTTATATTGGAGATGGTGGATGGATTGGTTACGAAGTATCGGCCAGTAATGACGATGGCATTGAATACTATGAAGTAGATTGTGAAGGTTTACTTTTTCATATATACGAGATACAGAAATTTATGAGATATGAAAATATTGAACCTCGTTCAATGCTTGGAAACTTTAGCAACAAACATCTTCTTTCAGATGATTCTTTAAATAAGCTACTGAATATGTCAGAAAATAAAAATTACTGTAAAACAAACCCTTATGAATAGGCGTAAAACGATATAGTAATGAGTAAAACAACAATTTATTACCTATTCCTAGTAGTAATGTATATGCTGCTAGGATAGATGGAAAGGAGAAATATGGATAAAGATAAATTCAACAAAGCAATAGAAATCAACAATAAAATAGAGGAATACAAAGATCATAAGATGGCACTTGAAAATTCTAACATAAAATATGGTGGTGGATTGATATTTACATACAACAGAATGCACAATGATGTACCATTAAAGGAAGAAATTTTTGGTAAGAATTTCCTTCAGTGCTATATGTATGCTTTGGATAGTAAGATAAAAGAATTACAAAAAGAGTTTGACGAATTATGAAAAAAGATATGAAACAGACAGTAGAAGAAGCGGCAAAAAAATATTCCAATGATTGCAGAAACAGGCAGCTTCATTGTGAACCATACTGCATTGTTGACTTTATTTCTGGCGCACAATGGCAGTCAAAGCAATCACCTTGGATAAGCGTTAATGAACGGTTGCCAGAAGAGTTAGAAAGTGTTTTGGTTGGGACTAATTACGAGGGCAGATATTATTACGAAGTAGCTTTTGTAATGAACGGGAAGTGGGTATGCCATAATAGTAAACCCATCTATTGGATGCCCATCCCCTCTTTTGATGATATACTCGAAGCCAACAAGGATGTACTTGAACGGATTAAAGAGAAAGGAGATTGAGATATGGAAATAAAGAACGTAGGACAACTTAGAAAAATAATTGAGAATCTTTCCGATGATTACGAAATCGAGATGCGTGTCAGACGCAAATTGACGGATGAAGAAATAATCGAGTTGCATAAAAAGTACGGCAGGATATATCCTTATCCATACGAAACAAGTTATTCAGAGCTTGAATTTGATGATGTAGGTGTGTCTGACAAAGTATTATGTTTGGGTGTAACTCTTAATGAATGAATGGTATGGAAATAAATAACGGAATAATAATTGACGGGGTACTGTATGAATCATCAGAAGGATTTTGTAATGAGTGTTCCTTATACCGGGAATGTTGTAATATTTTAGATGATACCTATTGTTCCATACTAGATTTGGGAATAGGTCAGTGTTTTGTCAGTCGTGGCAAAGTAACAGAGATTAAAACAGAGGAGGAGAAGAAATGAAACAGGTATTGTCATTTGATCAGACGAAACATTTACAAGAACTTGGATTATACCATATCTACACCTTGCCAGATATTCTCGACAAGTTACCTTGTTTCATCGGCAATGAAGTGCTGACCATCAAAAAATTTGCAGATAGCTATACATGCTTGTATGTGGAATCTTATACTAGGTCTATCGGAAATATCACAGAAAGTAAAGAGCCTATTGATGCAGCCTATGATATGTTGTGCTGGTGCATTGAAAACGGATATGTTAAAGTTGGAAAGGAGGAATAATTATGGGATTTACAACACAGTGTTTTATACACAAGAATACTGCTAATATTAGAAATAGATTAAAAGAACTTGGCTATTATTGTAATCCATATTTAGGTTGGCATAATCTATTTACTTGTGTATTTGGAATTAATTCGGTTTATTCATTGGACGATTATGATACAAATGGTCTTAAAGAAATAGATGGTCTTATTGATTGCGGAACGAATGAAGAACTATTCCTGGCTATCGCTGCATTGAGGGATGATACAGACAAGAACCAATGGTTTACGGATGGTGATAAATGGATTCTGTGTCCTGAAATCAAGTTCTCTACTTATTGGGTTTACTATCATATTGATGTCAATACGGATACCGTTCACAAGGCTACCGTAAACGAACTGATTGAACATTTTAAAATAAAGGAGGAATAATGAAAGCAAAGTATTTTAAAAAGATAAGAAGCCAAGTAAAGTGGTATAAGGTATCATATAGAGATAGTTTATTTTTTAGTTTTAGCGATGAGAAAGAAATATTGGCTAAATCTCCTGAAAATGCTTGTGTCAGATACCATAAACGTACTGGATGTTTTGTTAACAAATATAATCCCAATAATATTACACAATATAGTGAATCTCTTTCAAGGTTCAAGGTATGTATAGGTAAGAAAGTAATGTATTTCGATTAAATATGAAAGCAAGAATAAAAAGAAAAATTCAAAAAAGACCATTCCTATATAATGTAGGACAAGTTTTTAAGGCTTGTGATTGGATTACTAGTATTCAACGTGGAAATATGGTTTGGCGTAGGTATCGTTCATTTGGTACTATTATTAAATCAGAATTTTAAATATGAAAGCAAGAGTAAAATCAACAGGGGTTTTGGTGGATGTAACTCCCCAATTAAACATCAACTCTCAACATAGCAGAGATTATTTATATGTATGTGATAACATGGTATTCAAGGAATGCGAACTTGATTTTTCAGCTATTGACTGGGAACAGAGGCGATATGAACTAGCGAAAGCTGCCATGCAAGGATTTTGCAGCAATTCACATGAACAGGTAATGAATGCTAGTTTAAATATGACAGTAGAATGGAGCCTTGGTTTCGCTGATGCGCTAATAAAGAAATTGAAAGGAGAATAAAATTATGACCGAAGAATTTGTAACATTAGAAACAGCTAAACTACTGAAAGAGAAAGGGTTTAATGAACCATGTATGATTGCTATGAATATTGAAGATGGTAGACAATATGGTACTAATAGAACAAATAGCGAGTTACCAATAAAAGTATGTTCCCATCCTACTCAATCCATTGCCCAAAAGTGGCTTCGTGAAACCAAAAATATTCATATATGTGTATATAACTGTGCCTGTGGTTATGGATACGAAATATCTAAAGCTGACAATGGAACTCATATAATCAGTTCTGCTTATAAAGGAACAAATGATGGAGAGGAATGGGATAGCTACGAGGAAGCACTTGAAGCAGGTTTACAGGAAGCATTAAAACTTATATGATTATGGAAATAGCAGAATCAATATTTAAATTCATCCTTGCCTCATTAAACGTTTGTGCTCTGGCATTTACTTTAATTTTGGTAAGCAAGTGGCATATACGCATGGAGAATAAGCTGGATGAAATAGAAAGATATGTCCGCCATGTGTCAGATCGTAACGATATTGTTTACATTAACCAGCTTTCAGAATTGCAAAGACTGTTGATAAAAGAGGAACGGTATGAGGAAGCTGACAAGATTGGGAAAATAATCAAGGACGAAGAAATTAAATTAGGAATAAGGGAATGAGTAATATTAATTTGAACGAACTACGGGATCGTGCTTATAAGACAGCTTGCGAGCACGGCTTTCACGATAAAGAATTGAGTGACGAACATGAAATATGGAAAGATGTTTCAGGATTTGAAGGATATTATAAAGTTTCAAACTTAGGTAGAGTAAAATCTTTGGATAGAACTATTTTGTCTAATAATGGGAAAAATATGACTTTTTGTGGGAAAATATTAAAATACAGAACTGGGAAAAGAGGATACCCATACGTAACTTTAAGATCTCCTAATTTAAAGAAAACAGTAAAAATTCATAGACTGGTTGCAAAAGCGTTTATCCCAAATCCAAAAGGCAAACCACAAGTAAATCATATTGATGAGAACAAGTTAAACAACAAATGTGAAAATCTTGAATGGTGCTCCGCTAAAGAAAATTGCAATCATGGTACTCACAACATTAGAGTTGGGATGAGTGGGAGAAACTCACCTTCTAAATCACTACCCGTTTTCCAATTTTCATTATGTGGGGAATTTATTAAAAGATGGGATTCTTTATGTGAAATAGAAAGGCAATTAGGTTTCCGTCATTCAAATGTTAGTCCATGTTGTTATGGGAGAAAAATATCCATGTATGGATATATTTGGTGTTTTGAAAAGAATTACTCAAAAGAAGTAATAGATTCAAAAGTATTAATATATCAGAAAGCCCACACTCCTAAAAGAGTAGCGCAATTTTCTTTGGATGGTACTTTAATTAAAGTATGGGAATCTTCCAAACAGATATTTAGAGAACTTGGAATAAAAGATTCATTAATAAGCGTAGTTTGCAATGGAAAAAGAAAACATAGTAACGGATATATTTGGAAATATGTATAAAAATGTTAATAAGAAGATGAGATACAATGAATTAAGACCTAAGTTGAACGGAAAAAGATATTGATTATGAAAACAATTATATTTACAATCATATGTATTATCGCCCTATTATGGGTTGGAGATCTCACAATTACATTTAAACCGTTTTTCATCTCGTTACCCGGTTGGCATAAGGCTTTAGGTATCATCCTGTTTGTATTTGCAATGGCGGTGTATAACATTGGAGAATACGCTAAGGGGTACAAGCATGGTTTCGATGATGGGATAAAGGAATGTGTTGAAATACTTAAAAAGAAATGAATATAAATGTTAACTACTTCTAAACTAAAAATTTAGGGATTCAAATGCGAGCCCTTATAACTACTGGGAAAGCCACAATATTTTACCCAATCTTATGGCTTTTCCAGAGTCCTTTAACTTGTTTGAAATTACAGTTTGTGGATAATTGACAATCAATCTTCTGTTTTCAGAAAAACATTCTTCAATTCGTCTTTCCTTAAAGAGCCGTATCTTATAGCACGGTCAATACGTTTTCGAGCATTTCCGTCTTTAGCCTTTATAGTATTCTTAGAATTATCCTTAGATATAATTAGTTTGACCAGCTCATTCAGAGGAATAGGGGATGTCGTATCTCTATCCCAAATAGAAGTGAAAAAATCTTTTGCAGGTTTTCCCATAAGTAATTTCTTTTCCGTTTCATCACCAACTTTTTCAAAATGAAGGTAAGGCTCCGAAATAATATTGAAGTAGGGCAGGAGCGACTTCTCATCCGGTTCACTCACCATGCGAGTTTTTAGTAGTTTTAGATAGCGTCCTCCATTCCTTGTACGTCCTATGGCAAATACCCCGTCTGCAAAGTTAGACAATATCTTACTTCCTGCCATATTGGTTTTAGACAAGGGCTTCCATTCCTCAATCTTAGGCGTATGTGCTATCACCATGATACTGATTTTTAGCTCACGCTTCAATCTAGTGAGACCGTCCATAATAACTCCGGCATACTCTGCTTCCGCTGTCTGGGTGGATAGATATGAAAGATTGTCTAGTATCATAATCTTTGCTTTCGTGTCAAGCAATTTATCCTTTATCCCTTCAATTACGTTCATGCTGAACTCTTCGCTATCCACGTTATCAGATATGGTGCATCTGACAAGATTTTTAGGGAACTTGGCATTTTTATACCGTCTTGCAAGCTGCCTGTCCGAAAGCTCAAAATCGAAGTACAACACGGCTTGCGGTGGCATCTCCACTTCTGTACATTCGCTCTTCCCTTTAGCAATCTCGTAGGCTATCTGTGTGGCAAGAATAGACTTACCAATACCACTGTCAGCGAACAAGAAAACAAGCTCGTTCTCCCACCAAAAATCACCCCACAACCTATGGATAGGCGGTTTTTTCTTCCCATTCTCAATGACTGACTGCATATCGGAAGAGCTGAACAATGGTATTTGTTCAACCATATCGCCATCGTCAGGAATTGCAGAAGCGTTGTTCTCGAACCGTTCTATGTCGGATTGTATCTGTTCTTCTTCGGTCATACCTTATTACTAATTTATGATTACACACTCCCGTATTTGAACGAAGCAAAGCAATCTAATTCATCATAAACGAAAAAGCCAAGCCCGTCAAGAGTTTCCTTATCTTCGTCAGAAACTATACTTGGGTCAATATCAACGTAAAGTATATCGTGTTCGCAATATGTCGGGTACATTTTATTCTCGTACTTCAAGAATATCTGCAATGCCTTAATTAAATCTTCCATACTATATTCTTTTTAGCAGGTAGCGCAGTTTCCCACGCTGTCGTTTCTGTTCCTACACTTGGCAGGTCAGATGTTATTATTAGTCCATTCGCTTTTAGTTATACATTTCAACTGCTTGAATGTACCTGTAATCTTATTCTCACCATAAGAATACACGTAGCACGCACCATCACCAGTAATATTCACAGCAGAATTACCGCCGACATACAGCTTGCAGACATTACCTCTCTGTACATGGAACTCAACCTTTGAAGCCAACACAGTAGTAAGCGTGCAATCCTGCTCTATTTGCCCGTTATAATCAACGTACAGGCACGAAGTATATCCGTCCTTGCTCCTCTTCCATTTACCGTTTATATAGTCAGAAAACGTCCGTTTCATGTACTGAATATCCATACCGAATCCAAAGCTATGGGCATCTGCCAACAGCTCCACACCGTTTGAATCCAAAGCTATATCCATTAACGCTTCCTTACTTGTAGCTACGTCCCATTTATTCTTATATCCAGTGCAAAGACCGAGCATCATGGCATTACGTTTAAAAGAAAGCAAATCATTCATAAAATTGGAAATTTTTTTAGTTCAACTTCTATAAGCTCTTTTATCATCATTACGGCATTGTCCGAATCAGGAATGCTCTTATAAGTCTTTACTGATCGTATAATGTTACGTGCATGAATATGAGAATGCTTTTCTAACGCGCTGTACGACACCCCAAATCGGTCATGCGCAACCACAAATACGGCAGGTCTTGCCATCCTTTTTACGAACGGTATATTTGTCTTCCCTTCGTATAAAGACAATGGAGATATGAGCGAATATTTATCCTTGCAGAATGCTTTGTTTACGCAATCGCACACAATACGCTCAACCTTTCTTATAACGTCCGATTTTAAGCAATTTTCTCCTTCTGACATACTTTTCTATTATTTTCTTTTGGTCTTCATTAAGAATTTCACCCATAACATACATATTGCCAATAGTAGCCTTTCTAAAATCTACTTCCTTTTTCCCACATTTACCCATATTACAATCTACACCTTTTGAAACATTCGGTATTATCACATGGGTATTAGTGCATCCTTTTACGGGTATCGCCTTAAAGCTAAGAAACATATTACCGTTTCTCACCTTAATGCATCCTGTTTCTACATCGGGAATAAAAAGCCCCTTTGTCACTTCTCCGGTCTGCTTGTCCTTGAATGACACCCATTTCACACCAGGATGCCGTTCCATCTTTATATAGATGTGATATACATTGTCCGGGTTATACCTGTCCTTCCTCGGTTTTAGTTCCATCGTCAAACATCTCCTCCGCTTCTTCTGCTATGATAGCCTTTTGTTCAAATTCCGCATTAGCTTTCAAGTCTTCTTCAGGCGGCGTAGTGTTCATTGCTTTATTCAAATCTTTCATCTGACCTTCCATCCACTTCATATAATTTTCGGCTTCTTTCTGTGCGTCGTTAATATCTGTGAACACAGTCATTGGCTTTATAAGGTTTGCTTCAGTCAACACTTTCATACCGTCCAAGAACTCCTTGTTGGTGGAAGTAGTTTCCCCGAACATTTCATTCTCCTTGCCTTTGATGGATTTCTTGAAGTCCACCATATACTTCAACCATGCATAGAGGGATGTTTCATGCGCCACACCGTCCAATCCTACTGCGTATGGAGTAGTGAACACCCGGAATCCTGTGTAGTTCTTAAAACAGGCATATCCTTTCGTGATTACAATCTCAAACGAACCGAAGTTTTCTCTCTCCAGCACATCTTTTTCTTCTATGATAAACTCAAAGCCTTTGGTTTCTTTCTTCTTTGCCATAGTTATTCTTCTTTTAAATCCTTAAACTTACCACTTTTCACATTCCAAATGCAATTAGCAGCCCATTCGATAAGGTACGCCCTCGCTTCTCCATCGTCAAAGTTAAACCCATTCAATCCAAACGAATCGGATATGAAGTCCGTGATATGGCTTGCTCCGTGGGCAGCCGTTCCGACAGACAATCTGTCTTTCCTGAATATCCCGCAAAAGATACCTATCCAACCGCTTTCCTTGTCGCTTACAGGATAGCAAGACGCAACGGTAGTCGTGCTGTTCCACGATTCTTCGGCATCAAAATCTATTCGTTCATTCTTATTGTTTAGCAGCCAAAACTTATCTTTTACATCTTCAAATGACGGATTTACGCTTACCCACAATCTAAATGGGTATATTGTTGGGCTAAACTCGTGTATTTGGTGTTTCTTATCTGTCATATTTATTATTCATTTATGATTACACACTCCCGTATTTGAACGAAGCAAAGCAATCTAATTCATCATAAACGAAAAAGCCAAGCCCGTCAAGAGTTTCCTTATCTTCGTCAGAAACTATACTTGGGTCAACATCAACATAAAGAATATCATGCTCGCAAAATGTAGGGTAATTTTTATTACCGTACTTTAAGAATATCTGCAACGCCTTAATTAAATCTTCCATGATTATTCCTCCTTTCTCGCGTTCCTACCTCTTCTCTGCTTGAACGCTTCCTTAGCGTCCTCTACCTCAATAACACACTCTCCTTCGTCCTCAACGGTGGCAATGGCTTCGTTATCTTTTAGTTCTTCCTCAATAACAGGATTAACCGCTTCCTCCGCTTCTTCCACAACAGACTTCCCGAATCTAGGTTTCTCTTGGTTCATGTTCAGCTTCTGCATATCCATTGCGTACTGCAACTGGTACGCCTTGAACTTTTCATCGTCCGAGTCAATGATTTCATCCGCATAGCCAGCATAGTGCATGGCGATAGTTCGTCTGTTTGCTTTCATAGCCATTCCCAACGCTTCTTCATCTACGTACATATACGGATGGATGGAAATAAGCCCATCAATAGGAGAAAGCCGTCCGAATGTCTTCTTGTACTGGATAAGTCCGTCTGCCCTCTGCTCCACAATGGCGTAGGCATTCATGAGGTTCTTTTTTTTGATAAGAGCGATAGCCAATATCCAAGTAAGCCCCAGTTCGGGATTGAACTTCTTTGGCAAGTCTTTCAGCTTGGCGAAAGACAATGCTTCTGATAAGGTCTCTGTTTCTAAAAACATAGCAATATAGAATTTAATTTTATTCGTTAGGAAATTGTTCGTCATATCCGAAGGAATGTCCGTAAACGTTCTTGAACGTAAACGTCACTTCCTTGTATTTCTGTCCGTAAAGGGTGTCGCTTTTAGGCTCTGTGGCTCCTGAAAGGTACATCAGAACCTTTCTCTTTCTCGCTGTATCACGGTAGGCAATCTTGGAACCAGTAATGAAAGCCATAAAGTCACGGTAAGACTTATCATCCTTGGTATCATCCTCCAAGAATATCAATGTCAGTTTTATAGTTGTCTGCTTGTATGCCGGTGTGCTGGAAACATACACTTCAGCCTTGCTTGTCTCGGCAAAATCCTCTGCATACATATTTGTAGGCTCTCCATACGAATTAAGGCCTGTACATTCTTTATACCTCAAACCGAGAAAATCTGTTTCCAAGTCTTTCCAACCGGCACCAAGCTCACCGTAACGCATCATATAAAACTTATAGTCATTCATATTATAATATTATAATACACGCAAATATAATTAATTAAATTCATATATTAAAGCTTTACTTTAATATTTATCACTATGATATATTTAAATCCGTTTCAACATTAAGTTTTTAATCTTAAAAGTAAAAGAATACTTGAAGTATGCCTTGTATTGCATAGTACTACATCATTGCATATTAGACATACCCTATATAAATAAAGGAAAAATGTCTAATCCAAAACCCATAGAAAGAAAGTAACATAAAGAAAGAGTGAGCACAGCGAACACCTCACTCCCTTTGATTATTTAAATAAACAAAGGGGAATAAAAGCAATCTGCATAGGAAAGCATCAACGCAAAACATGAATATTGATATAATGATGAATAATATTATTTTACATAATAAATTATGTTGTAGATACGAAATATTGCAACACTGTAAGACGTGAAAATTCAGAAAAAAAATTAAAAAAAATCGGGAGAGGGCGGATGTTTACGGCTGCACTGGCATAGAGGGGGCGGGGTATACTTGCAACGCATTGCAGCGCTCGTTTGATTCGTTGCAAACGGCTTTAGTAAGGGCAATACAAGGCAAAGATCAGGCTCGGCGACACATTGCAAAGATGAAAATAAAAGGGTTTAATATTGCACTAATTAGGCTTTCAGCCGTATGCTATTTAACATGTGATATTTTTATGTTTGTTTACAAATTTAGTAGGCAAATATTTGGTAGAATGGTAACTTTTTTGCACCTTTGTATTGTGAAAAGGAAATGATATCACATAGTGATAACACAAGATATCCGATTACTTTTCACAAGGATAAGCGTAAAGCGAAGCATGTGCGTTTACATCCAGAAGCGTGTTATTAAATGATGGAATAAAAAGAGAGCCTTAATACTGGAATATTAAGACTCTCAAAGGATCAAAATACTAAGGTATCTTGCTTCCATCACACGGAGCAAAGGTACTTCTCTATTCTGATTATTGCAAATATTCTTCCATTTATTTTTTTGGTTTACTGATATTACGATAATATACAGCTATTGAGTGTATAGGCTGTATTGGTATTAGTAGGCTATTAATCACGCTGTAAGTTTGAATTATTAACAATTTAAATATAACAGTTATGAAAGCAATGAATTTCTACACACAAAACGGTTGGGCCGGTTCAAATTATGACAGCAAGTTAAGTACAAAGGAAATCGCCGCAAAAGTTAGGTCTTATGCAAAGAAGAATTTCCCGGGTTTTAAATTCTCTGTTCGCTCTGAATGGAGCATGTACACTGATTCAATGTATATCGAATTAAAATCCGGCCCTTGTGTTCCTTTTGTTGCAGGATCAAGAAGCGCGGAACGTGGTTATATGTCCACAATGTCAACCGTAAAGGGCTGGGAAAATGAGTTAACGCCGGAAATGTTTAAAGTGTTGGACGCTGTTACGACTTATGCTAGTTCTTTCCGTTATAATGATTCAGACGGCATGCAAGACTATTTTGATACTAATTTTTACATCCATATAGAAGTAAGCGATGAATATAAGGTTATAGAGCCGAAAGCAAAGAAAAGCAGCATTAAGACTGAAAAGGCTGAGGAAGCCAAAGAAATGGAAGCCGTGACGGTTGAAGGTTTGGAAATGGTGGACTATTCAGAAAAGGCGATTGCAGTTTTTGGCGATACAAAAGCTATCAAAGAGCAATTAAAAGAATTGGGCGGACGCTTTAACCCGTCTTTAAATTACAACGGTGAAAAGCGTGCCGGGTGGATATTCAGTAAGAAGAAAGCGGACGAAGTGCGGGAATTGCTCGCACCTGCAAAGAGCGAAGAAGAAGCGGGCGAAATCGTTCCGGAATGTGTGGAAGAGCTTCCCGCTCCTCCTGAAGTGATATATATCGAAATTCCTACAGATGAAGCCGGCGCGAAAGATAATGAAATTAAAGAGCTCCGACGGCTTGCAAAAAGGTTTTTAAACGCTGCCGACGAATTGCATGAAAAAGTATCAAACTACATAGACGGAAGCAACGACGCGGAAGATGAAGAAGCTTATAATACTATAAAAGAATTAGAAGCGGATTTTTTGAAATTATATAATAACTATTATGACGATAATATAACGCCGGGATTAAATTACGAAGTAGCGGAAAGCGTTTTGCCTGATGATTACGACGACAATAACAGCAATGAGGATATAAAAGTAACCGAGATGGGCAACTTTAACGGCGTGCGCTATTATAACATTGAAGGCGCTGGAATCATAACCAGCGCGAAAGTACGCGAGGACATACAGCCGGGCGATGTTTTCAACGTATACACAGCAGAGGATCGCAAATACGGCGTAACCTATGACGGTGTAAGCCTGGAAAGCAGTTTAAAAAACGATCTGCCCGGTATAATTGAGTTTAACGGCAAAATAGAATCGGGCACGCTTAGCGCTTCATCACATTATACCCCGCTTGCTGAAGGAGTGGAATTTTATGAGAAGGAAGTAAAGGGAAAGCGTTACACCGTCAAGGACAAACCGTTAAATCTTGGATATTACGGAATATTAGATAATTTGGACAACTGTATAATAGAATGCTATCCGACTAAGGAAGAAGCCGAAAAAGAGGCGGAAATACTTAACGGGTTTACGGATGGTAACGGACGATTAAAGACGGTCATTTAATTAGCTGAATATGGTTTTGTTGGTTTTGTTATTCGGTGCTGTGATATTCATTTCCGGCACCGACAGGGATAAGCTACGCGAATTTTTAAACAAAAATGATGAATCAGATAAGTTTTAAGGATATGACATCAAAAGAAGCATTAAAGCAATTGCAAGTATATTGTGCGGCAAATGGTTTCGCCCTCTATCCATCAAGTTTGCCGAAACAAACATACTCTATAATATTGGCGGATGGTGACAACGGCGAAATAACAACACGTTACCCGAATAAGCGTATAAGCGGGTATTTCACCCCGAAAGAGTTGTTAATATGGATCGAAGGATACCACGCAGCATTGCAAATAAAATAAAGTGATTATGAGAGTTTATTTTGCAGAAGTAAAAACAAGATATCAAGCGATTAAAGAATGTCCGTTTACGCCTTCAAATGTCGCCAAAGTGTGTGGAGGCTTCATGTGTTTTGAGTCTACGAGTGACTACAATACATGGAAAAACCAAAAGTAACCTATCGGCTTAACCGTGGTTCTTTGATGAATATATGGGAACTAGTTTTATAAACTTAAAAACATTAAATCATGAAGAGAGAAGAATTAAACAACATTTTGCGCAACTTGTTAGTTGCCGGAAATATTGTAACCGTACCATTTGAACAAATGAAAGATATTCGCAAGGAGTTAAACCGATTTGTGAAGCCTGTACAGATAGAGATTATTAAGAGTGATTTTGAAACGGTTTCATTTAGAGAGTTAAGATAATGAAATATATTGCCACATGTTAGCATAGACGTACGTTGGGGCTTTTTGCCAACATATCATCTTATGACACCCCGGCAGTAATACGGCTGCCGGGGTTGTGGGAAAAGGATATTAAAAACGAATAATTAAATAAAGGAGGAGCGATTATGTTTTTTATACTGGTTATAATTTGGTTAGCTTGCGGAGTTTGTGGCGAACTCACGGGACATGACAGATTCTAATCCTTTTTACATTTAATGATTTAGCACAATGACTAAGGAACGCAAAATTGTTGATGTTGTGAATAATAGTAGCGACCGAAACGAAAAACCTCGCAAAAAGAGAGGTGACTCGCAAAGATTTACTAAAGAAATATTCATAGAAAAAGCCATGAAAATTCATGGTGATAAATATGATTATTCAAAAGTAGAATACAAGAATTACCATACAAAGGTAGAAATAATATGTAGAAAACATGGGGCATTTATTCAAGCACCAGCACTTCATTTAAGCGGTGCGGCAGGTTGCCCTATGTGCGCACACGAAAAAACAGGTACGCGTTTTTCTGATACAATAGATAGTTTCATAAAAAAGTCAAAAGAAAAGTTTGGAGATAAATTTGATTATTCTAATGTTGTGTATAAAAATAGCAATAATCCAGTTGAACTAATTTGCCATAAACATGGAGCAATATCAATAAAACCAAACTATCATTTGCAATCACCTTATGGGTGCCCTATATGCGGCAAAGAGAACAGCAATTATAAAAGAAGAAAGACAACGGAAGACTTTATTGCGAAAGCAAATGAAGTTCATGGATTTAAATATGATTACTCTAAAACTGTGTATGTAAATCCAAAAAGAAAAGTTGAAATAATCTGCCCTATACATGGCTCTTTTCTGCAAGACCCTTCCGCTCATTTAATGGGAAATGGGTGCTGGAAATGTTCTTACAATGAACGTAAAAATATTATTTTCGGGGTTGGCATAAATGATTTAGAAGGTGCAACTATAAACGGGGAAATGCCTAAATCATATTGTGTTTGGCGCAATATGATACAAAGGTGCTATTCAAAAGAATTTCTTAAAAAGCGGACAAGTTACAAAGGATGTACGGTTTGTGAAGAATGGCATAAGTACTCTAACTTCAAGAAATGGTATGATGAAAATGTTCCAGAAGGCTATGATATTGACAAAGATTTATCACAATGCGGAAAACGTGGCATTTTGTACAGCCCAGAAACCTGCGTCGCTTTGCCTTCGGAATTGAATACATTAATAGTTAAGAACCGTTCTAAACGGGGGAAATACCCGATTGGAGTATCAGTTATGAATTATAAATACTATACAGCAGCTTACAGCGATGGCACACAACGAATATATATAGGCAGTTTTCCGGATGCACATTCGGCATTTCTTGCATACAAAAAGGCAAAAGAAAGCCATGTAAAGAAAATGGCAGACGAATATTTCTCAAAAGGTTTGATAACCGAACACGTTAAAGATTTACTTTATAAGTTTGAAGTATTTGAGGACGATTGATGCATGAAGGAAATGACAGGAAATAACGGTTTTTAAACCGAATTATCCGCCAAAGGTTGAAAGCCTTGCAAGTGGTGCAAGTTCCACGGGCGGAACTATTACTAACAATTAAATGATTGAATTATGAAACGAATTGCAATTTTGGCTTTATTATCATTAAGCCTATCATCATGTAGTGAATACTTCGATAAACAACAAAGTAAGAATAAACTAAAGAAAAAGTATTCTTTCGCATTAAATTACTATGTTGAAAGATTGTCCGAAACCGGGAATGCAATGGCTAAAATTAGCTATTATAATTGTCCGTTATTTGAATCATATAGAGATAGTGTGAACAAATACACAAGACTTTTAAATGAACTTGATTACTAACTTAAAAACAAAAGAATATGGGAACGAACAAACAACTAAGTATTAAGCAAATAATTTGCTATAACATTATAGCAGCCGAAAAAGTTGCCGGGGATGTGTGTCAAGGTCTTGCCATCAAGCTGGCGAAAGCGTTTATATACGATAGCCGTGATATTGATGCCGATGAAATCTCATACATTAGCCAACAATGCGAAATTGCGCTTCAAAATATATCCGAATTAGGGCTTACAGAAGCCAAGAACAACGAAACGAATAATATAATAGCGAATTTAATCTAAGGAGGGGAAATTTATGAAAGTAGTAGAATATGGTCGTGTATCCACTGACAAACAAACATTGGAGCAACAAAACAGAACCGTCCAAGAATGGTTGAAAAGAAACGGTTTAAAATCCGACATTGTGATAACGGAAGAAGGAATATCCGGCGGTGTAACCTATAAGAAACGGAAATTAGGAACTGATGTACTTCCATTACTGGAGGCTGGAGACATGCTGATAGTAGCCGAAATTTCCCGTTTGGGGCGTTCTATGAGCGATTTAAACAAACTTATCAATGATGAACTAAAACCGCGTAAAATACGTCTTGTAATTGTTCAAATGGGTATTGATTTAGATTGCGGTAATATAAAGGCAATGGACGAAATGATATTGTTTGCCTTTTCTTTTGCTGCCCAACTGGAAAAAGAACTTATACAGGAACGAACTAAATCAGCATTGGAAGTAAAGAAAAAACAAATTGAGGAAAATGGTTATTTCATTTCCAAAGCTGGAAACAAATGCACCTCTTTAGGCGGTACTACATCAGGTCAGGCAAAAGGTGGCAAGGTGAACGGGGAAAAGCGAAGGAAAGAAGCGATGGAAAATTCAACAAACCGAATTATCGCTGAATTACTTAGGGATGCAGTCACTCCGCAAGATGTTGACAAAGTAGCGGACAAGCTAAATGCAATGGGATTAAGGACGGCTACCAATAAAGAGTTTACACGGAATCGCCTTACCGCATTGCGCACTAAGATAAACAGACGTGCGGAATACGCTAAAAGTATGCTTTAAAACATACTTTATAAAACGAATTACTGATTTATAAATGATAATTTTGCAAACAATTAACGCTTAGCTATCGGCATGACGGGCAATTTATTATGAATCAAATTGAAGAATTTGTAAATGATGCGGAACAATTGATGGAAGCGATATTGAAAAACAATGTGAACGGTGAAGAAGTAGAAGTAGCCGCCACAACCAATCACCCTGACAGTAGCTACGGACAGGCTGTTTGGGTAGACGAAAAAGGAACGGCGTATTGCCAAGTAGGGATGGAAGCACCGTTTTACACAGTAATAAAAAAGTAAGGTTATGAAAACGAACGAATTTATACATAGAATAGAGAACGGAGAAGCAAAGGTTCTAACAGTTGAAGAAGCCAAGAAACTGAAAGGGAAGAAAATATATTGGTTCTATTTCGGATATTCAGGAAACGAAAACGAAGTGCAAGAAATGAAGGTCGGTGATATAGTATCAGAACTTGAATATTATTCAAGCCAACCTTGTGAAGGATATGAATCACGTGCTGACTATTGGAAGTCGTATATGTCAGAGAAACAACTTGAAACAGTAGACAAAACATTGATGCTGTTGGATTCTGACGGGAAGGACAAATTTATTAAAGCACATTTAAACATGAACTTCTTCGATGAGCCGACATTCACTTGTTCAGACGCTGATAGAGAGGTTTATTATCTGGTTATAGAATAAGGATTCGGTAAATTTTCCCCACCGAATTATTTTGGTGGGGATTTTTGTGTTATATAGCATATTCTTTTTCTTGACACAAAACTTAATTATTATATATTAGTTTATTAATTTTGCAGCGTTTTAATAAAAAGTTATATAATCATGAAGAAAATTTTGTTTTTACTGGCAATGTTGCCTATGTTGGTGTTTACCGCTTGTTCGGATGATGATGAAAACAGCTTGTCACTGGATAAGTCGGAGATTTCATTGTATTATGAGGATGAGATTAAGTTAACCGCTTCCGATAATGTTACATGGAGTTCAGAGGATGAGTTTGTGGCGAAGGTTAGTAGTAACGGTGTTGTTGAAGGCGGTCATGTTGGAAAAACTTTTATCGTGGCTTCCAATGGTTCTGAAACTGTAAAATGTGCTGTGGAAGTGAAACCGAAGTATAATACATTTGTTGAGCCTGTGTTGGACTTTGGAGCAAGTCAGGCTGATATAAAGGCTAAAGAGAAAAGGGAACTCATTAGTGAGACTGCAACAGGATTGGGATATAAGGATAGTAAGGATGGTGTTGCTATCTTATACATGTTTGAGGACGGTAAGATGGTTACGGCAGGTATTGGGTTGCAATATAAATACTCTGACGATATATTGGATTTTCTGTTGGAAAGATATGCTCCTGCCGCAATGGATAAAGATGAATATATTTTCACTTTCGTGAATGGGATGTCTGGGAGATGGACAATGAGCGTTTCTGTCCAGCTATCAAACAGTACGATATTAGTAGCATATATACCTAAAGATATTGTGTCAAAGAGTGCTTCAAATGAAGTTTCTAATATAATGGAACATGCGAGAATGATATTGGAGTAATTGAAATAGATATACTAATAAGAAAGCCACGCAGTTTATTATTGCGTGGCTTTGTCGTCTTAACTAAACGGTCTCGCTTCACAGTGATACATTATCTATAATATTGCAACGGAGGCACACTTAAGTTGTTCTCCGAGTTCTGATAAGGCGATTGATAGCGTCTTTAACTCATCCGGGGTAAAATCGGCAGGCTTGCCGTTTACTATATTGCCGTTTATCCGTTGATATAACCATTGCCGGGATTTTCCGAAATAATGCTCTGCAATATATGACATAGAAGCAAATCCCAGTATATTGTCAAGTTTTTGTTTGCGGTCAATAATCTTTGAGATTCTTTCAGCTTCTTCTATAGCCTCTTTCGCACCTTCCCTATACGCCTGTGCGAACTCTTTTCTTTCTGCCGAAGACAACGAAGCAAGGAACGCTTTAAATCGCTTGTCATATTCTGCCTTTTGTTCTTTGGTATTCACCAAGGCAAAATCGGCTTTCCATCTCTTAAGTTCCAATCTTACGTCCATGATATTTCGTTTTTTAGGTTGTCGGAAAAGGCATCCCCGCTATGGGGGATTGCCACTTTCCTTCAGCTTGTTTTTGGCGTCAATTAAGTCATCTAACGCGTCATTGACGCTTCCTTCAAGCTCCTCATCTGAAATCCAGTCGGTTTCCCGAATATCATCCCAGTAGAGGGAAAAGAAGCTAAGGTCTTTTTCCGCAGCTTCAATCCGAGCCTTTAGCTCTTCATCGTCATCACACATTGTGCACTCTGTCTAAATGACAATGCAAATATAATAACCTTTTGGTAATTATACAAGGAGATGGAGATTTTTTTTTAGTTTTTCTTTGCCATAAAATAAATTTTCCCCTCTTTTCTTTTTGTATTTCAAATAAAGGTTGTATATTTGCAGTGTTAAGACAAGGGCAACACTTGTATAAAGTTGCAAGTAAATATTAATAATATATGTCCGTAGAGGTGTAGTGTGTCAGTAATGACATACAACAATAGGCGTAAGCCCTTGTCTTAACAGCACCCACCTACGGACTTTCTTATTTTTATGTTAAGACAAGAAAACAAAATCTTCCAATACAATGGAAGTCCTATTACTTTTTATAAAGGCGATAGTGTAATGGTAAATGCCACAGAAATGGCTAAACCGTTTGGAAAACGTTGTAATGACTTTTTGTCAACAAAACAGACGAAGGAGTTAATTAGTTCATTATCAGCCAAAACGGGAATTTCCGCAACGGATTTAGTTACTGTAAATCAAGGAGGTAACAATCAAGGCACTTGGATGCATGAAGACCTTGCTTTGGTATTTGCACAATGGCTTTCTCCCGACTTCTATTTATGGTGCAACGACCGTATCAAGGAACTTCTTAAATACGGCATGACCGCCACACAGCCAACACTTGAACAAATGATTAATAATCCAGACTTGGTTATCAGTCTTGCGACACAGTTAAAGAATGAACGTGAGGAAAAGGCACGTTTGCAAGCCCAAGCTGAGCAACAACAAAAAATAATCGAACAGAAAGATGCTAAGATAGCAAAGATACAGCCCAAAGCCGACTTTGCTGACAAAGCCTTTGCGATGGAAGGAAAGTGCGACATAGGACAGGCAGCAAAGATACTCGGGCTACCTTTCGGAAGAAACACTCTTTTTAAGAAGTTAAGAGAGTTGGGAGTATTCTTTGCCAATCGCAATGAACCAAAACAAAAATACATTGATGCAGGATATTTCGAGATGAAAGAAAAGCCCGTCCCACGTGAAAATCACCCTGGATTTATAGTAATGGTAGTGCTTTGCACGCAGAAAGGTTTGGCTTACATCAATCACCTGTTTGGTGGTAAACCGTCTGACGGAAAACTTGCGAGAATAGTATAATCAATCAAACATAGTGTATGATTATAGCACTTCATTGACATGGAGTGCATAACTTTCACACCCAAAAAACGCAACATTGTTAATTTTTAGAAGTATGGAAACAAATAACGAAAACAAGAAAGAATACGATTTTACTTCACTTACTAAGTATTTTAACGAGTGGCAATCACCCAAGCAACTTGCGGATGATATAGCACGTGTGCTTTTCAATTATGCCACACTGATAGACTGTAATACCATAGATGAGTTCAAAAACGATGTGGTTACACTGCAATGTATCTACAAAGAAATAAATAGGATATCCGAGAAATAGTATTGGATTATGAATATTGCCACATGTTAGTATAGACACACGTTGAGGTTTCGACCAACGTTCAAATCAAAAGGCACTTTACTTATTGCAAGTGGAGTGCCTTTCATTACAGGCACAACGATATCACCCTTGCCAACACGACAAGAGGTATCAGCCTGTATATCCACCTCTCTATACGTTCCATCGCATCACAGCAAGTAAACGGCAGAAATACCAGTGAGGCACATCATCAGCATGTTCAAGCAATATGTTCAACTTATCTTCTTCCATATTCTGTTAACATAAAAAAAGCGGTAAAACCCGTTGGGGATTACCGCTTAATGCTAAATAGTTACTTTATTTTGCGTTTTTGAATATTTAATTTTATCTTTGCGCCATGAAGATAGCCCTTGATACATTGAAAGGCTACGTTGACCGTAGCTCACTAGTGTAGATGTATGGGGGGTATCTTTTTTTGCACCTTTAGATTGCAGAACAAAACTACAATTCGAAAAAATTATTTATCAATCTTTTTCATTTCCTTTGCTGTCATTTTAAGAGCTTTTTTAATTATAGGCAATTCTTTTTCTTGTGGCAACTGTTCAGGTTTGCGCCCAGTATTTTGTTCTACTATATTTCGGACTTGTCTTCCAACAGTATAGTGTGTTTGTTCTAAATTAGCTTGTCCAGATATTTGTTTACTCTTTATAAGCTCTTCGGTTTGGGTAACACGGAATAGATTGGCAGCAAGTTCGGTACGGCTCATTCTGTCAAATAGCTTTCCTTTTTTAACGCCACGTTTCTTTTCAAGCTTCCACGATTCCATATTATACATACCCAGATAACCTGCATTTTGAAACTTTGCATAATCAGTAACATTTGCGGCTTTTGCTGTTGAAGCGAGAGATTTGTTTCCATCTGCAAGTTCTTCACGTATTAGCACGCGGTCTATTTCCTGATTGTTTTCAATGTATAATTCAAATTTTCGTGTTTGCTGTGCGAAATAAGCTTGCGCCAATGCTACTTCTGGCTTCTTTGGATCGCCATTCATAGCAGCAAGATAACACGCAAAACGTGTAAGTTTGAAGTCTTGGAACTCAACACCATTATTATTGCGTTTCACAGCTATTATATTTTCATAATGAGGAATGTTGAGCGAAACAAAAGCCTTTGTCGCGCGGTCAAGAACTTTACAAAATGCTTTCATATCATTATATCCAAGCATAACCATTACTTCTGAGGCCCACCAATAAACGATGCCGTTTTGGTTTTTAAAGTCTTCAAAAGAAAGAATCGCATTGTTGTTTTCTTGTTCCATTTCCATCTATAATTTAAAATTCGGCTCAAAGATAGAATAAAGTATTTGTTATTCCAATAATATCATATAATTAAGATATATAATTTTATTGGATTTATGTATATAATTTCACGACTATTTTGTAAAAACGGTAATTCCAACAAGTCAAAGAACGCTTCTGTTCGATTATTATTTTTCCATTCCCTTTCTGCAATGTTCACATAAGAACTTTTTGGCTACAGGGAACATCTTTTGACCGACATATCCACTGAGATATTGCGCTTCCTCTCCATAAGGATCAATCCCGAAAGCCTTGGAGATATGCCGGCACAAATGACCTTTTTCGTGGTCCCACGAATTTTGAAACTCTTCGGGGGTAGAGGTTAGTGAGATAACCATTACTGTCTCTCTTTTCCTGTAGTCCGAATAGGTTAGACCGGTATTCATTCTGCCTTCGGTCAGATTGCGATACGCACGCTTGAGGGAATCCCCCCTGCATCCTATACGGTACAGGTCCATAATAATCCGATCCGCCCAATAGGTGTGTACCGCATAATACACTTTGACGTGCCAGTCTCCATATTTCGGTATGTAGAACTCCTGAACAATCATATCACATCCGACCAGATTACAGGAATCCCTTTACCTATACAGGTGGCAAAGAACTCGTCAAACGCCCTGCAAGGATCGCCATCAATATCATCAAGGTAGCATTTTATATGCTTGCACAAGTGTGCCTCGTCAACCAATGATTTTTTATAGAAATCCGCTTTCAGCATGTTTGCGACATAAGCAACGTCATAACCCTTGTCGTGCTCGATAGTAATTCCGTTCGCTTTCAGCATATCGTCCACTTCATCTTTGCTCCACGGCTCCAGCTTTTTCTCTTTGCCCGTGGCTTCGTCTTTCACCTTCATTTTTGAAACGGCCCATTCATAAAGTTTCTTGCTGAAATGAAAGCCGTATGCTTCCAGATATTCCCTCATGCCCGATGGAAATCTGCTGTATGTATCCAATCTCTGTTCCATAACCTTTATTTAAAAAGAGGGGCATTCCACCCCTCCACCATTAATAAAACTCACCGTTAGCGCGTCTGCGTCTGCGTTCGCCCATGTCATCCATACGCGGATATTCAGGAAAGTATCCGGGGTATCTGCGTTCATCCATGCCGGATGAGCTTCCACCACCTGAATAACTTCTCCCACCATCACGGAAACCCATCTCTCCGCGCATCTCTCTCATGGCTTTTTCGTAACCTTTGCGGCAGCCTTCCTTGTAGGCTTCCTCCACTTCGTCACCTCTCATACCGAAGCCGCGTCCGTAATCGTCACGCCCTTCTTCTAATATTTCCCACATTCCCATAATCATTTCTTGTTTTTAGATGCTTCAACCACTCCGAGCTGTTCCATTAACTTCTGATTCTGTGCAATGAGGTCAGCCATATTTTTGCTCATTTCTTGCATGTTCTTATCCATATTGGACATTTGCCCTTTCAATGCGGATATTTCCTGCTCCTGCTGTTGCTTGGCTGCAAATTCAGGGTTCAGCATGGCAAGCATCTGGTCACATACCCTAAGAAAGTTCTGATGATATTCCACACTTTTTAGGACATCCTCACTTTTCTGCTTCATGGTAAGGACCTCAGTATTCATTTCGTCTCTTGACCCTGTAATCAGCATCCCTGTCTTAATATCATCGGCAATATTGGCATTAGCCGGTATCTCTTGCAAATTGACATTCTGTCCGTTTATATTCACGACAAAATCAATAACCTGTACCGGCTGTGGATAAGGCATGTTGGGAACAGTCTTATATATGGTTTTTATGGGGCTTACATTAACGACCTGCCCACATTCCAAACTTGGATTTGCACCTCTATGAAGAAGATATAATGTACTGTTTACTCGTAAGTTCTGAAACATGATTGTTTAATTTTAAGGAGTGTGGTTATTCCCATTTTGGGAACCACCACAAAACTCCATGTTAATTATTACTTGCTCCGTAAAGAAGCGGTTTCTACTGTAGGAGCCGGAGCCGTTGTCGGTCTGTACCCTCCATTAACAAGATACAATTCGTTGGTGTACTTGTTATAATGAATCTCATAGATGCCGGTTCCAGCCAAGTTTGCAACAGTCACAGGCTCATTGTTATAAGCCATCAACGGTCTTGTGTCCCCATTAGTTCCTATCAATATCGGAAGTGTAGCAGTCGTGCCGGCAGGTATAGCCTGACGGAGGCTGATATAGAATCCTCCAACATAATCCCTGTTACGGAATGCGTGGTTAGGAAGTTCCAAAATAACATTCTCCGTGCCGACTGTTACAGCCACCGTAGGAAGAGTGTTGAAATTTGTTCTTCCGATTGATGGGAATAGGGATGGGAATCCTGTAAAAAAGTTAGGCCACATATCTACCTCCTTTCTTACCGGATTAACCCCAGTAGTTGTTGCAACCACATCCACTACGTCCGTATACAGCGTCACCCATATATGCACCGTAGGCGGCTGCACGGAAACAATCTGTATTAATAGCGGTTAAATTGGGGTATTGAACACTCACAGTATTGGGGAGCTTGCATTTGATTCCATCAACATCGCTTTGTAATGCCTGCAATCCGGCTGCCAAAGGAGCAATCTGTTGTCCTACTGCACTCAGGATAGTGGCGTTCTGATTACGCTGGGATATTTCGGCTGTTAAAGTAGCCTTTTCCGCAGTAAGAGATGCGATCTTGTCCTGCAATGCCTGATTTTGAATTGCATCAAGTTTAGCAAGGATAGCATTCGTGTTGGCAGTAGCACCGTCACGCAATGACAATGCATTGTTGTTCATTGTATTGGTAAGGGCATTCATTGATTCGCAATTCTGCAAACGTCCTTCATAGCCTTGTCTTTCAATAGCTGTTTGCGTTTTGCAGCAACAATCGGCAAGTTGAGTAAGAATAGACTGGTTGCCTGACTGCATAGCATTAATAATCTGGTTGGTTGACAATCCCACCTGATTACCTACTTGTGTAATGCTATTCTGCACATTGCATAATGCTGTCTGAACCTGTTGGGTAGAGCAGTTGAATGAAGAAGCCAATTGAGAGATAGCATTACCGTTACCCTGAATAGCTTGCATCAACAATTCGCGTCCTGCGTTTCCTGCCAATTCTGCCGGAAGTCCGTTAGCTCCGTTTCCTCCACGTCCACCGAACAAACCGCCACCATTGCCGTTCCACCCAAAGATACTTGCTATCACAACAAGCCAGATAATGCTCCACCATCCGTCCTGTCCTCCAAAGCCGTTGCCGTTATTCATCAAGGCAAGCAGGTTAGGGTCTATCCCCTTGTTCCCAAACATTCCGGGAAGCATGGCGGTAATGTCAAGCTTGCTACCGCCTGAACCTCCATTGCCTCCGTCTGAATTAAAAACATAAGTTCTTTCCATAAGTATTTGTATTTTGTATCCCGGTCAAAATTGACCGTATGCAAAAGTACATATGTTGTAACTCATGTAAAATCAGTTGTTTCCCAACAAATTCTTTATATTATCCCAATATATTCTCATCATTTTCCCACTCTCTATCCTCTCATGGAAATTAGATATCATGTAGTTGACTGCACGTTTGGTTTTGTGGATATGAGCGGCTATCTGTGAAGGGTACATGCCACTTTCGAAAAGAAGAGATACAAGAAGATACCGGGCATCCACTGTCTCCATATTCTTATCAGACGATAATATTTGGTCAACAGACACTTCTGTTTCTTTTGAAACAATATTAATTATTTTGGCAAAGATTTCTGACTTGCACATGTTTTTTCTGATTTTTTATTCTTATCTTTGCCATGCCACATAAAAAAACTTGATATATACATAAACAAAGCATAAGATACCGTGTTGAAGATATTAAGCCTCCAACGTACGGTGTCTTATGCTTTTTCAAATTTTTATGTGGCAATAATTATTTGAACGTTGGGGGCTTTTTTTTGATTCTAAGCCCCTGAAAGAATTACTTTTATTAAATGAGCTTTTCTATTATATGCCACACTTCTACCTGTGGCGGATAATACTTGATGTTGCTATTTCATCTTTTTACCTCCTTTCTGTTGATTACCATATTCTATAACTTATTCCTGCGATAACCGCAGGACAAAAGCCATCCTTGCCAAATCCATAACCGGCTGTTATCCCCAGACCCCATCTTCTAGGTCTTATCTTCACCGTGTGATAGATATCGTTTGTTACTGTCTGTGTTTTAGAGCAAACATAGATACTATCTAGGTTAGGTCTGTAACCACTCACATAAGCGATGTAATCACTATCTCTGTATATCTTCTGCTCAACAGGAAGAACAGTGTCTCCTACATGGATTGTATCACCATCATGCCAACACAGTATTGGAGAAGGAAGATAATACTTTACAGTATCTCTCTTTATAATGATACTTGTACTGAACACCGTATCCGTTCTTTCCTCTATAACTGCTTCGGGGGATGGCTTTACAAACCATCCTAAACCGAAAGCGAGTACAATTATTAATATATAAGGAAGCCATTTCATATTATTGTATTTAAATAAGTACCAATAGCAATGCTATCGCTATCGCAATCCATATATAGATCCTTTGTCTCATCCCTCAAATTTTATATCGTTGATACGGTTCATCCAACCACGTTTGAACTTGTTGTTTGCTGGGCGTTTCCGGCATATATCCTCGATGAAATCAAACCGTGCAATCTTGATCTGATCAAACAGTTCACGGGGATTACGGGAATTAACTGCGGCAAGTGTCTTAGGTCCGACAATGCCATCAGGAATCACACCAACCAAATCCTGCGGTACTTTAATACCATGTGCCCCAGAAGCCCATACAAAATCGCATACTATCTCTGCTATACTTTGGCTTTTTATTTCATCCGCATTCCATCTATCCCAATACAACATCTTCAAGATACTTTTCCAATCGTTATATGACAAATCCATCAACCTTTCGGTCGTAGGTTTGGGATAACCTTTTCTACGACAATATTCCTCATAGGTAGCCATTGTCACACCTACCATAGTTTGTCCTCCTAAATCATCGGGATCATCAGCCCATCCTGTTTTTCTTGCTCTTTGAAAAAGAGACTCATTGGTTTCATTGCTTTTCTTACTTATACCAGCTTCCCATTTTATAAGAAATGGTATGAAATGTTCAATATTAGCCATTTTTCTTTTCCTCCTTATCTTTAAATTATAAAATTACTATTATTTTTGTCGCAAAAAATATGGACTTATCAGAACTTATTAGAAGCTATACTCCTGAACAGAAAAATGTGTTTAGTGCTTTTCTCATCCAACTACCATTAATATTTACTATAATGTATTTATACATACCTGCTTTTAAATCCTTAGAGCTTTATTTGCAAGTAATTTTTGCCATATCTGCGTCTACATTATCTATTTATTATTCTTTTTGTTTGTTATGTTTATGCTCCGTTTGTTCCCGATACAGGTTTAATATGGAAATACCTATACTTATTATGCCAACATTGACAGCTGCATTTCTTTTACTGCGTTCGCCAGAAAGCTATTTAAACGGGCATGAATATGTATTAAGAATAGCGCTTAAATGCACGTCATATTTCTATGGATTCATCGGAATTACAGGATTCTTTTACCGAAAATGCGTAGATTATGGCATAAAGTGCAAAAGGCGCAATAAAAATAAAATCAATTAAACTCATTTCTTTTCCTCCTTTTTATTTTCTGTTATTATTTCATTTATATCCTCTTTTTCTACATCAAGCACCTTCTTACCAAACAGACCTAACGCCTTAAGCATATTAAAGCTGTATCCTTTGGGCTTCAATATATTTGATATGATAGAGCAAAATTCAATGAAGCAAACTAGCAAACAGGAGTATATGTCTATATCCCATTTGCTGCCGGATGCAATGTTTATCATGACAACCATACAAACAAAGGCGAAGTAGGTTACAAGTTTACCCATTGTGCGGCGTATTGCACTAGAGAAACGAACCTTTTCGCCCATCAAAAGGCTTTTCCTTATTCCAAAAGCCAAATCACATATCACTACCGCAAATGATACAATAATCCAAGGTATCATGTGCTCCAATGATTCTGCTATAAAACCGCTTACTATTACGGAGAAGCCACCCGGTATGGCTTGGGTTGTTATACTATCTCTTACCATCAGAATGATTATTTAAATGTATTAATTAATTAGTCACTTATGAATACTCTTAGTCCTGCTCCCCTTGAATTTGAATTTGGCGCGAATACACGGTCTATTCTATCTGAAATAATCTCCAAATATCCCGTCTGCGCTTTCAATTCAATTAGCATGGGGTTTGTTTCAGCTTGTGATTCCAAACTATATCGAGCGTCTAACAGATTTCTGATAGCTGTTATGTCAGTAGTTTGCTGGCTTACAAAGAACCTGATAGAGTTTAGTAATGCCTCAAGCGCCTCGGCGGTAGTCTCTGTTATACCTTGTATGCTTTGGGTGAGAGCGGACAGATTTGCTTTACCTCCGGGTTCCCATCCTATTTGGTTAAAAATTTCTTCTGCCGCCTCGTTATATTCACCAAACACTTCCTTCATCTTGTCAGACCAGTCTTTGATGGCTTCGGTATTAATATCATTCGGCTTTAAAAAATCCGTATATGCCTTTTGAAGTCTTTTATATTCCTCACTATTTTCTATCTCATCAGCAGCGGCATTTGCCTTTTTTGCGACACTTTTCACAACCGAATTATTGGCTGTGTTTCTTAGCTTGGTTATTTGGGCTTGAAGTTCAAAATACCTTTCTTGATCCTCTTGCTCCATATCTGTTCTTGTTGCAATTAGACTGTCAAATTCTTCAAACATAGGTTTTAAGAACTTGTCAGATAATCTTAGAAGTATCTGTTGTTTTACATAGTTTTCCATAAAATCATCAAAACTTTCTTGAAGTCCAGACAAGCCATCCCCTGTTTCTTGAAACGCTTCCAACCATGCCGATGCAAAATTCTCAGCCAATGTTTTGAAATTTTCATCGGAACCTACACCGCCAAGCTCCGCTATCATGTCATTAGCACTGTCAGCCAAAGTATCCCTGAGATCTTCAATCTGTTCCTGCCATTCGTTTATTTTATCCCAGTCAGTATCTTTCTTGTCTCTTTCGGCGGCTATCATGGCATTGAGAGATACTATCTGTTTGTTTATGTTCTCATCAAGTTCATTTCCATATTCTTGTAGCTTTGTTATATCCCATACATTGTCTATACTCTCTTTTAGCTTGTCGTATTCACGTTCCAGCTTCTTTATCTTTCTTTCATGTTCTTCTATTTCTTTTTGTAAATCTTTGTCATGGTTGCCGAATATAGATGAAAGAATGGTGGCTACAGCTTGTAATGCAATTAGTACCCATCCAATTGGTCCTAATGCAGCATTCATGGCAACACCCATCTCTTTTGCCGCTTCTGTACAAAGTCCTAATTGCAATTGAAACATTACTGCCTGTATAACTAAATCCCCAATAGTTCCGACCATGTTTAACAACCTCATACTTGTACTATCGGTGTCTTCTCCCATTGTTTCAAGGATAGACACTATGCTTCCCATTGCCTGTCGTCCCGCATTTCTTACAGAATCCCAGGCGGATTTCATGTATTCAAGGCTGCTTCTTGCATCTTTGAAGTATTTTAAATTCTTATTCGCATTTTCATTCTCCTTATTGTTGTCATTTATCGTGTCTTGTTTTGCTTTAACCATGCTTTCCAATACGGAAATAGATTGGTTATAAAGATCTTTGTTTTTTTCAATAAATGATGATTCAACTGAATCTTTTTCAATAGATTCTTTTTTTAGTGCTATAATCGTATTAAGGTCAGATATTTGCTGTTGTAAATTTGTATTTTCAATGTCATTCTCAGCAATTCTTTGTAGAAGCCCTTCTTCTGTTATACCTTGTGACTTTAGTTCTTTAATTTTTTCATACGATTTTAAGAACGATTCCAGAGGACTTCTCTTAAAAAGTTGTTCATCCATTTTGTTGTAGAAGTTCATCACTTCTTTTAGCTGGGATGGATCAAGATCCTTCATCTGCTCTTTTAACGTTTCAAGTTTGGCTTTCATATTCTCAATGGCTTTTGTTGAAACGTTTTCCAAGTTGTCGAACATATTCATATAGGTATCTGTACCCTTAAATGCCTTCCATGTATTTTCAGACGATTTCTTGTCATATTGTGCTTTCAAATTTTTGCTGTATTGTTCTTGCATTTCTTTTGTAAGCACATCCTTAAACGTCTTTGTTTGTTCATCATAGACTTTTGTATAAATTTTGCTTCTTTCTTTATAATACCACATATCTAACTGCAACTGGTCTGAAAGCTGTGTTTTATAAGCTTTAGTCAGTTCGATAACAAGGTCTTGACTGTTCTTTATACGCTGCTGGTTCAGCTTGTTCAAGTCTGCTAAATATTGCTTGTTGGCATCGGTATCAGCAATAAGGTATTCGCCTTTCGGGAATTTTTTCTGATATTCTGCTTCAATTCCTTTCTGCACATCGTCCAAGGTCTTGGCAAGTCCGGGGAACAAAGCCTGCACTTCGGCTTCGGACAGTCCTGCATCTTTCAGCTTCTGGTGTAAGTCTAAGCTGTTGAACATGGATTCAATGTTATCTTTAGTTTTGTCTAGCTGCTTTTTAAAATCATCTGCATCCTTTTCGTCAAACAAGACATTAGCATCTTTTTGTGCTCCTATCTTCTTCCTAAAGTCAGTAATAATCTTTGCAAGTTCCTGCAAAGCCTTTGCCGTATTTTCCTTATTAGGCAAGAATGCTTCCCCTATGATATTTTTAGGCATCTGAACATCTTTCAATTGGGATGCGTAGCGTTCCATGACTGTCTTAGCTGCCTTATCGCTGCCCATTACCTTATTCAGCTTCTCGTATTCCTTGTTAAGTTCTTTGATAAGAGAAATGCGTTCTGCTAATATGTCACGTTCATGTTTGGGGTTTGATTGAGGATCTTCTTGATTTATTCCTGGTCTAAGAGGAACTTTTATATCTCCCAAGTTATATATATCGTATGCAAGTTGCTTCTTTATATCAGACCATTGTTTGGAAAAATCTCCTTTATCTATTAAAATCTTAAATTGTTCTCTTGTCTTATTACCTTTTATTACCTCATCATTTACGGAATCAAAGATTTCACGTATTTCTTTAGTTGCTTCTTCTTTATCTTTCTCCAAATCTTTCTTTGTTCCAAGAAATGAGCTGGCGATAGAACTTTTCTTACCTGCAAAAAGAACACCATTCTGTAACTTCTCCAAGTAGTCTGCAAGTCTTTTGTAGTAGTCAATTAAATTCTCTCCTTCTTTCTTTCCTTTTACTAGTTCTTGTATGTATTCTTTTGCTCCTTTGCCTAAGGAGGTTGATTCTTCTGAAATCCTTAATAATTCAGCTTGTATTTTGTTACCCTTCGCTATAAAGTCATAGAAAGCGTTTTCGTATTCGTCTAAATCTGTTTCAATATCATCATTACCTATCAGCCATCCTTTCTTTCTGTTTTCTGCATAGTTGGCTTCAATCTTCCTAATATCTTCCAAGAATTCTGTATATTGTTTTTTATACTCTTCAAACTGTTCTTTTGCTTCTTTTTCTGATATATTAGGCTTTATCTCTATTTCAAATCCTTCATTATTCATCTCTTTTACAAGGGATGATAACGCTTTTCTTGTATCATTTTTAGCTATTTCGTCTATTTCTCCTATTCTTAACTGAGCTGTATAATATTTATTGCTACTTTCTCGTAACATTTTGTTGTATTGAGAATGCACATTCCACAACTCATTAACAAGTTGTAAAGCTGCTCCAAGTGCTATTAACGGAAATGATGTTTTGAACGCTAATCCCAAAGAACGTAATGCGGTTTCTGCTTTTGTAAAAGCAAAGGAAAGCAAGCTAACTCCATTTGCAGCGGCTTTTATCTTAGGGAGTAAAACCATTGAACCAACTACAATGCCAAACGCTTTTGCCACTTCGACAACTGTTTCCCAATTATCAATCAATACCTTAATAGAATCAATAGAACCTTTCAGTGTATCTTCGTTAGCCTTACCGATAGAGTTAAGCATCACATCAATACTGTCTTTCAAGTTGGAAATTTTACCCTGCAAAGTTTCGGCTTGAATTTCCTGCATATTGTAGAACAATCCTCCGCTGTCAGTTAACCGTTTGAAGATGTTCTCAATATCTTCAAAGGTTACTTTTCGTTTTGAAATCATATCCACAATTTGGGCAGTGGTATATGCTTCGCCTTTAACTTCTTCAAAGTAGCGTTGCAATTCTCCATACAAATTGATACCTGCTTCCGTAAACTGACGAACTTCCGTACCACGCAAATACGCTGCCGCTTTGACCTGCCCATAAGCAAGAATAAGTCTGCCCATATCAACACCTAAACCAGCGGATACATCGGCAAGTCGTTTTGTCGTGTCATATAACTTATCCGATTCAATACGGTATGCTGCAAGCTGTTTTGTGAATGTAACCAGTTCCTTAATTTGGAATGGCGATTTTACAGCAAGTTGGACGGTCTTGTTGAATATCTGGTCTGCTTGCGCTTTATTCTGTAAAATGGCTTCCAAGGAACGCTGCTGTAATTCAAATTCTCCACGTACATTTGCCAACTTACTGATATACCCTTCAATCTGTGATACGGAGAACACCAAGGCAAGCTGACGGCTTAATTGCCCGGCTGTATCCATTAGGTTGCGATGACGTGTAGCAAGCTGCTGTGATTTAATACCTGCATCAGTCAACGCTTGGTTGTGTTTTGCGATGGCTTGGTTTATCTGATTGAGCGTGCTTTTATAGTTGGCATCGGTAGTATTCAAAGATAAACGAGCTTTTTTTAGGTACTCTATTGCCGTGATTTGCCGTTGAAGTGTATTTGCTGTTTTAGAAAAGTCAAGCGCACCCTGTGCGGTTGTATTCTGTTTGTAGTTTTGCGCTTTTGCCAAGTCTGCCCCAGCCTTGTAAGCACGTCTGTCGGCTGCTTCTTTGCGTTGTGCCGCCTTTTCAGCCGATTGCGCCCTTTGTTCATCGGTTTGGCGTTGATAATCCAATTGCATTTTCATATAACGCATGGCTTCAACGATACCTTTCTGTCCGTATTGAGTTAAAGCCTTTGTGTTTTCAAGGTATCTTTTTAAGTCTGAAATACCCTCTTTTAACTGCGCTATATTTAAATTACCAATCTCTGCTTTCCCAAACTTACCTCCCCAAATCTTATTGGTTAAGTCCGCCGCACGTGAAAGGCTTTCGTTCATGGAAGAAACACCCCTTGCAGAGCCTTGTGCGGCTGTACCTATGTTTCCGACTGAATTGCTTGCCGTGTTCAGCGCACCTATCTTATTGGCTAACGAAGTGATTGCGCTCTCCAATTTGGAAGTATCTACTACCACACTGCCAAACCCGTTTTTCAACGCATCCGCAGCCGTATGTGCATGTTTCTCTATCTTCTCCAGCTTCTCATCGAAACTATCCAACTTCTTTAATACATCAGGGGTTATGTTGAGGAAAGCTCCTGCTTCGTTATTTGCCATATCGTTATCCTTTTTTATTAATTATGGGCATACCCAAATCATTCAAGTTCTTCAAATCGTCAACACTTCCTATTTTGCTGACCTTCTTCTTTTTCTTGTCCTTGTTTCCGTATTCTACATGGGAAAAATCAAACGAGCTTAACCGGACCTGTCCAATCGTCATTCCCCATAAATATTCTTCACGAGAGCACCAAGTGTTGGAGCGCAGAAAATCAATCATCTGCCCCCATTCGGTACGGGATATTATTAGCTTTGTTCCGTTTTCTTCATCTTCCTCGCCAGTGTCATCTCCCTCACGGTCTGAATCACATTGATACTCTCGAAAAAAAAATCCGTGCTTATGAGGTTAAGGATTTCACCGAGCAATAATGCCCAGTCCTTTATGTCGTATTCCCCCCACATTAGAAGGTCATAGACTTTGTGGTAGTCATCTGAAAGTTCTTTTTTCTCATAATCAGAGAATATCCTGTCCTTGTCATTGAGAAGTGCAAGCGTTATTACATGTGCCACTGCTGGTAGATTTACTGCAAACTCCTTGATAACATCTCCCATGCTCAGTTTCTCTCCTTTGACGATCCGGCACGCTTGTTCGGCTATAAGCCATTGAACACCGGGCTTTAATCCTTTGATACACCACTCCGTACCGTGGAGTTTCATAATACTTGGGCTGTCGTTCATTATCCTTGCCAAACGCTCCATTGATTCATTGGATACAGGAGTATGAGCTGTTACAGCGTCTTTCTTTGGTTGTGTATCTTTTTTCTTTGCTCTATATACTGCCATGATTATAAGCATGAAGGGCGGCGGCATATCCAGCCTACCGCCCTGTAAAACAATCTTCTTATCTATTATGGGTTATCCTGCCGATGGTAGGGTATAAGCGGAATCCACATAAAACGGAGTTCTGATAGTCTTTGCTCCATCGGCGACATTTGCATCATACGCTGTTCCTGCAAGACTGATACGTCCAATATTGGAGTTTAATGATTCAAGCATTAGCTTGGAATTAAGTTGTAATTTTGGAACCACAAATGCTGTCATCGTTTCCCCTTCCTCAAACACTACGTCAATCTTTGCATACAATTTCTTGTATTGAGCAGGAGCAAAGTATTTGGTAGAGACAGTAGTTCCAGCCGTAAATCCCATGAGAGCGATTAGCAGATCTTTTTGTGTATCTGCGACCTCAGCTGTAAATTGGTATTTGCCGAGTTTCACGATGGAAAGAATAGGACTGTCGGAAGTTTCACACTCGATGTCGTTTACATCATTATCGTCTTGAGCGATTGAAGTGGTATCTTCAACTACATCTTCAAGAATGTAAGAGTCACCCTTTGGCACGTCGTTTTCTTCAGTACCAGTGAACAGAGTTGCCACGATATAAGAAGGTTTGATAACTTTTTTGGCTGTTGCGCCTGTGTTCTTTACTGTCATAATTTTAAAGTGTTATCTTGTTAATAATCTGTTTATCTTATTGTTATCCCGATATTGTACACATTGCAATAGAAGTTTCCGGAATTTTTACTTTCTTTCCCTATCAGTTCACAGCTTGTTATGACGAAATGCTTGTCGTTGGATTGGTCAATTGCCGAGAATAGTGTTTTTTCCATGTCGAACAGTTTTTTTACTGGCTTTGATCCCAAACTGTCCGTGGACTTCGCATAGAGGAATATGTTGGCGGAACATTTCGCCTCTCCTCCGTAATCATTCACGCTAAGAACATCTACAACGATCATGTCCGTGCTGTCACTACTTATTGTCAGCGGTGTTTCATCAAAAGAGATTATTGATGAAATCTTTGCTTTTGTAAGTAACATGGATAGAAAATTCTCTATCATGCTGCCAGTTTTATATAAATCATTCATATATTGTCTTGTTTACCGTGACTGATAATGCCGAACTTCGCGTTCTTGAATTTCCGTGATAATGCCTTAACTTCATTACGCGCCACTGCTATCACTTCATATTTCTTCTTCACGTTACCTTCTGCATTTTGTAGTATTTCTCCGTAAGGCATGGCGGCTACAACTACCAAATCAATTCCCGGATGTGGCTTATATTTGGATTCCAAGTATTCAACCACTGCTTCATAACCGGTAATTTCCTCACCATACCATTTTTTCTTTATTCCGGGAGAACTGGCAGTATATCCCTTTCTGGCAAGCTTTCCGTCAACATATACTCCCCAACCGTAACTATCTCTCAAATTGAGGCTTCGGTAGGTATAGGAAACTTTAGACAGTTCCTTGGCCACTATCTTCTGTCCCTCGTTTGCGAGTAAATCAACAATACGGGTGATTGCACTTTGCTTGGTCTTTGCCATACTTAACCTACTTCACTCATTTTGATGTTAACTTTCACGCCACCAAGCTGGCTAATTTCCATTCCTATAACACGACCGTTAATGCCTATTCCGTAACTTTCCTTTGGACATCTAAACATATCTCCAATTTTTACAGGTGAAATGCTACTTTTTTTTAATGGGAAAAACACGTTATAGTCTGCCATGATAGTGCCGCCATTGAACATCTTGGAGGCTTGCTGTATATCGCATTCGGTTTCAAGAAGGATGGTTTCTTCCAAAGTTTCCGTATTCCCTTCGTTTTTCTCAGTTATTTTCGCATTGAGAGAACCATCCGTATCTTCACCGCCTAGCAAATCACCGTCAAGCAATCCTCCGTTACCGAGAAGGTCTCCGTCCTCCGGCTTTTTCGTTATCACGGTGTAGAATATGCCATGAAACGGATATTCTGCTATTGCTTTTCTTTTGAGACGCATAAGCTATACATCTAATGAATTTTCATTGACCCAACTCATACTACCCGAATCCATGCTTCCCAACGCTTCTTCTTCACCATACTTTTTGTACAGTGCTTTCAGACGGTCTTTCAAGTTTTGGATTATGGGAGCCGTTACCGTTTCACTGCCTACGTCCTGTCTATAACTGCCATGCTGGAGTGATGATGAAGCCACAGACCACGGACCGTTAATGACAAGCTCATATAGTGCGATAAGGCAATGGTCTTTAGTGCGTTCGTCTATTTCGGAACGGTCTGAAATAAACATCAAACCGTTTTCGTATGCGATATTTTCAAGCGCATCATCTTCAAAGACAAATCTCGTAAGCCCATTGAGGTATGCTATCGGGTCAAATGATTTTTCCATAACTGCTACTGTTGCAATGTGTTGTACATTAATCGTCTGCCTGACTTGTGTCTACAATGACGTGATTGCGGAATGTTTTCAGTGCAGGACAAGCCGACATCATCACATCCGTATGCCATTCCTTATACAGCCCGTTGTTTGTCGTTGTATTCACAATCGTGCAGAGACCATCATTAGCCTGAGCAAAAATTTTAGTTATTACGCTTGAACCATACTTGTCAAACATCTGTTTGTCTAAGTTATTGGTGTATTCAAACTCACAAGCATATCCGGCAGGACGGAGAACTGCAATCTTATCATCCCAACCTTGCACGAATGTGTCTCCAGTATTGGTAAGATTACGCTCACGCTCTTCTACAATTTCAATTGGAGATACACCGGGATAATCACGGAAAGCTGCTAAGAACAACTCACGTGTAGTAGGCGCAGTAGCGGTTGTTGCGATGTAAGCTAAAGGATTTTTCTTGAAACTTTCAATCAATTCCTTAACTTCGGCATTTTGCAACATTACTTCGTAAAACATCTTGCGTGTAACCTGCCATTCCATTGCACCTTCATATCCCCATTTTTCACGATATTTTTTCTCCTTTTCCGCCATTTGGCTCAGAATCTTGCATTCAGCGTCAGTCCACACCTTAGTTCCTGCTTTAGTGAAATTTTCATCCGGAATGTCTGCTTTGTGCAACGGAATTTGAATACCACGTGCGATATTGCGGTAGTCGATATTACCTTTAGACATTAACTGTGCAGTCATGAAGTTCATGGTTGCGTCCGCACTATCAAGCTGGGACTGTAATGTATGTACCCAAGCGGCTACCAAATCGGCATCGTTTCCAAACAACTCAAACTGTTGTTCTTTTGCTTCACGTTCCATAGCTGTTTCAACGAAACCGGGAGCGATAAAATCAGGAATGGATGCGGTGTACCAGTACAGACCGTCCTTATCCATTTGATTACTGTCACCAAGAGGTGCACGCAAATCCATCAAAGGAGCGGCTTTCAAGTCACGTCCTTTCACAGAAAAAGTAGCGATGCCATTAGGGGCGGTAGGTGTGGGAGCACCAGCTTTTACACCTTGAGTCTTGTACCAACCATAATTAGTGTATAGCAGACCTTCTGTATTGACAAAGGATTGCAAGAAACGTTGATTGGTCTTGTCAGAAAAAAATCTTGCATATCTGCTGTTATTAAAATCAAATTTAGGCATAGTCTCGTCAATTTTAAATGTTAAACCAACCCTTAACCTTGCTCTTGTTCAAAGCTTTTAATGCAGCCGAAAGAGGTTGCATACGGTCTTCGTAGAGGAATACATCTCCTAATGCCAATGCAGGAGTGATAAGGTATCTTGCACCATCGAAATCATCTTCGGATGTAGCTGGGTCAAAAACAAAATCAAAGTCGCAGGGAAGGTATGAGTTAGGATTAGTAACCATCGCTTCTTTACCAGAGCCTGTTTCTTTCGCTTCAACAAGGACAGATGAAGTTGTTAATGATCCGAGGGCTGCGCTCAATGTAACTTTCCAAACATCGCCAGCCGTTCCGTCAGTCGCTTTTTCAACGGCTGTAATTGTTACCGCTGTGCCTTTTTCTGTCAATGTAGAAGGTGCTACCATGAGGATATCCCCTACGAATGGGATAAGAGAATATCCGTCTCTTTTCAGGTAAATATCTGTGTCTGTAGATTCAGTTGTAGCTTTTGCAACCGCATACGATTTTAGGATACGTATTTCGCTTCCATTAGAACCATTACTGGGAATATATTCAGCGAGCGTTCCGGCAAAAGCTCTTGCATTACCTTTGAATGGGTTTTTAACAATTCCACCACTGGTAGGAAATACAAGTGCGTCCTTTCCGCTCATCTGTAACTTCACGAATACATAGCGGTGTCCACCAATGCTTCCGCGAGCCTGAACCAATGCTCTACCGGGAAGGTAGCCACTGTTCAATAGAATTTGCTGATAAAAATCTGACATTTTCTTTTTGGTTTAAATTATTATTACTTTTCTTCTCTGTGCGATTGCTTCTTTACGACAGCAACCACATCGGCAAAGTCATCGGTCTTTTCCTTACCGCTTCCCGTGCCTCCTGGAGTGATGTCAGGTGGAGTGTTAGCATTAAACTTATTGTAGCTCTTGAGCAGTCTTTCTGTGAGAGCATCAACATCTGTTTCAGAATCAATGTGAATCAATTCGAGTTGGTCGTTAATCCAATCCTCGTTCTTGACTTCTTTCCCTTTTAAGGCTAATTTGAGTTGATTGCGTTTGTCTGAGATAGCTTTTACCTTTTTCTCTTCCTCACGCTCTGATTTCAAATCTTGGAGTTCTTTGAGCAACTTATCCAGTTTGCTTTCGTCTCCTTTGTCATCCTTGTTATCACTTCTATCGTCCTTGTTCGGATGATTCTTTTCCCACTCTTTTATAAATTTTGAGTTGTCATTTCGTATGTTGTTATCGTCCTCTTGTAAGTCATCCAAGTAGTCGGCAACAACATCATCCAGTTCCAACTCGTCCTTATCACTCGCTTTCTCCAACCGCTTGTAGATTCTTTCTACTTTGCCGTTGAAACTTCTCTCACTCATAGCTAAGTTTTTCTTGCCGTTGTTGGTGAGTTTCACTTTCAGTGCTTCTGAAAATTGCTCTTTCGTAAACTTCATACACTATATGTTTTATAATGATTATATGCGAAAGTAATGCTTTAATAAAAAGGTATAACTATAAAAAAATCACTGTATTTATCACTATGATAAATAGACATTGGTTTAAGTATATATTACCTTATTATTAAGAGGTATTTTTGCTCTTGATGAAAGAGCAAGAAGTACATAGAGAAGTCGTAATCAAGCCGCAAGAAGGATTCCAAATGCAGTTTGCGTCATCATGTGTGGACGTAGTGTTTGGTGGTGGGAATCTTGGCGGGGGCAAAGGGGCATTGCTTGATTCTCATATAGTAACTCCATACGGTTTAAGGAAACTTAGAGATATTGAAGTAGGTAGTATTATATCTAACCCTGACACGGGTGGGCAAGAAAGGGTAATATATCTACATCCCATATCTATGTTTCCATTTTATAGAATATCCTTCTCTGATGGTACATATATGGATTGTACAGAAGGACATCTTTGGAAAGCAAGAGTTGCAGGAAAACAATCAAAGCGTAGAAACTCCGATATGGAGAAAGAGAAATACGATGGTTGGAGATTGATGTCTGCTATACAAATATATGAGTGGATGAAAAATAAGAACAATGGAATGTATAAAGGGAAGAATCTTAATATACCATTACCCGAACCTGTTCAATTTACTCGACCTATCACTCCTACGACTCCACGACCGATTGCACCGTATGTTCTGGGCGCGCTAATTGGCGACGGATGTATGAGCGAAAGTATATGTAATAGATGTATATACTTATGTACACCCGATGAATTTATCGTTGACAAATTCAAATCCTATGGCTATGATATGTCGAAGAGATATACTAAGGATGGAGAAATTTGCGCAACTTATGTTATAGGCAATAATAATATAGTAGAGGATATAAAAACATTAAAAATGAATGGATGTACTGCTGAAAATAAGTTCATCCCTAAGTTTTATAAATACTCTACAATAGAAGAAAGAAAAAATTTACTGCGTGGACTTCTTGATACAGACGGATATGTGGATGATAGAGGACATTTGAGTTACACAACAATAAGCAAGCAGCTTTCAGAAGATGTAGCATTTGTTGTACGCTCTTTGGGCGGCAGAGCTTCCATAACTTCTAAGAAAGCAGGATATAAGGATGGGAACGGAATATTCCATCCATGCAATGAAGCATATACGGTTTGGATATGTACAAAATTCAATGACGAAATAGTTTCATTGCCAAAAAAGAAAAACAGAGTCAAAAAATATGGGTATGTAGAAATAGACAAAGACTTGAAACTTGAAAAAACGATAGTCAGTGCGGAATACATTGGAGTGAAAGAAGGAAGATGTATTTCTGTTGACAATCCAAGTGGTCTATATATGGTTGATGATTTTACAGTTACCCACAATTCATTTGCTCTTGTTCTCGCTCTTGCAGAGCCATTAATGACAGATGGGGATTTCCGTGCGGTTATTACACGTAGGTCTTTGCAGTCGCAAAAGACGGGAGGTTCATTCGTAGATACATTCAAGGCTATATTCGGTGACTATTGTTCTGTAAAGACTGCCGATAGTCCTCGCGTATCATTCCCAAGTGGTGCGTATTGCGACTTGACCTATATAGATGATACTAATCTTGACAAAATGCGTGAGCAATGGAAAGGTAAACAGATTGATGCGATATGTATTGATGAGATTACCGAAATGTCTTGGGAAGCATTCAGCTATGTGCAGACCCGTAACCGTGGACGTTCAAAGACGTTTACGGGAAAGTTCTTTGCTACCCTTAACCCGAAACGTAGCCATTGGACGAGAAAGTTCTTGGATTGGTACATTGGGGTTGACGGTTTTATTATGCCGGATAGAAACGGGAAAGTGAGATACTTCTATGTTAACGGTTCTACCGTTGATGATGTGGTTTGGGGTGATTCCAAAGAAGAAGTTTATGCTAAGTGTAAGATAGATATTGATAGAAAACTTGCCCGTATTGGAGGTGATTTTGACTATACGAATATGATTAAGTCATTCGTATTCTATCAAGGTAAGCTATCTGAAAATAGGGCTATGCTTGAAAATAATCCTAATTACATAGGCTCTGTTGCCGCTTCGGGCGGTAAAATGGCACAAGCTATCATTGAGGGAAACTTCAACGTTGACCCCGAAGAAAACGAAAAGATACCTATTCCATCCACTTCCGCGCAAGGCGTATTCAACAACAACCCAGCCGTGAACGGTGACAAATGGATTACCGTGGATTTGGCGGATTATGGTACAGACAACCTTGTTGCACTTGCATGGGATGGATTTCACGCATACGACATTCTCATTCTTAGCAAGTCCACTCCGAGAGAAAACGCTATGGCAGTGAAGACATTTGCATTTGAGCATGGAACAGCTGAAAGCCATATCATTTTTGACGCGACTGCCGGACGGTATTTTAATGATTACATTCCCGATGCAGTACCTTATATCTCACTAAATAAACCTTTCGGGCTTTACCAACTTACCGCAATGACAGTAAAGGATATGTGCTATATCAGATTATGCAAGATGATCGAGGAAGGTAATCTAACCTTTGACGATAAACTTGCCGTACAGACATACACTCACCAGAACCTGAAATACAAAGTGACGGTTGAGAACGAGTTTATGGAAGAATGCTCTGTTGTACGGTTTGATGATATGCAGAGCGGAAAGAAACGGCTTTGGAACAAGAAGAAAATGAATCAGATGTTGGGGAAAGGCAGATCGATGGACTTGTTAGACCCATGCGCTATGAGAATGCTTCCGTGCGCTAACATTGAATACGGGAATGAGATTCAAGCAGGGTATTACAATCACGAAGAAGAAACCAAACAAGCGTTCCATGCACAGACAGAAGGAAGTATTTACGATGAACATTTATGGTATTAGGTTAGGAAATGATTAGTTACAATGACATAAAGGATATTCTCAATTCCCTTAAAACAGAAGGAATTGAAGCAAGGGTAAGAGATGTTGCCTATTTGGTAATGTGTGATTCTTTCGTAGATAAGGCTCTTGCTGCAAAGGTTGCTTACCAAGAAGATGAAAAGCCTTCAAACAAGGTGTTATCCATGCTTGCCGAGAAACTGAAACCTTTCGGCATCGGTGCTATCACTACCATATCTAAAGATGAGAACCGAGAAGCATTGCTGAAAGAAATATCGGAGATGAAACAGATTGCTGACGATGCGAAAACAAGTGGAGATTCAGACACTTTTATCAAAGCAAGTAAGGTCGTGTTGGATGCACGCGTGAAGCTGAACGATAAATTCAATATTGAAGAGGAAGAGGGGCAGAAGCGAATAATCGTTGTTCCGCAGAAGCACGACATTATCTGCAAATGGACTTCGAGAGAGTGTTCTGCAATGCCGAGCAAGGAAGCCTGTATGAAGTATTACAACCTAATTGATGCGGAAAAATGACACGGGAAGAGAAAAAAACATATCTATTGCGGAACGTAAATGCCTTGTTGCAGAAGAAACCGTTTTTCAGAGGAAGTGACACTTGCTCTACAAACGACTATTCCGACGGTCAGTCCGCAACCATTACCGAAACACGCACGGCAAGGCTTCCGAATGTAAAAAAGAATATCGTTTCGCAGGAAAAGTTTCTGAAAGAGCTTGACCCGATGAGCCATGAGGTATTATTTGATCAAAACTTGCCGAGCATTTGCGTCAAGTTAGAAGATGGGGGATATCAGGAAATCAAGTTCCAGCGCACGGCATTAGCTTTCCAAGAACAGATACTGGCGAGCCACGTAATCTACCTTTGCGGAAATCCCTGTACATTGTCTTTGAGAGGTGGCACTCCTTCCGAGAAAGATAAAGCCAACTATTCCACAATCAAGGAGTATTGGGTAGACAGGAATATGGATGGATGGCGTACAAAGGCAGTCCGTTCGCAGCTTGCCACAGGCGATGCCGGACTTCTGTTCTATTATGACTATAAGGGACGTATCAAATGCCGTCTGATAAGCTATGAGGATGGTTACGTTATCATATCGCACAATGACAACAACGGCGACAGGCTTCTTGAAAGCGTCTACTATGCCGATGAAAACGGTGTGGAATATATTGACAGCTACGATGATACCTACATGTACCGTATGCACACGCCAAGAGACGGTGAAGAAGCCGCAGAGGACGGTTTTGTAAGGGAAACTCCGATTGAGCACGGTTTCAGCGAGATACCATTGTGCACCAAACGTGGTGATGTGGCGTGGAACAACGGTCAAAGCCTTATTGAGATTTACGAGATTATCTATAACATCTTCTTTGTCATTCAGAAAAGGCATGGCTGGGGAATACTGTATATCAAAGGAAATATATCCGAGACAACCAAGAAACTTGCCGGAAGTATCATTTTGCAGGACAAGTCAATGGACGGGAACGGAAGTGCAGAGTTTAAAGCACCCCCCAGTCCGCAAGGAATGCTTGACAGTCTGCAAGACCTGTTCGAGAAGATACAGATAAACACTTCCTGCACTTTCCTTTTACCGAAGGATGTCAAGTCGAGCGGTGACATAAGCGCACTGGCTATCACGCTTACCCGTGACTTGGACTTGAAGAACGCCCAACAGGGTGTTATCGAGTGGCAGAATTTCGCCGACAAGATGATGCGTCTGTTCAAGGAAGGGCTTGCCAAAGAGCTTGTAAACAAAAGTGAAAATCTTAATGCCGTCACCGAGTTTAAAAAACTTCGTGTTAGCTGTAAGTTCAAAATATGGCAACCGTTCAGCGCAACGGAGTATAATAACATACTTATCTCAATGAAGCAAGCCGGCATTCTTTCCACAAAAACAGCCATTGAGAAAAACACCGAATCCGTTCCCGATGAAGAACAACGTATAGCAAAGGAGAAGGAAGAGGCTCAAAAGCTGTTGGAGAAACAGCAAAAAAAGGACAAAGGAGTTACGGAACAAATTGATGTGGTAAAAGAATAAATGGAAAAGGAAAGTCTGTACATATTAAAACTTGATACGCAAGGAAGTAAAGTAAAATTTCCGAATGCTGATATGCCTGCAAAATTAGGTGAGTACACCTATACGGCACAACGTATGGCAGGAACTCCCACACTGACCGCTACACTGAACTATCCTTCATGCTTAGACGAACTATGGACAGGAGAAGAGTTTGTTGAGTTTAGGGGGGAAAAATATTATATTGACCAAGTGCCTACATCCTCAAAGGACAACAAGAGTATCATGTACAAGCATGAGCTTCAATTCGTTTCAGAACGTATCGTGCTGGAAAACGTATATTTCATGGACGTGGTGACAGCCGGGGAAGACACGTATCACTCCAATTCCACTTCCGTCAAGTTCATGGGGGATATAAACGAGTTTGTTGGTCGCCTTAACGCTTCAATGGCAAAATCGGGTATCGGATATTCGATAGTGATTGATGAAGATATTACTTCTGAAAGCAAACTTGTTTCTCTTGACAGCGTATACCTTGCAGAAGCGTTACAGTCCATATATACCATATACGAACTTCCTTATTACTTTGTAGGTAAGGTTTGTCACATAGGATATACAGAGAATGTAATTTCTACTCCTTTCGAGTACAAGAAAGGGCTTGTATCAATAAAAAAGACAAACGCCAATTATAAGACCGTCAATCGCGTTACTGGTGTTGGTAGCTCTGACAACATACCTTTCTACTATCCGAATGATGATGAAAAAGGTACTATAGAACGCACGCAAAACCTTATGCCTTCCATTTATAGACAAACAAATGGAGCGGAAAGATTCTACAATGCACTTAACGATACGTATAAAATACCCGGTACAAATGATTACTATTTTTTCAAAAATACATATTCTTCTAAGAGAGTAAAAGAGATAAAGGTAGATTTTAGCGATATAAAGCCTACCATAGAAAATGTAACAAACGCTTCGGGACAGTTATTTGGTGAGATTGCGGATATTGCTTTTGATGATAACGATAGTGACGAACTCGGAACAGGAGAAGGGAATAATATATTCAATGGCACGGATGAGTATGTACATTCTTATTTCTACATAAAATTACATATATATAATGGGGATTACGGTTTTAACCTGTTCGAACAAGGTTTGGAAGGTGGTACGGCTGTAATCAATATGACTACGGGTAATTGTGCTGCTTGCGAGTTTGAAATAGGAGTTACCTATAAGGACAATGAGCCGGGAAGGGCATTCAATCCTGTATTGGTGGATTCTTCCGGGAACTTACCAGCAGGAGATTTTGAACAGAAGGTTACTTCACAAACATCCCAATATATAGAAAGCCAACAAAACACTTCTACAAATGAGGTTTGGATTGCGGTAAAAAAGGACAATACTACTTTCGGGGTTGTTATGCCTAATGCCACAAATAACTATAAACCTTCTGTTGGGGATAAGTTTGTGATTACAGGTATTAAAATGCCGAAATCTCTTGTGCTTGCCGCCGAGAAGAGATTAGATGAGGCGTTGATAAAGTATATGTCTGAAAACAACGATGAGAAGTTCTCTTTTTCTGTAAGTTTCTCACGTGTCTTCCTTGCAGAAAACAGTATGTTAGCTGGTCTGTTGAATGAGAACTCGCGTATATACATAAAGTATAATGATAAGGAATACTTCATGTATGTGAACTCATTTACTTGTAAGGCGGATAAAAATTGCCTGTATGATATATCCGTGGAGCTAACAGATAAGTTGTCCGCCAATGTTTCCGCTTTGAGAAGTACGATTACAGAGATAGCCGGGGATATCATAGGTGAGAGGATGGGTGTCTCTCTCAACGTGTCAGATATTCTTGGCAGAATATCCCGTTATTTTATCTCAAAGATAAATAACGACACGGCCAACGGTCTGATCACTTTCTTGAAAGGTCTTTTGATAGGTAAGAACGGTAGTGGAATTACTGTACTTGAGAACGGTATGTCACAGGCTGTTGTTGATTATCTGTATGTCAAGGTCAAAGCCGTTTTTGACGAGCTTGAAGTAAAGAAGAAGACGTATGTAGGTGGTGAGCAGGTGATTTCCCATGCAGGCATGAAATGCAACCGTGTGGATGAGTTGGATGATGTCTACCGTTGTTATTTCAAGGAAGAGGAAGACGGAATTGAGATAGAGAACCAGTTTACTCCGGGATCTCTTGCCATAGCCCAGGAGTGCAATATCAAGACAGGCGTTTCTCATCATGTCGGCAACCGCTATTACTGGCGGTTGGTCACAGCAGTGGGTGAGAACTATATAGACTTGTCCAAGACCGTATGTGATCCTAATGTCGAGAACGATGTTCCGGTGGCAGGTGATGATATCGTGGGATTGGGCCATAAGACCGATATCACCCGACAGGCGGCGATAATTCTCTCTTCGGTGAACGAAGTTTCTCCGTCCATCATCATGTATCAGGGTATTAATGATTTTACCTTGACCGGGAAAGATGTTATATCTTTTGATTTTGACAAATCTACCGGCAAGGCCCGGATGAAGGTGTACGGAGATACATATATTGGCGACAAGGACCGGACCACTTACATGGAATACACTCAGGATAAAGGTGTTGATATCAAGGGTATGTTCCACATCGAAAAAGGCTCCACCGGATGGAAGAATATGGAAGGCTTGCCGGATGAGATACAGGCGGCCGCAGATCTTGCCCAAGAGGCCAAGGATGCGATAGACAATGCGGCTGTCGGAAGTGTCAATCTGTTGCGCAATTCCGGGTTTACAGGAGATTATGAAACAGAGGACCTGTCTGCCGCTACCGAGCTATCGGCGGATACCGAACTTTTTAGCAAGCAACTGGAATATTGGACGGGTGTGGCTACCGTATCTGCGGACAGTGATGCCGGCTCCGGGTACTCTGCCGCAATCGGTAGTTTGTCCCAGTCCGTATCATTGATTAAAGGAGAAAGTTATGTTATCAGTTATAAAGCAAAGGGTACGTCTGTGTCTGTTTCGTGCGGTTCTTTCAGTGTTTCTCAACCTCTCACATCCTCTTATCAGAGATATACCCATAAGATCACCTTCAATGGCAGTGGTATATTTCTTATCAGTGGTACCGCAACCGTTTGTGACCTTCAGTTAGAGCGTGGAACCATCGCTACTGACTGGAAGCCTTCAATTCTTGACAATGACAAGGCAACAGCCGGTTTCCAGTCAATCAATTATATCGCCAGCGCAATCAAGGATGGATCTGTGGATATCCTTGGTGGTTTGATACTGGCCAATATGATCCAGTTAGGCAACTACAAGGATGGCAAGTTACAGAAGGTCACTGCCGGAGTAAGCGGCATATACAATGACGATGATGATGTGGCATTTTGGGCAGGTGGCACGTTACAACAGGCTATATTGACCGTGATGAGGTTCCGTAATGATCCGAATTATCAACCTACCGATGAAGAATGGGCGAATATGGCGAACTTTGTTGCCACTCATGGTGGCGATACGTTCCTTCGTGGCTATATTTATGCATTGGGTGGTAAGTTCAGAGGTGTGGTTGAAGCCTTGGGCGGATTTTTCCGCGGAAAAGTAGAAACATCTGTTGACGGGAAACGCATTGTCATTGATCCGGATAAAAATACTCTTGAAATGTACACGACTGAAGGACATGCCACCTTGATATTAAGGTTCGACACATCATCAGACGGATGGGAGTATGGTGATTTGATTCTACGGAAATATGTAGGGGACCAATTGATACAAGAAACGACTGTATATCCGGAACGTATCAGAATACAGAATCATGTGGAAAATACGGATATTATTCTTACTCCCAATAACGTTTCTTTCTATGGCTCTAAAGGTGAAACTCTGTTGGTTGGGATGAAACCGGTATATGACGGGGGGGCTGTGTCTAAATATGTGGCAAATATTGAATGCAGTAATTGGCCGTCTAAAGATAACGTCAGCTCCGGGCAGGTATATGTGGAATATGAAACACTTGAAGGAATAGTGACAAATGGAGTGTTAAAGGTAAGAAAGTGATATGGAACTGAATAGTATTAACAAGACAGGTACTTGGAGTGAGGCGGCAGACCGTCTTAACAACAACTTCAGCAAGACCTCCACCGAAGTGGAAAAGGTCAAGCAGAACGGCATCCGCAACAAGGGATTGTTTTCTACGGAAGAAGCATTGCATGCTGCTGTCCCATCTCCAGTTGTGGGCGACTGGGCTGTCGTGGGGGATACCATACCCGGTCCTATATATGATTGCAAGATAAAGGGGAAATGGAGTCCTACAGGAACAACCGGAGGTGGCGGAAGTGTTGACTTGAACGGATACCTGACAGCCGAGGAGATAGACGATGTAACATCAATATTATAGTTATGAGAATCAATTACCAGTCCGATTTTAAAATCATAGAGAAGAACTTGAACGGGGATGTGAATACTCCCTTCCGGTTCACTTACCGTACAGTCCTGTCGGGATGTGTTGTTGCGGAGTTTGACGGGCACGGGTACAAGAACTGCCGTAGGCTTGATGATGGTAGTCTGTTGGTCATTTTTGACAGGCATGGACTCCGTCCCGGCACTCTGTCGGTCAAACGCGAATACTATCTTTCTGATGCTGATTTTGCCGATGGTATCTGCAATCTTGTATCGGTGGAGATTACAGGTGTTATCCTCGTTTCCGGCAAGACGGATGAGAGCACAGCGGAGATCATGCCCTATCCGGATTATGCCGCATACAATGCGGTGCAGAGCGTATCTCTGTCAGATAAGGAGTATGATGATGTGCTGAGTGATTTTAAGAGTTAATAAATAATTACATAAAATAACAACGGCCCAAGTTCCGGCGGAACTTAGGCGAATAATAGAATACAATATGGTAAAAATGCACAAGTTGACCAAAGGTGGGCAAACCATATTCCCGGCTACCACAACCGATGCGGTGGTTAACCCCAAGACACGAAAAAATATGACTACGGAACTTTCCGAGTTTGAAGAAATTATTCAATCTCAAAACCTTTATCCAAAATTAAGGTTAAATAGAGGTTACTATATAAATGTTAATAATGAAAAAAACTCTGATAGGGAGACTTCGACTAATTACGCTTTTAAAGTAGTTGCTGGAGAGGTGATTATATACAGAGGTAATTATGGGGGAACATGTCCTGCAATAAATTTTTATAATAATGGCGAAATTATTTCCAGCATTACAAAGACTGATTTAGGTGTAGATACTACTATTGAGATTGTAGTTCCAAAAGGAGCTGATAGTGCTATAGCTAATTCATTTAATACTGATGTGAATGTTATATTTAAGGACGGTGTTGTTCAAAGATTACAACAGAATGTAGATGGATTATCAGAAAGTAATAAATTGCTAGAAAGTAAAGATAATGCTCTTACGTTAATAGTAGGTAAAGAAGCGAATATTAAGGTCGGATGGATTAATGTGAATGGACAAATATTAACAAATAAAGGATTGTATACTGAAATCGCAGTAGAAGAAGGTGATACATTCTCTTATTATGGTAGTTATGGTGGTTCATGTGCTGGATATATTATCTATGATAACAATAATTCTATTTTGGTAAAAAAAGAAAAAGCAGATTTAGGAAATATTTCTGAAGATATAGAAATTCCCGAAAATGGTGTATTGTTAAAGTCATGCTCTTTTACAGATACATTTAATATTACGTATAAAGGAAGCATTAAGGAGAAAATAGATAAGTTGAAAGATCTGTCTAGTAATCTATCACTGTATCCACTTAATCCAACAAATTTAGTAAAAGGAAAGTATGTAAATACAAGCGGAACTTTAAACGTATTCGAAGAAGCAAGTTATCTGGAATTTCTAATTAAAGAGGGTGATGTAATTTCATATGAAGGAATTTATGGAGGCAGTTGTGCTGGTATAGCTTTTTTTGATAATAACAATGCTCTAATATCTGTTGAGCAAAAGGAAGATTTAGGAAACATAAAAACAGAGTTTACAGCTCCAGCCAATGTATATAAAGCAATAGCCAGTACATTTAGAAATAACCTAATTGTGTATTATAAAAATGGTTTAAGAGGAGTTTTAAATGAGAAACTTAAAACAGATGATTTTAGTAAATATTATCATTACCAATCTTTATATGAGAAGTTTGATTATTCAAAACTAACTTTTAACACTCGTGATATTGCAGTAAATCAAGCTGTATTGTTTTCTGCTTGGGTTCCTAAGACTGGACATGAAAATGATGAAATATATCTAATATCCCTATCAGCATATTATAGTGAGTCATTAGATACTCAAGAACCAACAAGATATGACATATGGGTATATAATCAAACAGTAAGAGTTGATGTGTTGCAATATATCAATAAAACACCATCAACACAGGATAGATATCATATTGTATATAAAGACACAGAATATGGTACTCTATACATGATAGTAGATACAAGTATACTAGCATTCTATAAAGAAAATAATAAGTATAAGGCTATTATATGGGGACTTCGAGAATACAAAATTAAAACAAGAGATGCAAATGACCCGTTTTTGTCTGATACTTTGTGGAATAAAGAAGACGTACCAGTAACTAAAGATTATAAAATAGTTTGGTATGGCACGTCAATTCCAGCAGGCGGTTATCCTTTGATTGTAGGTACATTATTAGGATGTACTGTATACAATGAAGCCGTTGGAGAAAGTCTTGTTAGACTAGGTTGGGGTAAGAATTGTATAGCTGAAGGAGATGAAATTGATATATGGGGATGTAGCAGTACTGATACAGGGTCATTTAATCCAATGTCTAACACCATTACAGCTTTGGCTAAATCTATGTCAGCGTCAAAAGCTGAAAAACGATACTTACTTGATAATCTTACTCATTTTGAAAATATTACAGGTAGCACATTAAATCGAGAAGTACAAACAGATGAAGTCATAATGGGGTATAGTTATGAGGAAAAATTACTTAAATATATTGATAGTAGTAGAGAGGATTATACACCTGTTGATTTGATTGTTTTTGACCATGGACATAATGATTTAAATCCTGATGGCGACCCCAAATGGGACACTTATGATATTGCTAACCGTGATAAAGCTAATTATTGGGGCGCCATGAATTTCCTTATGGATATAATAAGAAAATACAACCCGCATCAAAATATCTGTCAAATATCACATTATCAAGGAAATGTTGATTATTCAGCGAATTTTTATAAAGCTCAGCAACAATTTGCAGAGCATTGGGGTATTCCATTTATGGAACTTTACAAATTAACTCAAATGTCGACGAGTGAACAAGTTAGAACTAGTGGGTATTGGGGTTATACAGATGGAGTTTGGCACAATGACGGATTTATCTTTATAGATAACGGTGACGGTACATATACAACAAATCAAAGTTGTATAATTCAGTATGATTTTGGTTTTGGGAACGGTACATATAATCAAAATACGCAACTTTTCACGTCAAATGTATTAGAAAGTTTGCCAGGCACAACACAGGCAAGAGATATTAAAGATATTGATGGTGTAAAAACTTGTTTACTTAAACCAAGAGAGATGTATATGAAAGATAGGCTTCATCCAATATCAGATAAGAGTGGGAATGCTAATAATAGAATCGCTACCTTATTAGCATGTTGGTTAAGGTCTGTTTTTATTTGATAATAGGAATATAACTTTTCTCCTTTATTATCAGTATGTTAGCACTTTTTTTAGCACATTTCTTCATGCTTAACCATTCGTTTTTGACAACATTTCAATGACCTCTTTAGTGTTTTCGAACCGACTTTTGCCGGTTCTATTGTTTAACTTTTAATTTTCCGGTAAAAATTTACCGAAGTATTGTAACATTGTTGGCCGTTATTTTTTATTAAAACGACATTTAAATCGTATTTAAAATCACATTTTGAATTGTGTTAACAAGTGTGATTTTGGAACAAAATGTTTTGCAAAAGTGGAACATTTTGTTTTGCGGCTTATACACAAAGGCAGAACTTGAAGAGAGTATTAATAATATTGAGGATACCATTGGAACAAATGACAAAGCTTTGTATTGCGTCCCAATAGATAGCAACCACATAGAGAATGGTTATATTCGTACTGATGGAACTAAAGCCGGTAGTAGCGGACATTCAATGGTGTTTTACGATATCTTAGAAAAAAAACGACTTTTACTGCATACCGTTTCGACATCTGCAAAAGAAGAAAAAATGGCCTGGTGGGTGTTACGCGACTCTTTGCAGAATGTTATTGCGAGTGCGCATTTCCCTTATGGAACTTTTGCGAATACAATCTATGATGCTATAATAGACATACCAGATAATGCTGTTGAATTAGTGTTAAATAAGACTAGGACAACAGATGACTATTATGTCAAGGAATATATCGTCAATTTAGTCAAAGAAGTAGCTGATACAAAAGAGCGGATAAGTGTGATAGAAGATACTTTCAAACACACTCCTTTACTCTGTGGTGACTCAACGGGCGGTGCAATCGGTTCTTGGCTGAAAAAATACAGCCGTCTTAATGGCGTAGCAATATATGGCAACAACCGAGGGGGTGAGCATACAACTGCGATGGGCTTTTATAGCGGAGCAATTCCTGCTGTTGTAAAACCAATAACCATACCATCAAGCGGAAGTATACAGATAGAAATCAAGAGCACATTAACAAACAGAGCTGGTAATCTCACGCAGTTAGTTGCCGGGCAACTTGAAGACATTGCCAGTGCAAACAATCTACCAAGAAAAGGAGTGAATCCAATCACTATACATGGTGTTCAAGGAATTTTGAGTGCAGGCACATCGAATGTATATGGTATCCATTTTTATAATGCAAGCAATAAAAGTGTTGGTGGCTATAATTCTTCGTCATACGCACAAACTATTCATCCATCATTCAGTGATACTCCTACAAAAGTCCGTGTGTGCGTTAATGCTGATAGTATAGAGGACTTGCAAAATTGTTCAGCACACTTGACCATCAACGACACAATAATTGAACTTATTCCAAGTATAAGGAATACGGGAGGGCTTTCTCCTTCTGGTGGAACAAGTACGGCATACGCTCATTGTATGTATAGTGACTACATCGATATTTCACAGGTAGGAACTATCAATACTATATACATAGATGGTCTTGCTGTTCCTGCTGAGTATACATTTACAAGACTTGAAGACGGTGATAGTGTAGATGTTAATGAGTATGATATGGTTGGGATCGCCAACCATGATTTCTTCAAGCAATGTATTCCTATGTATTATGTCAATAACTTTGCATATACCGGCAGGGAGAAAGCAGAAGATTGGGTGTTCGTTGCAAAGAAACTTTGTGAATATCATGGTGACAAGTTTATTTTTGCATCAACTCATTTCTTGTTTCATAGTCATACCGAAGATGAATGTTCGAAGATTCAAAACGCACTTGCTGGTGAGTTTGGCGAGCGTTATTTTAGCGGTATGGCATATCTGCGTGACAGCGGTATCCGTGATGCGGTTCGTTATGGTGTCTATACATCTGCCGAAGTTAACGGAAAGACCTGGAAAGAGTTGTTCTTAGGTAGCGAGACCACTCCAGATGTTCACGAAAAACCTGAGGCAGGATACTTGCTTGCCCGCAAGTTTCTGGAGATTGGCGCACATCTTGGATATTGGAAGTTGAAAGATGTAGATTATGCACATTTGAGTGCGGTATAAACTTACTTAAATTTTAGCAATACATTTATGATACGAGAGCTAATAGTTAGAATGTCAATAGATATAATTTTACGAATAGTAAAGTAACCCATTGACAACTATGATGTAAGGGCTGATCTTGGTGTAGGTCAGCCCTTATGCTTAAAACCATTCCGCATCCGGATGTACTTCAACGGATAGATGGTTTATTAATCTGATGATTAGTTTTCGTATCATAAGTATACATTTAAATTTTCTAAAAACTTACCCGGCTTACTCTACTATTAAATACTTTATACCTGATCTTACTAAAACATAAGCATTAGTAGGATATTCTGATTTCGTCAATAATCCATCTACTGCCTTACAGTAATCTCCATCTTTATACAAACAAGGGATAGCGATTAAAGAGATAATAAAAGAAACAGGGGTACGGTCTGAGCAGACAATATACAGGATATTGGACAGCAATGGCGTGCCAAGACGTCCCAAGGTTAGAGGTGTAAGAAAAATATTTGTCACGATAGAGGAGGATGTAGCTGCTATCTTGGATAAGGAGCAATCAGTATCATTATATGTCAATGAGGCTATAAGATACTATCACGATAACCGGCGTTAATTGCCGGTTATTTTTTTTGTAATAAGGGAAACAATATTTATCTTCACAAATCAAAGAAAATAATGTAGTATAATCACAAAAACGTCACAATAAAAATAATGATTTTTTAAATGTGTTATAATCAGTATGTTATATTTTAAATTTTAAATTTCCCAAGCTGAGGGTCGCGGGTTCGAATCCCGTTTGCCGCTCCAAAGAGAATTCTGATAGTTAGGTAGTTGGCTATCAGAATTCTCTTTTTTAGCACTATTTGAGGAAGATGAATACAGGTGGTTTGAACATCATTATGTAAATTGATTGAGCAGTATATGGCTAATGAGAAATATGGGAACAGATTTGTTTATAAAGGCCCATGCAGTATATTCATACGCTAAAGTATCAGCACTTACACGAATTGCATCTGCATTGCTGCTTTCTATAACGATTTTCCTTGGTTGGATTGATGTGTACATCCGATAATGAAAAGACAGGAGAAATATGAAAACGTTATTTTCATAATCTCAAATTATATGTGAAGAAACAATGTCTTTACAAAAGTAATAAAAAGTGCAATCCATCAATAATCAGAATTGCACTTTTATTTTCCACTAATTTATATTCTTAATTTTCTTTTTTGAGGGATATCCAAAGATACAAAAACTATCTGATTATCAATAATTTAGCTTGAATAGATTGTGTTATTTTGTACTATTGAAAGAATATCCCTAAACATATTGGATTTACTGGGTGCAGATATAGAGAAAGTTCTTATTTTTTGATAATCAGTCAGAAGCTTCTTTATTAATTGGTGCAAAAATGCCAAGTACACACATTACAACTCCAGTTCAACCACAAATATCCATTTCCCTATTTTTAAATTCCCAGACACAGCCAGATCAATAGCCGCTTCGTTATTTTTTGTCTTGTCAGTCAAGCCGACACATAAGGTATACTTTCCCTGCAATTCTGCCGGAATATTAAACCGACTCAAATAATTGTATGATATTCCCTTCAACCATTCGGAAGGTTCTGCTTCCGGTTCTGTATAAAGAAATACAATTTCCTTTTTTTCATTCATCAAAACAAAACTAACCTGATATTTATAATTCCAATTGGGATGATTATTAGGCAATACACCCACACCATAGTTTTTCCATGAATGAAACAAAGTCAACGTTTTGTGGTCTTGCTCCACCTTTATATAGTCCGGATAAAGACGATAACCGCCTAAAGTTATAAAACGCTGAACTTGGTCCGGCAGCTCTTCTATCCAGAATTTACACTGTAAAGGTACACGCAAATCCAGCGTGTTACAATGGCTGTCCAAAGCATCAGTCACAGAAACGGTAAAAGCTTCTTTGAAATCGTTCATGGCAAAACGTTTGTCTCCTTGGAAATGCTTGTATTTTGAGTTATCCCCATCTTGTGCATTAAACCACCAGCATCCCTCACCAATAAGAGCTCTTTTGGGGAAAAGTTCGTCATGTACCATCGCACGTTCTTCATTAGAAAACCAAAAACTGCCTATACCATCCCTGCGAGGAAGAAACCCCAGCTTGTCATATACTAGCGGCTTGGAAAACCTGTAGTCGCTCTGCGAAAGATTCATTACCGTAAGCACTTTTTTGAAGTGTCTTGCATACGATTCGGTTATCTGTCGGATAACGCTTTCCAGATTATCTTGCTTTTTGAGTACCAGTCCATGTCCTTCTCCCCATCTTCCCAATCCATATGCATCAATATAATCTACCTCATCCGGATTGTCATATTCCTTTGCAAAAGCCTCTATGAACTTGTCCAGCTTTTCAAGGAATACTGGATTATCATAATAAGGCTGGGTTTTGCCTTCATCGTCTATTGGACTTTCTGTGGCTCCGGCTTCGTACACATAGGACGGTACTCCGTCTACACCATGAAAGAACACCCTGAAGGCCAGTTTAAGCCCTTTGTCTTTGGCTTTTTGTATATACCATTTATACCGTTCATTGTAAATCCATGCATATTTGCCCTCCTCGGGTTCCAAATCTTTCCACAGCATTCTGATGTACAGAATATTGGAATAATCAGCTGCTTTGCATTCTTCCATCTGTTTCCAAAAAACTTCGGGAGTATAGATGTTGCTTTTATTGTGGCGTGTTCCCTGAAAAGACCAGCCTTCTTCGTACATCATCCATCCCATGGCAGGATTTTTCAGTACGGTGGTCAAATCCGGGCTATAGTTTACCCATTTGTTCATTTGGGCTTGAAGTGAGGCGGATCCCAATAGGTGCATGCTGCACAAAAGGATTGCGGTTAGGCGTAAAATGGAAATACTTTTCATGGTTAGAATTAATATTATTAAAAATGTATTTTATAAAATCATTACAAAAGGTTTTTGATAAAAAAATAATCTGAGTCATTGCATGAGAGTTAATGAAACGATATACTTTTATGTCCATTGCTAAGACATTTTTTCTTCTCTAGATCCTAATATTGAAAGATACCGCTTTCGTTACTTGCTAAAACTTCAGTTGAATTACCTTGATAAATGTTTATATTAATTATTAAAAGTAAAGTAATTAGAATTGCAATCGTTTTCATATGTCATTATATTTAAAGTTTATATATAAGCAAATTTAAGGAATAATCTGTTACGTTGTTTTCAGTAATAGGACTTTAACTAAATTTCTTTTAGTTTTTTTTGACAACCTCAATAACATACTCTTTCGGATTGGCTATCAGTCATGCGTCTTTCTTTTGTTCTTTCAGAATGTTTGTGTCAATGACCCTGTATTACAATATTGTTTTAAATGTGTTGTATGTTGGTCTATATATAGTTTATTCTGTGCATTTTTTATGCATAAGATTTTTCTTTAAAATATTTGTTATAGCTTTGCTATCACAAATAACTGAATGTGTTTTTATTTTTAGATTCATTAAACTGGGATGTTGTAAGGCATCTTGATAAGTAAAGCAGTTTGTATTGAAAAAGGCAGGATTGGTGAATCCCGTCTTTTTATGTATCTTTTTGTTATAAGAATAGCCTCTGCTTGTAAAGGTAGAGGCTATTCTTTATTCAAAGAGACGTAAAATATGTTATTTCAGTATTTCACCTTTTTCATTGAAGAACACCGTACTTTCAGTTCCTTCCTTGTCTGTCAGAACAACCTGATAGGTCTTACTGCCATCCTCTGCCGCTTCCACCGCCGCTTCCTTGACGGTTGATTCCGCAAAATTTTTGGCGATTGCTTCCGTTACCGCTGCCGGAAGGTCTTTCACTTCAATAGGGGTGAAGTCATTTACTGCCATGACTGTTTCAACATCTGAGGTCAAATTTTCGGCAAATGCCACTGTTGTTCCTAATCCCATTACCAATGCTACTGCAACAAAAATTTTTTTCATAATCTTATATTTTTAATGGTTATTGTTTTACGATAATGATAGGACAATTTTTATGCCAAAAGAATAATTAATCTGATTATCAGTTGGTTAATATTTTACTAATTATATGTGAAATGGAAAAAATCCTCATATAGTGTGGGATGATGTGGAAATGTTCCACATTGATACCTTTCTTCCATTAATCTTTTCGCACCTTTGCGGAAAAATGGATAAAATCAGATACCGTCTTGTATATAACCGCCAGAACACACTTAACAGGCAGGGCACGGCTCTTGTACAGGTTGAAGCCTATTTGAACCAAAGGAAAATCTACCTGAAGACCAATGTTTACCTCAAACCGGAGTGCTGGAGCCGTGAGGGGGCACAAGTCATTACCCCCCCCAATCTAACGAACTCAACGCAATGCTCTATGAATACATCCTGTATCTGCAAGGCATAGAGTTGGGGTATTGGAAGCGCGGAATACCTGCCACACTCTCACTGCTGAAGGATGCTGTCAAGAAGAAAAGTGCCGTGAATATCAGCTTCTCCACTTTCGCCAAATCAGCCATTGACAATTCGGACAAGAAGCAGTCCACCAAGGACAACCTGCACTCTACACTGGCGGTCTTGAATGACTTCCGTTCCGGATTGGACTTCAAGGATATTACCTATACATTCCTTCGTGATTTTGAGCAATACTTAAGGGAAAAGGGCAATGCGGACAATACGATAGCCAAGCACATGAAACAGCTCCGTATCTTGGTCAATGAGGCAATCAACCAGGGATATATGCACGCGGATGCTTATCCGTTCAGAAATTAGAGATGGTTTTACCGTTTAGATCCAATACAAGTTCCTTCCCTTTTGCCACCTCAACCGGTTTCTCCAGAATAATGTCATCAGACAATATAAAGCTACCTCCGTTCTGGGCGGCTTCATCAAGAGCACCCGCACCAAAGAATTTCACGATACGGGAAACTGAAATTTCCTGCCCGTTGTTATCTATAAGAGTCACTTTCAGAACGGTCTTTTCTCCACTTATTTCTTTCTTGTTGATTTTGACTGTCGTTCCGGTACATTTCCCATCCGTAAATACAGGTTCTTTAATTTCCACATCCTTATTTTCAGCAGGGTCACAATGTCTATATCTGTAGTACCGTCCTTGCTTCTCAATTCCGCAACCAAAGCCTTATAATTTTCTGTTGTCAAACCAATAAATTCAATATCAATTATATTACTAACGGAAGTTACCGAGAAAATATCGCAACCATCCTTGAACTTGACAGATAATATTTTGGTACGTGGTACGGTCAGCTTGGTCTTTCCGTCAGCCAGAGTGAATATGACATTATCAGGATCACTTGTGTAGTCCACTCCGTTTTCCACAAATACCGCATCACCCCTGTCGCCTTTCTCCCCGGTCGCCTTAATCCCTGTCGATTTCCAGTTTTTGCCGCCATCCGTTGAGATTTCCCATTCATTTGTCGTGGCGTTGATTTGAACTTGGGGGGCAATGGCATCGTCCCCTTTGGCTCCTTGCGCCTTTATTTTTGTATCAGTCATACCTATCCACCAATTACCGTTCTCGCCGATATGAGGTGTGATGCCGTCAGATTTACTTTATGATGTAAGAAAAATCATACTATCCCTTCTCATTTGGAGAATCCATATATCCCGATTTACAAGACGAACATAACGCTTTTTAAACTAATGTTATCAGATATTTATTAAATAATTGGTGCAAAATTAACTAAAAAATGATGCTGGCCTGTAATATAATTTTTTACATTCCAGACCGATTCAATATATTTATATTCTTCTTTGGTAAATCGTTTTTTATTCTTATTTTGCAGAGTCTTTTTTATTGACATATCGTGACAATGGATTTTAGTGTTTTGGCAGCGATGGTGCAAGCGGATAGGATTTTTAAGTGTGTATTTTATAATCAATCAGATAAACAATAGGCAGAATGGAATTAAATGACTGGTTGGCTATAACTGGGGCTTTAAGGGATTGGAAGCTGTCCGCTGGGGTTCATATTCTGTGTAAACCGCAAAACGCACGGAAGGAGAATGCGTCTGCCGATTCGGTGGAGAATGAGAACGAGCGGAAGCAGGTTGACTGGTTGGAAAAGCGTATAGTCCAGTGTACTGCCAAGAGTGTAGAAAGGACAGCACTCGTAAGTCGGTCAACATCGTATATGGCTCTATCATCTCTTTGAATGAACTGATTGCAACCAATGGCAACTACGTGATTAATTTTCGGATTTATGGTACAAGAAAACCGTCTGACAGCCCGACCAGGAAAGTTTTGTTACTGGCTGACGGTCACGTAGAAGGTGATTTCAGCAAGAATAGAAAGAAGGAAACTACAACCAAAGACTGTACGGAGGTGAAAGCCGACAAGGAAACCACTTCCGATATCCATGAGGAAAAACGGTCAGAATCATAAAGGATAAAAAAGAATCCACTTTGCTTAAACAAAAAGGCTTTACCTGTGTTTGTGTAACTGTTTTGTTTGTCGTTGTGCTGATAGTAAAACATTGGCGCAACAGACAATCTTCATCATAAGACTTTAAATTTATAAATTGGACTGCCCCGGCTCGTGATGAGTCGGGGTATTTGTTTAAATACAATTTCCCAATTGGATTACACAATCAACTGAAGAGAATAGAATTTTATGTATTTTTGCCTTGTATTGTGGGGTAGAAGCCAATCTCATAACAAAAATTACTCCTTGTTTTGGGGATCTATTGTAATACGCAATAATGTGACAAAAAATATTTTTAGAAATAGGCAAATCCTTTTGAACAAATTCGTCATTGTTTTGTTCTTGAAGAATAAAGTAGATTGTCAAAACGTAACTAATCTGAACCGTTCCGGCTTGTGATAAGTGGGAGCGGTTTTATTTCAACAATATTTTTGTTAAAAGATAGCGCGTGAATTATATGTTCTTTTATTTTTGTACACAGTTGACATGAATTTATGTATCATGGTGAAAAAGAAATCTTATTCCGAAGAGAAATTAAATGAAATGATCGTATGGCTCAATAATCATGCCAATGAACTTCCTAAGGAAATGCAGATAAATAAATTCGCTTTCACACCAAATTTGAAACTTACTGTTGAAAGTTGCATCATGCAGGCTAAATAATGTTTGGGTAACTATAAGATGGCTGGAGCTTTTAGACTGCTCCAACAAATCGGAGAGAACCTTGAAAACAATAAATGATATTCTTCTATTATTTAGTAAGTAAATCAAGATGTTTCTTTCATCGACAAAAATATGAAAGTATGCAATGTGTGTGCAACTTAAAAAGCCAATATGTATAAATGATTAGTTTTTCAGTGCTTTTTTATTTTTCTTCACTTTCCAATTCTTTTATCTCTTTATTGAGGAATACGGATAGGATGGTTCTTAAAACAACAATACCTCCCAATAGGGCCAATTCATTCAAAGTGGGCTCCAATACTGTTTTCAAAATATCCGAAGCTATCAGAAATTCTAAGCCAAGAAGCAGATAAGTTCCGAATGTAGCTCTTAATTTTCGTATATTGGTAATGGAATACCCTCCGGTAAAACGTCGTATTTCATTCTTCAAAAAAGAGATGATACCTATCAACGCTCCGTATGTGACAATCAAAAGGCTTGTCACACTTATAACAGCTGCTAATAAATCCAAGAAATGAGTAAGCATATTTATTTGTCTTTATGAATAGAACAAATAAATAAGCGATATGTTCTTACATCATGATAACTCTATCTTGACAATTCCTCCATAAGGAGTGAGTGCGCCAAACGCCTCTTCGGGTTTAATGATACCTGCATAAATCTGTGCGTTCAGTAAAATGCCGCCATGAGCAAAGATCGCGACTTGTTCATACGGCTTTTGGCGAAGTTCGTCTAGAAAATCGGCAACACGCCGGTATTGATCTTCAAAGGACTCTCCATTGGTCGCTTTTACATGCAGATAATCTGCATACCATCTTTCCAGGTTAGCGTCGGCAATTTCATCGAACCGATGCATTTCCCAATCTCCGAAATTTAGTTCCTTCAGGCGGTCGTCCCGTTCTGCATCCGGGTAGCCGCAAAAGGTAGCCAGGCGTACACAACGGGTTAACGGGCTGGTATAAACCTTATCAAAAGATAAACCTTGTAAATGGGCTGCCGTTTGAGTTGCCTCCATTTCAAAAGTCGGCTTTAAGGGTACATCCGTCTGTCCGTAACAAACGCCTTGCGGAACATCAACAGCAGTATGACGCATGAAGTATATTACCATAGATTTGTATAGATTAAGTTTATAGTCAGATAAAAAGAAAACTCACATAATAGGAAAGTCGCTCCGCAACAATCACCGGTATATCCTTGCAGGCGTCTGCGCATGAGTGACATTAAAAGGATGAACATCATAGCAGGAGCGATGGCTGCCCACCAGTATCCTTTATCCAGTAATAAAAGCATAGGTAGGGCTCCGGCCATAAAAGCGGATAATAAAACATCTGGGCTCATACGGTCATATATGACTTTTGCTTTCGATTCTTCTTCTTTACGGGCGTATGGAAGCGTGTTGATGATTTGTGCGGCACAAAACTTGCTCCAGGCATCTCCGCTTAATATGGCCGCACATGCCAAGGGTACAGAAAGTGTGGTGAGTATATTCCACATCAATCCATAATAGAATAATAATCCGAGCACTCCGTATGTGCCGATATGTGAATCCTTCATGATGGACAGAATCTTGTCACGTGATGTACCGCCCCCGAAGCCATCGCAGAAGTCTGCCAATCCATCTTCGTGTAAAGCACCTGTTACTAATAACCGGGCAGCCAACGCCATGAGCACAGCTATTTGTACAGGCAGAAATTCTGCTGTGATCCATAGAGTGCCTGCCATGATACCTCCTGTCAGCCATCCAACAAAGGGCCAGTAGTCCACTACTCGTTTAAAGTAAACAGGTGGTACGTCAGCTATTTTCCAAAACGGAAGGCGTGTGAAAAAAATGAGGGAGGCAAGCAGTTTCATGGTTAAAAATATTTAGTGATGGAGGCATGGGCGAAATTGTCCATCTCATTCATCATGTTTACAGAGGAAACAACGATGGGATAAGCGCATATCGCTCCTGTTCCTTCTCCCAAGCGCAGACCTAAATTTAATAAAGGGCGTACTTTCATGGCGTCCAATACTAGTTTATGACCGGTTTCATCTCCCTGATGTCCGAATATGGCATACGACAAAACTTCCGGATGAAGTTTTGAGGCGGCCAGTATGCAGTTGGTCATGATGAAGCCGTCTACCAGAATAATCATTCTTAATTCTGCCGCCCGGAGCATGCCGCCTATTGCCATAACCATTTCATATCCTCCGAACCAGGCGATGATATCTTTTGCAGAACCGTCACCGGCATAATGGTCAACCGATTGTTTCAATACATTGTATTTATGGCGGATGCCTTCTGAATCCAGTCCGCTTCCCGCACCTACACATTGCTCTAATGAAATACCTGTCAGCAAATGCATCCAGACAGAGGAAGGGGAGGTGTTGCCAATACCCATTTCGCCAAAACTGACCACATTGCAGCCGTCAGCATGAATCATATCCGTTATCTTTGCTCCACGTTCCAGGCATAATTCCATTTCTTCCATACTCATTGCAGGACCTTTTAGAAAACTGTGCGTGCCACGTCCTACGCTACAGTTGATAATGCCTTTCTCGTAAGGAAGATCGTAATCGACTCCTGAGTCTACTAATACAAGCTTAAAACCATGTTGGCGGCATAAAAAATTAACTCCGGCACCTCCATGTAAAAAATTACTTAGTTGTTGCCAAGTGATTTCTTTGGGAGACTTGCTTACCCCTTCTTCTACTATACCATGATCGGCTGCAAAAAGTACGTTGTGCGGATGGCTTAATGTAGGGGAGAGGGTTTGTTGGATTAATCCGATTTGCAATGCAAGGTCTTCCAGAACGCCCAATGAACCTTTGGGCTTTGTCAAATTGTTGATTTTGTCTATCAATGCCTCCCGAAGACCTTCATCGGGATACTCAATATGAAAGTTTTTCATTGTATTTATTATTTTATAGGAACAGGAATTCCCGATACCATCAAATATACTTGGTCTGCTTTTGAAGCTATATATTGATTCATCCAGCCCTGTAAATCTGTAAAGCGGCGTTGGATGGCGTTTTCGGATACTGCTCCGGAACCTATTTCATTGGTTACGAAAATAAAAGTGGCATCTTGCCGGATAAAATTATCAAACTCCTGTTTGACAGCCTGCAATGCAGCCTCTACATCCGCATCCAAATCAAAGAAAAAGTTGGTACACCATAAGGTGACACAGTCAATCAATACTACATTATCCTTTACTTGATGGCGGCTCAGTTCTTTTTCTTCTTCTATATTCGTCCATTCCGGTCCGCGCCTTTCTTGATGTTTGATAACGCGTTGGCGGAATTCTTCATCCCAAATACGGGAAGTAGCTATATAAACGGGAGTGGGTGATAAGCTTAATGCCAATTTCTCCGCGTATGAACTTTTTCCCGAACGTTGGCCTCCTGTGATTAAGATAATACGTCTCATTGTCCTACTTCTCGGTGGCACGCAGAATCAACGTAGTCGCACCTAATGTGATGATAGCGCCTTCCTCGATCCGTATCCGGTCCTTGTTCCCCAAAATCTCGTTCATCAGAAATGTTCCTGTAATGCTGTCATTATCACGCAGGGTATAAATGACTTCCCCTTGTTTGTTGCGTTTCACATTAATGATACAATGCCTTCTGTCCATGCTCGGATCTGATGTCTCGATGGGAATGTCCACTTCAGTGCCTTTGCTTCTGCGTCCTATCAGGTTGTCACCTTCCATCAGGGGTAATACTTGTTTGTATCCGAATACATTTTCTACTACCACGATACTTCCAAAATCCTCTTTATTGGCTTGTTCGTCCAATATTTCTTCTTTACGGGTTGCTTTCAGTTTGGACTTTCCGATACGGATACTGAATTGTTTTTTACAATGGTCGCATACAAAGACCAACGATTGGCCTTCTGTATATTTGGTTTCATCAAAAGTTATATAGTTGTCACATTTGGGACACAAAACTCTTTTCATAAAAAATAATCTTGTTTATTTGGAACTCAATATCCATGCATTCTTGAATGCATCATTTTGTTTCAGTTCATTTAATTTTTTATAAGCAGCGGCTTTATCTGCAAAGTTGCACAAAGACAGGCGATAACGTCCGTTACCTTCTATGATTGTTACATCCTTGTATCCTTTTTGCTTGTACTCATTAAGTACTTGCTGTGCGTCATTGGCTGTCGGTAAACTGGATACGATGATATAATACTTATTTTTTTTACTGCTCGAAGGTGTTGCTGTTTCTTTCTTCTCAAGGGCAGGTTTACTTACAGTAACAGGCTTGGCAACTGGCTGTTCTGTGCTGTTCAATTTTGCTGCAACAGTATTCTTGGGCACTGCTTCTTGTGCTTTTCCTACCTTCTCTACTTTTACAGTTACAGGTTTCAACGTGTTTTGATTATTTTTGATATTCGTCTTCTTGGGTTGCTGCGGTCTGGAAGGAACGGTTACCAAGGTCGTTGCCAAAGATTGGGAACGAATGGCGTCAAACAGACCATCCGTACCTAAAGAAGCATAATTACCTTTGTCCACATATGTGTTCTCTACCGGAACAGACAAGAAGAAAAATAAGACTACAGCTATAGCCACAGCTACTGCATTTCCTATCCACTGACGTTTGAAACGTACAGTTCTCTTCCTTTTTTCTTGTCGGGGAAGTAATTCTCTGGTTGCTGCAGATGTTGTTGAAGTAAGATATTCTAATCTGTTGATGGAAAACGAACTAAGCCCGTATAGGGTAGGTGATAATGCACCGTCCTCATTGGGATGGAACTCGTATGTGCTATGAATATTATAATGTAAGACCCCTATGCCATGCATTTCTGCACATCCATTTTGGTATAGTTGTTCTTTCAATCCGGCTACCTCTTCTTCTATCATGCGTGTGGCATCAGGAAAATCGGTGTGATGGGCTTGCATATACGATTGAACTAATAAACCATCGTTTATAGTCAATTGGGGATTGAAACCAATAGTACGTACAGGGGGAAGATAAAGATTTTCTTCCTTGATATACCGTGCCGGTTGATAGTGCGCTATAAAACCGCCAAAGTCTGGAATAATCACACAGTCATTTTCCAGTAACAGAATTTCTATATGTCTAGCCAATTCAATCATATCGCAAAATTAGCATTTTTATTCCGTTTCAGCGCAACTTTTATGGAAGAAAATAACAACTCACTCATAATTTATTGTAATTTTGCAGCGAAAAAGTTAGACTAACGAATTAAATAAAATGAATATAGCGATTGTAGGAACCGGGTATGTAGGACTTGTTACCGGAACATGTTTTGCCGAAACTGGCGTAGACGTAACTTGTGTAGATGTAAATGCGGATAAGATTGCTAATCTGCAACAGGGTATTATTCCTATTTATGAACCGGGATTGGAAGATATGGTCTTGCGTAATGTAAAGGCTGGACGTCTTCATTTCACCACCTCTTTAGAGAGTTGTCTAGACAATGTGGATATTGTGTTCAGTGCTGTGGGCACTCCTCCCGATGAAGACGGAAGTGCCGATTTGCGTTATGTGCTTGAAGTTGCCAAGACGATTGGTGCTAATATGAAGAAATACACCTTGGTCGTGACCAAGAGTACGGTGCCCGTGGGTACGGCCCGGAAAGTAAAAGCGGCTATCCGGGAGGAATTGGAGAAAAGAGGGGAGTCGATAGATTTCGATGTGGCTTCTAATCCGGAATTCTTGAAAGAAGGTAATGCTATCGATGACTTTATGAGTCCGGACCGTGTGGTAGTGGGCGTAGAGTCGGAAAGGGCTAAAAAACTGATGACCAAGCTTTATAAACCTTTCATGCTGGTTAACTTCCGCGTTATCTTCATGGATATTCCTTCTGCCGAGATGACCAAGTATGCGGCAAACTCCATGTTGGCCACCCGTATCAGCTTTATGAACGATATTGCCAACTTGTGCGAACTGGTGGGAGCTGATGTAAATATGGTACGTGACGGAATAGGTTCCGACAGTCGTATCGGGCGTAAGTTCTTGTATCCGGGATGCGGTTATGGTGGATCTTGTTTCCCGAAAGATGTGAAGGCGTTGATTAAGACTGCCGAGCAGAATGGTTATTCCATGCAGGTGTTGAAAGCGGTGGAAGATGTGAACGAGAATCAGAAAGGCATTTTGTTCGAGAAACTGGTAAAAGTATTCAATGGAGATTTGAAAGGCAAAACAGTGGCTTTGTGGGGACTTGCATTCAAACCCGGTACGGACGATATGCGTGAGGCTCCGGCTTTGGTACTTATTGAGAAATTGAAACAGTCGGGTTGCAATGTCCGCGCATACGATCCTGCTGCTATGGATGAGTCCCGCCGCCGGATAGGAGAGTCGGTTTATTATGCGCACGATATGTATGATGCGGCTCTTGATGCGGATGCGTTGATTCTGGTAACCGAGTGGAAAGAGTTCCGTCTTCCTACCTGGGGAGTAATCAAGAAGGCTATGAAGCAGCCTGTAGTGCTTGACGGACGAAATATTTATGATGGTGACGAACTACAGGAAATGGGGTTTGTTTATCATTGCATCGGTCGATAAATAAAAAAATAGAGAGAATAACCATGTACAAACGTTTTTCGATAATAATGTTGGCTGTTGCGCTGTCTTCTTGTGGAACTCCGCAACAAAAAGCATCCGCTCTGGAAGAAAACAAGGAGGCAAAATCTTTGTTGGAAGGTATATGGTTGGACGATAATACGGAAACGGCATTACTGAGGGTGAAAGGCGATACCCTGTTTTATGCAGATGCCGCTACGGCTCCCGTTGCTTTTAAAATTATAGGCGATTCGTTGATTACGTATGGTGCACGGACTAATGGTTATAAGATTGAGAAGCAGGGGGAGCATATTTTTTGGTTTCATTCGGCTGTGGGAGATGTGATACGCCTGCATAAGTCTGATACGGAGAATGATTCTCTGGCATTTATCCATACTCGGGAAATCCCTGTTTATAACGAAGTTATTAAGAAAGATTCGGTGGTGACATACGATAATGTCCGTTATCGCGGATATGTGTACATTAACCCGTCAAAGATTAAAGTAATGCGTCCGGGAGTTTCGGAGGAAGGACTTGGGGTGGATAATGTATATTATGACAATATCATACACATTTGCGTGTATGAAGGCAGGAAGAGTCTTTATGCCAAAGATATCACCAAGCAGATGTTCAAGGGGGTGGTTCCGGATGATTTCTTGCAATGGGCTATATTGTCGGATATGGATTTTATGGGGGTCGATTCGAAAGGGTATCATTATCAGGCCACGGTGTGCATACCTGACGGCGCGTCTTGTTATATGGTCAATATCACTGCCGGCAAGGATGGAGGACTTGCATTCGAGTTGGTAAGGTAGTCGTGGCTATGTCATTTTTTTTATTTCGCGATTACTATTTGGTCACTATCATGCTCTATAGAGAATACCCTGAAAAATCCTTCAAAAGCTTCAGCCTGCTCGCAAATGCCCTGCCCATCGGTATTCCGGCTGAAGGATTGGGCTTGGGAATTCTTCAGCCGGAGATTGGAATCCTTCAGCCGGATTGGTATTCTTCCGATTCTTGGGGAATTGGTTTTCCTGAAGGATATTTTTCGGCTGAAACATTTCACAATGCATATCCTTCAGCCGGAATGCCGATGGGCAGGGCGTTTGCGGAATGGCTGAAAGATCTGAAGGAAAAATAAGGCGTTTCGGCATGTAGATGCCGTTATGGAAAAAACAACAGGTCAAATTTTAAAAAGCTCTTGTTCTTTCAATGAAAACGTCCTGTTCTTTTTTTTAAAGACCTTGTTCTTTTCAGAAAAGAACAGGACGTTTGAGAGGTTAGTAACGTACATGCCGGAAGGTTAGTAACGTGTCACCCCATACGTTACTAATGTGTGGGGTGTAAGGTTAGTAATGTTACAGGTGAAAGATTATATATCCTACAAGCAATACATATAATGGATGTTTGTGATTGCCTCGCATCTATTTTGCAGATGAGCCATGAAGTGACCCTCTCCATAAAATAAAATTGGAGGAAAACAAGTCCGTCTTCCTCCAATGGTTTTTAGATATCATCTCTTCCGTCTATTCTTTTGGGGTGTTTCTTCTATTATTGGCATTGGGCTTGCCCGTACCGTTCTTTTTCCCCTTATAATTGCCTTGTTTTCTGGAGCCGCCACCTTTGTGATTGCTACGACCGGCGCCACTTCGCGGGTTGTATTCGGGCGCTTCTCCCAATTCCTCGGGAACCGGGATTTTATAGATGTTCCTACCCAGGAAATTTTCAATAGCTTTGAATTGGGTCTGCTCTTTCTCACTGACAAAAGTAATGGCGCAACCATCATGGTTGGCACGAGCTGTACGGCCGATGCGGTGTACATAATCCTCGCTGTCATGTGGAACATCGTAGTTGATTACCAAACGAATATCGTCAATGTCTATTCCTCGCGAAACAATATCGGTAGCAATCAGAATATTGATTCTGCCACTTTTAAATTCACGCATAATCTGTTCCCGTTGGGACTGCTCCAAGTCTGAGTGCATTTCACCTACGTTTAGTTTCATCCGCTTGAATGCTTGTGTCACCTCCTTTACTTTCAATTTGGAAGAGGCAAAGATAATGACACGTTCGGGTGTTTGATCCTGGAAAAGGGATTGAATAATTCCCAATTTCTGGCGTTCATAACAGATATAAGCCGTTTGGATAATCTTTTCCGCAGGTTTTGAAACCGCTAATTTTATTTCTACCGGATTGTTTAAGATCGTTTTTGCCAATTGTTGTATTTTAGCCGGCATAGTGGCCGAGAACATGATGGTCTGACGTTCTTTCGGCAGATATTTCACTATTTGCATAATGTCATCCGAGAATCCCATATCCAGCATACGGTCCGCTTCATCAAGAATAAAGAAAGAAACTTTAGACAAGTCTACGTAACCTAGGCTGAGATGACTTATCAGACGTCCCGGAGTAGCAATGACTACATCGGCCCCCAAAGTTAAACCTTTCTTTTCTTGCTCGAAGCGCACACCATCGTTTCCTCCGTAAACAGCCACGCTGGATGCCGGTAGAAAATAAGAGAAACCTTCCATTTGCTGGTCTATCTGTTGCGCTAATTCGCGTGTGGGTGACATGATCACACAATTGATGGCATCTTCCGGATATCCGCCTTTGCTTAATTGATTAAGAACGGGCAAAAGGTATGCGGCAGTCTTGCCGGTTCCGGTCTGTGCCACTCCGATCAAATCTTTTCCTTCAAGAATGACCGGTATGGTATGTTCTTGTACAGGAGTGCATTCTTCAAATCTCATGGCATCTAATGCCTGAAGCACCCCTTCTTCTAAATTTAGTTCTGAAAATTTCATATATATAGTTACTTCTTTCTTTAGAGTTTGCCGCGTTCTTCCAGGTAAGAGTCCTTGAAGCCCAGGAAATAGAGGACGCCGTCCAATCCGATCGTATTAATGGACTGTTGTGCGTTAGCCACTACTTTGGGTTTTGCATGGAATGCTATACCCAGACCGGCTTCGGACAACATGGGCAAGTCATTCGCTCCGTCTCCTACAGCAATAGTTTGTGCTATGTCCACACGTTCTACTTGAGCGATCAGTTTCAGCAGTTCGGCTTTACGTTTTCCGTCAACTACATCTCCCAGATATCTTCCGGTTAATTTGCCATTTACTATTTCCAGTTCATTGGCATATACGTAATCTATGCCGAATTTATCTTTCAGATAATTGCCGAAATAGGTGAATCCACCGGATAGGATGGCTATTTTGTAACCATATCTTTTCAACACGAACATCAGACGTTCCACACCTTCGGTGATGGGAAGGTTTTCTGCGATTTCTTTCATTACGCTTTCATCCAGTCCTTTCAGCAAAGCCACCCGTTCTGTGAAGCTTTCTATGAAATCAATTTCTCCACGCATGGCGCGTTCTGTGATTTCTCGTACTTGGTCACCCACACCGGCGCGTTCGGCTAATTCATCTATACACTCTGTCTGTATCAATGTGGAATCCATATCGAAACAAATCAAGCGTCGCATACGCCGGTACATATTGTCCAGCTGGAAAGAAAAGTCCATTTCCAGGTCACTGCTCAGTTTCATTAACGCCTGTTGCATCTCTTCCCTTTGGCGGGGGGTGCCACGGACGGAGAATTCGATACAAGCCCGTACATTCGCTTTCCGTTCATCCAATGGAATACGCCCTGTAAGACGTTTGATAGCATCAATATTCAAACCTTGTTCCGCTAATATTCCTGTGACTGCCGCGATTTGTTTGGCTGTCAGCTTGCGTCCCAGTAAAGTCAGGATGTACCGGTTCTTGCCTTGCATGTTTACCCATTCCTCATATTCTTCCACAGTAACGGGATAGAAACGGATATTGATGCCTAATGCGGAAGCTTTAAATAGCAACTCTTTCATGATATTCCCTGAATCTTTTTCCTGGCTTTTGAATAAAATGCCTAATGACAGGGTGCTATGAATATCGGCCTGGCCAATATCCAAAATGGTAACATCATATTTTGACAAAATTTCCGTAATGGAAGCGGTTAATCCCGGCCGGTCAAGACCGGTAATTCTGATTAAAATAAGTTCAGTATTATTATTCATACTTTGTGGTTGCTATTTACAGATTGCAAAAGTACGTAAATAAATCCTTATCAGCTATATTTTCTGCATTCTTTTTTCTCGATGAAAAGGACGATTTTATGCTATATAACATATTTTTTGAGAAAAAATCTTGGAGTTAATTTCAAAACTCCTTACCTTTGCCGCAGATTTCCAATTTAAATGGTATTGATTATCAGTACTAAAGATAATGTTCCGGGTGGAAATCACTGTTTAAGGGCAGTCTCGGATAGTATTAACTAAGATCGAATTACATGATTAAAAATGTAAAGTGGATTTTTGTTGTATTAATTATTAGTTCCTTGATTTCATTCTCTTTTGTAGGGAAAAACACGCCGACAGAAGGCTTGACCATAGGAGACAAGGCTCCTACATTTACTATCTGTGGCGAAAAGCAGTTGATTGACTTGAAGGATTTAAGAGGTAAATATGTACTGCTAAGTTTTTGGGCCAGCTATGATGCTTTGTCAAGGATGCAGAATGCTACTTTGAATCATGCCGTCGCGCAGGCCGACAATGTAGAAATGGTTTCCGTTTCATTTGATGAATACAAGTCGATATTTAACGAGACCATTAAAAAAGACCAGATTTCAACTTCTAATTGTTTTGTGGAATTGGCTGGTGTTTCATCGGATCTATATCAGACTTATCGCTTGAAAAGAGGCTTTAAGAACTTTTTGTTAGATGAAAATGGTGTTATCGTTGCCAAGGATGTCACCGTATCCGAACTCTCTTCTTATTTGAATTGAGAGAACATTTCCGAAAGGAAGAAAAATACAACAAAAATAATTACCGTGGATTCTCAATGGAATCTGCGGTTTTTTTTGCTATATGGTATTTTATTGACTTACATCATTTACCATTCACAATCAAATGCCTACCTTTACAGCGGATAAATAAAAAGATTATGAAACAGATTAAGAATATTGTGTTTGATTTCGGCGGGGTTGTCATTAGCCTTGATCGTGAACAGGCTGTAAAGGCATTTGAGCGGATAGGAGTGAGGGAAGCGGACAGTTTATTAGGGAAATACCACCAGCAGGGGATTTTTCAGGAAGTAGAAAATGGAAACATAGACGCTGAGACTTTTCGCTGTGAGTTGAGTAAAATCTGCGGGAAAGAATTGACTTATCAAGACGTGGAAAATGGGTGGAAAGGATTTGTTACGGACGTGCCGCAATATAAATTGGATTACCTGAATGAGCTTCGTAAGAAGTACAAGGTATATATATTGAGCAACACCAATCCTTATGTGATGGGATGGGCGAGGAGCAATGCATTTACTTCTGCGGGAAAGCCATTGGACGCTTATGTTGACAAGATTTATACTTCCTACGAAGCCGGTTCCACCAAGCCGGATCCTGGCATCTTTAACTATATGATCAAAGATAGTAAACTGAATCCGGCTGAAACAATATTTGTAGATGACGGTGCGGCCAATATTGTTATTGGTAAAGAACTGGGCTTTATTACGATGCAACCGGAGAACGGCGAGGATTGGCGTCAAAAACTAGAAAAGCTCCTATGATTATTTAGGAGCTTTTCTGTATAAATAGATAGCAATAAATGTGTAAAGTATATTAGGAATCCATACCGCTATAATAGGAGGGGTGTTTCCGTTGACAGCAAAGGTTGCTGACACTGTTTGGAACAAAATGTATGAAAAACTAAGTGCTAACCCTACTCCTAAATGCAGTCCCATTCCTCCTTTCATTTTTCTGGATGATAAGGAAACACCAATGGTTGTCAAGATAAAAGCGGCAAAAGACATGGCTATACGTTGGTAATATTCAATTTCAAATTCCTTTATGTTGGCGAACCCACGTCTTTTCTGCTTGTCTATATATTCTTTCAGTTCAGGGCTTGTCATGGTTTGTTGCTGCCCTTTCATAATCAGAAAATCTTGAGGCTCCATTTTAATGATCGTATCCAAACGGTCACCCCGAGTGATTTTCTCACGCATACCTTCCATCTCACGTATCATATAGTTCTTGATTGTCCATTTGTGTACAGATGCTGTATCATAAGTGACACTTCGGGCAGTAAGGTGGGCAACCAGTTTCTTGTCATCAAACTTGTCTAAAGAGAAACGGTATCCCGTTTTATTATAATTTTCATAACGTTCTATGTAGGCAATGACCCCGCTGTCTACTTCCAGTTGCACATTCCGCACATATTCCTGTTTCTTTTTTTTCTTATAACGGTCCTCAAAATCCAAACGGGTTACATTTCCCTTAGGTATGACGTATGCTCCCAGTCCGAAAGTAACAACGGAAATGATTGCGGCCGAAATCATATAGGGCCGCATCATTCGTTTAAAACTCATTCCGGTGGAGAACATGGCAATGATTTCCGAGTTTTCTGCCAGCTTGGAAGTAAAGAAGATAACAGCGATAAAGACAAACAAGGGGCTGAACAGATTGGAGAAGTAGGGGATGAAGTTCATGTAATAATCAAATACAATCGCTTTCAGCGGAGCTTTGTTATTGATGAACCTGTCTATATTTTCGTTCACATCAAATACTACTGCAATGGAGATAATCAATGCAATAGCGAAAAAGTAGGTTCCCAGAAACTTCTTAATGATATATATGTCCAGTCTTTTCACCCATTTATCCAGTTTCAGCCAACTGATATTCGGCTTCCACCATTTTTTATCCTTTGGGGATGAATCTGTGTTTGTCTTGAACCAATTCTTCATTTCTAGTAATTTATAATCTTGTAGATAAGCGTTTTACCATCATTGGTTTCCACGTAGAGAAATCTCCTGCAATGATGTGTTTACGGGCCTCGCCTGCTAGCCACAGATAGAATGCCAGGTTGTGGATAGAAGCGATTTGCATGGCCAGCAGTTCTTGTGCGTGGAACAGATGGCGCAAGTAAGCACGGCTGTACATGGTATCTACATACGATGCTCCTTCGGCCTCGATAGGAGAATAATCATCCTCCCATTTCTTGTTGCGCATGTTCATTATGCCGTTTTTAGTGAATAACATTCCATTGCGTCCGTTCCGGGTCGGCATTACACAATCAAACATATCTACACCGCGTTCTATACCCTCCAGTATATTTACCGGTGTACCGACTCCCATCAGATAGCGGGGCTTGTCTTTGGGTAAGATTTCATTGACAACCTCTATCATTTCGTACATTTTCTCGGTTGGCTCACCTACGGCCAGGCCACCGATGGCATTTCCGTCAGCTCCCTTGGAGGCAATATATTCCGCTGATTGTTTGCGTAAGTCGGGATAGACACAGCCTTGTACTATGGGAAATAATGACTGTTGATAACCATATTTGGGATCGGTTTCGTTGAAATGCTTTATGCAACGGTCCAGCCAACGATGGGTAAGCTGCATTGATTTTTTTGCGTATTCATAATCTGCGGTTCCCGGAGTACATTCGTCAAAAGCCATCATGATATCTGCACCGATAGTCCGTTCTATGTCCATCACCCGTTCAGGAGTGAACAGGTGTTTCGAACCGTCTATATGTGAGCGAAATTCCACACCTTCTTCTCTCATTTTGCGGATACCTGATAAAGAGAATACCTGAAAACCACCACTATCAGTCAGCATAGGACGGTCAAAGCCGTTGAATTTATGCAGACCTCCGGCACGTTCTATTATATCCAGTCCCGGTCGTAAATACAGGTGGTAAGTGTTACCCAGGATTATCTGCGCTTTAATGTCCTCTTTCAACTCATGTAAATGCACGCCCTTCACCGTTCCCAATGTGCCTACAGGCATAAAGATGGGGGTTTCTATTTGCCCGTGGTCAGTCGTTATCAATCCGGCACGGGCATTCGATTTGGGGTCTGTATATTGTAAGTCAAAAGTCATATTTATTTCTTTTCTTCTGTTTTTTGATTGGTAATATTAAAATCAATGGCACCGTTTACTTTTTCATTGGTGAGAGCCAAAGCCAATACTTCCTTAATATCCGTGACATAATGGAATGTCAGTCCTTCCAGATACATCGGCTGAATTTCTTCAATGTTCTTGCGGTTTTCCTCACATAAAATGATGTCTTTGATTCCGGCGCGTTTAGCGGCTAGGATCTTTTCTTTGATACCGCCTACGGGCAGGACTTTTCCACGTAATGTGATCTCGCCTGTCATTGCCAGATTTGCTTTCACTTTACGCTGGGTGAGGGCGGATGCCAATGAAGTCACCATGGTGATACCGGCTGACGGACCATCTTTAGGGATGGCTCCTTCAGGTACATGGATGTGGATATTCCAATTGTCAAAGATATCTTCCTGTAAATTCAGCAGTTTGGTATGTGCCTTGAGATATTCCAAAGCCAGCATGGCCGACTCTTTCATTACGTCACCCAAGTTCCCGGTCAATGTCAGTTTACCGCCTTTTCCTTTGCTTAAACTGGTTTCTACAAACAAAATTTCACCTCCGACAGCTGTCCACGCCAGCCCTGTGACAACACCGGCGTATTCATTTCCTTGGTATTTGTCGCGGCTATATTCTGGCGTGCCCAGATATTTGCGTACATCGGCAGGTTTTATTTCATGCATCACTTCATAGCCGTCACGTGCAAATTCCAACGCTATTTTACGCATTACCTTGTTTATCTTCTTCTCAAGTTCGCGCACCCCGCTTTCACGAGTATAATTTTCTACAATACATTCCAAGGCAGCTTTAGAGAACTTCACATATTCTTTTTTAATGCCGTTGGCTTCCAGTTCTTTGGGAACAAGATGCCGGCGGGCTATTTCTACTTTTTCTTCTGTGATATATCCGCTGACCTCTATCAACTCCATACGGTCCAGCAGAGCAGGAGGGATGGTGCTCAAATTGTTTGCCGTAGCGATGAACATTACTTTAGACAAGTCGTAATCTACATCCAAATAGTTATCGTGGAAAGTGTTGTTCTGTTCGGGGTCAAGCACTTCCAGCATAGCGGAACTGGGATCTCCGCGGTGGTCACTGCCCAGTTTGTCTATTTCGTCCAAAATGATAACCGGATTAGAAGACTCGGCTTTTATCAAACTTTTGATGATACGGCCCGGCATGGCACCGATATAAGTTTTACGATGGCCACGGATCTCGGCTTCGTCATGCACACCACCCAATGACATACGTACATATTTACGTTTCAATGATGCCGCTATGGAACGCCCTAAAGAAGTTTTACCGACTCCCGGAGGACCATAAAGGCAGATGATGGGTGATTTCATATCACCTTTTAGTTTCAGCACTGCTAAATGTTCAAGGATACGCTCCTTTACTTTCTCTAGTCCGTAGTGGTCTTTGTTCAATGTCTTTTCGGCATTACTTATATTCAGGTTGTCAGTGGTAAAGACATTCCAAGGTAATCCTAACAGGGTTTGCAAATAGGTAAGTTGCACATTGAAATCCGGTGATTGGGAATTTGTCCTTTCCAATTTGGAAACTTCTTTTTCAAAGAGTTCTGCCATTTCCGGACTCCATTTCTTGGTTTTTCCTTTTTGGCGGAGTTCATCTATTTCATCTTCCTGTCCGGCACCCAGTTCATCCTGTATGTTTTTAATTTGTTGCTGCAAGAAATATTCGCGTTGCTGACGGTCAATATCTTCGCGTGTACGCATTTGAATGCTTTGTTTGATATCAGCCAATTGTACTTCACGATTTAAGATCTTGACCAGCATATACAGGCGGCTTTGCAAATCGCCAGCTTTTAGCAATTTTATCTTTTCTTCTACCGGAATAGGGAAGTTTGCACAAATGAAATTTACCAAAATTTCCGGATTGTCCAAGTTCTTGATTGCAAAAACCGTATCCGGACTCATCTTCTCGGAAGCCTCTATGAACTTACTCGTCAAATCCTTGCAGGTGTCAATCAATGCTTTGAATTCGTCCGTTTCCAGTTGGTCATTTGCCTCCGGAATAGGAGTCACCATCCCTTTCAAATATGGAGACGTTTTGGTGATACTGTCCAAATGTACTTTGGGCCCGTTTGACTGCATAATTACTGTGGTATTTCCACCTGGCATTTCGAATACACGGAGAATCTTCCCGATAACTCCTACATGGTACACATCATTAAAACCGGGATCGTCCATATCTCCCTGTATCTGACAAACTACCGCTATGGGAAGTTTTTTCTTGTATGCAGCATTTATCAATTTCAATGTGCTGGGGCGTCCAATGGTCACAGGCATTACTACAGATGGAAACATTACCATGTTGCGTAAAGGCATAACAGGTATTTCTTTATTAAATTCCATAGCAGTTACTTCATCCGGATCCGTTTGGATTTCAGCTAACATAGAGATGTCATCGTTATCAGTATTCAACAAAATATCCTCTTTCTTATTCCTCTTCATAATTTATTCCTCTTGTGTTAAATTGAGCCCAATGCCCAAAACGGGGACAAAGTTAATCATTCCTTGTCGAATAAGGAAAATTCATGGGAACTAATTGAGTTTTAAAAATCAAATATTTCCTAATAATTGGAGTAATTAAATGGATTTTCCTATTTTTGACAGCTAATTTAATAAATATAGTATGCCAAATCCTTATTTTTCTTTTAAGCAATTTACTGTTTATCATGATAGATGTGCCATGAAGGTTGGTACGGACGGAGTTTTATTGGGAGCTTGGGCCGATGTGGTTTCCGCCCGTAATATTTTAGATATTGGTACTGGAACCGGATTGATTTCTTTGATGATGGCACAGCGGTGCAATGCCCGGATAAGAGCGGTTGATATAGATGCGGATGCTGTGGAACAGGCTCGTGGAAATGTGGCGGCATCTCCGTGGCAGGATAGGATAGAAGTGGAGTTGCAGGATATTTGTCATTTTACATCGGAAACACTCTTTGATGTCATTGTTTCCAATCCTCCTTATTTTACCGATTCATTGAAATGCCCTGGGAAACAGCGTAATATCGCCCGACATACAGATTTTCTTGATTTTGACAAATTAGCAGGATCTGCAGCCCGTTTGCTTCATCCCGAAGGCGTTTTTTCTGTGATTATTCCTGCTGATGGTAAAGAATCTTTTTTGATGGCTGCCACTCGTTACGGATTACATCTCTCACATCAGACTTTCATTCATACAAAACCTGGATCGGAGCCCAAACGGGTGCTGCTTGCTTTCAAATTCTCTGTGGATAAGTGTGTTACAGACGATTTGACCATCGAATTATCACGTCATGTGTATAGTGAAGAATATATAGCCTTGACTAAAGAATTCTATCTGAACATGTAGAGAGCGGATTATTCTGAACATCATAAAGAAACTGTTTTTATTTGCAGAGTCTTTACTGATGTTCAGAAAAAAGATATTTTTTATTGTTTTTTGGATAGACGACGCAATAAACTTTTGTTAAGTTCAAATAAATGGCTGTGCCGGAAAGCAAAAGTTTCAGCTTTAGGTTTCATGCCACTGAATATTTCGGATATTTGCTGTAAGAGACTAAAAGGTTCGTTCTCTTTTTTTTTATCAGAAACAATGATGTTGAGTCCGTGTGGAATCAATTCTACCTCAATATCTTTTCCTCCCATGATCGGATCTCCGTCATAATGCATAACTCCGGGTTTTGAACGATGTATTTTAATCTTTTTAGTACGGAATGTCTTGATCCGGCTGTTTTGGTCTATGGTTTTGTTGAAAAGTTGAAAAGATAAAGAAGGAACATCCAGCACTGTGAACGGCTCTAATATTGTGACATCCATCAACCCATCGGTTAACGAGGCCTGTGGAGCAATATATGCGTTGTTCCCATATTGGGAGGCATTGCCGCAGGCTATCAGGAAAGCTTTGTATTTTACCGTTCCTTCTTCATTTTCTATTTCATAAGTTTCAGGTTTGTAACTCAGACTTTCATGCAAGGTATTTTCCAGATAGGTTAGTAGTCCGCGTTTACCTGAATCAGCAAACTTTAAGCTGACAAACGCGTCAAAACCTACTCCGCATGTGCAGAAAAAGGGTATATTGTTTATTTTTCCGTAATCAATACAGGCAACAGAACTTTCGTTTATAATGTCAATAGCCGCCTTGGGTTCCAAAGGAATTTGTAAATGCCGTGCCAGTCCGTTTCCCGATCCGCAAGGTATAATGCCTAATGCCGTATCCGTATGTATCAATGCACGTCCTATTTCGTTTATAGTTCCATCTCCTCCAATAGCCACTACTATATCTACTTTCTCTTTGGCAGCTGTAGCCGCAATCTTTTCAGCATGGCCGGCATATTGTGTTTTGACAATCGTATAATCATAAAGTGTACGGTTTATACGTTCGTCAATCCATTTTAATATGGCTCTTTTCCCCTGTGTCCCCGAGATAGGATTAACGACAAATACAATTTTCTTTTTCGTGGTCATACTTTTACTTTGGTAGTTTAGCTCTTTATTAAACGCAAAAGTAATACATTTTGTTTATAACTGCCCTAAATCCTAAAAGTTTTGATGCCCCTAAATATTTTTTTTGAAAAAAAGTACAATCGGTTGTAGAATTTACTATCTTTGCAGCCTGTTTTGACGGGAACACCTTGAAAACAGAATGTATTAGTGAGTTTATATACATTATTTTAAAGTAGGCCGACGAGGCTTACATATACAATAGGATATGGGATTATTACAAGACAAGTTAAGTAAATTCAGATTGCCTCAACTATACATGGAAAGAGGCGTTTACCCTTATTTTCGTGAGATAGACAGCCATCAGGATACAGAGGTTATCATGGATGGTAAAAAGGTGCTGATGTTTGGCTCCAACTCATATATGGGGTTAACCTACGATGAACGGATTATTGAAGCAGCTGTTGCTGCAACCCGTAAATATGGTACAGGTTGTGCAGGTTCACGCTTCTTGAATGGTACGCTTGACCTGCACGTTCAGTTAGAAAAGGAATTGGCGGAATTCGTAGGGAAAGATGATGCATTGGTTTATTCTACCGGTTTTACTGTAAATGAGGGTGTGGTATCTTGCCTGACAGACCGCAATGACTACATTATCTGTGATGACCGTGACCATGCTTCCATCGTAGACGGACGTCGCCTTTCTTTCTCCACCCAGTTGAAATACAAGCACAATGATATGGAAGCCCTTGAGAAAGAACTTCAGAAGTGTAAACCGGAATCTGTGAAACTGATTGTGGTGGACGGGGTTTTCTCTATGGAAGGTGATTTGGCTAACTTGCCTGAGATTGTTCGTTTGAAAGACAAATACAATGCAAGTATCATGGTGGATGAAGCACACGGCTTGGGTGTGTTCGGTCGTGACGGGCGAGGTGTCTGTGATCACTTCGGACTGACAGATCAGGTAGATGTTATTATGGGTACATTCTCAAAGTCACTGGCTTCTATCGGTGGTTTTGTTGCTGCGGATAAAGACACAATCAACTGGTTGCGTCACAACTCACGTTCATATATATTCTCTGCAAGTAATACTCCTGCTGCAACAGCTGCTGCACGTGCTGCACTTCATATCCTCAAGAGTGAGCCCGAACGTCGTGAGAATTTGTGGAAGATTACAAACTATGCTTTGGATTGTTTCCGTCAGGCCGGTTTTGAAATCGGTGATACTGAAAGTCCGATTATTCCACTTTATGTTCGTGATACGGATAAGACATTCGAAGTGACTAAACTGGCATTTGACGAGGGTATATTTATTAATCCTGTTATTCCACCGGCTTGTGCACCACAAGATACTTTGGTGCGTGTTGCTTTGATGGCTACTCATACAAAGGAACAAGTTGACTATGCTGTGGATAAACTGACCAAATGCTTTAAGAAGTTGGAAATCATAAAGTAAGATATCACAGGTTGCCTTTGTAAAGGCAACCTGTTTTTTTATTATGTATTATTGTCTATCTTTGTATCCGCTTTACTTGAAAAGGACATGAATCGGATAAAAGGTATTTTATATGCAGCAGTGTCTTCTGCGACTTTCGGATTGGCACCGTTTTTTTCCATAAGCTTGTTGGCTATTGGATATTCTTCTTTCGAAGTGCTGACTTATCGTTGGGGAGTTGCTACAGTTGTCTTGCTTGTTTTTGCTTTTCTTACCAAATGTGATTTTCACATAGGGTATAAAGATTTTAAAACAATTTTCGGACTGAGCTTGCTGCGTGCGCTTACTTCGTTCAGTCTTGTCATAGCTTATCAGAATATTGCAAGTGGTGTTGCTTCTATCATCCATTTTATGTATCCGCTGGCTGTTGCAGTAACAATGGCTGTTTTCTTTAGAGAAAAAAAGTCTATTGTGACTTTCGCTGCTATCGTTTTATCATTAGTAGGAGCATCTTTATTATCTTCCGGAAATATAGAATATAATGGTGGAAATAGAATGATGGGGTTGATAGCGGCCTGCATATCGGTTTTCTCTTATGCCGGTTATATAATAGGTATAAGAAAAACCAGAGCAGTGGAAGTTAATTCTACGGTATTAACTTGTTATGTGATGGGACTGGGAGCCTTGTTCTTTTTGCTGGGAGGACTTTTCTATGATGAGGGGGTCCGTTTGGAAACCAATGTAATCACTTGGCTCTATATCGGAGGACTGGCACTTCCTGCAACTGCGATCTCTAATATTACGTTGGTGAAGGCTGTAAAATTGGCAGGACCGACGTTGACTTCCTTATTGGGTGCATTGGAACCTCTTACGGCAGTCCTGGTAGGGGTATTTGTATTCAAAGAACTCTTTACTACATACAGTGCTTTGGGCATAATCCTTGTTGTGATTTCTGTAAGCTTGGTTCTTTTTCAGCAAAAGAGAACATATACATAGACGTTTGCTATTCAGCTTTCAGGCTGTTTACCGGATTAGTGCGTGCACTGAGATAACTATGTATTGTTATCGTAATGGTTGTAATTACCAATACAATAAGAACAGGGGTCAGGAAATTCCATTGTGTGGCTGAAATTCGATAAGCAAATTGCTCCAGCCAATGTTGCATTAATAACCACGTTATCGGAATAGCGATGATGTATGCTACTAGTATTTGCCATAGAAACGAACGGTTTAGTAACCATACTATTTCCCAATTGGAAGCACCGTGCACTTTACGGATTGCAATTTCACGGGTACGATGACGTACAGCGTACCATGAAATACCGAACAGGCCAAAACAGGTCAGGGCCAATGCAATAAATGAGTAGCTGATAAGGATTCGGGAGAGTATAATTACTTTGTTATTACGCAACATAAATTCTTTATGCATATCTACATATTTGAAACCTCTGTCACCATTCATTTCCTTCCATAATTTTTCAATAGATACCAATGTTTCTTTATAATATTCAGGAATGAGTTTTATTTGTATGAATGTTCCTTTCTGAATTAAATCTTGTTCTGTTCCAATAGATATTTGTTGACCACCGATTTCCTCTTCCAGGGAGTTTAATGGGAAGTTCTTGAAAATACCTGCAATAGTACTTAATGAATCCGAGAATTCATCAAATTCATTTAGTTTATGACCTATGTGGGAAACATCTATGTTCAGCAGACGCGCAAGCTTTTCATTGATAAAAGCCGGATGAGTATATTCCCGACAGGCTTGGGAGGGAGATACTCCGGCAATTTGCCGGATATGCATGGTTTGGAAGAAAGTTGTGTCGGTAGGGATGTGTGCTATAGAATTATGTTGGATACTACCGTCTGTTTGTCGGATAGGAAGTTCACGAAGCCAACAGTAAAGTACAGAACTCATGGAAAGACTTATAGACTCTATTCCATCCATTTGTTTCAGTTCCTGATAGAGCGGAAACAGAGGAAGGGTGCCACTCCCTATTTCTATTGTATTTTCGTAATGGTATGCACGGGATTTGATTAAATCCATTTGTTTTTGTGCAAGAGTGGTTGCATACACTAACCCGATTGAAAATATAAACTGGATGGTAACAAGCAACCATATAAATTGTTGCTTTTTCTTTCCTGTATAAGCTTGCCGATACTTGCTCAAAGTCTGTTGAGAGAGTTTATGGCTGATATACAGACCAGGAATGACAGCCATGAGGAAAATGAAGGATAAAAGTAAAGGTAGAACTTGCCGGCTGAAAAAGAAAGAGAAGGAAAGGCGGGTAGACAACAGGTTGTTAAACCACGGCAGCATGTCATTAATAAGCAATAATGATAACAGGAATGCAAATAAAACGGTAAGTGCTGCATCAAGAAATAACTGACTGCGGATTTCTTTTGATTTTGCTCCCATCAGCTTTTCTATATGTATCATTTTAAGTTGCTGCAGGGTACGTGAGAGAGTCAGATTTGTATAGTTGAAACAAGCGATGATAAGCACAAGCAGGGCCGAAATCAGACTGATATATAGTAATAATACATCACAATGTTGGAAAAAAGCCAACTGTTGCTGCTTGCTGTCTTTTCCTGTATTAAAGTATAGTTCTTTTATCGGATCAATATAATATCGTGAATCCGGTACTAATGCTGGAATCTTGTCTTTTTTAATTTTTTCCTGTAAAGCTAAGGGAGATGCACCTGGTTGTAGTTTCAATAATACAGGACCACCCCATGATTTGTCGGATAGTCCTGTCAGCAAATCAAAATGCAGAAAAGATTGTGGACGATCTTCTAATATAGCTGCTACTTTATAACTTTTACTTTGTCCTTCTTTATTGATTATTTCCAAGATTTCTCCAATACCGGAATGATTTCCGAAAAGTTGGTGGGCAAATCTTTTGTTTACAGCAACTTTGTCCGGAGTCGTGAGGACTTCTTCCAGGCTGCCTTCTGAAGTTGTATAAGGAAAAAATTGATTTAAAGTAGAGTCGGCACTGATAAAAAGAAACTGTTTGATATCTGTTCCATTATATTTGCAAAGATTACCAGACATTCCGTTTACACGCAGAATATCTGTAATTTCAGCATATTTTTCTTTTATCTGTGTGGCTGCGTCTGAGGTAGAGTAGGCTACTTTAATACCTTCTTCCATTGGAGAGTCTTGACGTAATAGATAAATGAGGTTACGGTCGGTATTATATTTTTCCACATTATATTCATGGATAAAAAAAGTCATAAGCAGATTGGTGCATCCTAATCCAGCTGTAAGACTGAATAGCGAAATCAGAAAAAAAAGTTTGTTTCGCCACCAGTTGCGGGCAATAAGTTTGATGTTTAAGAAGACGTTCATTGTTATAATATCCTTTTGTTATTATAGAGGTGGTTAAACCACCTCTATAATAAATTGACTTATATTTTTATTTCATTCACCACCTGCCCGTCAAACAAATTAATGGTTCTCCCCGCATAGCCGGAATCGTGTTGGGAGTGGGTAACCATAACAATTGTTGTTCCTTCTTTATTCAGTTCGGTCAGAAGTTCCATTACTTCCTTGCCGTTTTTGGAATCCAGATTGCCGGTAGGCTCATCTGCTAGAATCAGTTTCGGATTTGCTACTACAGCACGGGCTATTGCAACACGTTGTTGCTGTCCGCCGGATAGTTGTTGTGGGAAATGTTTTACCCGATGGGCAATAGCCATACGGTTCATGGCATCTTCTACCCGGCGTTTGCGTTCTGCCGCCGGAATCCCCATATACAATAAGGGTAACTCGATATTTTCGAATACATTCAATTCATCAATCAGGTTAAAGCTCTGGAACACGAATCCGATGACCCCTTTACGTAAATTGGTGCGTTGTGCTTCGGTAAATTTGGAAACGTCTGTTCCGTTCAGTTCGTAAGTGCCTTCCGTGGGATTGTCCAAAAGGCCGAGGATATTCAGCAGGGTGGACTTTCCACAACCGGATGGTCCCATGATGGCTACAAATTCGCCTGCTTTGATTTCTAGATTGACATTGTTCAATGCCCATGTTTCGACTTCTTCTGTTTTGAAGATTTTCTGTAAGTTTACTGTTTTGATCATAATCTTATATTTTATAAAGTTATTCGTTTTTGATTACTTTTGCAGGGTTAATTCGTGCAATTCCCAGAATACGGAATAATACCGTGAGGGCCGTAATAAATGTTATTCCGATGAAAATTCCTGCCCAATATATGATACCGTCATTAAAGAATACAATATATGCTTTTTTCCATATTTGTATGACTATATAAATTAATGGAAATGCAATAATTGCGGAAACAGTCAGCAGTTTTATATAAAGGCGGGCAAACAATAAAATAATCTGTTTCAATCCTGCTCCATTTACCTTCCGGATAGCTACTTCCTTTTGTCTGCGTTCCGTATCCAATGTGATGGTCGAATAAACTCCCAACAAAGTAATGAGCAGGCTGACGATAGAAAAGAATAGAATAATCCCTTTCAATTTATTTTCTATTGCTTGTGCTTCATATATATCTTCCTGCAATGTAGTGACATGAGGATGAATACTTTCCGGGAGTGTTTCTTTCAATGTCTTTTCTATCATTTTTTTTATTTCAGCCGTTTTCCCCGGCTCGCATTTCAGATAGCAATGACCTACATAATAATTGAAGTCGCTGGGTAAGAATACAAATCCAGGACTTTGATTATATACATCGGCGATAAAATCGTCACATACACCGCAAATGGTATAACTTTCCGAGTAATTGTATAAAATAGTTCCTAACAGATCTTTTTTCTGGCGTTCCGCCCATGTTTTGTCTACTACCAAATCCTCTTTGGCTTTTAATGTGTGTCCCGATAGTAAAGGTATGTTCATGAATTGGAAGAAGTTAGTGGAAACATTCATGACATTTACTTCAAAACTGCTTTCCGGGTTACCTTTTTCCATTTGCATCCCAGTACCTGATATACCTTTCAGATAACTGATGTCTGCCAATAATTTGTCTTGTACACCGGAAAATTTGGATATACGTTCTATTAAAGCCAGTTTCTCTTCATTCTTCATAAACATATAATCTATGGAGAAACTTAGTATATTGGCTTTTTCTTTTTCAGTCAATGTGTTGAATAGGGTAGATTCCGTTTTCTCCGCTTGCATATAAAGAGCTACGGTAAATGCGACAAAAACCCAGCATATAAAAAATTGGATGCCTAACAGAATATTCCGCATTCCATGTTTATGACGTTTTATCTCACTGCCATGAATCTCTGTCTGGATGGGTGTGTAATGTATGCGCAATACAGTTATAAAGCATAATATCATACATAAAAATAAGATGAATACCATATACTCTGCGGTCTGTATAAACAAGAGGTTCTTTTCAATGATAAGAACGTAATTAAATAAATTGAAATTCAAATAGGGACTGATTATTTCAATCAAGCAGAACGTAAACAAGAAAGCGATGAATGCAATGATGACAGACTGGACAAAGAGTTGGTAAAAAAGTTGCTGGTTTCCACTGCCCATAACTTTGCGTATCCCGTATTCACGGTTACGATTCAAAAAAGTTCCCATAAGAAAATGGAAGAAATTAAGAAGTCCGGTCAGTAAAATCAACAGGCCTACTATCATGGTTATTCCTGCAAAATAAGGAGCAATGGACTTATCCCAAAATTCCTCTCCAAAGGGCGAGGCGGTTATAGCTGTTTCTTCGTCATATATGTGGTGCTTCATATTTATGGAGCGAAAACGGGCTTCTAATTTTCGAGCTGTTTTACCCGGATGTAGCAGGGCAAAACCAAAACCTCCGGTCATATTATTACGACCGTTGAATTGCAATGTTCCTTCACTGTCATTCAAAGTCAGCATATCCAGTTTCTCAAGAAAACTCAGGCTGGTATTCAGGGGAATATCTTCTATCACGGCTTGAATGGTATAGGCTATGCCTCCAGTACGAGGAGTGGTATCCGGTGCTGTAAAAAGACGTTGTGTCAATATCATACGTTTGCCTATGGGATTTTCTGATTCACCGAAAATCCTTTTTGCTAAAGAGCGGGTCAGTATGATGGCATTGGGGGTGTTGGAGGCTACTTCCCATGATCCCTGTAGTATTCGGGGAGTGAATACTTTCCTAAAAAGAGAGTCTACTTCCATTGTCATCAAATGATCGTATGGCAATTCTTTCCCTTCTTTTATCTCTACGTTGTAACTCCGCTCTCGGGGATAAACGGTAAAGGTAAAATCTTGAACCTCATCGAATCTAAGTTTGCGCAATTCTTCAATCGTTGTTGCCGGAATACCAGAATACAAATCTCCCCGTGTTGTACATAAATTTATGTCTGCTATGAGTTCTTTATTGGAAAAGCAAGAATCTACTTCGCTGATGAACCGGCTACAATAAAGACAGATACTAAAACATAATATCCCGACGGATAGCCCTACGATAGATATCAGATTTTGTATCTTATTTTTTAATAAGTGGCGCATTGCCATTTTTATATAATGCCTTAACATATTTCCGTTGTTTTATAAAATTATTCTGTTTTCATGATTTGTGTCGGATTAATATATGCCGCCTTTTGTATTTGGTATGCTAAGGTGCCCAGTGATATGATTATTACCAACAGCAATGATATGATAAAAATGTCTATACTGACAGGTGCCCTTACTGCAAAATCTTGAGTATAGGTATTTATCAGATAATAAGCCAAAGGAATAGCTATGATAAATGCTATAATTAAAACGGTTATATATTTGCGGAATAACAGTCGGTAAAGGTCTTTGGCACTTGCACCGTTCACTTTACGAATCGCTATTTCCCGATATCGTTGGCGAATGTCAAAAAGAGAAATCCCTAACAGACCAAGACTGGAAATAATAATAGCCATACCTGCAAAAATAGAATAAATAGTGGCTGTTTGGCGGTCTTGTGTATACATCGCTTTGATATCATCTTCCAGGAAAGTATATTCAAAGTCTTCACTTCCATAGACTTTATATTCCAAATTACGTAAGAAATCAATCACTTCTTTCTTTTTACCGGGTGTATAAGCTATCTGATAAAGATCACCACTGAACCGTGCTCCGACAGGATAGATAGTAGGCTTGATTCCTGATGTCAAATGTCCTTCAAAATAATCCTCTACTACTGCAACGATAGGTTGAAGAGAAGCGTTAGCATTAGCCCTTTTTTGATTTTCTTCAATCACTCCAGCGCCATTGATTGAAGTATAGCCTAATGCTTTCAGTGCGGCTTTGTTTACAACAAAAACAGTGCGCCGGTCTTCTTTATTTATATCGGGTATCTCACCTTCAATTACTTTTATATCATATAATTTGAAAAATGCAGGAGTGGCGTAATGAATATTCAGAAACACCTTTTCTCCTTTATTGTTCAGATAATTTGTACCAAAGGTAGGAGTAAGGATATTCTCATAGCTAGGTTCGTACAATTCAATAAAAGGGCATGCATTAAGTTCATTATCCAATTGCATGACACGTTGGCGGCGTTGTTGCATACTTTCATAAGTATAACTGCTAAAATCTTTCGATTCATATACTAAATTTACATTCATTATGTTTTTAGTACGAAAGCCGGGTTCGGTATTTAACAACATTCCAAGTTGTCGATTAAAATAAAGTGATAATACCACTAACAAAAAAGTTATAATATACTGTGCCCCTAGAAAGAACATACGAAAATGTTTGGAATGACTTTGGACACCGATAGAGCGAATGGAAAGAATGGGGGAGGTGTAATTGTATTTAATGTATGGATAAATAGAAGTTATTACTGGTAACAATAATAAAATACTTGCCGAAAGCCATCCGTCGAAAGCCGTATAAGAAAAGTGAATGTCGAACAAATATTCAGTAGGGGCAGACATTATTTCAATAATAAGCCAGGATACTAATAAGGCGCTCAGAACTAGTAATGTATTTTCAATCCATATATTGGCAAACAATGTTTTGCCGCATACACCAAATACTTTCTTCAATCCATATTCTTTTCCGCGGCGTAATAATGCTACCAGGTAAAGATTAATAAAATTCAAGATGCCGGTGAGGAGCAATAACAGGCATACGCCCGACAAAATAATTAAGTGGGAATGGTTTCCCGAAAGAAACATAGCAGGTTCACGGTCTGTTAAAGAACCGTCCCAGTAAATATCCTTCACAGAAATTAAAGAAAATGTATGTGTGCGAGTGTCATATTTAGGGTCATTTATATATCGTGGGACACTACCTGTCTTATTTATGGCATTTATATCTGTACCGGGTAGGAAACGATAGAGCTCTGTATTCATCCTTTCCCAATGTTGGGATAATTTAGAAGAGAGGATGATATCAAAGTTAATTGTAGTTTTACACTCAGGTTCTCCTACAATGCCTTCTACGGTAATATCTTTGCCATTGCTATAACGTAGTACTTTACCTATCGGATTTTCATTACCGAAAATCTTACGGGCGTATTTTTCTGTTAATAATGCCGACTGAGGTGTTGTGAGAGATAGCTTTCCTTGCACTATAGGATAATGAAATAACTGGAAAAATACACTGTCGGTAACGAGGCAACGTGCCGGAATACGGTTGGTACCGGAAATGACATAGTCCTTTTCCAATGGAATATAGGTGGTCATAGCTTCTACGAAACGATTGTCGATAGAAATGGTATCATAGTTATATTGTTTCAGTCCACTCAGTCCCCGGTTACCTTCTGTATTGGTACAGATAGCATACACATGCTCCCTGTCGATGCAATGTGTGTCCACTGTCAGTTCCCTATGGATATATCGCATCAAGATGATACTGCATGCCAGACTGAATGCCAGTCCCAGCAAATTAATGATAGTATACGATTTAGAACGCATTAAAAAGCGCCAAGCATATTTCAGTGTTTTCATATTTAATGTGTGTTTATTCTGATCTTATAATTTTTGCGGGATCAATTTGAGCAGCTTTGTGTATTTGCCAAATTAATGTGCTTGATGAAATAAAGGAAATGATAGCTAGAACTGCTAAATAAATTCCTATATCTACAGGTATTTTTAGTACAAAATCCCGTGTATACATATATATGAGGTAATAGGCAAGTGGAATAGCCAATACAAATGCACAACCTATTACTTTGATATATTTGCGGAACAATAGCAGGTAAAGGTCTTTCATCCCTGCGCCATTTACTTTGCGGATGGCAATTTCACGATAACGTTGTCGGATATCAAATAAGGATAATCCAAATAATCCCAAACAGGAGATGATGATTGCTATCAAGGCAAAGACAAAGTAAATGTTTGCTGTTTGACGGTCCTGAGCATAAAGTTTGTGGACTTCATCTGTCAACCAAGTATAGGTGAAGTCTTCGGTATTATATATTTCTTTCTCTGTTTTCTTCAGATATTCTATGACTTCTTTTTCTTTATCGGGGTTGACGGCAATCAAAAAATCGCTGTTGCCGCTGCTGGGCCCTACGACAAATGCCATCGGTTTTATTCCTTCAGTGAGATGGCTTGGGTAATAATCGTCTATTACAGCCACTACAGGCATAAGTTTGGTTCCACCTTCTTCCATTTCTCCTTTTTCGCTGACACTAATCCAAAGCGGGGATTCGCTGCGTACAAAAGCATCTTCTAGCCGAGTATAGCCCATAGCTTTCATTGCTGCTTTGTTCAGTACCATTTTATTGTCACTCCAACCTTCAAATTTTTGGGGGATTTCTCCTTCCAGTACTTTTAAATCATATAGTTGGAAGAATTGTGGAGAAGGAAATAGGGTGAGCATGGGTTGACGGGTATCCTGGTCATTTAACAACATGCAGATAGAGCCTCCCCTTAATATAGAATAATGGGAATTCATCCACATTTCAATGTGAGGACACTCGTTTAATAGTTGCTTGATACGGTCTTGGCGGGCAAAGCGCTCATTGCGCTTTTCTTCTGTATCAGAGCGCAGATAATTTTTGTTTTCGTGTAACAACTCAGCTCTGAGAATTCTTTCTGTCCGATATCCGGGAGAGGTATTCAGCAGGAAATGCAGTTGCTTGCCAAAGTAAAAGGACAGGATAAGGAGTAATATGGTTATAATGTATTGAAAAAAAAGGAATGTCATACGTACAGTGATAGCATGACGGTTTGATGTTATTGAACGGATAGACACAATAGGAGGGAGATAATTATATCTGATGTATGGATAAATAGAAGTGACCAAAGGTAATAATATGATGAATCCCAAAGACAATTGCCAGTCGAATGCCGAATAGCTAATTTGTTCATTCATTAACCGGCTGACTGGTACTTGGGTTGCTTCTATCAACAGCCAGGCGGTTAGCAATGCGGCAAAGGCTAATAACAGATTTTCTATCCATATTTGTAAAAACAAAGGCAGACGCTGCAAGCCGAATACTTTCTTTACTCCATATTCTTTAGAACGTTTCATCATAAATACCATATAAATATTGATGAAATTCAATATACCTACCAATAATAGCAATATGGTTACTCCTGAAAGAATATACAGGTGTGTACGGTTACCGAATTGCATGATGGAATCGTAATCGTCATCGTGACCAATGGAATTTCTCCAGTATAAATTTTTCCAAGTAATAAATTCCCAGCGTATTCTGTTTCCCCTTTTGTCCTTTCTGTACACATTGCTTGCTTTGTTTATCTTATCCAGATCTACACCGGGGAGTATGCGCATCAGTGATATATCCATACGTTGCCAGTGTTCCACCAATCTGTATGATACCAGTAGATCGAACCGAAGTAATGATTTGCATCCCAATTCTCCAATCACTCCCTTGATGGTGATGTTTTTACCATAATATTCCAATACTTTTCCTATCGGATTTTCTTTACCAAATATATTACGGGCATAGCGCTGGGTGATGATGGCGTCACCAGGGGCATCTAAATGGGCCTCACCGGCTGCAACCGGGTAGTGGAAGAAATGAAAAAAAGTGGAGTCAACTGCTGCTATATTCATTGCATAGTTACTGTTTTCATATACCACATTGTCTCGCTGCTGTAACATCAGGCGGCATTGTTCCACTATTTGATGGTCAGGAATATAAACAGAATCAGTTTCAGACCAACCTTGTTGCAAACTTCCCGGATGAAGATTTCCTTCTATATCCCGTATAGGAATGATGATATGTTCCGGATCTACGCTATGTGCATCCACCGTCAGTTCCCTATGGATATATCGCATCAAGATGATGCTGCATGCCAGACTGAAAGCCAGTCCTAGCAAATTAATGATAGTATACGATTTAGAACGCATTAAGAAGCGCCAGGCATATTTCAAAGTTTTCATGTTGCATGTTTTATTTTAATATCAATTCTTCTGCGTCACCAAAGGTATCATATCCTGTGATAATTACAAATTCTCCAGGCTGTAAACCTTCAGTGATTTCATATTGAAGCGGGTTTTGGCGTCCTATATTCAATGGAACTTTTACAGCTTTTGTTTTTGATGGGTTTATTTTGTAAATCCATTGTCCTCCAGTAGACTGGTAGAAATTTCCACGTGGGATAACTATAGCTTGTTCGGGTTGGCCCAATTCTATTTGTACCCGGAAGCTCTTTCCTACACGGACATTCTCGGGCATTTCTCCGGTAAATACCAAATCTACATCAAACATACGGTCTTTTACCTCAGGAACTACTTTAGTAATTCTCAGGGGGTAGCGTTTCCCTTGATAGTTTACGGTAGCCGGAAGACCTGTTGTGATGCGGTCAATGTAATATTCACTTAAAGAAGTATGAATTTTATATTGATCCAGCACTTTTATTTCAGCTATACTTTCTCCCGAAGCAACCTGTTGGCCGGGAGTTACTTTCACAAAACTTAGTTGGCCGCCAATCGGAGCTTTTATTATCAAATCCTCCAACCGTTCTTCTGCACGTTTCAGTTTTTTGCTTTCACGTTCCAGATCATTTTTCAATAATTCTTTGCGGATAAGGGTTACGGATGAATCATGTTTCAGGCTTTCCATTTGTAATGCCGTATTTTTCAGTTTATACTTATATTCATCTTCAGATACTTGAAGCTCAGCCTTGCTCTTAATTCCCATTTTGAATTCCTCTTTGTCCAGTCCGAAGCTCTTGCGCAGTCGTTCCATCTCATATTGTGCCTGTAATGTCTGTTGCTTCAGTGTCAGACTCTTTTGTTCCATTTCTATCTCTTTCTCTTTATAAGTGATTCGTTGTTTTTCCCATTCGTCACGTTGGTCTTCAATGGAACGAATCAGATCCGGATTAGTCAATATCAACAAGGTGTCACCTTGTTTCATCATATTCCCTTCTTCTCCAACAATGCGGTCTACACTGCCGGCTTCACGAGTATTTACTTTGATGGTAAGAATGGGTTGCACCAGTCCTTCCACATCTACATACTCCATAAATTTGTCGTTTTTTACTTCGGCTATCTGAATGTTGTCTGTTTCGATACGCAGCTTGCGAGGACCTAATGAAAGGCTTATCACATAGATAAGGAAGATAATGAAGGCCAGTGCAGCTATCATATAGTAGCGATAGCGGATGTACCACGGTTTCTTTTCAATTTTTATATCCATTAGTTTATGTTTTTTGATATAATTTTTTTATTTCTTTTTTAAGTATGGCGATAATACAAAGATCATTTATATCTGCCGTGTAGTTAAGGTTTAGGTATAGTACATGAAATCTCTGCTTTTCTGAGGAAATCATATCCCGTCATACTTCTAATACCATAATACAGACTCCAATAAGTTTTCAAAGCTGTTATATAATTTCTCCGTGCGGTATCTTTTTCTGTAATGGCGGCATTGAGGTCTAGAATTGTCGATTTTCCTAAGATATAAAGCCGGCGTGCTACATCGTGGCGCCGGTCGGCTGTCTTGTCCGTCTTGGCGGCTACTGCTACACGGTATGCTTGAAGATTGAATTGACGGACCATTTTACATACATTCAATTCAAAATCTTTCATTCCCTGTTCAGCCTGTGTATCTACTAAGTCTACATTGGAACGAGCTACACGAACGCGTCCTTTTCCACGACCCCAATCCAGGATAGGTAAAGAAATACCAATACTGGCATATTGTTGGTTCATGGGGTTTCGGTAAGAATCTGCAAATTTATTTCCGGTTTGAGAAAGCCCGAATTGTACATACAGGTCGGCTTTCAAACCTGCATTGGCTTTTGCAGAAGCTAATGCGCTGCGGCTTTCTAATTGTTTGCGTTTATAAGTGTCAGGATCGGGACTGTTTTTGAATGCCAGTTGTAATGCTTTTTGTAAAGGGATTTCGAGTTGAGGAATGCTGTCTTCCGGAACAACTCGTAAATTTATTTCCCGATTAATGCCAAGGAAGGAACGGAGTGTTTGCATTTGGTCCTCTACTTCGATGCGGGCATTCATCATATTGGTTTCTTCTGTCAGTTTGTTTATTTCCAGCTGTAGCATTTCGTTTTCAGTTATGGTTCCTATATTATATCTTCCCTCGGCATACCTGTATAAAGTATCGGCAGAAGCATAGTTGTAGGCGGCTATGTCAAGATTAGTTTGTGCAGTTGCCAGGTTGAAGAAAAGAGTGCTGGTTTCTGAGGCTACAAGTTCCAATGCTTCTGCATATGCTTTACGGGCTTCCCGGTAGCGAAGGGGTTCGATACGGTGATCCCATTTTAAAGAATTATATCCAAAAAGTTGCTGCTCGTAACCTATTACTATGGGTTGGGTGTTATACGCTGTATGATTATCTTCGAATTCATCAATGCGTTGGGTGGTAGTTTTTACAAACAAGCTGCCACCGGTAAACCATATATTTTGATTTATTTTAAGGCTGAGATCTGTGCTTAACTGGTCTTGCTGGATAAATTGATTTGTTCCATCCGGTTGGGTAATCTTGTTTATCTCCCGATTTAGGGTAGGAGATGAAGTTAATGTGACGGAGGGAAGATAATTCGCCCGGAAAAAACGGTAGTTCCAATAAGCTGCCCGATAGGTATGACGGGCAGCTTGTGCTTCCGGTGAGTTTTCTTGTGCTATTTCAATAGCTTGTTGCAAACTCAATGTTATTGATTCTTCTTGTTGTGCTGTGGCTGTTTCCGGGCGAAGCAGAAGAGAAAGTGCTATAATACAATATAGTTTCATGTTCGTTTTTTTATGTCTTTATACCTATTAGTACTTTTGGCTTATAGTTAGGTGAACAGGAGTGGGTCTTCGGTGTCTTCTTTGGATAAGTCGCTTTTTATTTTGGTTAATGCTTCCTTTGCTTTTTCATGACCGTTGTCTATAGCTTTTTGGAACCAGAACCGGGCTTGTTGTAAGTCTTTTTCTACGCCTTTGCCCCACTGATACATGCGTCCCAGGTTGTATTGTGCAGGAGCATTCCCCTGTAAAGCAGCTTTGGTCAGCCACTCGGCTCCTTTAGCAAAGTCTTTTTCCATTCCTTCGCCATAACAATACATATTTCCTATATTATATTGAGCTATCGGATTATTCTTATCTGCTGCTTTTTTAAACCAAAAAAAAGCTTCTTCAAAGTCTTGGGGGACCCCAAGTCCGTTTTTATATAAATAACCGATATTGTTCATGGCGTCCGTATTACCATGAGCTACAGAACGTAGGTACCAAGTCATAGCAATGTAACAATCCTTACGTACTCCCCAACCGTTTTTATAAAGGCTCCCCATACCAATTTGAGCTTCTGGATTTCCTTGAGTGGCAGCTTTGTTCAACCATTTGAAAGCTTGGCTGTAATCCTTAGTGACTCCCAAACCATATGTGTACATAAAGCCTATATTGTTTTCAGCATACGTGTTTCCGCCCGCTGCCGATTGATGAAAAAGTTTCAAAGCCTTATCATAATCAATTTCACCTCCTAAGCCTTTTAAATACATATCGCCTGTCAGATATTGGGCATGATGGGCCGTATCAATGCGAGCTATCTTTTCTAATAACTCGCGTGCTTTTTCATATTGTCGATTAACATAGTGAGTTTGTGCTTCTTCCCACAATTGATGGCAGTCACCTATATAAAGCATATAGATCTTATTGCCGAATAGAGTTACTATGCTTGCTATAAGGCATAAATTGATAGCTATTACTGATTTTTTTTTCATAACTTAATATATTAGTATTGTAGACTAATCAAATAGCGTGCCATTATCTTATCTCTTTGTTTACCAGTTTTTTGTGGGATAAAAGATAATGATGTTTCTGTGCGGATACGCACTATTTTTGTGCGTATCCGCACAGACAACACATTAAAAAAAACAATATCTTTGCAAAAAAGCGGATAGAAAATCTTTTATTCGTATAACAAGATATATTGAGGATAAAATAATGAATGCAAAAGGAAAAATATTGATTATAGATGATAATGAGGACGTGCTTTTTGCACTAAACCTTTTATTGGATCCCTACGTGGAAAAAATAAAAGTTACTACTCAACCGACTCGTATTGAGCATTTCATGACTACTTTTCAACCTGATGTTATTCTGCTTGATATGAATTTTCGTCGGGATGCTATCAGCGGGCAGGAAGGATTCGATTGTCTAGAGCAGATATTAAAGTTAGATCCGCAGGCTATTGTCTTGTTTATGACTGCTTATGCGGATACAGATAAAGCAGTACGGGCCATTAAGGCTGGAGCTATTGACTTTATTCCCAAACCTTGGGAAAAAGAAAAACTACTTGCTACGCTTTCATCGGCTATCAAACTTCGTGATTCTCGTAAAGAGGTCAGGCAACTGAAAGAACAAGTTGTAGCATTGAGCGCGCAGGATGAAGAGATGCCTCAAATGATAGGTCACTCAGTGCCTATGCGAGAGGTTTTTGATACTATTCGGAAATTATCGGATACTGATGCTAATATTTTGATATTGGGTGAAAATGGAACCGGTAAAGATTTGGTGGCCCGTTCTCTACGTTATTTTTCTCCTCGTCGTGAATGTCCTTTTATAACGATTGACTTGGGGAGCATACCTGAATCATTATTCGAAAGTGAATTGTTCGGCTATGAAAAAGGGGCTTTTACAGATGCCCGCAAAGCAAAGGCGGGACGTATGGAGGTGGCATCAGGAGGAACGCTTTTTTTGGATGAAATAGGGAATTTGTCATTACCTATGCAGGCCAAATTACTAACAGCCATAGAAAAACGGCAGATTTCACGTTTGGGAGCAACGGATATAATTCCTATTGATGTTCGGTTGATAAGCGCAACGAATGTAAATATCCGAGAATTGGTGGAGGAGGGTAATTTCCGTCAAGACCTATTGTATCGTATCAATACGATTGAGATTACTATTCCTCCATTGCGGGAAAGGGGAGAGGATGTTCTCTTACTGGCTGATTATTTCTTACAACGGTATACTCATAAATATAAGAAAGAGATAAACGGACTGAGCCGCGAAGCCAAGCAGAAACTCATGCGTTACCATTGGCCGGGTAATGTCCGCGAATTGCAGCATGCCATAGAACGGGCAATTATTCTTTCGGACTCGCCATTGTTAAAGCCTGCAAATTTCATGTTGCAGCCACAACCCGAGAAGAGGGTGAATACGGATGAGATACTGAACTTGGAACAATTAGAACGCAATGCCATAGAACGTGCTATGAAACGCAGCGAAGGGAACTTGAGTCGTGCAGCGGAATATTTGGGGATTACCCGTTACGCTCTTTATCGGAAACTTGAAAAATTAGGGTTATGAGTCGTTTACAAACTTTACGGATGATAGCTTGTATGTTATTAATGGGGGTAGTAGCTATAGCTGCATATCTCTTTTATCAACATTCGCTCTATTTTTGCTTGTTTTTTTCGCTGATGATTATGGCAGGTATTATCATTTATATCTGTCAGTGGCAGTATAAAACGACCCGTATGATATCGCGAATGATAGAAGGTATTCGTTATGCAGATTTCTCTTTGAGTTTTTCTACCCAGCACAAAACTCGTACAGAACAACGATTGGCACAAGAAATAAATAATGTTGTTGCTGAATTCCGTACTCGGTTGTCCGAGAATGAAGAGCGATATCAATATTATGAAACATTATTGAATACTGTTGACAGCAGTTTGCTGGTAGTAGATAGTCAGTGCAATATACATTGGATGAACCGGGCAGCCATGCAGGATTTGTGCGGTTATCGTATTCATTCTGTCAGGGAATTGGCTCTGTTAAATTCTGATTTTCCTACTATTATCCTGTCATTACAGCCTGGAGAGATTAAAACAGTACGAATACATAAAGGAGATATTATACAAGAATTGGCTGTTACGGTATCTGAATATTCCGCTCAACATGGTACGGAACTCCGGTTGGTTAATTTAAAGAATATCCATGCTGTATTGGAGGAAAATGAGATGGAAGCATGGCAGAAGCTGATTCGTGTACTCACTCATGAAATAATGAACTCCATTGCGCCCATTATTTCATTAAGTGAAACATTAAGTGAGCGTGCTGTACAAAATGGTATGAATGAGAGAGATTACAATATCATGTTGCAAGGGATGCAGACTATTCATAGAAGAAGTAAAGGGTTGCTGAATTTTGTGGAAAACTATCGTAAACTTTCTCGTCTGTCTGTTCCGATACTGGCTCCAGTAAATATAGGTGATTTACTGAGTGATATGAAAAAACTGTTTCCTAATAAAAACATACAATATATATATAAAGTAGAAAACCCAGAAACGACACTGATGCTGGATCGTTCACAGATAGAACAAGTATTAATCAATTTACTAAAGAATGCAGGTGAGGCTTGTGTAGAGCAAATCTATCCCGAAGTTATCATTAGCACACATTGTGATTTAGAAAAACATCTATTTTTCCTTTCTGTCTGTGATAATGGTAGTGGCATTCTTCCAGAAGTATTGGATAAAATCTTTGTTCCTTTTTTTACAACGAAGCCAACAGGTAGTGGTATAGGACTCAGTTTATGCAAACAAATTATGAATTTACATGGTGGAAGTATCTCGGCGAGTAGTGAAATCGGAAAGGGGAGTTGTTTTACACTGAAATTTCTTTGTTGCGGATAAAAAAAGTTTTAAGGTTAATGTTTTGATTTATAATTTGATAAGTAATGATGCGAAAAAAAGTAGAAAAAAAATCGCTTTAAATATTTGCATATATAAAAAAAAGCCGTACCTTTGCATCGCTTTTGAGAGATAAGGCGATTGAAAAATAAAAAAAGATTCGGGGTGTAGCGCAGTCCGGTTAGCGCACCTGCTTTGGGAGCAGGGGGTCGTGGGTTCGAATCCCGCTACCCCGACGGATGAGAATCAAGGAGTTACGGTAAAATGTAGCTCCTTTTTTTTATTCTCCGAATGGGGCGGTTTACCTTTGGTTTAACCAAGTGAGTTAGGGTCAGCGGATTTTCCCGGTTGGCAAGCTTTCTTTTAAGCGTATAGCCTAGCCAGTCTGAACATGAAGAATTTCCATCAGCCACCCCTCTTAACTGGCTTCGAAAAGCTTTGATTTTAGCATTGAACGACTCTGCTGAAGCATTTGTCAATCGTTCTTCAAAATAATTTATGATGGTCGTACTATGGTTTGAAAAGGTGTGTTAAACCAAAAATGAACATGGATGCTACAATTTCCGCTGAGCCGAAATTTCGGCTCAGCGGTTTCCGAAATGCCAATTATTTTTTAGCTTTCCAGACGTGCGTATTCATGTGTATTATGGATTAACTCACTGGTACTTTTATCCACCCCGTAGGATAGATATCCGGAGCTTCGGAATGCTGGAACCAACGACTAGGCACAATTACCGTTTTGTCCATATTGGGATTTAACCATGCTCCCCACCAGCTGAATGTACTGTTGCAGATGATGTGATGTTTGCAATGACTCATAAGCATCATATCTTGCCAACTTGTCTTCATCCGTATTCCAATCAATATATACTGCATTCTGCAATGGAAGATTTTCCTTTACCCAAGCAATGTCATCTGAAAAAATATAGTAAGATGGAGAGGCAACTCTTCTGCTCATTTCCGCTATTGCGTTTTGATAGTAAGGTAACTGGCATACACTTCCGGTAGTAGCCCAATGCTTGGGTTGCAAATAATCTCCACGACGAATATGTAGAGATACTGCGTTTTCATCCTTGTCCAAAATTTCAAGCATATTAAGACTTCTACTGTTGGCTTTATTCTTGTCAAAAGTGAAAGACTCCCTAACTTCATCCTTAATATCTGCAAAGAAACGTTCCGACTGATAAAATCCTTTAAAATAAAGTAAAGGCCAAAAGTATTTCTTTTCAAAAGCTCGTAAACTATTGGGAGCTTGTTTCCGTTCATATATTTTTTTGAAGAAAAGGAATTCGATAACTTTTTTCAGAGGTTGGTTTATACAAAATTCTGTATGGGGCAGATTAAACACACGATGCATTTCATATCCGTAGTGCACTTTATAATGCATCATGTCCGAAAGGTCTATACGCACTTTGGGATAGTACTTTTTCATTCGCAAATAAAAAGCGTAAATAAACATTTGATTTCCCAAACCACCTGTTACTTTTATAAGTCTCATATTTCTTTGTCCTTTTTTTGTTATCTGCAATATTTCAATTTACATTTCGACATTGTTTATATATAAATTGACTTCGCAAAGGTATTAATTTTATCAGAGTCTACAAACATCTTAAAAAAATATTGTTTTCTCTAATAGCAGCTTATTATCTTGTTATTATATAGTGAACTAACCGTATGAAAGAGTACAGGGTAAAGTTTAGAAGAAAGATCAGAAGATAGTATGATCCTTTCTGTGGTACAGCATGTAAGTAATGGTTCTTTTGATGGAAGTGGGTTGCTTTGTCAACGGAATGAATTTCCGAGTTTACTCTCATTAAAACTCTTACGATATTTTTTCTAAATGTCGAATGCTGTAAAGTTTAAGGTAGAGTGAATCTCTGAAATATTTTGTATTTTAGTTATGTTTTGTTAGAATGTTTTTCTTGTTTTCATTATTGAGTATTATTTACAGAGAAGTACCTAAAAATACAGAAAATGATTGGTTTGATACTCTTTAAGTATGAATTAACTAGTTGGTTTTATGTTTTTTTACTGGATCTTTTTGATTAGTTATGCAGCATGGAGTGCTAGATTGTTCTTGTGCCGTGCATTTTTCACCTAGTATAATAGTGCTTCACCGATGTTTCGGCAAATATTACCGAAAAAAATTAAATATATTATCTTAGAGTTGTATGCTTGATACAGAATACGGTGCTTAGGTTCTCTCTTTTAAGTGATAAGTTTGGTTTTTATCAATTATATATGATATCTTTGCGGCTTTAAATATCCGACTATTTAGGAATGTAAAAATATATTGGATGATTTATTGGAACATTGCGAAACTATACTGTCAGGATGTGCTGGCATATTTGCAATATGATCGTGACAAGCTGATTAATTTTTATTTGTTAAACGAAAAAAATGAATTTATTATTATTGAATGCAGCCTCAGGCAGTAAACTTGAGCAAGCACTGGAGAAACTGGTAGATTTTGGAATGGACGCTGGTAAGGATATATTTGTCGCCATTCTGATATATTCAGTCGGTCGTTTTATCATTAAGCAGATTAGTGTATTAATAGCCAAAGTTCTTGAAAAACGGAAGATAGAAACCAGTGTACAGACTTTCTTGAAAAGTTTAGTGAAAATTTTATTGAACATGGTACTTGCTTTTGCCATAATCAGCAAGTTGGGAGTGGAAACGACCAGTTTTGCTGCACTTTTGGCGTCAGCCGGTGTGGCTGTAGGTATGGCACTTTCCGGCAATCTTTCCAATTTTGCAGGTGGTTTGATTATACTTGTTTTTAAACCGTTTAAAGTAGGCGATTATATAGATGGACCTGGAGTAAGTGGTACAATAAAAGAGATACAGATTTTCCATACCATACTTTCCACTCTTGATAATCGGATGATATACGTTCCCAACGGGATGCTCAGTGGAAATGCTGTGATTAATTACAGCAAACAGGAAATGCGCCGTGTTGAATGGGTATTCGGAGTAGAATATGGAGAGGATGTACAAAGGGTCAGAACCGTATTGCAACGTATTATTTATGCGGACAAACGTATTTTGGATACTCCTGCTCCTATCATTGTTTTAGGCTCATTAAGTGCGAGTAGCGTTGACATTACTGTCCGTGTTTGGGTTAAAACAGCTGATTACTGGAATGTTTTATATGATATTAATGAGATTGTTTATACGACATTTAATAAAGAAGGAATCGGATTCCCTTTCCCACAACTTACTGTGCATCAATCTTCAAAATAATAGAAACATATTCAACTTCTTAAATAAATGATCATGAAAAAAATAATTTGTTTTTTTACGATTTTCGTATTTTGGGGAATCACTGATAGTATGGCTCAGGGATTACATTTTGGGGTAAAAGCCGGTGTGCTTGGCAACAAAGCAAATATTAGTGGCATGCGTGACCAGTTTAAGGAAGAGAGTTTGACAGGATTTCAAGTAGGGCCTATGTTGCAATATCAAACAGGATTTCATGGTATCGCTTTGGACTTTTCTCTGCTGTATGTAGAGCGTGGAATCAAACTGACAAATACCTCTAACAGACGCAGCGCTGACATTAAAACACAAAGTATTGATATTCCTATAGAACTGAAATGGGAAATGGGAATATCAGATAATTTTGATTTGTTTTTGGGAGTCGGTCCTTCCTTTTCTTTTTTGGTAGACAAGGACAACTGGGGACGCAAACTTGCTCATATAGCTGTGGATGTTATAGATAAGGATCTTCCATCTATGGGATGGCGTTCGACTGAAGTCGGATTGAACTTGGGAGGTGGAGTGAAAATTGTAAATCATTTAATGGTAAGTTGCTATTATAATATAGGATTAACCCAGTCTGCCAAGCATAATATAGGAGGCAATAAGCATGATGCCATAGATCAAATTTTTGATGGTGATGTATTCGAAAGCAAAAATAGATATTGGCAGTTATCACTTGCTTATGTGTTTTAGTCAGATAATTGCGGATCGTTTTTAGCAATACAAAACTAAAAAGCGACTTTTATTATTGAGAAGGTTTGTAGTAAAACATCCAATAAAAGAGTCTGAATAACAAAGTGATTGCATCCGTGTGTGGAAAACACACGGATAGCATGAATAAATAATTTTTTTTGCAAAATGAAATTATATATTTTGATTCAACAGTTATTGAGAAGAAAATTTGTTCAATATTTTGTTCTTTTCTTCATTCTGATTTCAATTATAGCCGTCATTGCAAGTTCATTTGAAGAAATGGCCACATACAAAGTACTGTTATTCGGCATTACTTATGTATCTTCTTTTATTTTTCTTATTGAATACACAGCCCGTATCGTATCTGCACCGGCACTCTATCCCGGTATGAAAACAGCAAAGGCACGTCTGAAATATACATTCTCTTTTTATGGTTTTGTTGACTTCGTGGCAGTACTGCCTTGTGTTCTTACCTATGCATACTGGGATACGGAAGTCGTTCATGTCATTATTTTACCCTATATCTTCATTATTTTTAAGTTAATACGGCACTCGCGATCTTTCCGAATTATCGGTATGGCTCTTGCTTCTGTCAGAGAAGAACTTGAAACAGCCTACACAGCTAGTTTCATTACAATTTGCTTTTCCGCCATTTTGATGTATTATATTGAAAGGAATGCACAACCTGAAGTCTTTAAAAATATCGGTGACGGAATCTGGTGGGCCATTATTACATTTGCTACAGTCGGATATGGTGACATTTATCCCATTACCTTTTTGGGGAAATTATTGGGTTGTATTATTTGTCTGGTAGGTGTGGCAATGGTAGCCATTCCGACCGGTATCATTAGTTCTTCTTTTATCAATATCGTACAAAAGAAGGAACAAAGAGAGAAATTCAATAAGGAAGAGGAGAATAGACGATAATAAAGTTCCCCAAAAACAACTGTTGGGGAGTATATTCTTTTCTTATAGATAATTTCTATAGTTATATGAAAAACTTTGGATTCTTAAAAATAAACCATATAATCTTTAGAATGTGCATAACAAAAGTCTGCTTGAGGTGACAACGAACTTATAATTGTTATATCTTTGCATTGTCATTGTTGAAGCAATGATAAAATAAATAATCTTTAATCAAAACTTATGATTATGAAAAAAAGTATTTTAACCGTATTGTTTGCGTTAATCTGTACTATGGGATTTTCGCAGGTGTCTTTTAATGTAAAGGCTGGTCTTAACCTTAGTAGTTATATTGGTGAGAATTCAGATCACTCCGAATTTAAACCCGGAGCACGTATCGGAGTGGGGATGGAGTATCAGTTTAATGATATGATATCTTTACAGCCTTCATTGTTCTTTTCGCAAAAGGGGGCAAAATATTCAAGTGGATTTGACGGAAATATAATAGATGCTGATGCTGATGTGAAAATTAACCAGCTCTATCTTGAATTGCCTGTTAACGTACAGTTTCGTTTTAATATTGCAGATAACACCAACCTTGTCATCGCGACAGGCCCTTATTTGGCTTGCGGAGTAGGTGGTAAGGCTAAATTCGATGGTGACGCATCCGTTGGAGGCATCCATATTAATGGTGATGACAAAATAGACACATTCGGTGATGACGGACTGGATTACAACAGATTTGATGCAGGATGGAACATTGGTCTGGGTGTGGAGTTCGGAAAGATTCTCGTAGGTCTTGATACCCAACTTGGTTTTTGCAAGGTAATGGATGGCGATGCCCCCCATAATGCAAATATAGGCATTACTTTAGGATATAAATTCTAAGCAAACTCTTTCATACCCCCTCTCCAGTCTGTGCTGGTTTGCACGGTTTTGAGAGGGGTTTTATTATAATTTTCACAACCGATGTCAGTTCTTGGCGAAAGTAAGAAAATAGCAGTAAGGTAGTTGAAAAAGTTAGAGACATTCAGAAAATAGTATAAAGGCTGCTTTACCATCATGTATGCAGGTTATTTTATCATTATTGCCAGCAAGAAACCATTTAAAACAATCATTGGGAAGGAAAAAAGAAGTAGTTTTTTTATCAAAATGTAAAATTAGACAGTATCTAAATTCTCCATAAAAAATTGTGTATTGCTTTTTTATATCTATATTTGCAATTTCAATAGTTTTATTGCCAAATGGTTTTAATATGAAACGAATTCAAGTACTGTTATTATTTATAGTCATTTCTTGTTCCATGTTTGCACAAGACAGGCTTTCTCTGTTCATAGGCAGGGCGAACAAGTATGCAGCTGTGGAGTTATCCGACTATCGGAAACGTTTATGCGTAGAATATAATATATCTAATCAATTATTGGATGATTATTACAGAAGATGTGGTAGTAATTGGGGGAATGTCGGTTTGGCTCTTGAAATAGCAAAGACTTCCGGCAGGCATATGCGGGAGGTGTGTGACTATTACAAGCGTTACCACCGGAATGGCTGGAATCGTATATTGGTAGAGATAGGCATAAAACCAGGGTCGATGTACTATGATCCATTTTATGACAGGATTCGTTATCATAGCGAATGCTGGCGTGAACATTATTGCTCTTATTGTGACCATCATGATAAGCATCATCGCAAGCATTATAAAAAACACAAGCGTCATAAACATCATAAATGGCACGATGATGACGATGATTGGGATGATGACGATGAAGACGATTAACACACTTATATATTTTTTAAAATGAAAAAGATCTTTATTTTTTTAGGACTGATGTTTGTCATGTTGAGCAGTACCTACGCTCAAAAAGGCAGACAGGCAATTGGATTTGGATTAAGTTACGGAACAGAAATTGAAAGTGCTGGATTGGGAATTAAATACCAGTACAATATCACTAATCCTCTCCGTATTGAACCTTCATTCAATTATTTTTTTGAGAATGACAATGTAAGTATGTTGGATTTAAATGTGAACTTCCACTATCTTTGTCCGGTAGCTCAAAGTGTCAAACTTTATCCGCTGTTTGGTCTGACCATGTCCAACTGGATGTTTGACATGCATGATTTGGATGTTGACTGGGATGGAGACCACGTCCATGTTGATGATGGGGGTAACCATAATGAATTCCGTATCGGGGTTAATCTCGGAGCCGGGGCGGAATTCGCTTTGGGACGTAACTGGGCTATGAATGTTGAATTCAGATACCAATTGGTTGATGATTTTGACCAAGGGGTTATTAATTTCGGAGCTGCTTATCGGTTCTAAAAACATATTAATGTGTCAAAACGAAAATGACTGCTCCTAAAAGTTACAGATAGTAATTATAACACTTAAAAGGGTCGTATCAAACTCTATCTTGAGTAATGATACGACCCTTTCTTTAGTCTTTTAGGATGCTTAAATTTCAGATTATAAGTTTATGTTTTCAAAAACTGAGTTTTGTCTCTTGAACTTTATTAAAATCACTATTTCTAGGTATTTCAGAATCTCTTTCAAACCTTTTACTTTGCAGCAAACAAATTAAATGATTTGCTGTATGAAAAAAATGGGTATAATTTATGGTTCCTCTACTGGAACTTGTGAAAGCATCGCACAGACAATAGCTGAAAAATTAGGTGTGGCATCAGTTGATGTAATTGATGCAAGCAAAATTACCACAGAAAAAGTGGGAGGTTATGATATCTTATTATTAGGGACTTCTACTTGGGGGGACGGTGAATTGCAAGACGATTGGTATGATGCTATTAAAACGGTGAAGACTGCAGATCTGAATGGTAAAATCGTTGCTCTCTTTGGTTGTGGAGATTCAGAGTCCTATTGTGATACATTTTGTGACGGTATGGGAGTTATATATGACCAGTTAAAGAATTCCGGTTGCACTTTTGTAGGAGCAGTTCCTGCCGATGAGTATTCATATTCATCTTCGATAGCGGTAATCGATGGAAAATTTGTAGGTTTGGCTCTTGATGACGTGAACGAAAGTGGCAAGACCGAAGAACGTATAAACAATTGGATTGAAGAAATAAAGAAGAACTTGTAATTTTGACAATTGCCTTATGATAGCTTCAGACATTAACCCGGTAGAATTGAAAGTATTTCTGAATCATATTTATGAATTTAAAAAAGGAGTACGTCAGATGGTACTCTATACTACCAATAGGAAGTATGAAGATTTTGCTGTAAAACGGCTGACCAATCAAAAGATTAATTACATAATCCAGCCTGTGGGGAATGATAAGATAAACCTGTTTTTCGGTAGAAAAGAATGCATTAATGCCATTCGTTTCCTAGTGACTCAGCCACTGAACAAACTGTCACCCGAGCAGGATTTTATTCTTGGAGCTATGCTGGGGTATGATATTTGTGCACAATGCAAACGTTATTGCGAACGTAAAGTACAATAATCTCAATTTCACGTAGTTTTAAATGTAGTAGTAAAGGGGTGTCTGAATAATTTTCAGGCATCCTTTTTCACTTTTTATGTGAACCATCTTTTTATCTATTTTGTTGCATTATTAGCATAAACCTTAAAAATGAGAAGATATGGGTAAAGAAGAAAAGAAAAAGATGGAACAAAAGGATGAGCTGACGAATAGTGATCAGCGGTTTCCTGTTGAACAAGTGTCCAATACTGGTAAGCCTACCAAGAAGCAGGTGAAAGCAGCGGTAAAAGAGTTGAATCCTGACGTGAACAGTTTAGGAAGTAGAGGATAATTTAAAATTGAAAACAGTAATGGATATAACTGGAAAAATAGAAGAGGTAAACCAGTCGGACTCATTATTGCTGGTTGTGTTTTATGCGGATTGGTCTCCCCATTGTGAATGGATTGAACCGCTGTTACATGAATTTGAAAAACCGGTCAATATTGTAAGAGTCAATATAGAAAGTAATCGGAAAGTAGCCGATGCCTATGAAATAGAAATAGCTCCCAGCTTTGTCCTCCAACGTAAAGGCAAGATGTTGTGGGAGAAAACTGGTGAAGTATTTCCAGGAGAATTAAGGGATGTCATTGAAATGTTCAAGAATTGAGATCTGTACATCCAGATTAAAAAAGTTCCGTTGGTATACAGCTACGGGACTTTTTTTCTTGTAGGCGGTTTTGTACAATGGAAAACATATCGTACCTTTGCCAAACAATTGATTAAATTTAAGAATATATGTTCAGAAGTCATACTTGCGGAGAGCTCAGACTTTCCGATGCAGGCAAAAGTGTAACGTTGGCAGGTTGGGTACAGCGTGCACGTAAAATGGGAGGGATGACGTTTGTCGATCTTCGTGACCGTTACGGTATTACCCAATTGGTATTCAACGAAGCGGTGAATGCCGAACTTTGTGAACGTGCCAATCACTTGGGGCGTGAATTTGTTATTCAAATAACCGGTGAAGTGAACGAACGTTCAAATAAGAATATGAATATTCCCACCGGTGAAATTGAAATTATCGTATCGGTATTGAATGTACTTAATTCAGCGGTAACTCCTCCTTTTACGATAGAAGATAATAGTGACGGAGGTGATGATATCCGTATGAAATTCCGCTATTTGGATTTACGCCGTAATTGTGTGCGTAAAAATTTGGAACTTCGTCATAAAATGACAATGGAAGTGCGCCGATATTTGGACAGCAAAGGGTTTCTGGAAGTGGAAACTCCTATGTTGGTAGGTTCTACTCCTGAAGGAGCCCGTGATTTTGTTGTTCCTTCACGTATGAACCCGGGACAGTTTTATGCACTGCCACAGTCTCCGCAAACACTGAAGCAATTGCTGATGGTTTCCGGCTTTGATCGTTACTTCCAGATTGTAAAGTGTTTCCGTGATGAAGATCTTCGTGCAGACCGTCAGCCTGAGTTTACTCAGATAGACTGTGAGATGAGTTTTGTTGAACAAGAAGATATCATTTCCACTTTCGAAGGAATGGCAAAACATTTGTTCAAGGAGTTACGTGGAGTCGAGTTGAGCGAACCGTTTCTGCGTATGACATGGGCCGATGCCATGAAATATTACGGTAGTGACAAACCGGATTTGCGTTTCGGCATGAAGTTTGTGGAATTGATGGATATCATGAAAGGTCATGGCTTCTCTGTTTTTGATGATGCGGCATATATTGGTGGTATCTGTGCGGAAGGCGCTGCAAGTTATACCCGTAAACAGTTAGACCAATTAACAGAATTTGTCAAGAAACCTCAGATCGGTGCGAAAGGTATGGTTTACGCCCGTGTGGAAGCTGATGGCAATGTAAAATCCAGTGTAGACAAATTCTATTCACAGGAAGTACTTCAGCAGATGAAGGAAGCTTTCAGTGCCAAGCCGGGTGACTTGATCCTGATTCTGAGTGGTCCTGATGCTATGAAGACCCGCAAGCAGTTATGCGAACTTCGTCTGGAAGTGGGACGTCAGCTGGGACTGCGTGATAAGAATAAATTTGCTTGTCTGTGGGTTGTTGATTTTCCGATGTTTGAGTGGAGTGAAGAAGAAGGCCGTCTGATGGCCATGCACCATCCGTTCACTCATCCGAAAGAAGAAGATATTCCTTTGTTGGATACAGATCCGGCTGCTGTTCGTGCCGATGCTTACGATATGGTAGTAAACGGTGTAGAAGTAGGAGGTGGTTCAATTCGTATCCATGATTCACAATTACAAGCCAAGATGTTTGAAATTTTGGGCTTTACTCCGGAAAGAGCACAAGAACAATTCGGCTTCCTGATGAATGCATTCAAATACGGAGCACCTCCTCATGGTGGTTTGGCATACGGTCTTGATCGCTGGGTTTCTTTGTTTGCAGGACTTGATAGTATCCGTGACTGTATAGCATTCCCTAAAAATAATAGTGGACGTGATGTGATGTTGGATGCTCCCGCTGCTTTGGATCAATCACAATTGGATGAGTTGAATCTGGTCGTTGATATAAAAGAGGATAAGTAAGTTTTTTCCGCTTTTTATATAGGATATTGTATAAAAGGCCGATAACGGGACGATCCGAACAAAGCGTAGTGAATGCTGTTTCAGCTAATTCGCTACGCTTTGTCTTTTTGGTTTAAAGTAGTCCGATAAGCTGAAACAGCTTATAAACATATGAAGGAAGCATATAAAAAGTGTATGAAAGAGAAAAATACGATCAAGATAAAGAGTTATGAATCACCCTGCGGAGTGTTGCTGCTCGGTTCATTTGGCGGAAAACTCTGCCTGTGTGACTGGCAGGTGGAAAAACACTGCGATCGTGTGAATCAACGGTTGAAGCGGGTATTGTGTGCCGAATTTGAAATAAGTACGTCAGAAATAATCGAAGAATCAATAGAGCAACTCAACGAGTATTTTGCAGGACAACGCAAAGAATTTAGTGTGCCGCTTCTTTTTGTGGGCACGGATTTTCAGAAAACAGTATGGAATGAACTGTTAAAGATACCGTTTGGCAGGACAATATCTTATGGTGAAATGGCCAGGCATATCGGGATGCCCCAAGCAGTTCGTGCGGTAGCCAATGCTAATGGTGCAAATTCCATATCAATTTTTGCACCTTGCCATCGTGTGATCGGTAGTGACCACTCGCTGACAGGATATGGAGGCGGACTGTCCGCTAAAAGGTTTTTATTGGAATTGGAATCACAACCTCGGTTAATGTTATGAGCAGACAAGAAACATTTCCAATGCTATAATAATAAATAAAAAGGAATGGGTAGTGAAAATGCCCATTCCTTTTTCTCATATCTTCTTAATGAATTACCATGTTGTTCCTTGGAATACACTACTTTCGTTATAGGGAACCAGATATCCGTTCATTGTCAGCGTATTGCCTGAGAAATTTGGATTTATAGTAACACTGGCCTGATTGGTTCCGCCAGTCAGTACAATGGAAACGGTGGCCGAAACGGCAATCCCATTAATTCCATAATTATAGTACACATTACCGTCTTTATCCTGGCGCATACTTATTCCGTTCACATTTCCTTGAACCGTGACACCTCCCAAGCCGTTCGGGCTCCAGTTATACACAAAATTAGTAAAGGCGGTCTGAATAATACCTTGCCCATCGTTTACTTCCACATAATTCGTGTTAGAGGAAACAAAACGCATTATTCCATTACGGAATACAACGTTATCAGCTTCTAATACAAAAGAACCGTTTTTTAAAGCATTAATTGCTTGGACGTAGGATACAGAGTCCTGCTGAGCTTCCAAGGCTTTCTTTTCCTGACGTTCTTTCTTCCATGCTTCGCGTTTAGCGTCTTCTCTTTGTTTTCTGGTTTGTGCATTTGTCACTCCGCTGAAGCAAACAAGTAACAATGCGGCTAAAAATAATACTTTTTTCATAATTAAGCTGTTTAGTAAATCAATAATATCTTTTGAATATTCTGATAACTAAAACAGCCTTAACCATGAATTGTTTAACGAATATGTGAATTTATATAACGATAACGTTTGTATTTAATCTATAAAGCGTCGGGTTAGATTTTCAAACTCATCAATACGCCGGTCACGGAGGAAAGGCCACCAGCGACGAACATTCTCACTACGGGTCATATCCAGTTCCACTACCATATTTTCTTCATCCATATTGCTGGCTTGTGCCAGTATTTCTCCTTGAGGACCTGCCACGAAGCTATTACCCCAAAATTGGATACCATTAGTCTGACCGGAAGGATCGGGCTCATGTCCTACACGGTTCACGGCGATAACCGGCAGACCGTTTGCCACGGCATGTCCACGCTGCACGGTTACCCATGCACCTAGTTGACGGATTTTCTCTTCTTGAGTGTCTGTGCTTTCCCAACCTATAGCTGTAGGGTATATAAGAATTTCAGCACCTTTCAGTGCCATCAGCCGTGCACCTTCGGGATACCATTGGTCCCAGCAGACTTGTACACCTAGTTTTCCCAGTGATGTCTGAATAGGTTCAAATCCCAGGTCACCGGGAGTAAAATAGAATTTCTCATAATAGGCGGGATCATCGGGAATATGCATTTTGCGGTATTTCCCTGCTATACTGCCATCTTTGTCAAAAACGACGGCTGTATTGTGATATAGCCCCGGAGCACGCTTCTCGAATAACGAAGTAACCAGTACAATACCGTATCCGGCAGCCAACTCACTGTAGAAGCCGGTAGAAGGACCGGGAACCGGTTCCGCCAAATCAAACATATCCGTATCTTCTGTCTGACAGAAGTAAGGGGTGTTGTGCAACTCCTGCAATACAACCAGCTGTGCACCTGCTGCCGCCACCTGTTCTATATTGTGGTGCAGTTTGCTCAAATTGTGACGGATATCATTAGTGCATGTCTGTTGGATAATTCCTACTTTAATCGTTCTTTTCATACATATATTTATTAATATACACCTTCGGGATATTGCATGGTGACGCAATGCAGCGAGCCATGTTGCTTTATTAAAGCAGTGCAGTCAATACCTACTATCTCTCTTCCGGGAAATGCTTCAGCCAATACTTCTTTGGCGCGCATATCATTCACAGAATCAGCATAAGTAGGATAAAGCACAGCTTCATTCATTATCAGAAAATTGGCATAAGTTGCCGGCAAGCGATGATGTTCCTCATCATAAACAGCACTTGCCATAGGTAGCGGAAGCAGACGGTATGGCCTGCCGTCCAAAGTACGGAACGCTTTTAGTTCTTCTTCCATCATTGCCAGTTCCTTATAGTGTTCATCTTTTTCATTGGTGCACTTTACATACACAATGGTATCATCCGGACAGAAACGTGCCAATGTGTCCACATGGCTGTCTGTATCATCACCTGCCAGATAACCGTGTTTCAACCATAGAACCTGTTTTAAGTTAAATGTTTCTTTTAGAAAATCCTCCACTTCCTGTCGGTTCATTTCATTTCTGTTTTTAGCCAGCAAACATTGCTCTGTAGTCAGCAGGCTTCCTTTCCCATCACTTTCTATGGAACCTCCTTCTAAAATAAAATTCCGGCAGAAAACATATTCACCTTTCAGAACAGGATGGTGAAAATACAGTTCGTTATTAATCTGGTTATCATAATTTGCGGCAAACTTCATTCCCCAGCCATTAAAACAGAAATCCAGCAGCAGGGGAGTAGCGTCTTCTTTCAACAGGGTGATAAAAGCATGATCGCGTGCCCAAGTATCATTTGTGTTGATTTTTGATGTGACTAGTTTTTGGATATCAGCTCCATAATTATCTATACTATCTCTTATGGAATCGGGGTCTGGAGCCACAATCAACAAACTCTGACGTTTCAAAACCTCATAAGCTATCTTAAGAAAACAGTCATTCACTTCGTCCAACATGTATGCCCAGTCTGTGTCTTTATGGGGCCACGTTAGTTGAATCAAACTTTGTTTATGCCATTCGGCGGGTAAATAGGACATATTCATATTTTTAAATTTGTCTTGCAAAGATATGAAATAAACTTTATAGGTTAATTAGTCATCGCTTCGTTTTTGTAACGAGCTTTTCCGTCTTTTCCATAAGAACCAGCGGAACAGTTCATCCCAAGTATTGAAATCTTTTTTATACATGAGACCTACTCCTTGAGTGGTCAGGGTAGATTTAGTAAAATAGCGGTCATTGGTCTGATTATACCCTCTCAAACGGAAATCTCCGTTTTTTGTCAATAACCATATCGCTTCAAAGTCTCCTACGAAGTTGCTATTTGCCATCACATTCTCCTTATAGCCGAAGTTTCCATTTATCATCAGCCTGTTATTCAATAACCTGCCGGACAACATAGCTTCTGCTTCCACATCTGTCCAACCTTTTTCACCGGTACTCAGGTTGGCGCCTATGTTCCAGTTTTTATTGCCCATCCATTGGGACAACATATTGTTCAGCTGACCGGAAAGTGTACTGAAGGCTAAAGAACTGGTCGCATTAGAGGATTGGTCATTATTGGCATAATCATAGGTGTAGAACTTACCAATTCCCAGCAAATAAATAATCTGTGTATTCATTTGTTCTTCCGTACTGGTAGCACTACGTACCAATTCCCGGTCTTCCTCGCTTACAGTGGGCAGTTCCAAATCGAATTTAATATCCGGATTGGATAAATTTCCAGTCAGATTCATCAGACAGTTTACCTTCACCGTACCTTGGTTGCGCGAGGGATCTACTACCAAATCACTTAAAGAAGCAGAATTAACCGTGTATACCGCCTGTAAATCAAGATTCGCCTGATAAGGGTCACCTGAGAAAGTCACCGTGCCACCTGATTTCAAGGTAAAGTCCTTGCGTATTACTTCCTGCATGCTTAGTTTATACATACCTTGATCTATGACATAGCTACCGAACATACGGAAATCACCTTTATTGAAAAAATTCACTTGCAGGTTTCCATTTCCGGTTGCTGTAATATTATCTCCCGCTACAGGATCCATGATAATTTTCATGGTAGCGCTGGGAGTTGCTTCTATCAACATGTTGATGCGGAGATCCATAGGAGGTCCGTCGTCCTCTTTAGTCTTACGCACATTAGAGTGGTGGTAAAGATTGGTTTCCACATTATCGTGAATGCGCTTGGGGGTTTTGTCTACAAAAGTGATAAACTGATTGCTCGCTGCTTCCGTGGTTACTCCGGTTATATAAGTGAAGCTGGTATTGTTGCCTGTGGTCAGTGAAGCGTCCACTGTCATCGCATTATTTCCACCATCCAGTACCACATTTCCTGTACCATATACTTTTCCGTAAAAAGGCATATTCCCGGCTTCGTAGGTATTGTACATCAATAGGTTGTTGCCTCGTATATTGAAATGGTACATCAGATTTTTCAGCTTTGTGTGATGCAGATAACCATTTACCAGTCCGTCATGTCCCTCACGGTCATAGACTTTTACATTCCTGAAATCCAGACTGCCCGAAGATATATGTATGGAGTCATCCCGGATTTGGAAATAGGTGTTCAACACATCAATTTTAGCATCCATTTTGGCCCTCACTTCACCTTCCAGATCCAAATGCTTGAAATCGCCATATAAACGGACATTTCCGTTGACACGGCCATTTATTTCACTGAAAATTCCTTCTATAAAAGGTTGTAAGAATCCCAGATTGGTACTATCTGCCCGAATCGACAGATCAAGACCTTTTAACTTGGGAGAGACATACCCTGTCACATGAGTGGAGGAAATTCCTTTTTCCGCTATTTGGGCATCCAGTCGTACTCCGCCCAATTCCTTATCCCATACACCTGCAATGTCGGCTTCTCCTAATAAAGAACGGTTCAGACAGAATTTGTGCACATTCAGACGGGTCCGCATCACCGGGTTCTTCATGACACTTTTCAGATGAACCTTTCCGGTTACAAGTCCGCCGAACTCTACATCGTCAAACTGCACAATATCCAGTACATAGTCCAGCTTGATATTTCTCAAATCCACCCGGCAGGAATCACTTTCCTTCTTGGTCAGTTTACCATCTATCCTTAAATACTGGTCCTCATGTTCAAACAGGAAATTGTCAATGAATACGCGTCCCGAATCTATGGCGATATGCGAGGGATGAATGTTCCATACCGTATCATTCAGCACTACTTTTGTGGGCTGTATGTTTATATCTGCCTGAAGAATAGGGTGGGGACCTTCCGTTTTGAAGAAACGGGTATCGGCGGCAAATTTACCACCGTAAGTCACATCAGTATTGTTCCCCCAGTTAATTGTTGTTTCCAAATGATCGTTTTTGGCATTGGCTTCCACCGAGAAGTTAAGCATTGCACCACTTTTCATCAGCATACCGCCTCGCAGTGAACATTTGAACCGGTCAGAAGGATTCTCACAAAATAAAACGCCCGAATCATAACGTGTTCCATTGTATCTGAATTCCGGAAAATGTCCTTCTACGTGCAACTTTTCCTCGCCGTCGTTAAAATATCCTTTTAAAGATACCGGCAGGTATAATTCCAATGGAATCTGAAATAATTTGGATAGCACTTCGGCATTTTCCAGGCAGATATCAAACTGGAAGTTATTGTGAGGCTCAGGCATATTATCCTTTATAGTCAGTAAGGACGGAATATAGCGTTGTACCGTCTTTACCACGCTGGCCGGAATGGTGTGGTAGGAATAGTCACCTCGTATCACCGCTGTCATGAAGGATGAATTTATGCGCAACTCTTTTTCACCGCTTACCTGTCCGGCTGTAATAGTCAGATTGTCAAGGAAACACCCTCCTTCATCGGGAGCGTTTAATTGCAGGCTGTCCAATGAAATGCGCCCGTTCATGTCGTCAATGGATTTGCCGGTGAAATCAGCAGTGAGGCCCAGTGAAATACTGGCATTCTCATATTTGTCCGACAGATGGAGGTCGTGAGGGCGCAGGTTCTTTACGGATGCCTTCAGGTTAAAGTCAGGGATTGTTTTGGCAACATTGAAATTACCGTCTATCTGGACAGAACCGTTTGCGTCGTCCATGGATAAGCGCCCGTTAAAGCCTCCGTCCTTATATACGCCATCCAACATGATATTTTCATATTGATATTGACTATATTCAAAGGAAGATATGATTCCTTTGATGTATGATTCCGGATATCGGTTCTTATAGTTGAAACCTTTCAGTTCCACATTGAAATCCACCTTGCCGAATTTCTTTTCCTGATTAAGTAATTTTCCCAAATCCAGGTCTGCACTCGCCACACTACCCGAATAGGTTCTGCTCATACTTTGTTCATCAATGCTCATCATCACGTCCGTTTTCACCATGCCTGCCCCTGTATGGAACAAGCCTGTCAGTGTGAGATCATGCAGATAGCCCGCCGCTTCCCCGTTAAAACGAATATAGTCCAAACGTTGCAAAATGGGAGGAACCTTTCCCGTCAGGTTCGTCATCAGAACGTTTATGCCCTCTTTTGTCATGGTCAAGTTACCCAGTTTGCCGTAAATGTACATATCCATGCCTGCATCCCAGTTACTTAAGGCAGCTTCCCCTGCAATCATCAATCCGTGGTGGTTAGTCAGCCGCAGGGTGGGGCAGTCCAAATGTTTGCCGTGACCGGAGAAAACCAGATTTAGATCCAACGGTTCTTCAAAGCGTGACAAGGCAGGCACAAAAGGAGCCAAATCTTTCAGTATAACGGAAGCCTTCAAAGAGCCGTCATATCTTATATTTTCTGTCATTTGGGGCAATTCGGGCAGGCTGTCATACTTCAAGGTCAGACTGTCTATCTTTAAAGCAGTATTTGAAAGCTCCACTCCAAAATCCTTAATATCCAAACGTTTATTGTTGGCTGTAACTTTCATGGCGAACTTCTGCAATGAAAAACCACATTGTTCGTCAAAGCTGACCCGCCGGATGGCGGCATTCAACGAGTCGCTGCGCAATGCCTTCAGTGAAAGCGTTGCAGCGAGATTCTTCACCGATAGATGATGGGCATTGAACTTACCGGGAGTTTCCGGTTCCGATAATATATCGTATGTCACTCTGCCACGCCTTATCAGCACGGAATTAATTCGTAAATCCAAATTAGATTTTGTTTTAACCGTATCTTTGGACGCGAAAGCGTCTAACACAAACTGGAAATTAGGGGCAGATTCCGGAGTTTCCCGGTTCAAATTGACCGTAAATCCAAAAAGCTGGACACTGCTGATGGTGACTTTACCGTTCAATAAAGGCAGAAGGTCGAATTTTGCCGATAAGCGGGCTACTTTCAGCATCTCCTGGTTCTTCCGGTCATGCAAAAGGACATCTTCCACAATGATACGGTTCAGCAAACCCATATCAATCCGTCCTACAGAAACCTCCGTATTCAGTATGTTTTTTAATTCCTTAGTTACAAAAACAGATAATTTGCCCTGAACATACGGTATGTTCAGCAGCACAATTATTCCCAGGTAGACACCAATCAGTGTACCTAGCAGAATACGCACAGTGTATTTAAGACTCTTACTAGAAATCATTGTTTATTTTGGGCTAACAAAAATACGAATAACGTATGACGTAGCCCAAAATAAACGATTTTTTTTACTTGTTTTTATGCAATCTTTTCAACTCGAAGGAGAAAATGACACGGAAACATCCGATAATAAGGAAAGTGATGGACAGCATATAGAGCACGGTAACAGCACCAAGTCCAGGTTGCCAGATGATAGCCATAGAGCAAAGAATAGCCAGAATGCCAAACACCAGATACCACCCCCAGTCCTTTGTGCCATAGCGTTTCAAATCTGTGGAATAGCCACACAATGTAAACCCTCTGAACATCAGCCAGAGAGCAACAATAAACGGAATCAGTTCCATGCTGACCAACGGATAGAATACCAGATAAATACCTATCAGCAAATCAATAATACCTCCGGCAAGATACCATCCCCAACTACTGATTGTTTTTTTGTTTCCGGCAGCAAAAAAAACTTCCAGAACGCCACTGACCAGAATCGAGATACTGAAGATGACACTCAGTGCCACATAACTGCTCACAGGAGCGAACAATAAGCATAGTGCTACCGCAATGTAGAGCAAGCCCAGCAACAGGGACATCCACCAATTTTTTACAGCGTAGCCTAAGCCACCAACTAATTCATTCATATTTGTTAAGTTTTAGGTTATAATTTGAACTAATAACGCCCCCCTTGCAAAAAGGTTTACCTGCAAATACAAAAAAAGTCTTTAAATACCGCCGATTGACTTTTAGAACTCAAAAAATATTCCGAACTTTGCACGCTGAAAACCAAATTGATAGTTCTATTTACATTTTGAATAAAAATTGAATAAAAAAAGAATGAAAGATAACAAAATCCCTTCACCGTTAGTATCCCTTTTACCCGTATTCGTACTTATTTTATTATTGTTTGTCACTATCCGTACATTTGGAAGTGATGCCTTGTCCGGTGGCAGCCAAGTCTGTCTGCTAGTGGCTACAGCTGTTTGTGTGCTGATAGGTATGGCGGGATTCCGTCGTCCGTGGAAGGACTTCGAACTGGCTGTCACCAATAATATAGCCGGGGTAAGTACCGCACTTATTATCTTGCTGATCATCGGAGCTTTGTCCGGAGCATGGATGGTCAGCGGTGTAGTCCCTACATTAATATATTATGGCATACAGGTTATTCATCCTCATTTTTTCCTGGTATCCACTTGCATTATTTGTGCGGTAGTATCTGTCATGACAGGCAGCTCATGGACTACCATCGCCACTATCGGCATCGCACTGATGGGAATAGGGAAGGCGCAAGGTTTCAGTGAAGGTTGGATTGCAGGTGCGATTATCTCCGGAGCCTATTTCGGTGATAAAGTTTCTCCGCTTTCGGATACCACCATTCTGGCATCGTCCGTAACGGATACACCGCTGTTCACTCACATCCGTTACTTGATGATTACCACCGTTCCATCACTTGTCATCACTTTGATAATCTTTACCATAGCCGGATTGTCACATGAAGCCACTGATACCGGTCATATCGCCGAATACACCCGTATATTGAGTGATAAGTTCCATATTTCATGGTGGTTGATGATTGTCCCCGTTGTCACAGCGATACTGATTGCACGTAAAGTGCCTTCCATCATCACTCTATTTGTTTCTACGGCTCTGGCTACCGTCTTTGCCTTGATTTTCCAGCCCGGACTATTATGCGAAATCGCCGGACAAGGAGTCGAAGGGATTGCCGCCTTGTTCAAAGGAGGAATGGGAATGCTTTATGGTGGAACCCAATTGGAAACCGGTAATGCGGAAATAAACGAACTGATATCCACTCGCGGAATGGCGGGTATGATGAATACCATCTGGCTGATTATCTGCGCCATGTGTTTCGGAGGGGCGATGACAGCCGGAGGAATGCTCGGCAGTATCACTTCTGTCTTTGTACGTTTTACGAAAAAGCGGGTAGGAATGGTGTCATCCACAGTTGCATCGGGCTTGTTCCTGAATCTTGCTACAGCAGATCAATATATATCCATTATCCTGACGGGTAATATGTTTAAAGACATCTATAGTGCAAACGGTTATGAAAGCAAACTGCTGAGCCGCACGACGGAAGATTCTGTTACAGTCACTTCGCCATTGATACCCTGGAATACATGCGGTATGACACAGGCTACTATCCTTAGTGTTCCCACCATTGTGTATCTGCCTTACGCATTCTTTAACATTATCAGTCCCTTGATGAGTATCACAATTGCTATACTGGGATATAAGATAAAGAAAAAAGCAGAACAGCCGGGCCTGTCATAATAATGATAGGATCTGATGATTATATATCTTTCACGTGAAAGATTAGCAGGGTTCAAAAATAACTTGTACATTTACCCACCCTAATAAATCATTTTATATTTTTACAATAATATGAAGAAACACATCACATTCGCCCTTCTGTTTGCGGCTGCATTGACAGCCCAGGCACAACAGGGAGGCATTTCAGGTGAAATGCTGAATCAAATCAAACAAAGTTATAAGGCAACCCCTGCCGACAAAGCCATCCGTAACGCCTTAGGCGGAACAAGTATCAACACGTTGGCATTGAACCAGGAGAACCGTGCCGATTTTGATACGGAGTTTTCACACAAGGTGCTATCCAAGGGAATAACCGACCAACAATCTTCCGGTCGTTGCTGGCTTTTTACCGGACTGAACGTGCTCCGCAGCCAGATGATTGCCAAATACGGACTGGATGAGATGGAGTTCTCACAGAACTACTGCTTTTTCTACGACCAATTAGAAAAAGCAAACTTATTCTTACAGGGAATCATTGATACCAGTGGAAAGCCCATGGACGATAAAATGGTGGAATGGCTGTTCAAGCATCCCTTAAGCGATGGGGGACAATTCACAGGAGTATCGGATATTATAGAGAAATACGGACTGGTCCCCAAGAGTGCAATGGTGGAAACTTTCAGCAGTGAGAATACCGGAAAGATGAGTAGTCTGATAGGACTGAAACTGAAGGAATTTGGTTTACAACTACGCGAAGCCGCCGCTACCGGAGCGAAGCCGGCCGAACTGGAAAAGAAAAAGACAAAAATGCTGGGAACGGTTTATCGTATGCTGGTGCTGACCCTTGGCGAACCTGTTTCCACCTTTACATGGAGTCTGAAGGGTGGGGAAGCGAAAGAATATACTCCGGTGTCTTTCTATAAAGAGTTTTTGGGAAATGATTTGACCAATAACTATGTAATGCTGATGAATGATCCCAGCCGCGAGTTTTATAAATGTTATGAAATAGATTTTGACCGTCACCGTTATGATGGCAAGAATTGGACTTATGTAAACTTGCCGATAGAGGATATTAAAGAAATAGCCATAGCTTCCATCAAGGACAGTACCATGATGTATTTTTCTTGTGATGTAGGCAAGTTCCTTGATAGTAAACGTGGCTTGCTGGACCCTGATAATTATGATTACGAATCATTGATGGGAACTACTTTCGGTATGGACAAGAAACAACGTATCCAAACTTTCTCCAGTGGCAGCAGTCATGCCATGACCTTGATGGCGGTGGACTTGGATAAAGCGGGAAAGCCGAAAAAATGGATGGTGGAAAACAGTTGGGGCAGTGCCAGTGGATACAGAGGACACCTTATCATGACAGATAAATGGTTTGATGAATATATGTTCCGTGTGGTGGCAGAAAAGAAATATGTTCCTGCCAAGGTGCTGGATATTTTAAAACAGAAACCAATCCGTCTTCCGGCATGGGACCCGATGTTTGCTGACGAAGAATAAGCGTTATCTCTCTACATTGTATATAATTTAAGCGGACTGTACAGAAAAGAAAGACTGTACAGTCCGTTTTTTTATTCTAAGGCATTGTGTATGTCTGTCATTTTTACTTCTCTCTTGCAAAAAGAAACATAATAGGGAAAATAGGTTTGTTGCAGTGATGAGTTATTGTATAATAGGCTTGCAGAAAGGTGTTTCTTGCATATTTAGGTATAATAAAAAATGGGAATCTCTTCGTAAGAGAACCCCAAAGTCAAGTTAGATCTCTGATATAATAAAAAGCGCTCATTCATAGGAATTTCCAGATAGAATTCGTTTCTTTGCGGTCAGAAACCATAAAATCATCTTTATTATGTCATCCCGCTTTGTAAACCCTTTCACGGATCTCGGCTTCAAGATAATCTTCGGACAGCCTGCCAGCAAGGATCTGCTGATAATCCTGCTTAACGAACTGCTGTCAGGTGAGCATCACATTGAAGACCTGACGTTTCTGGACAAGGAGGACCGTTCGGAGAATATTCACGACAAGGGCATCATCTATGACCTTTACTGCCGTACCTCTACGGGCGAGTACATCATAGTGGAGATGCAGAATCGTTGGCATAGCCATTTCCTGGACCGTACGCTTTATTATGTGTGCCGTGCGGTGAGCCGCCAGATGGAGAATCCGTCCTCTAAAGAGGTATGTGTTCCCGACACTCCGTTGGAGGGGGATTGCGGTCTGCTCAGGGAAGAAGAGGCTTCTTACGGTCTCCGTTACAGGCTTCCTGCCGTGTACGGCGTTTTCCTGATGAATTTCAAGGAGGACGGTCTGGAAAGGAAGTTCCGTACCGACACGGTGGTTTCCGACCGGGACAGCGGTCGTGTGGTGAACCGGAATTTCCGTCAGATTTATCTCCAGTTTCCTTATTTTACGAAGGAACTGGACGAATGTTCTACTTTATCCGATAAACTAATGTATGCACTGAAGAATATGAACAACTGGAACAGAATGCCCGATGCGCTGAAAGAACAGGTTTTCAGCCATCTTGACCGCCTTGCCGCCAAGGCTCACCTGTCTGAGGGTGACCGTATCGCTTATGATAAGGCGGTGGACCGTTATAACGGCCGTATTGTGGAAAATGATATCCGTGAACAGGCTGTCGCGGAAGGACGTTTGGAGGGACGTTTGGAGATCGCCCGTAAACTGAAAGAGAACGGTTTTTCCATTGCGGATATTGTCCGGATTGCCGGACTTTCGCCAGAAGAAATTGATAAGCTGTAACGGCGTGTACGAATTTCTTTATAAAGCAGTGCTCATTCGGGAAAAAGACTTTTTTCAGAATGCTACAGCAAAAAATGATAATGAATGGTGAAGTGATATAAGTATCATGATAAAGCATTGAAAAATGTATGAGCAATAAAATATATCCCATCGGAATCTAGAATTTCGAGAAAATCCGTCAGGACGGTTATTTCTATATTGATAAAACGGCCTGGGTGTACCAGATGGTAAAGACCGGAAGTTACTACTTCCTGAGCCGTCCGCGACGTTTCGGAAAGACCCTACTCATCTCTACCTTGGAAGCTTACTTTCAAGGTAAGAAGGAGTTGTTTGAAGGTCTGGCGATGGAGAAGCTGGAAAAGGACTGGATCAGATATCCTGTTCTGCATCTGGATCTGAACATCGAGAAGTATGATACTCCGGAGAGTCTGGATAAGATTCTGCATGATAATCTGGATGCCGAACTGCATGAGTTTGCTGAAGCGAGAGGAGTGTCATACGACAAGCTTTGTGACTATTTGAAAGCATATTATGACGGCTATCACTTTACACATCATTCTATCGGCATGTACAATCCGTTTAGTTTGCTCAATACGTTCAAATATAAGGAATTCGGCAGTTATTGGTTCGAGACGGGTACTCCTACCTATCTGGTGAAACTGCTGAAGAAGCATCATTACGACTTGGAACGGATGCCCCACGAGGAAACGGACTCCCAGGTGCTGAACAGTATAGATTCGGAATCCACCAATCCCATTCCGGTGCTCTATCAGAGCGGCACCTCACTATAAAGGGATATGATGAAGAATTTGGAATGTACCGTTTAGGTTTTCCGAACCGGGAAGTGGAAGAGGGGTTTGTACGTTTCCTGCTCCCTTTTTACGCGAACGTAAATAAGGTGGAATCTCCCTTTGAGATTCAGAAATTTGTCCGTGAGGTGCGTTTCGGTGATTATGACTCCTTCTTCCGCCGTCTGCAAAGTTTCTTTGCGAATACTACCTACGAAGTGATCCGCGAACAGGAACTGCATTATGAGAATGTGTTTTTCATCGTATTCAAGCTTGTCGGCTTCTATACCCAAGTGGAATATCATACGAGCAAAGGACGCATTGACCTTGTCCTGCAGACTGACAAGCTTATCTATGTGATGGAATTCAAGCTGGACGGCACGGCCGAGGAGGCTTTGCAACAGATTCATGACAAGCATTACGCGCTTCCCTTTGCTTCGGACGGACGGAAGCTCTTTTAAATAGGGGTGAACTTCAGTGCTGAAACCCGCAATATCGAAAAGTGAATAGTAGAAGAATGAAATGTAGAAAGGAAACAGAGTCCGAAGAAAAGAGGTGCACACTGCTGCAATATCCGGTGAAACTTGGTACAAGATCCGCGGAATCTTGTACCAAAGTTTTTGTAATCTTGTGACGGGTGACGGCTAGTTCCTTTGAACATTGCAAAGATAACTTCACGTCCGTGCGGCGTGATCTCTTCTGACCCCTTGGCGGATTGCAGGGAGTTTACGGGGACACGGGGACAGTGGGGACACCCCCTTTTTTCCTCACACACGCATGCGTGTACCTATAAAGGGAGGATAAGTGGGGTGATATATTCCCTTGCCGTCCACACTTACCGATACTTCTTATTTGGTGAAACGTTTGAGTCTGATGAGGACGGTGCTTTCGGTTATTCTCCCTGTCGTGCGTTTTTTTTCAGAAGTTCCGGCCGGATATAATCCTGTGGGAAGGCAGGGGAAAGATGATTTTCCCACCTAGTTATATCGCGCGTGCGTGTGTGAGAAATTGGGGTCTGTCCCTGCTGTCCCCACTGTCCCTGCTTGGGAGAGCCGGTATGAACTGCCATCTCTAAATTCTCAATTTTTAATCTCCCTCCGTATCAACGTTTCCTCGTCCTACGAGAGGAAACAAGCTCGTACCGGCTTCTTGCCGGAACGTTCCACGCCTTTGCCGGGATGATTTTTCTTATTATCCGCACTGTTGCTGTGGAAATCATAGACCGCTTGTACGTAGTTTATCGCCCCATGGGGATTTTATTGCCGGTGGTGTTTTCCTACGGCGGTGTGGAATTGCTGAGGGTAGGGGAGACTTTCCATAGCCGTACAAAAAAAGCATACGCTTCCATGAACGGGCTGCATAAAGACAGCATCTGCTTTTATGAATATTACTTGAAGATACCGGATTATCGCGTACCGAAGTCCTGCAAGCTGGTGGATTCCGTATGGTCCACGGTGTTTGATGTGTTCGCCTGCTTGTTGGCAGGGGATGACGAGGAAGTTTATTGGTGCTGCGGCCGTCTGGCCGACCGGAGCATCGTGGTGATGGACGGGGCCGGAAGGTATTACCATGTGGAAAAAGGAAAGAGGAAGCGGTACATTGCCGCTAACCTTCCCGAACCCGGTGAGCAGGACTTCGACACGGCTGTAAAGAAGCTGAAAGAGGAAGCCGGGCAGCGGGCGGAGGAAACGGATCGGCAGAAGAGAAGGAACGAGGAAGCGAAAAGGCGGAAGAGGCTGGAGGAGATAAGAGATGCCCTTCCGTACCGTATGGGCATGAAATGGGGCTTGAAACTGGGGGAACGTATCATCGTTCCTCCCAAATACAGAAAGATTCTTCCTCCTGTGGGCGTTTATTGTGCTTTTGAAGAGAGCGCCTGCCGGTGGGGGGTGATGGCACTGGACGGGAAAGTGATGGTGGAAGCCCGCTACCAGGAGGTGGATATAGAAAACAACGGCACGGTACACCTGACCGTCATTCCCGGCAAAGTGAAGACCGTCAAACTGTAAGTGTTTCCGGAATGAAACACAAATGACGCGAATGACATAAATTAAAAATCAAGATAAATTTATGCCATTCGCGTCATTTGTGTTCTAAAAAAAAAGTGAGCATCTGCCTGAGTTTGCACATACATTCAGAAAGGTTTCTATTATTACAGAATTTTTTCCATAATAAGCACCATTTCTTTCTTTTTTCACATTTTTTTTCTGTACTTTTGCGCTCAAATTTAAAAACCATTTTTTATAACCCAATATGGCAAATGTGATTAAATTACACAAAGGCTTGAACATCAACCTGAAAGGGAAACCTGCTCAGGAGTTCTTTGACGTGAAGCAGCCGGACATCTATGCGATAGTGCCCGATGATTTTCATGGCGTGACTCCTAAAGTCGTGGTCAAAGAACAGGAATATGTGACGGCCGGGGGAACATTGTTTGTTGACAAGAACCACCCCGAAGTGAAGTTCGTATCTCCGGTAAGCGGTGTCGTTACCAGCGTGGAGAGAGGCGAACGTCGTAAAGTCTTAAGCATCTCCATTGCAGCTGCAAAGGAGCAAGACTACGAAGAGTTTGGAAAGAAGGATGTTTCGACTCTGACAGGCGAGCAGGTAAAAGCCGCCCTGCTGGAAGCCGGACTTTTTTCATTCATTATCCAGCGCCCCTACATCGTGGTGGCTGACCCGAATGCCAAGCCGAAAGGCATCTTCGTTTCTGCATTTGACACTAACCCATTGGCTGCTGATTTCGAATTTGTTCTGAAAGGCCAGGAAAAAGATTTCCAGACTGGTCTGGACGCACTGGCAAAGATGGCAAAGACGTATCTGAATATCAGCGTAGAGCAGAAGAGCCCTGCACTGACCAACGCCAAAAATGTAACTGTAACTGCCTTCGACGGTCCTAACCCCGCCGGAAACGTAGGCGTTCAGATTAACCACATCAGTCCTATCAACAAAGGCGAAACTGTTTGGACGCTCCGTGCGGAAGAAGTGATCTTCATCGGACGCCTGTTCAACACAGGTCGCGTAGACCTTACCCGTACTATCGCCCTGACCGGTTCGGAAGTGAAGAAACCGGCTTATTGCAAGCTGAAAGTAGGAGCCTTGCTGACAGATATTTTTGCAGGACGTGTGAACGGAGGTAAAAACTTACGCTACATTAACGGTAACGTGCTGACCGGAACTTTGGTGAAGCCAAACGGATTCCTGGGTGCGCACGCTACAAGTCTTACTGTGATCCCCGAAGGGGATGACCGGCACGAATTCCTGGGCTTTATCATGCCGCGTACCGATCAGTACAGTGCCAACCGCAGTTATTTCAGCTGGTTGTGCGGTAACAAGGAATACACACTGGATGCCCGTATCAAAGGTGGCGAACGCCACATGATCATGTCCGGCGAGTATGACAAAGTATTCCCGATGAGCATTTTCCCCGAATATTTAATTAAAGCTATCATTGCCGGCGATATTGACCGCATGGAAGCACTTGGTATTTACGAAGTGGCTCCCGAAGACTTCGCTGTATGTGAATTCGTTGACTCTTCCAAATTGGAATTGCAACGCATCGTGCGTCAGGGCTTGGACATGCTTCGCAAGGAAATGTGCTAAATAATTAAAAACTAAGAATTAAAAGTTAATGAAAGCGTTAAGAAATTATCTCGACAAGATAAAGCCAAACTTTGAAGAGGGCGGCAAACTCCACGCGTTTCGTTCGGTGTTCGACGGTTTCGAAACATTCTTGTTCGTACCCAACAGCACTTCGAAAACAGGAGTTCACATTCATGATGCGATTGACAGCAAGCGTATCATGTCAATGGTGGTTATTGCGTTGATACCGGCCCTGTTGTTCGGTATGTACAACGTAGGTTACCAGCACTTCTTGGCTGTAGGCCAGGAGGCAGGTTTCTTTGAAAAGTTCATTTATGGTTTCCTGGCTGTTCTGCCTAAGATTATCGTATCATACGTAGTCGGTCTGGGAATCGAATTTGTGGTGGCACAATGGAAGAACGAAGAAATTCAGGAAGGTTTCCTGGTATCCGGTCTGTTGATCCCGATGATCGTTCCTGTGGAATGTCCGTTGTGGATTCTGGCTGTCGCTACAGCATTCTCTGTTATCTTCGCTAAGGAAGTATTCGGCGGTACAGGTATGAATATCTTCAACCCTGCATTGATTACCCGTGCTTTCTTGTTCTTCGCTTATCCTACCAAAATGTCCGGTGATGCCGTTTGGGTAAGCACTGACAGCATTTTCGGTATCGGTGGCGGACAGGTAGTGGACGGTTTTACCGGCGCTACGATGTTGGGACAGGCTGCTACAGCCGCTCCGGGTGCAAGCGAACTGATTAATGTGAACGGTACTCCCGCTACCATGTGGGATATGGTTGTAGGTTTGATTCCGGGTTCTATCGGTGAAACCAGCGTTATCGCTATCGCACTGGGTGCCATCATCCTGTTGTGGACAGGCGTGGCAAGTTGGAAGACCATGTTCTCTGTCTTTGCCGGTGGTATCGTGATGGGATTGATCTTCAATGTATTCGGCTCTACAGATAACATGATGGCTCAGTTGCCTTGGTACGAACACATCGTATTGGGCGGTTTCTGCTTCGGCGCCGTGTTCATGGCTACCGACCCTGTGACTTCCGCACGTACGGAAAAGGGTAAGTTCATCTACGGCTTCCTGATCGGTGTGATGGCTATCGTTATCCGTGTGTTGAATCCGGGTTATCCCGAAGGTATGATGCTTGCCATCCTGCTGATGAACATCTTCGCTCCGCTGATTGACTACTGTATCGTACAGAAGAACATCACAGCCCGCGAAAACAGATTAAAATCAACTAACAACTAAAATATCGGACATTATGAATACTAATAGTAATAGTTATACTATCATCTATGCTTCGATAATGGTTGTTATCGTAGCATTCCTGTTGGCATTCGTGTCTTCTTCTCTGAAAGAAAAACAGTACCAGAATGTAGAACAGGACACAAAGAAACAAATTCTGGCAGCTTTGAACGTTTATGACGTAAAAGATGTGAATGCAGAATATGATAAATATGTGAAAGAAGACGATTTGATGCAGGCAGACGGTTCTTTGGTAAAGAACGATGCTGCTTTCCAGACTTCTTATAAAGGTGAAATCGCTAACGGACGTCTTCATGTATTCGTTTGCGACGTGGATGGTCAGACCAAATATGTGCTGCCTATTTATGGTGCCGGTCTTTGGGGACCTATCTGGGGATACATCGCATTGAATGATGACAAAGACACTGTATATGGCGTTTACTTCTCTCATCAAGGAGAAACTCCGGGTCTGGGTGCAGAAATCACCACTACTAAGTTCCAGGATCAGTTCTTGGGCAAACATGTAATGGAAAACGGTACTGTAGCTTTGGGTGTTGAAAAACACGGCAAGGTGGCAAAACCTGATTATCAGGTAGACGGTATCTCAGGTGGTACTATCACTTCTAAGGGTGTAGATGCGATGATTAAGGATTGCCTGAGCATGTACAATTCATTTTTAACTAATAAATAAGAGGAGGGTAAATAGAATATGAGCGCATTATTTTCTAAAAAGAATAGAGAAGTTCTTTTAACTCCGCTGGGTTTGAATAACCCTGTCACCGTACAGGTGCTCGGTATCTGTTCTGCACTGGCTGTAACGGCTCAGCTGGAACCGGCTATCGTGATGGGTCTTTCCGTAACCATTATTACAGCCTTCTCGAACTTCGTTATCTCCTTGTTGCGTAACACCATTCCCAACCGTATCCGTATCATCGTCCAGTTGGTGGTTGTTGCCGCATTGGTAACTATCGTTAGTGAAATTTTGAAAGCGTTCGCATACGATGTAAGTGTGCAGCTTTCTGTATATGTAGGTTTGATTATTACAAACTGTATCCTGATGGGACGTCTGGAAGCGTTTGCTATGATGAACGGTCCTTGGGAATCATTCCTGGATGGTATCGGTAACGGATTGGGTTATGCCAAAATCCTGATTATCGTGGCATTCTTCCGTGAACTGCTGGGAGCCGGTACATTGTTTGGCTTCCAGGTTATCCCGCAGGCTGTTTATGACTTGGGCTACCTGAACAACGGCTTGATGTTGATGCCTCCTATGGCGTTGATTATCTGTGCTTGTATCATTTGGTACCAACGTGCAAAACACAAAGAATTGCAGGAAAGTAATAATTAATCCCCGTTATAAAACGAAAAGAATATGGAATATTTAAGTTTGTTTGTAAAGTCCATCTTTGTGGACAATATGATTTTCGCATACTTCCTGGGGATGTGTTCTTACCTGGCAGTATCGAAGAACGTAAAGACAGCCGTAGGTCTGGGTGCAGCCGTTACTTTCGTGTTGATTGTAACTCTGCCGGTGAACTATTTGCTGGAAAATTACGTACTGGCACCTAATGCGCTGATTGATGGAGTAGACCTCAGCTTCTTGAGCTTTATCCTGTTTATTGCCGTTATTGCCGGTATCGTTCAGTTGGTGGAAATGGCGGTTGAACGTTTCAGCCCGTCGCTCTATGCTTCATTGGGTATCTTCCTTCCGCTGATTGCTGTAAACTGTGCCATCATGGGTGCTTCATTGTTTATGCAGCAACGCCATTTCATCAACATTGGCGAGGCAACCACTTACGCTTTGGGCTCAGGTATCGGTTGGGCACTGGCTATTATCGGTCTGGCTGCCATCCGTGAAAAAATGGCTTACTCTGATGTTCCCGCTCCTTTGAAAGGTCTGGGTATCACTTTCATCACTGTAGGTTTGATGGCAATGGCATTTATGTGTTTCTCTGGTTTGAAAATCTAAAAGGAAAGGAATAAGACAATGGATATGAATTTAATATTAGCTAGTATTGGAGTATTCCTTGGAATTATCCTTCTGCTCGTTGTTATTTTGCTGGTAGCTAAGCAGTATCTTACTCCGAGCGGCAAAGTAAAGATAACTATCAATGGAGAGAAAGAACTGGAAGTAGAACAAGGTTCAACTTTGCTGAACACCCTGTCTGTCAATGGCATCTACCTGTCATCGGCTTGTGGTGGTAAAGGTTCTTGCGGTCAATGTAAATGCCAGGTTGTAGAAGGCGGTGGTGAGATTCTTCCTTCTGAAAAGGGACATTTCAGCCGTAAACAACAACAGGATCATTGGCGTCTGGGTTGCCAGGTGAAAGTAAAAGGTGACCTGGGCATCAAGATTGATGAATCTGTACTGGGTGTTAAGGAATGGGAATGCGAAGTAATCAGCAACAAGAACGTTGCCACTTTCATCAAAGAGTTTATTGTGGCTTTGCCGAAAGGTGAACACATGGACTTCGTTCCGGGTTCATACGCTCAGATTAAGATTCCTAAATTTGAAATGGACTACAACAAGGATATCGATAAAGACCTTATCGGTCCGGAGTATCTGCCCGCATGGGAAAAATTCGGTCTGTTCGGCTTGAAATGTAAGAATACGGAAGAAACCATCCGTGCTTACTCTATGGCCAACTATCCTGCCGAGGGTGACCGTATCATGCTGACAGTGCGTATCGCTACTCCTCCGTTCAAACCGAAAGATCAGGGTCCCGGCTTTATGGATGTGAATCCGGGTATCGCTTCATCTTACATTTTCACGCTGAAACCGGGTGACAAGGTAACGATGAGTGGTCCTTACGGAGACTTCCACCCGATCTTCGATTCTAAGAAGGAAATGATTTGGGTAGGTGGTGGTGCCGGTATGGCTCCGTTGCGTGCGCAAATTATGCACATGACCAAGACACTGCACACTACCGACCGTGAACTTCACTATTTCTATGGTGCGCGTGCATTGAACGAAGTATTCTATCTGCAAGATTTCCAACAATTGGAAAAAGACTTCCCGAACTTCCACTTCCATCTGGCTTTGGACCGTCCGGATCCCGCAGCCGATGCAGCAGGCGTGAAGTATACCGCAGGTTTCGTTCACAATGTGATGTATGAAACTTATCTGAAGGATCATGAAGCTCCCGAAGATATTGAATACTACATGTGTGGCCCCGGCCCGATGTCTAATGCAGTCGTTAAGATGCTGGATAGTCTGGGTGTTGAGCCTTCTTCTATCATGTACGACAACTTCGGAGGATAATATCAGGATCTCCTTTTATTAATAATGAAAATAAGCCCGGTAAAAGTGAACTTTTATCGGGCTTTTTCTTTACTTTTGTATAAAACGAAAATGAATATGATAGAGAACATACTAGCCAATTTGAAAATTGAGCGGCTGAACCCGATGCAAGAGGCGTCCATCAATGCTTGGAAAGAGGGAAAAGACCTAATATTATTGTCTCCTACGGGGTCCGGCAAGACGTTAGCTTATCTGTTGCCTTTGGTGCAGAGTTTGAAGCCTGGTATAACAGGCGTACAGGCTATAGTGCTGGTTCCTTCCCGGGAACTGGCTTTACAAATAGACCAGGTATTTAAATCCATGAACACACCCTTCAAGGCTGTAAGTTGTTATGGAGGACGACCGGCCATGGAAGAGCACCGTACCATCAAAGGGATGCAGCCATCAGTCATCATCGGTACTCCGGGCCGTATGAATGATCATCTTTCCAAACAGAATTTTGATGCAGATACGGTCACAACTCTGGTAATCGATGAATTTGACAAATGCCTGGAGTTTGGCTTCCAGGAAGAGATGGCGACTGTCATAGGACAGTTGCCCAACTTGCAACGCCGTTTTCTGTTGTCGGCTACCGATGCGGAAGAGATTCCGCAGTTTACGGGGCTGGACAAGACCATTAAATTGAATTTTTTAAATCCGGAAGAGCAGCTTACCCACCGTCTGCACTTATATAAGGTACTGTCTCCGGAAAAAGACAAACTTGAAACCTTATATAAATTGCTTTGTACCTTGGGAAGCCAATCGACATTGGTTTTCTGTAATCACCGTGAAAGTGTGGAACGGGTAGGGAAGTATCTTCAATCCCAGAAGTTTCAATGTGGCATTTTTCATGGCGGCATGGAACAGGATGACCGCGAACGCTCCCTATATAAATTCCGCAACGGAAGTTGCCATGTGCTTATTTCTACCGATCTGGCCGCTCGCGGACTGGATATCCCCGAAATAGAGAATGTAGTACATTATCATCTGCCTGCCAATGAAGACGGATACATTCACCGCAACGGACGTACCGCCCGCTGGGAAGCCGAAGGTAATTCTTATGTTATCCTTCATGCCGAAGAAACAGTGCCCGCATATATAACCGATGAGCCGGAGGAGTTCATTTTACCCGAAGTCACCCCCAAACCTTCTTTACCCGAATATGTGACATTATATATAGGAAAAGGCAAGAAAGATAAAATCAATAAGATAGATATTGTGGGATTTCTCTTTAAAAAAGGAAACCTTAATAAAGACGAAATAGGACGGATTGATGTAAAAGACCACTATTCTTTTGCAGCCGTATCTCGCAAAAAGATAAAACAAACTTTGAATTTAATACGAAATGAGAAGATAAAGGGCATAAAAACACTTATTGAAGAAGCTAAATAATGACAATTTGTCAATTCTCGAAATAAAATGATTAAAGAATAATTCAAAAAGATATTTTTTTTATGCTTTAGATCATTGTTTACTAGGGATGTAGTTACAAAATGAAAGCATAAAAAATCAGATTTAACTAATTTGAAAGAAAATTATGCGGAAATTCGTAAATTTATTAGCGATTTTTTTGGAAAACTGAAAATAATGTGTAATTTCGCCCAATGTAAGATATAAACAAATTGTATAACCAAAACAAACGTCAAATGAAAAAGCATAATTTCAATGCGGGACCATCTATCTTGCCTCGCGAGGTAATTGAGAAGACAGCACAAGCCGTTCTTGATTTTAATGGGTCAGGCCTTTCCATCATGGAAATCAGTCACCGTGCTAAAGATTTTCAGCCTGTAGTAGACGAAGCTGTTGCTTTGTTTAAGGAACTGTTGAACATCCCGGAAGGGTACTCGGTACTATTCTTGGGGGGTGGAGCCAGCTTGGAATTCTGTATGATACCTTTCAACTTCCTCGAAAAAAAAGCTGCTTACCTGAACACAGGCGTATGGGCTAAGAAAGCGATGAAAGAAGCCAAGGCTTTCGGCGAGGTAGTAGAAGTGGCATCTTCCGCTGAAGCGACCTATACCTATATTCCCAAAGATTATACGGTTCCCGCCGATGCAGATTATTTCCACGTCACAACGAATAACACAATCTATGGAACAGAACTTCATGAAGATCTGGATTCTCCGGTTCCTATGATTGCTGATATGTCATCTGATATTTTCTCTCGTCCTATCGACGTTTCTAAATATATTTGTATCTATGGCGGTGCGCAGAAGAATTTGGCTCCGGCCGGTGTCACTTTCGTTATTGTAAAGAACGATGCTGTGGGCAAGGTATCACGCTATATTCCTACTATGCTGAATTATCAGACTCACATTGACGGCGGCTCTATGTTCAACACACCTCCTGTACTTCCTATTTATGCCGCTTTGCAGACTTTACGCTGGATAAAAGCCAACGGTGGTGTAGCAGAAATGCAGAAACGTGCTAAAGAGAAGGCAGACATGCTGTATGCTGAAATAGACCGTAACAAAATGTTCCGTGGCACAGTAACGGATAAAGCCGACCGCTCTTATATGAACATTTGCTTTGTAATGAATGACGAATACAAAGACCTGGAAGCCGATTTCTTGAAATTTGCCACAGAAAAAGGTATGGTGGGTATTAAGGGACACCGTTCTGTAGGCGGTTTCCGTGCATCTTGCTACAACGCTATGCCGAAGGAAAGCGTTCAGGCTTTGATTGACTGCATGCAGGAATTTGAGAAACTTCATTAATAATTATGTTCACCACAGATTATACGAATTGCACAGATAGGAACAATAAATGGAATCTGTGATAATCCGTGATAATCTGTGGTGAACCTTTTTAATACAATAAGACCATGAAAGTATTAGTAGCAACAGACAAGCCGTTTGCAAAAGTTGCAGTAGACGGTATCCGTAAAGAAATAGAAGCAGCAGGTTATGAACTGGTATTGCTGGAAAAATATGGTGAAAAAGCTAAACTACTGGAAGCTGTAAAGGACGTTAACGCAATCATTATCCGCAGTGATATTATTGATGCCGAAGTATTGGATGCGGCAAAAGAACTGAAAATCGTAGTACGTGCAGGAGCAGGTTATGATAACGTGGATTTGGCGGCTGCTACGGCACACAATGTGTGTGTTATGAATACTCCGGGACAGAACTCCAATGCAGTAGCCGAACTGGCTTTTGGCATGATGGTGATGGCTGTCCGCAATTTCTATAACGGGACTTCGGGTACTGAACTGATGGGCAAGAAGTTAGGTATCCATGCATACGGCAATGTAGGTCGTAATGTGGCTCGTATCGCTAAAGGTTTTGGCATGGATATTTATGCTTTTGACGCTTTCTGCCCGAAAGAAGTGATCGAAAAAGATGGTGTGAAAGCTGTTTCTTCTGCTGAGGAACTGTATGCTGCTTGTAATATAGTGTCCCTGCATATTCCTGCTACGGCTGAAACTAAAAATTCCATCAACTATGAATTGGTCAACAAGATGCCTAAAGGAGGAGTATTGGTAAATACTGCCCGTAAGGAAGTGATCAATGAAGCGGAATTAATCAAACTGATGGAAGAACGCACCGACTTAAAGTATGTTACTGATATCATGCCGGTTGCCCATGCAGAGTTCTCGGAAAAATTTGCCGGCCGTTATTTCGCTACACCGAAAAAGATGGGGGCCCAGACGGCTGAAGCAAATATCAACGCAGGTATCGCTGCTGCCAGACAAATAGTAGGCTTCCTGAAAGATGGTTGTGAAAAATTCAGAGTAAATAAATAAGTAATCCAATAACCGCAGGGGCGGATTGAATCCGACCGGATGCATATAGCTTATGTTTTCGGGCGAATGCAATTCGCCCCTGCAAGTAAAATCTAATACCTTTATTTTATGGCAATAATAAAACCCTTCAAAGGCATCCGCCCTCCGAAAGAATTGGTAGAACAAGTAGCTTCACGTCCATACGACGTACTGAATTCTGAAGAAGCACGCGAGGAAGCGAAAGGTAATGAAAAGTCACTTTATCATATTATAAAACCGGAAATTGATTTCCCTGCCGGAACAGACGAACATGATCCTAAAGTATATGAGAAGGCTGCCGAAAATTTCCAGATGTTTCAGGACAAGGGCTGGTTGGTGCAAGATGAAAAAGAAAATTATTATGTATATGCACAAACCATGAATGGCAAGACCCAATATGGACTGGTGGTAGGAGCGTATGTTCCCGATTATATGAACGGGGTCATCAAAAAACATGAACTGACCCGTCGTGACAAGGAGGAAGACCGCATGAAACATGTCCGCGTAAATAATGCCAATATAGAACCGGTATTCTTTGCTTACCCGGATAATGCGGAATTGGATGCTATCGTTAAGAAATATACTTCACAACGGCCGGAATATGATTTTATCGCTCCGGGTGACGGCTTCGGACATTCATTCTGGGTGATCGACAAAGAAGAAGATATAAAAGCTATCACAAAAGCTTTCGAAGCCATGCCGGCTCTTTATATTGCCGATGGTCATCATCGCTCGGCTGCCGCAGCCCTGGTAGGCGCCGAAAAAGCGCAGCAAAATGCAAACCATCAGGGAAATGAGGAGTACAATTACTTTATGGCTGTATGTTTCCCGGCCAACCAGCTGACTATTATTGATTACAACCGTGTTGTAAAAGACTTGAACGGGCTGTCTCCGGAACAATTCCTGACCGCTGTCAGCAAGAATTTTGTGGTAGAAGAGAAAGGAACTGAGGTCTATAGACCACAGGCTCTTCACAATTTCTCTCTCTATCTGGACGGTAAATGGTACAGCTTGACAGCAAAACCGGGCACATACGATGACAATGATCCTATCGGAGTATTGGACGTGACTATTTCTTCCAACTTGATATTGGATGAAATATTGGGAATCAAGGATCTTCGTTCCGACAAACGGATTGACTTTGTAGGTGGTATCCGTGGCCTGGAGGAATTAAAGAAGCGTGTGGACAGCGGTGAAATGAAAGTGGCTTTGGCCCTTTACCCTGTTTCTATGAAACAATTAATGGATATTGCCGATACCGGCAATATCATGCCGCCCAAAACAACTTGGTTTGAACCGAAACTTCGTTCGGGATTGGTTATTCATAAACTGAGCTGATCCATAGTTGGAACACGGACAGAAAGAACAAACCTGCATTTCCCTTTCTGTCCGTGTCCGTTCAATCATTTCATATAATTTTTCAGCTGCTACAGGTGATATAAATTCTTTTATATTTGTTGATTAGGTATAATTAAAATAAATAGATGTCAGAGTGAAAGAATAAAGCATTTTTCCTTTGTTTATTGCTGACAAATATCTAATTTCGCGCCGATTTTAAAGCGTGTAATAAAAACGATGACTAACAACAAGACTAAAGGATTTCTCCTTGGGGCAATCGCAGCAGCCAGCTACGGCATGAACCCACTGTTCACCCTTCCTCTTTATAGTGCAGGAATGAGCGTAGACTCGGTATTATTTTATCGCTATGCACTGGCTATAGTTGTACTAGGTATCATGATGAAGATGCAAAAGCAATCTTTTGCCATTAAGAAAGCGGATGTGCTGCCACTTTGCATCATGGGACTGCTGTTCTCATTCTCTTCCCTGTTTCTCTTTATGAGTTATAACTACATGGATGCCGGTATCGCATCCACCATACTGTTTGTCTACCCGGTACTGGTAGCTATTATTATGGCTGTAGTATTTAAGGAAAAAGTATCGCCGGTCACTATGTTTTCCATAGCGCTGGCCTTTGTGGGAATTTCCTTGCTCTGTAAAAGTCCGGGAGGACAGACACTCAGCCTGGTCGGGATTACTTTTGTCTTTTTATCATCCTTGTCTTATGCTATCTATATAGTTGGCGTAAACCGTTCTTCCCTGAAGGATATGCCTATAGCCAAGCTTACTTTCTATGTCCTGCTTTTCGGCCTGTCTGTTTATGTGGTGCGATTGAAGTTCTGTACAGGATTGCAGCCTATCCCTACACCCTTGTTATGGGTGAACGCAGTTTCACTGGCTGTTTTTCCTACTGTTATTTCGTTGGTGACCATGACAAAGGCCATACACTACATTGGTTCCACCCCCACTGCTATTCTGGGTGCTTTGGAGCCTGTTACAGCTTTATTCTTCGGAGTACTGATTTTTGGAGAGCAGCTGACACCGCGCATTATTCTGGGCATTTTGATGGTGATTACTGCCGTAACTCTGATTATAGGAGGAAAAACATTGCTGAAAAAAAGCAAGATTCGGTTAAGGCATACTGGCAGATAAAGTCGGATTTTGTATCTTTGCCCTTGCAATTATAAATTTTCCACTATGAAAAAACAACTGATGCAATGGGCAGGAGTGGGAATGTGGATGGTATTGGGGCTGTCCGCATGTTCCCCTACAAAAACAGAAATTGGAAATCTGAATGTCATTCCGCAGCCCCAAGAAGTAAGTCAAGACATTCAAGCCCACCCTTTTGTTATTAATCCGCAAACCGGTATTGTTTATCCGGAAGGCAATGAAAAGTTGCAACGGACGGCAGAATTTTTAGCTTCCTATATTAAAGAGGCAACGGGAATTACTGTCCGGACAACAACTGAAGCCGCAAGGAAGAACTCCATCATTTTGGCGGTTGACGGTTCCATTACCAACAAAGAGGGGTATCAACTGGAGGTAACTTCTGAAAACATCCATTTGAATGGAGGAAGTGAGTCGGGAGTATTTTATGGAATACAAACGCTCTACAAGGCTTTGCCGTTGACCAAAAACAAACAGGTATCCGCTGCCATCCCGGTGGGAACTGTTAATGACTATCCTCGTTTCGGTTATCGTGGTTTCATGGTAGACGTGGGCCGCCATTATTTTCCGGTTTCTTATCTGAAACAAATCATTGATATGCTGGCACTGCACAATATCAATTATTTTCATTGGCATCTGACCGAAGACCAAGGCTGGAGAATTGAAATCAAGAAATATCCCAAACTTACGGAAATAGGTTCGATGCGTCCGCGTACATTGATTGACCGTGAAACCCAGACTTACGATGAAACTCCTCATAGCGGTTTTTATACACAGGAAGAAGCAAAAGAAATTGTCAAGTATGCCGCTGACCGTTTTATTACTGTAATCCCCGAAGTTGACCTTCCGGGACATATGATGGGAGCTTTGGTTTCCTATCCGGAATTAGGTTGTACGGGAGGTCCATACGAGATTCCTTGTAAATGGGGGGTATTCCCTGATGTGCTGTGTGGAGGAAACGACCGGACTTTACAGTTCGCCAAAGATGTATTGAATGAAATAATGGATATCTTTCCATCTCCTTATATCCATATTGGTGGGGATGAATGTCCGAAAGTACGTTGGGAAAAATGCCCTGTATGTCAAGCTAAAATTCGGGAACTGGGTTTGAAAGATACACCAAAACATAGCAAGGAGAACCAATTACAGACCTATTTCATGTCCGAGGTAGGCAAAGTTATCAATGACAGAGGGCGTAAAATGCTGGGCTGGGATGAGATGTTGGAGGGAGGATTGGCTCCAGGTGCCACAGTGATGTCATGGACCGGTGTCAAAGGTGGTATCGAAGCCGCCCGTCTGCACCATGATGCGATTATGACTCCTATTCAGTATCTTTATTTCAGCAATCCTACTTACAACCGGATAAAAGGGACTAAAAGCCTTGGACGTGTCTATACATTTGAACCTGTTTCTAATGAATTGGCAGAGGATGAACGAAAATATATCATCGGTACCCAAGGATGCATATGGACAGAATGGACGCGTGACAGTTTGAAGATGGAATGGCAAATTCTTCCCCGTATGGCTGCCTTGTCCGAGATTCAATGGACGGAACCGTCACATAAAAATTTCGACAGTTTCTTGAAACGTTTACCGGCTCTGCTGGCTATCTACCGGGATAGAGGTTATGATTTTCGCCAGGACATTTATGATGTGAACATTGATATTGTTCCGGCTCCCGATGAAGGAAAAGCCCGGATTGCTTTTCAGACGTTTGATGACGCGGAAATACATTATACATTGGACGGCAGCGTTCCCGATGTGCAATCCCCATTGTATACCGACACTATACAAGTGGATAAAGATGTTATCATACAAGCCATTGCAGTTCGTCCGCAGGGTGCCAGTCAGATAAGTAAGGAGGAAATACATTTTAATGCAGCCACAATGAAACCGGTTACCTTGAATACCATTCCTCATAAATCATATACTTTTAAAGGAGGAAGTACCTTGATAGACGGATTATATGGGGATATGAATTATCGCTCAGGGCGTTGGATTGGTTTCTACGGGACAGATATGAATGTGACCCTTGATTTACTTGAGCCTAAGGAGGTGTCTTCAGTTTTCGTAAACACAATGTTGAACACAGGCGATGCTATCTTTGGTACAACAGGTCTGAAGGTGGAAGTTTCTGAGGACGGGAAAAATTTCCGCAGGGTAGCCTCCGAAGATTTTCCCGTTGTGGAAAAAGGAACTAAAATGCAGAGCCGCAAAGACTCTGTCTCTTTTGACAAAGTAAAAGCCCGCTATATTAAAATCATAGCAGAAGTTACTCCGAAACTTCCCGCATGGCATTCCATGCCTGGCGAAAAAGCGTTTTTGTTTGTTGACGAAATAGGAGTGGAGTAAATCCGCCTTCGGAAATGGCTTTCTAAAGAACAAATACCAAACAAGAAACGGACATTCTGACAAAAACAGATGTCCGTTTCCTTATTCATAAGCCTTTCATGTATTTTCAAAAGCTGTTCAAGAAAAAATGGCGATAGAGATTCACTCTGTCGCCATTATGTGATGTGGAATGTCTAATTCCTTATGCTTTAGGAAGTGCTTCTTTTACAACCATAGTACGGTTTACATATTCTGCACCGTTCAATTGCTTGATAGCTTCTTTGGCTTCGTCATCATTAGGCATTTCTACAAAAGCAAAGCCTTTAGAACGACGTGTTTCACGGTCAGTAATAAGTTTTACTGAAGCTACTGTTCCATACTCTTCCATTACACCTCTCAAATCACCTTCCCTAACATTATAGTTAAGGTTTCCAATATACAAATTCATAAAATAAAAATTGATAAATAAATAATTAAGTAAACTTTGAATTTAAAAATTTAGTTAGAAGAATAGAAACGGTTCAAGTGTGAGATGAATTGAGTCAATCGAAAAAACTATCTTTTTATATTCCGTTGTCAAAGGAACGATAAATAATTGGATTATCCACTATATTTCTCTTTTTATTTTGATATTTTTTTAGCCGGTGACTCTTTTTATACTTTTTAGGCTTAAAGCAGGAGCCTTATATCATTCATATTCACTAATTTTGTATCAACAGCTAACTTATAACTAAGATTTATATGATATTGAATGAAAGAGAAAGCCGCCATGAGCATGTGTTGCATGTGGCCCGACAAATGATGACGGCAGCGCGCACTGCTCCCAAAGGAAAAGGTGTTGACATTATTGAAATAGCCATGGTGACGGATGGTGATATCAATATTTTATCGGAAATGATGGTGAAAATGGTTGCGGAGCATGGAATGAAATTCTTTCTGCGCGATGCGGAAAATATTCTGAATGCGGAATGTGTCCTGTTAATAGGTACCCACGAACAGGCGCAAGGATTGAATTGTGGTCATTGTGGATATGCCACCTGCGTGTCTCGCAAAGAAGGAGTGCCGTGTGCTCTCAATAGTGTCGATGTGGGCATTGCCATCGGATCAGCTTGTGCCACGGCAGCAGACAACAGGGTGGACACACGGGTCATGTTCTCGGCCGGACTAGCAGCGCAGCGTCTGAACTGGCTGGAAGGATGCACCCAGGTTTATGCCATCCCTGTCAGTGCATCCTCTAAAAATCCTTTCTTTGACCGGAAACCTAAAGAATAAATTTCTCTACTACCGCGGCTACACCATCTTCTTCGTTAGAAAGGGTGATGTAGTCGGCGTTTTGACGGACTATTTCTTGAGCATTGGCCATTGCTACCCCCAATCCGGCATATTGTATCATAGAAAGATCGTTAAAACCATCACCAACGGCAATCATTTCTTCTTTTGTCATACCGATTTCTTTTAGCAATACGGCCAGTGATTGTGCTTTATCAATACCTTTAGGAACCAATTCCAAAAAATAAGGTTCGGAACGGAATACGCCCATACGGTCTTTCAAGTGTTCGTACATTTCTTTTTCAAGCACTGCAAGCCGCGTAGGTTCACCTACAATCAGACATTTGGCAATAGGAAATTTTATTGCCTCCAGAAAATGATCCACTTTCTTGGGAGTCATCACATTCAGAATAGCTTCTTTCAATACATATTCATCTTCCGGATATTCAGTCAATACATATTTTCCATCGTAAGTGACGATAGCAAAATGATTGTCGGTGGCACATTTATACAGGTAAGGCAATATATCCGGATCGAGCACATTCTCGTACATCATCTCACCGGTTTTCCAGTCTATGATCTCACCTCCGTTATACGAAAGTATATAACCTTCGTATTTCTGCAACTCTAAGATCTCGGCCAGTGGAGCCACACCGTATGTGGGACGCCCCGATGCCAAAACAATTTTTACTCCGCGCTCTTGCGCTTCGATAAGTGTACGACGTGTGTGTTCCGTTACCTCTTTCTTTTGATTGGTCAACGTTCCGTCTAGGTCTAAAACTAATAATTTATACTTCATATACTATTTAATGGAGTGCTTTTGCCAAATTCGCTGCAAATATAACGATTAAATTCATGGCTTTTTGCTACATTTGCTCAAAATAAACAAGAATCATGACAGAAATTTTATTAACCGTAATTATTATCCTGCTGATAATTAATATTGTAATCGCACTTACTAAAAACAATCGTCTGCAAACCGAACGTCTGGAAGGATTGCTACGCGAAGAAATGAAAGAAAACCGGGACGAGCTGGGAAGAAATATCCGCGAACTGCGTAATGAACTGAATCAAACCTTGAACTATTCTATCCGCAATATGCAGGATACTTTGCATAAAAACCTGCTGACCGGTAATGAAATGCAACGGGAAAAATTTGAAGCAATGGGCAAGCAACAGGAAGCCTTGGTGAAAAGTACGGAAAAACGATTGGATGACATGCGGCAAATGGTAGAAGAAAAATTACAGAAAACATTGAATGAACGTATAGGACAATCCTTTGAAATAGTACGTTCGCAGCTGGAGAATGTACAGAAAGGATTGGGAGAGATGAAGAGTCTGGCACAGGATGTAGGAGGATTGAAAAAAGTTTTAAGCAATGTGAAGACACGGGGTACATTCGGAGAAGTACAATTAGGGGCTTTATTGGACCAGATGCTGAGTCCGGAACAATATGCGGCGAATGTCAAAACCAAGAAGAATGCAACGGAATTTGTGGAATTCGCCATTAAACTTCCGGGAAAGGAAAATAGTAATGATACTGTATATTTACCTGTGGATGCCAAATTTCCCAAAGATGTATATGAGCAATATCAGGATGCATACGAAGCCGGAGATGCCGCATTGATTGAAACTTCATCCCGCCAACTGGAAATCACAATCAAAAAAATGGCAAAGGACATTCACGATAAATATGTAGACCCACCTTTTACAACAGATTTTGCCATTATGTTTCTGCCATTCGAAAATATCTATGCAGAAGTGATCCGCCGGACCGCATTGGTGGAAATGTTGCAAAAAGACTGGAAGATAGTGGTTACAGGTCCTACCACCCTGGGAGCTATCCTGAATAGTTTGCAAATGGGATTCCGTACACTGGCCATTCAAAAACGAACAAGCGAAGTATGGAATGTGTTAGGGGCAGTAAAGACCGAATTCGGAAAGTTTGGAGGATTGCTGGAAAAGGTACAGAAAAATCTACAGAATGCAGGAGACCAGTTAGAGGAAGTTATGGGAAAACGTACTCGTGCCATAGAGCGTAAACTACGCCAGGTAGAAGCCCTTCCGGCAGAAGACAGCCAACGAATGTTGAGTTTGCCCGAACTGACAGATGATGAGGACGATGAATAAACAAGGAGGACTTAAAGATGAGCATGACGTGGGATTTTATTTTAAGATTGTTTGTGGCAGGCGCTTTGGGTACTGTTATTGGTCTGGATAGGGAATATCGTGCCAAAGAAGCCGGTTACCGTACCCATTTTCTAGTATCACTGGGAAGTGCTCTCATTATGATTGTGTCACAATATGGTTTTATGGAAGTAGTGAAGATGGAGGGAATAGACCTGGACCCGAGTCGTGTGGCCGCACAGGTTGTCAGCGGTATCGGTTTTATTGGAGCGGGTACTATTATTTTTCAGAAACAAATCGTGCGCGGGCTTACTACCGCTGCCGGAATTTGGGCTACTTCGGGCATCGGTCTGGCTATTGGAGCCGGTATGTACTGGCTGGGAATCTCAGCAACAATCCTTACGCTGATTGGTCTTGAGGCACTTAGCTATCTTTTTAAAAGTATAGGTATGAAAAGTTCCATGGTGGAGTTCTCTACAGACAATAAAGAAACACTGAACCGTATGGCCAAGAAATTCAATTCCAAGGAGTACAATATTGTTTCCTATCAATTGGACGAAAAGAGGTTGGGAGAAGTAACGACCTATTATGTTACAATGGTTATAAAATCCAAGAAATACAATGATGAAGGTATGTTACTGACATTATTACAGGATTTTAGCGATATTACCGTTCATAGGCTGGAGTAAGCTTTTCCGGCTTGGTTCAAAAGCAGCAGGGGAGAGCGCTTATTGAAAGATTCTCTCCCCTGTGCTGTGATCATGCTTTTAACCGCATAACAAACGTACTTCCTTCTCCCAGCTTACTGTCTACTGTAAGCGTACCATTATGGGCCTCGACAAAATCCCGGGAAATAGACAGACCTAAGCCGCTTCCTTGTACTTTAGTTCCGGGAACCCGGAAATAATGGTCAAAGATGCTTTTATGATAACGTGGATCAATCCCTTTCCCGAAATCCCGTACAAACATCTCAATGAATCCATCATCTGTCTGACGTGCCCCTATTACTACACGACCGTTTTCCGGTGAATACCGGATGGCATTGGAAAGAAGGTTGGTCAGCACCCAAGCTATCTTCTCACTGTCGACAAACAGTTTACCTATTTTGTCTTCAGGGTACTCCACTTCTATTTGAATGTTGAACTTCTCGGCTTGCACACGGTTTGCCTTTATTGCATATTCTATCAACTCTATAGGTTTGGTTATCTTAGGCTTCAACTGTAGTTTTCCTGATTCTACCTGCGTCATATTCAGCAATTCGCCGGTGATATTAAGCAGCCGTTCGCTATTTTCCTTGATACTGTTTGCCAAATCTTCCTGTTCTTCATTTAAAGCTCCGATACGCTGGTCTTCTAATAATTGCAGACTCATCATAATAGCCGAGATAGGAGTCTTCAATTCATGTGAGATTGTAGAGATAAATGTGGTCTTGGCCGAATCCAGTTCCTTAAATTCGGTTATATTCTTCAACATAATGACATATCCTTTTTTTTCCATAGTAACCCCATCTTTCCCCGGTTGGGAAATACTCATGTATTTTACTTGGAAAAAACTCTCTTTATTGTCCGCATAAATCTTCAGAGGTTCTTTCTTTTCTTTTTCCTTGTCTTTGACTGGTTCCCCAGGAATTTCCACCAATTCACGAATCAGGCGGCGCAACAAATCATTGCGCAGGGAAATATCCTGTGCAGAATGTTTAATAACTTCTTCACGCTTCAGGTTGATCACATTCAATGCTTCGTCATTGATGAACAGGATTTCCATATCATTATTTAAACCGATAATAGGCTCGTTGATACTGTTGATGATAGTCTCCATATATTTTTTAGATGCCATCATATCGGATAAAGTACTTGCATGATAATCTTCCAGACGTTTGGCCATGCGGTTGAAATTTTTAGATACTTCTGAAAATTCTTCACTGCTGTTCAATTCCAAACGTTTCTCATAATTATGGTTTGCAATTTCCTGTATAGCGTTGGTCAGCTCTTTAATAGGATTATCAATTGATGCGGGAAGACGCAACCACATACCAATACCAATACATATACATGCGGCACCAACAACATATATCCACAATAAAGCCCGCTGTAATCCGGGACCTGCTGCCGGACTGTCAGGTTCCGTGGCAGTCAGTATTTGCAAATTCACAACAGAAAGTACAACCAACAGTACAATCATTGCCACCAATATCCCTATGGCGAGGGTTAGTTTCGACTTTATATTCATAACTTTTATTTTTTATGCAAGTATAATCAAATCTATGTCCATTTCTGCTAAAGAGTGTAGAAATTTTCGATATTTGGAAAGACTGAATAATGCACCGGGCATTTTGAAAGCAGGATGCCCCATACAGACAGTTGTAATTCCACGTTGACGACAAGTCTTAATTATTTCTCCCATAATATCGGAAGATGAAACTTGGATAACTTCACCGCCCAACTCGGTAACCAGTTTAAAATGATTAAGTAAATGCCGCTGTGTTGCCAATGGAATACGTTCCGTACTTTCGGCAGGCGTTTGTACATAAAGGGCAAAAAAGACCGTATTGTACCGGGAAGCAAGCCGTGCCGCTTTACGGATGATATGTCGGGGAGTCCGTTCATTACTGCTGATACATGCCAAAAACTTCTCGTGCCGGATACCCTTTTCGCCTGTAACAATTTCATTTTCAACTTTTTTCTCGACTCGAAAGGCCACTTCTTTTAGTGCCAGTTCACGTAACTGAAGAATATTCTCTGTCTTAAAAAAGTTATTCAGTGCCAATTGAATCTTTTCAGGGCGATAGATTTTCCCGGCTTTCAACCGGTTTATCAGTTCTTCGGCAGTAAGGTCTATATTTACCACTTCATCCGCATCCTGCAACACCTTGTCCGGAATCCGTTCCTTAACCTCTATACCTGCTATGCCTTTTACGTCTTCATTCAAACTTTCTATATGCTGGATATTAACTGCAGAAATTACGTTTATACCGGCATCCAACAATTCCATTACATCTTGCCAACGTTTCTCATTCCGGCTGCCCTCGATGTTGGTATGTGCCAATTCATCTACTATAACCAGTTCGGGATGTAACTGAAGAATGGCATCAAGATCCATTTCTTCCACTTCCTTACCTTTGTAAAATATCTTTTTCCGAGAGATAACAGGCAATCCTTCCAACATAGCAACGGTTCCTGCACGTCCGTGCGTTTCAATATAACCTATCTGTACATCTACACCGTTCTCCAACATTTCGTGAGCTTCTTGCAGCATACGATAACTTTTCCCTACACCGGCTATCATTCCGATATAGATTTTAAACTTTCCACGCCGTGAACGTTTAATCAAATCTAAAAAATGCTGTACACTTTCTTCTCTGTCTTCCATTTGTTACTTTATCATATTGGCAATATAACAATTTTCCGCATATTTAATATCAGTCCTTTTATAACAGGCAAAGAATATACCAATAAAACAAACGGCTTAGCTACAATGCCATAAGCGTGTCATCAAAGACTAAAGCTTACCAAAATGAAAAGGGGGCTCTTTCAAAATGAAACACTTTCTTAATCACTATAATTATTGCCGTTAGATTTCCCAGAATAGTTTATTCCTGCTTTTCTAGCTTGTGTATGTTGAAATTGACGGGCTATTTTATATTCACGTTCTCCTTTTAGTAATCTGTATCCGGTTTGTTTAAACCAAAAGCTTATATTATTTTCTATACATTGCCGACGAATGTCCAATACCCAGTCATAATTACATATACGCGCTTCTTTGCCCGATTCTCCACCTACCACAATCTGTTCTACCCATGTACCGAGTTCTCCCTTGAAGTTTATAGCGGACAACAACGGTTCACAGATAATGATTTTATGCTTTACAGGAGCTGCTTTATAAAGAGGAAGACGGTAATCCACTCTGTCTTGATTTTCCATGGTGCAACAAATGGTAACATTATCATACCCGTCCCCCCAATCCGGAGGCAGACATTGGCCGAGCCGGTCTATGCGTTTAGTTATAAACAAGAAATGAAGATCGTATCGTTCCCGCATCATTTTCCATGCTTCTATACGCCATTCATCGGCTTCTTCTATCAGAAAATCGGAGGTAAAACAAGTATAGACGAGATTGCCGGAAGGGATCTTGTAAGTCTTATCCTTTTTCCGTCGCACGGGCAGATTGAATTGTCCGGTTTTGGTTATTATGGAACTGTCTTTCCCATGTTTACTATCTCCGCGATATACATAACAATGCCGGCAACCTGTACTTAGCTTATGGCAGCCATGCCAAGGATTCCATAGAGAAGACTCCGGACTTATTCTATTTTCCATTCTGTCTGAATAAAATTTATCATTGTCTGCAAAGTTAGCTAAAGTCTTTTCATCATTTACATAATTCATTCCTGAATTTCTTCAAAAAGAATGGGAGTGTTATAGTTAATGCAAATGGATTAATGTACCTTTGCCGGTATAATCAATTAAGCCACTGGCAAGAATAAATTTTATAATGTAGAATATAAAACAAAAAACTTATTATATGAGCACAGACGATAGAAAATGGGAGATTATTGAAAGTGAATATCTTATCCGCCGCCCTTGGCTGACCGCACGCCGTGACCGGGTTAAACTACCTACAGGAGTTGAAATTCCTGAATATTATATTTTGGAATATCCTGATTGGGTAAATGTAATTGCTATCACCAAAGAAGGTAAATTCGTATTAGTACGCCAATACCGTCACGGAATAAAAGAAACACGTTATGAAATTTGCGCCGGAGTTTGTGAAACCGGAGAAGAACCTTTGCTTTCTGCCCAACGCGAATTGTACGAAGAAACAGGGTATGGCAATGGAAATTGGACAAAACTTATGACCATTTCAGCAAATGCCAGCACCATGACAAATATCACTCATTGTTATCTGGCTACGGAGGTAGAACGAATCTCTACCCAGCATTTGGAAGAAACTGAAGATCTGACAGTGCATTTGCTGGATGAAGAAGAAGTAAAAGCGTTGTTATTGAATGATGAGGTGAAACAATCATTGATGGCTGCACCGTTTTGGAAGTATTTTGCTTTATATTCTCGTTTATAATAAAGACTTTTAGGGAGACTGAAAAAGCTCCCTAAAAGTAAGTTGAATCATTTATTCTATTAAACCGAGTTAATCACTTTTTATACTTCTTTGTATCGTCATTCGCTCACCTTCTCAGTGAGAATCCTTTTTTGCAGATAAAGAATGCATAGCCATAATATGCTTTATACTTACTATATAGCTCAGCCTCATGATGATTGGATATTATCAATTCTTCTACGATTCTGCTTCCTGCATGTTTTCTTCTGAATATTTCCTCGGCTTTAGCTTGAGGAGCAAAATAATGTTCTATCCAGCAATTCTCCGGAAGAATGAATGTCGCAACCGGAATATATCCTGCTTTTTGTATCTGGGCTACTTTGTTGGGAACCGTATCTATTTCCGTATAAGCACTCATCCAGAAATCATGAATTTCTGCCGGGCGTTGATCGGTAAACCAGACACTTTCAGAAACGGCAAGGTATCCTCCCGGTTTCAAATAGTTGCGCCACTCTTTCAAGCCTCGTTCAAAACCAATATTATAAATGGCTCCTTCCGACCAGATCAAGTCCAAAGAGTCCTTTTCAAAAGAAAGGTCATCCATCGAACCGACTATGCCTTTCACCCTATTCTGGAGATTCAGTTTCTCGGCATTCTTGTTGAAACGTTCAATGAATCCCGGGAAAAAGTCGATGCCTGTAATCTTCCCCGGCGCATGTTGTGCCAAGATCATTGTCTGCCCCCCTGTTCCACAGCCGAGATCGGCAATAAGGGATTTGTCGGTAAGATTATCTATAAAGCTTAATGCTTTAAGAGTTACTTCGGGACTTCCGGGTCCTTGTCGCTCCGTATTTAAGAAAAAATCACAAATCAAATTTACATCGAATCCTAGAATTGTATTGTTGTCATTATTCATTATCGTAATATATTAAACATACACTGAAAGCATAGCCATACTCCCTGTGTAATTAAAAAATAAAATTATAGTAATATGAAATTGCTCTCGAAAAAATATCCCGAGAATACACGAATAAACAATCTATTTATGAGAACAGATTGTTTACGATACCAAATCCGATATACGAGTTTTTAACATAGTGCAAAGATACACCTATTTCATTGAAAAACGATAGAAAACAATGTTTAAATTTAGGAGATATTTCAGTATTTGATCTTTTTCCACTCTTTTAAAAACCTATTTTGCGTTTCAAATAAATCATATCTTTTAGTAAAATCCCATTGTCAATAATGGGGTGATCGTAGTTCTCCGTGAAAAAACCTTTTATACAATGAGAATATTCAAAGCCGCAACTTTTATAAAATGCAAGAACACCGGGAACGTCTCCTGTTCCCACTATCATCTGAGTATATTCTTTTGAATAATGGTTTATCAGGTAGTTTATTAGTTTTCTACCATATCCTTGTCGCTGGGCAATAGGGGTAACCGCTATATTCTTCAATTCACAAATTTCCGGACCTTCTTTTGTTACAACGCCCACGGCTTTTATCCCATTATCTTCCAATACAAACAAGTCACCACGCTCCAGATACCGGTCTATCATTGTTTCCTGTTCATCCCCAAGCAATAATAAGTCCAGATATTGCTTTTTATTTCTAGATATTTTAATGATGTGATAATCCATAATATTATATTTATAACATTCTTGTCTCTATAGATAGTGCAAAACAGCACTATTTTAACGATTCCCGGCATATCGGTAAACAGCAGCCGAAATATCAGAGATTATTTTAGCATTCGTTTCCATATTTTCTTTTGAGTCTTTGACAAATACAGCTACTACGTATCGGCTTCCATCAGGTAGAATTACAAAGCCAATGTCATTGATGCCAATGTATTCTCCCCGGTCATTCTTATCGGAAGTTCCTGTCTTATGTCCTATCTTGACTTCACTTTCGGGAAGGGGAGCAGGCAGTCTGTCTTTGCCTGTCCCACACTCTATCATAATATGCTTTAGAAAATCTGTATATTCATTTCTCATGAAATCTTGAGTCATAAAAAGTTCCAATAGATTGGCTGCTTCCATTGGTGTTGTCCAGTTTTTGTAACAATCATCCATGTCTTGATGCATCTCATCTTCGGTAGCAGTTATGGAAACATCGTTTATTCCCAATGAATGAATGTATTCATCCACCACGTTTACACCACCTATATAATCGAATAAGATATCACAGGCTACATTGTCACTTGACTGCATTGTATAAACTAAAAGTTCACTAATCGGAAGTTCTAAATTGCCTTGGGGATATTTATCACGCAAAGGGCTGTATGTATCCGGTTTGAAATATTTTTTATCAAGATATAGGGAAGTGGAAAGTGGAATATGCCGTTTTTGCAGGTAATCACATACAGCCAATGCCTGATGAAACTTATAAACGCTCATCATGGGATATTTTTCGGCATTATTTATGGCCAGCGTATCTTCTCCATCCAATATCAAAGCCACTCCTATAGTTGCTTTCTTATCTTTAATAATATGTCGAATTTCTGTTTTTAATGTTTTCAATGAATCTTGGGATTTATTCTGAACACATCCGCCAGACAACACACACCATATACATATAATAATATATGGACATCCGTTTTTTACTAAAGACTGCAAGATTAACCTTGGGCTCCGTTTTTTTGTTATACGCATTTTCCTGATTTTAATTGTACGAAGATACCGGATTATCAGTCATTCTCCAAATTTTTCCTTATTTAAAGATTAGCCTTTTATCTTCTTCCGCAAATAACACAGCAGTATTTACCAGTGCCAGATGAGAATAAGCTTGTGGGAAATTACCCAATTGTTCTTTTGTTTCGAAATCAATATCTTCACTGAACAGACCCAAATGGTTTGAATATTGCAAAATTTCATCGAACAGACAGCGTGCTTCGTCTTTTTCCCCGATGACATAAAGTGCACGAATCAGCCAAAATGTACAGATGGTAAAGGCCGAAGAAGGACAGCCAAAATCATCATGAGTATTATAGCGGTACATCAACCCTTTGTGTAACAAGGATTTCTTGACGGCTTTCACTGTTTTATGATAACGAATATCATCAGCATCTATAAATCCATAAGGTTCCATTAACAGTAAAGAAGAGTCCAAATCCAGATTGCCGTATGCTTGTGAAAAACTTTGTATTTCTTCCTTCCATCCGTTTCTCATAACATCCGCTTTAATTGCATCAGCTTCTTCTTCCCAACGTCGGCTATTCTCATATTTATTCAGAATACGGGCTATGCGGGCTCCTCTGTCCAAAGCAACCCAACACATCACTTTGGACGAAACGAAATGCTGTCCTTCGCCCCGTATCTCCCAAATTCCTTTATCAGGCTTTCTCCAATCTTCCATCACAGTCGTCATAATACTTTTCACCATTTCCCACATATCTTCTATTTCATCCAATGTACCTGGCATCAACCGGTAATATTGGTAAATCAAGTCCATCAGATAGCCGAATGAATCATTCTGCCTTTGATGATAAGCATCATTGCCGATACGCACCGGTTGGGAGTTTTTATATCCTGAAAGATGGTCGAGTATAACCTCAGTCAATTTCCTTTCCCCACGAATGCCATACATTATTTGATAAGTGTCATGCTCGGCAACAAAAGTAGATTGTATGAATTTCATGAATTTGCGGGCTGCATCGGCATGACCTATCTTGAAAAGAGTCTCTATGGACATGGAGGCATCCCGCAACCAACAAAAACGATAATCCCAATTGCGTACTTCTCCCACAGCTTCGGGCAGGCTGGTAGTAAGAGAGGCTAACACCGCGCCATTATAAAAGGACATCATCTTCAGGGTGAGTAAGCTACGCTCTATTATATCGTTGTAAATAGTGAACTTTCTTGTACGATCCGTCCAGTTCAACCAATAAACCAACGTGCGGCAATACTCCAGTTTCTCACGCTCTATATCAACAGGAATCACCTTTTCATTGTATGACAGAAGAAAAAATTCATCTTGCTCTAATATAAATTCCTGATGGTCTACAATACCTTGCAACGGCAAAGAGGAATACAGATATTGTCTGTCCTTGTTGTTAGAAGAAGAATAGGTTTCAATATACCGGGAAGTTACATTAAAAAATGCTTTTCCACGAGCATAGTCGGGAGCCGGATGGTAATTGACTTTAATGCGGGGACGACCTTTAATCCAGTGAATATAACGATAGACCTCAGCCGGACGATAATATTCCTTATTATCATATAACTCATAACAAGGCATAAAGTCGACTACCGCAAATTCGTCTTGCTCTGACACAAAAGTAGTGGAAAGAATATTGGTATGGGGAACATACGATTGGATGGTGTGATAGTCTTCTGAAACTTCAAAACCAAAAGTCCCGCCTTTTTCACGATCCAGAAGAGCTGCAAAAATAGAAGGTGAATCAAAATTTGGAAAACATAGCCATTCAATACTTCCTTTTTCGGAAATCAGTGCGGCTGTGCAGCAATTACCGATTACACCGTAATTCAAATTGTCCATGGTTATTTTTTTGTAATGTTAGTGGTTTATTATCCGTTTTAAAAAATCTATAGCCGATGATAGCTGCCCTTTCAAACCACTTTTCAAGACTGCTTTCACCACGCTTTTATCTGTCATCCGTTGTAAAAACGGCAAGGTATCTGTCTGTACGGGCAGATTGTAACGTGCACTCTCGGATGCTGTACCAATCTTTACAGTCACAGCAGTAACAGGCAGGGCTTTAAACATATCATCATCCGTGGTATCATCTCCCATTGCCAGGATAAAATCATATCGGGTGGCAAGCAAAAGCCTGTTTACTTCTGAACCTTTGGTAAATTCGGGAGATTTTATTTCTATCACCTTATTACCTTGCATGATTTGCAAATTCTGTTTCAAGCAAATAGATATCAAGGAATTGACCAACTGTTGCGCACGTAATCTGCCCAACCATGCATCGGCCTCACGATAATGCCAGGCAAGTGCCGTTTCTTTGACTTCAAGATGGGAGCGAGGAGTCTTGCTGACAAATAATTTTAATATAGAAAGTAATCCGGGGCTCCATTCCTGCGCGTGTACATTCTTGTGCCATACACCATTCTCTTTATAAAAGGCCCCATGTTCGGCTGCAAAGGAAAGAGGCAGTGCACCCAACCATTTCTCTAAAGTAAAATGGTCACGTCCGCTGTTTATTACCACATGATTCAAGGGGTCGGCAGCCAGTTTCTGCAATGTATCCAGCAATTGCGGAGTAGGAGAGGCATCTTCCGGCCTTTTCTGAAAAGGGACCAGCGTCCCGTCATAATCCAATAAAATCAAACGCTTTTTAGCATGTAAGTATTGATGCTGAATTTCCTGCATATTCTGTGATCCTATCTTCTTAAGAAGCATGGTTTTGTTTTTGTGTGCCACTTCCTGCCATTCATTTACAAAATCGGCAGCCCATTTATTGACAGTCTGTACGGATACAATAGACTGCATACGGTGCATCCGTTCTTTCTGTTCTTCAAACGGCATTTCCAATGCCCGGCAAATGGCATTTTCTATCTGCTCCGTATCATTGGGATTAACCAGCAAGGCGTCGGTCAGTTCCACAGCGGCACCGGCCATTTCACTTAAGACCAATACACCGGGATTGTCTTGCTTGACAGCAACATACTCTTTGGCAACCAGGTTCATTCCGTCACGCAAAGGAGTGACTAATGCAATATCAGCTATAAAATACATGGCAGCCAATTCTTCGAATGAGAAACCATGATAAAAATAGCAGACCGGAGTCCAGTTCATTGTAGAATATCGTCCGTTGATAGAACCTATTTCCTCGTCAATCCGGGTTTTCAATTCGGCATAACTGCCTACATGATCACGTGAAGGAACTATGACCATAGCCAGTGTTACCTTGCCATGATATTCGGGATGGTGTTCCAAAAAAGAGGCAAATCCATAAAGACGGTGCAAAATACCTTTACTATAATCCAAACGGTCTACCGATAGGATAAGTTTATGTTTGCCAAACAAGAGACGGGTTCGTTCTATAGCTTTCCAAACATTTTTTTGTTGTGACACATTGTGGTAAAGGTCATAATTTATCCCCATCGGAAGTGCATCAACGCGCACAATGCGATTGCCTATCCGGGTTTCATCCAAACTGAAATCCATATGGAGTACCCGTTCGGCCGCGCTGATGAAATGACGCATATAGTCATGTGTATGAAATGCGATAAAATCGGCTCCTAACAATCCTTTCAGTATTTCGGCACGTTCAGGCAGAATTCGGAATAACTCATAAGATGGAAACGGAATGTGATGGAAATAGCCGATATGCAACCGGGGAAGCTCTTGGCGGAGCATTTCCGGAAGTAACATCAACTGATAATCTTGTACCCAGACCCAATCATCCGGTTCCACAAGGCGGATGATTTCCCGACAAAACAAAGCGTTAACCTCTTGGTAAGATTGCCAGAAACTCTTTCTATATAATGTATAGGCAAAAAAATAGTGACATAAAGGCCACAGGGTACTGTTACTGTATCCCTCATAATAGTTCTTATATTGCTCATGGGATAAAAATATGGGATGGAGATTCATTTCCTCCAACCGGTGACAGATATCCTGTTTTTCTTCCTCTTTGTCTGTACAGATTCCGGGCCACCCCACCCAATGTTTCTCGTAATTGCCTTGTAGGGAATTTAGGCCTGTTGTCAGACCTCCTTCACTACGTGAGAAAACAAAGGTATCTTGTTCTGCGACAGCCTTCACGGGCAGTCTGTTTGATATGATATACAATTTCATTTTTATATAATTCTTTTTTTCAGTTAGATGACAAAAGTCATACCACCAACTTAAATATCTTATTATCAATATGATATATACTTGTCAATTAGTTTATACTTTTTCAATATGAAAGCCTTTTTTCTAAAATGGGAAATGAAATAGCCGAAAGATAAAAGTGCAATTTTTGTAATGGCATCGATTTTGATTTATACAGAGTATAACGCTATCAACTTATAGAAAAGGTAGCGAGCAAACAATAAGAAACAACTGATTAACAAATTAATAAAGATGAAACTAGTAAGAATATAGCTTTCCAATATGGAAATTTGCCTGTTAAAATGAAAAAGAAACTCCAAAAGAATAAAATGCAATACAAAAATGAAAGTATATAATTTAGAAAATATTAAATCTGCCACCGAACTGAAACATCGGACTGAAGTAATTAGCATGAACGAACGTTCTATTATAGTGCTCGACACTTTTACCGGCATTGCCCAAAAGCTGCAAGCTGTTTCTATTTCTTTATTCCATCTCGATATCGAAAAGGTTATGAATCAATTGCAGGATTTCGAGAATGATTGTGGAAATTGGTTGGACAATCTTCTTTCCTCCGAAATGCAGAAAGCAGAAGCTGCCAAAGAAATAAAAGTACACATCGATCAAATTTCCCGTTTATGTAATGAAAATCCGAACATCATTGACGATCATGAGATTATGGCTCACGGAGCAATGATATCCTCTCTTATTCTGTCACATTATTTAGAAGAATGTACGAAAAAGAACTTCATCTTGAACTCATGTCATTTCATGCGACTAGGGCTTGATCGGAAACCGGATATAAAGTATGTGAAAAAAAATGTAGAAGAACTGATGAAAGACTGTCCCGATGTCCCCATTCTTATTACCCAAAGCCGTTTGTGTAAAAATGCATATGATGAAGTGGATTTCTTCCCACAAATAGGAAATGAGTATTATGCCACTGTTATCGGGGCTGTATTCCATGCGGATGAAATTATAACATCCTTACGTTCTGATGAAATTTGTTTCCAAGGTATGGAACATACTCGGACTCTTACATACGGTGAAGCCGAGAACTTTATTGATAGCGGCATTGCATTGCTTCATCCGGAATGTATTCTGCTGGCGCGCACCGTCGGTATGGCCATTGTATTGATAAAAACACCGGAAGATACATTACGGATATCATCAGAAAAAACAGGAACAAAAGTAAAAGCTGCTGTTTCACGCAGAGGTGTGGTCTTTGTCAAACTTCGTTCGTTAGGGGTTCTTACTTCTTATCTATTTATTGGAAAAGTATTTGATGTGTTCGAGAAATATAAGGTTCCTGTCTATTTAGCGACTTCCTCTAATGTGAGTGTTTCATTGGCTGTGAAATGTAGCAACGACACATTACGCCTGATATATCGTGAATTACATAAGTATGCGGAAATAGGAATGGAAACAGAAATGTCTGTGGTCAGCGTTATTGGCGATCTAAATTGGGAAAAGCATACAGGGTTGGAAGCCAGAATTATAGAAACGCTGAAAGAGATGCCGGTATGCATGATTTCATATGGCAGCAGCACTCACAATCTTTCAGTGCTGGTACGGGAACAAGATAGAGAAAAGGCATTAATGACACTGTGCAAAGCCTTTCTAGATATTCCATCAGAAAAATTTGATGTAATAAAACAAACTCAATTACAAGACTCTTTTGTCATGTGACCTTCTTGAATAAACAGAAGCAACAAATTTGCCCGACAGGTATTTGTTGCTTTTGTTTTTGATTAAATAAAATATTATTTTATCCTTATAGCGATTTATACTTTATTGCCAATTCCATCACCTACATTGTTATCCACACAAAAAACTGACTTATGAATTTAATAGAATTCTTTCCCTTATAAACAAAAATAGACATATAGTTGATTACCAGTCCTGAATAACCTTTTAAAATAGTTGCTGTTATCCATTCTTAACTTTAACACAGAACAGGAGATAATAAAATGGATTTAAAGCAAACAAAGAACATCTCTGTTAAAATACTTTTTGTATATTTGCAACAATACGTTTTATCGTTAAAATAGTTGTAACAGAAATAATACACATAAAAGAAAAACAGAGTAAATAGAAAATGAAGCGAGTTATTAACCTGGACAATTGGAATAGAAAAGAGCATTTTAAATTCTTCTCGGCTCTCGATGACCCTTTTTGGGGAATTACCATGACTGTTGATTTCACAAGCATATATCAACAAAGTAAAAATATGGAAGTTTCTTTTTTTCTTTATTCTGTGCACTTCCTATTGAAATGTATCAATGCGACTACTGCATTCAAATTACGTATAGAAAACGGAGAAGTAGTAGAATATGATAAAATCAATATTTCGCCCACTATCGGAAGAGAGGACGGAACTTTTGGCTTTGGATTTTTTGAGTATGACACAGATCTTTCTTTATTTATTGAAAATGCAGAAAAGGAAATACATAGAGTAAAAAACAGTACCGGACTTTCTTTTTCCAAGGACACAGCAAGAGCGGATGTCATCCGTTATTCGGCTCTGCCTTGGTTTGCCTTTTCCGAGATGAAACATGCCGGTTCAATTCAAACAGGAGATTCTATACCCAAAATTTCTATAGGTAAGCTGATACAAGAAAAAAAGAAACTTTTGCTCCCTATATCCATCAGTGTCCACCATGGCTTGGTGGATGGACGAAATGTTGCCGAATTTATACAGAACGTAAAAGACGGACAAAACAATACATTATGATATGATTTGCTCCCTCTTCCTATTCTAATAATAAAACATGAAAAATAAGATAGAATTTATCGCTTTTGATGCCGATGACACTCTTTGGGAAAATGAACTTTATTTTCAAGAGTTGGAACACAAATTTTGTCATCTTCTGAGGAAATATTCACCGGCTCCTTCCGTATCAGAAGAATTGTTCAAGACAGAAATAAAAAATCTGCATATCTATGGTTATGGACTGAAAGGAATGCTGCTTTGCATGATTGAAACCATTTGCAAAGTTACTAATGGAGAAGGAGACCTCAATCTCGTAAAAGAAATCCTCCGATCAGGTCAGGAACTTCTGCAAAGACCAATCACATTATTGGACGGTGTGCAAGAAGTCATATCAGCCTTGCACGAAAATTATAAATTAGTATTGGCCACCAAAGGTGATTTGTTCGATCAAAAAAGAAAGATTTCTGCGTCCGGACTACAAGAATACTTTTGCCACATAGAAATAATGAGCGACAAGAAAAATGCGGATTATAAAAGATTGCTTGATCATTTAGGGTGTAAGGCAGAAAATTTACTGATGATAGGTAACTCGATAAAGTCGGATATTATTCCCATATTGGAACTCGGAGGTTATGCAGCCTATGTACCTCATCATGTCACTTGGGCACACGAACAGTATGAAGGAGAAGTAACGCACTCCCACTTTATTAAGTTGAATAACATTAAAGAGATACAAAACTATCTTTAGTTTTTGCCATACTCCATTCTCCACGTGGTAACTCTTTGAACAAAAATACCACGTCCGGCAAGACTCAAAAAAGGATAAGTCACTCTATACAACAAAAAAAGGTTGTCAAAACGTGGATAATGCTGTCGTTTCGTTCGTAGGGGCGAGGTTCGCTCGCCCGAAAACAGTTTGCTTTGTGTCTCCGGGCAGACAAACCCTGCCCCTACAGTTAACGATTGGATAGTCCGGTTTCGTTTTGACACTTCCTTTTGTTAAAAAAATCACATATTTAAAACCCAATACTTAATCCGGCTATCAGATAAGTTTTGTCAAATGAGGGCGAAACAATAGCCTGTACAAACAAAGGCAAAGAAAAATGATCTGTAATATTAATGTTCTTGGAAGCTTTTAAAGCAATATCTGTAAAAGCAGCACCATCAGCATCATACATTCCTTTCCAGGGAGTGAAACCAACGGAAGGAGTGAGCGTAATTTCTGCCGGGCAAGCAATATTATAAGAAGCATTGATATAAGTGGAATAAGCACGATCACCGTCTTTGTTATCGTCTCCTCCCGCAAACATGGTAGACCAGCTCAAGGTCAGAGGAAAGTTCTCGCCGAAATTATAAGCTAATGTTCCTTCAAAATGATGATCATGTTTATAATCCCCGTAGGGCATGGTGATGCCATTCCACCAATAGTCGGTCACTGTAATACCTAAACCGCCAATGGTATAACTCAAATTGATGTCAAACTCTTGTGCACCGTCTGTCTTGGTCAGGCTCTGACTCCCCCAAGCAGACAAAGAAAGATTGCCGTAAGATAATCCTAATGTAGGCTGTACAGAGAATCCTGAATTCTGGTAAGCGCCACGCCAAATGTAATCACTTACAAAATCCGCCTTAGCCGTTACGTTAAATTCTTGTGCTTTTATCACTCCAGGCAACAGTAGAGCCAGCACCAAGACCACTTTTTTCAAATTCTTTTTCATCTTAAAAAATTAAACTAATCAATATTCGTGTTTTACATATTTATACTATTTCCTTCTTATTGTCTGAAAGGAAATATCCATTTTGAGTTTTTCTGAATCAAGATGCATCATTCAATAGGGTGATGCACGTCAAAGATCAAGAATCCATGTTATCAAAGCAAAGAACAATACAATGATAGCCACAGCTTCTAGAGCCGACAGGCTCTCGGTATCCAGGAAACTTCTCTTTTTCATGACGCACATCTTCCTAATTTAATGACTATATATTTTTTATTATTTTGCCTTTTCTAAAGCAGCATTCAGTTTTAATACATTCACCTTCTCTGTACCGAATATGCCCATAAACGGTTTTTCCACAGCTTTATCTACAATAGCTTTTACAGTTTCCTCACTCATTCCGCGAGCTTTAGCCACACGTTGTACCTGCACGTATGCGCAGGCCGGAGTGATGTCAGGATCCAGCCCGGAACCGCTGGCTGTGACCATTTCGGCAGGTACTTCCTTACGGCTCAAGTAAGGATGATGCTTTAAAAATGTATCAATCCGCGCTTCTACTTCAGCCAAGTATTCTGCATTGGTAGGGCCTTTATTGCTACCGGCCGAACTGGTTGCATCATAACCATCTCCGGCACATGAAGGACGTCCCCAGAAATAGATATCTTCCGTAAATGATTGTCCCACATTGGCGGCACCTACCACTTTTCCGTTAAGTTCCACCACCTCGGCATTGCCGGAATTAGGTCCGGCAAATTGAGCGAAAATCCATAAGACTAGTATATAGCATACTGAGAAAAACACACAAAAGACTAAGGTAAGTCTGAATGACTTTATAAAATTTTTCATTGTCGTTTACTTGTTAAAAGAATAATCCTACTACTAAATCTATTAATTTAATACCCACAAAAGGAGCAATAACACCACCTATGCCATATATCAAAAGATTACGACGAAGCAAGGCGGAAGCTCCTATCGGTTTGTATTGAACTCCTTTCAATGCCAGCGGAATCAGAATAGGAATAATGATGGCATTGAATATAACCGCAGACAAGATAGCACTCTCAGGGCTATGCAGCCCCATAATATTCAATGCAGCCAGTTCCGGAATGGAAAGCATGAACAATGCAGGAACAATGGCAAAATATTTGGCCACATCATTGGCTATGGAGAAAGTGGTCAGTGTACCACGTGTCATCAGCAATTGTTTACCTATCTCGACAATCTCTATCAGCTTGGTAGGATCATTATCCAAATCCACCATATTCCCTGCTTCCTTGGCAGCCTGTGTACCGCTATTCATGGCAACCCCCACATTAGCTTGGGCAAGGGCAGGAGCATCATTTGTTCCGTCACCCATCATGGCAACCAGTTTGCCGGCAGCCTGCTCTTTCTTGATATACTCCATCTTATCCTCCGGTTTAGCCTCGGCTATGAAGTCGTCTACTCCGGCTTTCTCTGCAATATATTTGGCGGTCAATGGGTTATCTCCCGTCACCATGACTGTTTTTACCCCCATCTTGCGTAAACGTTCAAAACGTTCCTGAATACCCGGTTTTATGATATCCTGCAATTCTATTACTCCGGCAATTTTCTTATTGACACTTACCACCAATGGAGTACCTCCATTACTTGTAATGGTTTGAATGATATCTTCCGTTTCTTTTGGGAAAGGGTTTCCGGCAGACAAAGCTATCTTGCGGATCGCATCAAATGCACCTTTACGGATTTCTGTTCCATCCTTCAAGTTAATACCCGAGCATTTGGTTTCGGCGGTAAATTTTATCATATGAGCACCATCGGTATTCAAATTACGCATCCGTAAACCCGATTCACGTCCCAGTTCAATAATAGATTTGCCTTCCGGAGTATCATCAGATACAGATGAGAGCAGGCAGGCTTCGATGAAAGCATGTTCATCCACTCCCTGAGCCGGATAAAAACGGGTAGCTTTACGGTTTCCTATAGTTATTGTTCCTGTTTTATCAAGAAGCAACGTATCTATATCTCCGGCTGTTTCCACTGCTTTACCCGATTTGGTTATGACATTGGCACGCAAAGCACGATCCATCCCGGCGATACCGATAGCCGAAAGCAATCCTCCGATAGTGGTAGGAATGAGGCAGACAAACAAGGACAGAAAAGAAGCAATGGTAATGACAGTTCCCGTATAATCGGCAAACGGTTTAAGGGTGATACACACAATGACAAAGACCAATGTAAATGCTGCCAACAGGATAGTCAATGCAATTTCATTCGGTGTTTTCTGGCGGGATGCGCCTTCCACCAATGCAATCATCTTATCCAGGAAACTTTCACCCGGCTGGGTGCTTACCATTACTTTTATCTGATCGGACAATACTTTTGTACCTCCTGTTACTGAACTCTTGTCACCGCCTGCTTCACGGATTACAGGAGCGGATTCGCCTGTGATGGCACTTTCGTCAATAGACGCCAGTCCTTCGATGATCTCGCCATCGGCAGGAATTACATCTCCTGCCTCGCATACAAAAATATCACCTTTCTTTAACCGGGAACTACTGACAGTTTTCAAAGTCCCGTTCACAATCAATTTGGCAGGGGTTTCCTCACGAGTCTTCCTCAGGCTATCGGCTTGTGCTTTTCCGCGCGCTTCGGCAATAGCTTCAGCAAAATTAGCAAATAACAAGGTGATGAACAGGATTACGAAAACCCATAAATTATAAATAAATGAGCCTTGTGAATCATTAACGATAGAGTAGAGCATCACCAAGAACATAATAGCTGTACAAACCTCTACCGTGAACATAATCGGATTCTTAATCATCACTCGCGGATTCAACTTCACGAATGATTGTTTTATGCTGTCAATGACTTGCTCCTTCTGAAATAAAGAAGCTGATTTATTATCTTTCATATCTTCTATTAATATCGTTGTCTGTTATCAGAATTATAAACTCAAGTGCTCGGCAATAGTGCTTAATGCATGTACCGGGAAGAATGATAGTGCGGCAACAATAAAAATAACCGCAAATGTCATCACACCGAATGTCACTGTATCGGTTTGCAATGTGCCGGCGCTTTCGGGAATAAATTTTTTCTTAGCCAGAATACCTGCTATGGCCACTTGACCTACAATCGGGACAAAACGTCCTAATATCAGCACAATACCACAAGAGTAGTTCCAAAACCATGTGTTATCACCCAGTCCTTCAAAACCGGAACCATTATTGGCGGCACACGAGGTGTATTCATAAAGCATTTCACTCAGACCATGATATCCGGGATTGTTCAGCCAGCCACCTTCACTTTCCACAAATGCAGGCGCATGAACAAACAGATAAGCAGCCAATGCCGTACCAACTAAAATGATAAACGGATGAAGTAGTGCCACAATGGAAGCAATCTTCATTTCACGTGCTTCTACTTTATGACCAAGGAACTCCGGTGTACGGCCTACCATCAACCCACTGATGAACACGGCGATAATAATAAATGTAAAGTAGTTCATCCATCCCACACCTACACCGCCAAACCATGTGTTGATCTGCATGTTCAGCATTTCCATCATACCCGAAAGCGGCATTGTTGAATCGTGCATACCATTGACAGAACCATTGGAAGTAACCGTAGTAGTAATACTCCACAAAGCAGTGGCGGCCGAGCCCAAACGTATTTCTTTACCTTCCATCGCGCCATTATCCTGCGCTATCCCCATTTCGTCAATACGTGGATTACCACCCATCTCCTGACTCACATTGATACAAACTCCTACCAGATAGGCAAACAGCATGACACCATATATACTATAACCCAATTTTTTACGTTTCAGATAGAAACCGAATGCAAATGCCATCGCCATAGGTATGATAAGGATAGACCAACATTCCACCATATTGGCAAAATAGGTAGGGTTCTCCAATGGATGAGAAGAGTTTACACCAAAATAACCACCACCATTAGTACCCAATTGTTTGATAGGGACAATAGCCGCCGTAGGGCCTTGTGATACATATTGTGTAGCTCCTTCCATGGTGGTCACTTTCATTTTTCCGTCAAAGCCCATCGGAGTTCCTTGCACAATCAGGATAAAGCCTACGACCAATGAAAGAGGCAACAGGACACGGGTACAACTTAATACCAAATAGTTCCAGAAATTGCCAATAGTCTGAGTAGTCTTTGCAGCCAGCGCTTTCATTATACCTGCCATGGCAGCCATACCGGTAGCGGCAGTAATAAACTGAAAGAGCATGATGACGAATAGCTGAGTAAAATAAGTCAGCCCACTTTCACCGCTATAATGTTGCAAGTTGCAGTTCACCATGAAACTGATACAAGTATTGAATGCCTGATGCGCAGTCTGACCGACATTTCCATCCGGGTTAAGCGGCAGCACACCTTGTGTAACCAACAGTACCATCCCCCAAAGGAACCAAAATAGATTTACCACCAGCAAGGCTCTCAAAAACTGTTTCCAGTTCATCTCCTCATTGGGATTGATACCACTCAGTTTGAACATAACCCGTTCAACGGGCTTCATAAAATCCGACCAAGTCTTTTCACCTTTATAAACTTTAGCGATATATTTGCCCAAAGGATAGCTGAGCACTACCATTAAGACAATTTGCGCTATAACACCTAAAACTTCAGTATTCATAACTCTTTATTTCTTAACTTACTTTTTTAAAACTTCTCCGGCTTGATGAGAACATACATCATATAGCCGAACATAATCAAACTAACTACAAATAATGCTGTGTACATAACTTGTTTCTCCTTTCTTTTTTTAGATCTTCTCGAACCAGTCTATGCATTTAAAGAAAAGCCAAAAGCAAGCTATGCCGCTCAAGGTACAAACCACAAATCCGATTGAAAATAAATCCATAATTCCTTTTTTAAATTAATACTATTGTTAACTGCCACACTATATGCCAATAGTGTGCCATTACCGGCAAACAGGAGATAAGTAACTGATTTATATACAGATATAACAACAAGAAAAAAGAGAGAGCAAAAGAAAATCTTTTCAAAATGAAAAGGGAAGAATATCAAAACAGGAGAATAATTGATTTATTTGCTGCCAAACTGCATAATTCCCCAATTTATTATATAGCTTTGTATAAAGGTTTTAATACAGAAAAACAGAAAGGAAAAATGAAGAAGATAAATGTTACCGTAGCCGATATCACTACTTTAAAAGTCGACGCCATTGTAAATGCAGCCAACTGCTCGTTGCTGGGTGGCGGTGGTGTAGATGGAGCTATCCATCGGGCTGCAGGCCCGGCGTTGTTAGCGGAATGTAAAACATTGGGCGGTTGTCCGACGGGGGAAAGCAAGATAACCGATGCATACAACCTGCCATGCAGGAAAGTGATTCATACCGTAGGACCCGTATGGCATGGGGGAACGCATGGAGAAGCCGAAAAACTTGCATCATGCTATCATACCAGTTTCATACTAGCGAGAGAGAACGGCATCCAAAGCATTGCATTCCCCTGTATCAGTACCGGCGTATATCATTATCCCAAGGAAGAAGCGGCACGTATCGCATTGAATGCCATCGGGGAAGAAATGGCACATGGCTATGAAGGAGAAGTGATTGTATGCTGTTTCTCGGAGGAAGATGCCGAAGTATATCGAAAGCTCTTGTCTTGCTGAGGAAAGTCACGGATCATTTCTATATCCGGAATGTATTGATTCCGTAGCCATCTTTGCTGAAACCATCTTGCAATAATGCTGCCTATGGTCTTTCGTGAAGCAGTAGAATTTGAGTGGGGCTGTTTATCCGTAAGGAATACATAAAAGACTTGGGAACCGGATTCGTCATTAAAAGGTCTTATCCGTATCCCTAACCCTTTTCTGCCCTATGGTTAAGGGTTTTCTTCCTGTTTGTTTTATCTCCGCAAGTCTTTGGAGTCAACTCCATAACCTTGGGAGTCAACTCCAAAGCTTATGGAGATAACTCCAAAGGCTATGGAGATAGAATACATCCGTATAAAAAGACTTAACCATAGGGCAGGAAAGGGTTGATCAATGACCTGCAACAACTAAATGCCGTATTCCTCTATCTTTCTATATAAAGTAGTCAAACCTATTTTCAATAAACGTGAAGCCTCGGTCTTGTTTCCTTTAGTATGTTGCAGAACTTTAGCGATATGACGTTTTTCCATAGCGGCCAGTTCAAACTCCGAATAATTCTTGCCGGAATAATCTTCCTGCCGGGCATTCTGTATTTCAATGGGAAGATCTTGTAAGGTGAGCTGTTTGTCGCAGACAATCATGCTGCGTTCTATCACGTTTCGCAATTCACGGATATTTCCTCTCCAGTCGGCAGCTTTCAAAGCTTTCAAGAACTCCGGAGCCATCCCTTCCACCTGTTTCCCCAGTTTCTTTGAAAAGAGTTGGATAAAGCTTTCCGCCAAAAGTTCGATGTCTTCTTTGCGCTCACGAAGAGGAGGGAGGTGTATCTGAAAAACAGAAAGACGATAATAAAGATCTTCACGGAAATTACCTTGTTCTATTTCTTTTTTCAGGTCCCGATTGGTGGCGGAGATAACGCGGACATTCACTTTCGTCGGTTTCGTGTCGCCTATCTTGATGTACTCTCCCGCTTCGAGCACACGAAGCAATTTGGCTTGCAGCTCGAAAGCCATTTCACCTATTTCATCCAAAAAGATGGTTCCGTTATCGGCCACTTCGAACAGCCCCTTCTTATCTTTCATCGCTCCGGTAAACGAACCGGCTTTATGACCGAATATCTCGCTTTCAAGTAGATCTTTGCTAAAAGCAGAACAGTTTACAGCCACAAAAGCATTCTCTTTGCGAAGACTGTTGCGATGGATGGCTTGTGCAAAGACCTCTTTCCCCGTGCCTGTTTCTCCGGTCAGCAAGACTGTAACATCCGTTGCCGAAACCTTTCGGGCCAATGCTACGGCTTGTTGCATACCCTCCGACTTCCCTTTTATAGCGTCAAAAGAGAAACTTTGGGTCTCTTCTGTTTTCACTTTTTCCCCTACATTCTTTTTAGCCTGAGCCATAGCCCGGCTGATTAACGGAATAATTTTATTATTATCATCCCCTTTGGTGATATAATCAAAGGCTCCATTCTTGATTGCCTGCACACCATCCGGAATGTTACCGTGGGCGGTCAAAAGTATCACCTCCAATTCTGGATAGAGTTTTTTGATGGTTGTAACCATATCCACTCCATTGCCGTCCGGCAAAAACACATCACACAACACCACTTGGGGATTATGTAACTTAAGTTGTTTCAATGTAGACTGGCAATCGGCTGCCTGGAATACTTCGTAACCTTCCAATTCCATCATACGCGAAAGAAGTTTGCGTATTTGCGGTTCATCATCAATAATTAAAATACTATCCATATATTTATTCTGTTTTGCGTGACAAAGATAGAATAAAATGAACGCTCGACAAAAGGATAATACTTAATTTCTGTTTTATAGAAAACGCTTTCTGATTAGCTTTTTTTAATCTCGGACTTTCTGAACCACTCCCGTAGGGAGTAAACAATAACAAGCTGTAAAAAAACATATTTACTGATCAATAAAACTCATCTTATGATGAACCTTTTTATATTTTGTTTCGTTAAATATACCGGATGACATCTCAATTTACTTCCGTCAATTCCTCCCTATTCTTAATTAATTTAAACTATTATAGACTATGAACAAAATAGAAATAAAAGACTTGTATCTTGTTTTCGGTCCGGAAAAGCAGAAAGCGTTCCGGATGTTGAAAGAAAGAAAAAGCAAAAATGAAATTTTAAAGGCGACTAATTGTACTGTAGCAGTTAAAAACGCCAATCTGACAATCAAAGAAGGAGAGTTCTTCGTAATCATGGGACTGTCGGGCAGTGGCAAATCAACTTTATTGCGCTGCATAAACCGGTTAATCAAACCCACAAAAGGACAAGTACTGATTAATGGAACAGACATTACTGCCGCATCTGATAAGGAATTGCTGGAAATGCGTCGCCGGGAAATAGCTATGGTGTTCCAAAATTTTGGTTTGTTACCTCATCGCAGTGTTTTAAGCAATATTGCATTCGGGCTCGAACTCCAAGGAGTTCCCAAACAGGAACGTGAGAAAAAAGCCATGAAGAGTATGGAAATAGTCGGACTGAAAGGATATCAGAATCAGATGGTCGGACAACTTTCCGGCGGAATGCAGCAACGTGTGGGATTGGCACGCGCTTTGGCAAATGATCCGGAAATATTACTGATGGATGAAGCCTTTTCCGCTCTGGACCCATTGATCCGCGTACAAATGCAAGATGAAATGCTGGCACTGCAGTCCAAAATGAAAAAGACCATCGTCTTTATCACGCATGATTTGAGCGAAGCAATTAAACTGGGTGACCGCATTGCCATTATGAGAGATGGAGAAGTGGTGCAAGTCGGAACTTCAGAAGAAATTTTAACTGAACCGGCCAATGACTATGTGGCAAGATTTGTAGAAAATGTGGACCGGAGCAAAATCATAACGGCAGGAAGTATTATGATAACCCGTCCCGCCGTAGCCCGTCTGCGTAAAGAAGGTCCCGAGGTTCTGATCAGAAAGATGAAAGAAAGAGATATTACCGTGCTTCCTGTGATAGATGAAAATGACAAGCTGATAGGAGAGATTACATTGGAAAGTGCCGCCATTCTTCGGCGTAAAGGTATAAAATCAATCCGGGAAGCCGTACAAAGTGAAGTACATTCCGTTACGGAGGACACAAAGATTGAGGATCTGCTTCCCTTAATCACGAAAACCAATTCTCCCATTTATGTGGTAAATGAAGAACGCGAACTGAAAGGTTTGGTTCCTCTATCGTCCATCGTAGTAGAGATGACCGGAAAAGATAAAGAAGAAATTAATGAACTTATTCAAAACGCTATCGAATTATGATAAACATAGGAAAATATATAGAAACAGCCATCAACTGGCTCACAGAAAACTTTGCCCCTCTTTTCGACGCCATCAATGTTGGAATAGGCGGGTTCATAGATGGGTTCCAAAACATATTGATGTGGATACCTTTTTATGTAACAATAGCATTGCTGGCCATCCTGGCTTGGTATAAATCGGGAAAAGGAGTCAGCATTTTTACCATTTTAGGATTATTGCTGATTTGGGGAATGGGATTTTGGAACGAAACCATGCAGACTTTAGCATTGGTGCTTTCGTCTACCATCATCGCTCTTATCATGGGACTTCCCTTGGGAATATGGAGCGCAAACAGCAAACGATGTGATAAAATTCTGCATCCTATCCTCGACCTGATGCAAACGATGCCTGCTTTCGTCTATCTGATTCCTGCCGTACTCTTTTTCGGGCTGGGAACCGTTCCGGGAGCTTTTGCCACCATTATTTTTGCCATGCCTCCCGTAGTGCGTCTGACCAGCCTGGGTATCAAGCAAGTACCGAAGAATGTTGTAGAAGCTTCGCGCTCTTTTGGTGCGACACCTATGCAATTATTATTCAAGGTACAATTACCGCTGGCATTGCCCACTATCATGACCGGTATAAACCAGACAATCCTGATGTCGCTCTCCATGGTGGTCATTGCCGCTATGATTGCAGCCGGAGGGTTAGGGGAAATCGTACTGAAAGGTATCACGCAGATGAAAATAGGTTTAGGTTTCGAAGGCGGTATCGCAGTAGTCATCCTGGCCATCATTCTGGATAGAATAACACAAGGACTTGGAAAACAAAAGAAAGGGAAATAAGCATGAAGAAAATACTATATTTTTTGTCTTTCCTCCTGCTGCTTACCTCTTGCAGCGGGAAAAAAGATGATAAGACAATAAGCATTGGATACATAAACTGGGACGACGGCATCGCCCTGACCTATTTGACGGAAGTGATTCTTGAACAACAAGGTTATCATGTCGTTTTAAAGAATGCCGATCCGGCTCCTATCTATGCAACAATGGCCCGTGGCAAAGTAGATTTGCTGATGGATGCTTGGTTACCGGCTACACAGGCCGATTATATGAAACAATACGGAAAGAATCTGGAAATCTTAGGCAAGATCTATCCGGATGCCCGTATCGGTCTGGTAGTCCCCGATTATGTGGACATTCATTCCATTGAGCAATTAAATGCCAACAAAGAAAAATTCGGAGGCGAGATTATCGGCATTGATGCCGGTGCAGGGATTATGCATGCTACAGATATGACCATAGAAAAATACAATCTGGATTACAAATTGCTGGAGTCTAGCGGACCGGCCATGACCGCAGTACTAAAAAGAGCCGTTGACGAGCATCAATGGATTGTGGTGACGGGATGGACTCCCCATTGGATGTTCACCCGCTTTAAATTAAAATTTCTGGAGGACCCGAAAGGTATTTTTGGTAAAGCGGAAACAATTACGGCCATTGCCCGCAAAGGATTTGGTGAGCAACACCCGTTTGTGGCAAAACTGATAGAAAACATACATCTGAGCACCGAAGAAATCAGCAGCCTGCTGGATGATGTATCACAAAATGAATATAATGAAAAAGAAGGAGCGGAAAAATGGGTAAAAGAACATCAGGAGCTGGTAGATTCCTGGATTCCCCGGAAATAGAAATATCTCACTTACCTTGAGGGCCGCGCCCAAGGTAAGTGAGAAAACAAACGAACTTTGTATCAGCTCAACTATGCCATATATTTTAATAAGTTTCTCGAAAACAAAACCTATCTTTGCAACATAATAAAACACATATAAATTATGAATGTTATCAAATCAAGGTTCGTCTATCACTTAATGGCAATAATCACTGTAGCTATCTGGGGAACTACTTTTGTTTCTACTAAGATTCTAATCCAACATGGATTAAGTCCTTCCGACATCTTCTTTTATCGTTTCACTCTGGCCTATCTTTGCATGTGGTGTATTTCTTATAAAAAACTATTTGCCAACAGAGTAAAAGATGAATTGTTACTTTTATTGGCCGGATTATGTGGAGGAACTATTTATTTCATTACTGAAAATACGGCTCTCGGTATCACATTAGCCTCCAACGTGTCTCTGATAGTATGCACATCACCTGTTCTGACCACACTGCTTTCTTATTTGTTCAGAAGAAAAGAACCTTTCACCCGCCATCTTGTTTACGGATCGATCATGGCTTTGATAGGAGTGGGGCTGGTTGTTTTCAACGGCAGTTTCATTCTGAAAATTAATCCTTTGGGAGATATTCTTTCACTGACCGCTGCATTGATGTGGGCATTTTATTGCCTTATTCTCAAACAATTGGATAATCATTATTCTATCGTATTCATTACCCGTAAAGTATTCTTCTACGGAGTGCTGACCATTCTGCCCATGTTTTTATTCCGTCCGTTAAATTGGGACAATGTCTTGATGATGCAACCCATCGTGTTTGGAAATCTTCTCTTTTTGGGATTTGTCGCCTCCATGCTCTGCTTCATAGCCTGGAATGCTTGTGTCAAGGAATTGGGAGCCGTAAAAAGTACAAATTATATTTATATCGTCCCTTTGGTAACTCTTCTTACTTCAGCGGTCATTATTAATGAAAAGATAACTTGGATAGCCCTTACCGGCTGTTTTCTTATCTTGTGTGGTGTATATTTGGCAGAACGGAAAACAAATCCTACATTTGAGGCAAAATCTTAAAGCCCTTTAATTATGAACGAGATAGACAAAATGCGTAACAGTCAGCTGGCCGATATGGAGAAACCGGAAATACAGGCCAGTTTCATACACGCCAAAAAACTAGTGGCCCAATTACGGATGATGAGTACATACGATGATGGTTTCAGGGAAGTGCTGGAAGAATTAGTGCCGGGTATCCCTTCCACTTCTGTCATCTGTCCACCATTTTACTGTGATCATGGACACGGCATCCGCTTAGGAGAGCATGTCTTTGTGAATGCCAACTGTACATTTTTAGATGGTGGATATATCACCATAGGAGCACATACATTGATAGGGCCCAATGTACAGATCTATACTCCACATCATCCGGTAGATTACATAACCCGACGCGAACCCAAAGAGTATGCATATCCCGTAACTATCGGAGAAGATTGCTGGATAGGAGGAGGAGCTATTCTTTGTCCCGGAGTAAAAATAGGTCATCGCTGTATTATCGGAGCCGGAAGTGTCGTAACTAAAGACATTCCCGACAATTCCGTTGCTGTAGGTAATCCGGCCAAAGTGATTAGAAAAGTTGATTAAAAAAAGAAAACAGATAATTATGAAAGTTTTGGCCCCACATAATTATCTGTTTCTCGTATTCAGCCAATATAAACATTGACGCTCAGAAACAGGCAATCGTCTCCGTTAGAACATTCAAAGTCTATTTTATTCTCTCTGGCCAGCCAACCTATAGCTGCATTCAAATCTCTGTCAGACAATTCTGAAGCTCTTTTTAAATCACAATAACTCCACCGTTTATTGTCATTCAGCAGTTTCCAAACTTTTCCTGCATTTACTCCAATTTGATGTTTATCCATTTTGATGTTCAATTAAAGAAGTTAATAATAGAATGCTTAGTTTTTTGCGGTAAATATAACCTTTTATTAAAATAAACTCTCCTACATAAAATTCATGTAAAAGACATGATTATTTAACATTTGTTTCTGTCAAAATTCATGTAAATTCTCTTTTTATGAAGATATTTATTGCCGGATGAGCCATTTTTACAAATATTTCCTCTAACTTTGTAAGTCAATTAATCCTTTGATATGAAAAGAAATAAAATAAACTGGAGAGTTCCCAAAGGTATGGAACTCACAGAGTTAGATAAAAAGGTTCTCTATTATCAAGATAGAGGTCATTTAGTACCTTCACGTGAACTGATCAAGACACCGGAACAGATTGAAGGAATACGCCGTAGCGGTATTGTCAATACCGGAGTGCTAGACCTTGTAGAACGTGAGATCCATGCAGGCATGAGCACATTGGAAATAGACAAGCTGGTTTATGAATATACGAAAGATCACGGTGGCATTCCTGCAACCTTAGGTTATGACGGTTTTCCCAAAAGTTGCTGCACCTCTATCAATGAGGTTGTTTGTCACGGCATTCCCAATGAATTCGATATTCTGGAAGAAGGAGATATCATCAATGTGGATTGTACTACCATTCTTGATGGTTATTATGCCGATGCATCGCGTATGTTTACCATTGGAAAAACCACACCTCAAAAAGAAAAACTGGTACGAGTAGCTAAAGAATGTCTGGAGATAGGCATGGAAGCTGCGAAACCATTTGGTTTTGTAGGGGACATAGGACATGCCATTGAAAAACATGCTAAAAAAAATGGATTCTCAGTAGTGCGTGATCTCTGCGGACACGGAGTAGGCATAGAGTTCCATGAAGAACCGGATGTAGAACATTTCGGGAAAAAAGGAACTGGTATGCTATTGGTGCCGGGAATGGTTTTTACCATTGAACCAATGATCAATATGGGAACATGGGAAGTCTTCATTGATGAGGAAGATGGCTGGACTGTAGTCACCGAAGACGAACAGCCGTCTGCACAGTGGGAACATACTTTCGTTATGACAGATAACGGACTTGAAATTCTGACACATTAATATATATAATAAGGTATAGAAATATGGATACAATTATATTAGGTATAGAATCTTCCTGTGACGACACATCAGCCGCAGTTATCAAGAATGGCGTATTGTTGTCCAACGTAGTGTCCAGCCAGGCTGTTCACGAAGCTTACGGAGGGGTGGTTCCCGAATTGGCGTCACGTGCCCATCAACAAAACATTGTACCGGTGGTGCACGAAGCCTTAAAAAGGGCAGGAGTTACCAAAGAGCAACTAAGCGCCGTTGCATTCACCCGAGGACCCGGCTTGATGGGATCATTACTGGTCGGAGTATCTTTTGCGAAAGGTTTCGCACGTTCATTGAATATACCAATGATTGATGTTAACCACCTGCAAGCCCATGTGTTAGCCCATTTCATTAAAGAATCGGAAGAAGACAACAACCAACCTAAATTCCCTTTCTTGTGCCTGCTGGTGTCAGGAGGAAACTCACAGATAATATTGGTAAAGGCCTATAATGACATGGAAGTTTTGGGACAAACTATTGACGATGCAGCAGGAGAAGCTATCGACAAATGTTCTAAAGTAATGGGCTTAGGTTATCCCGGAGGTCCTATCATTGATAAACTGGCACGTCAAGGCAATCCAAAAGCGTTCACTTTCAGTAAACCACATATTCCGGACTATAACTATAGTTTCAGCGGATTAAAGACTTCTTTCCTATACTCTTTGCGTGACTGGTTGAAAGAAGATCCCGATTTCATCGAACATCATAAAAACGACTTGGCTGCTTCATTGGAAGCGACCATTGTAGATATTCTGATGGACAAGCTGAGAAAAGCAGCCAAAAATCTCAAGATAAATGAAGTGGCAGTAGCCGGAGGGGTATCAGCCAACAACGGGCTTCGTAACTCATTCCGCGAGCATGCCGGGAAATATGGTTGGAATATCTATATCCCGAAGTTCAGCTTTACTACGGATAATGCCGCAATGATCGCAATTACCGGTTATTACAAGTATCTGGACAATGATTTTTGCACTATAGACAAGCCCGCTTATTCACGGGTAACTATTTAATATTAAAAAACCGTTTTCAACATGTCAGTAGAAGGTAAATTTTTAAGTAAAGAGATTAACGATTTGTTTTGGAGAGAGGGCCTGACACTCGTTACTGCCGAGAGTTGCACGGCAGGAAGTGTGGCGGCCGCTATTACAGCCGTTGCCGGAAGTTCACAATTCTTTAAAGGTGGAATTATCGCCTATTCCAACGAAATAAAGGAAAGTCTGTTAGGGGTAAACCACGAAACTTTAGAAACTCACGGAGCTGTAAGTGAAGAAACCGTTATCGAAATGGTAAAAGGAGCGATGAAATCGATGAATTCTGATTGTGCTGTAGCAACTTCAGGTATCGCAGGGCCCACAGGAGGTACTCCCGACAAGCCGGTAGGTACCATTTGGATTGCTGCCGGATGTAAAGACAAAGTGATTACACTGAAATTGGAAGGCGACGAAGGAAGAAACAAAAACATTGCAAATGCAACCCAAAATGCACTGCAACTGCTTCGAAAGTTGTTCCAAAACGAAGAAAATGAGCAGTAATTGCAGAATTATTTGCAAAAACTCTTGTTTTATACAAATAAAAGTGCTTATTTTGCACTCCGTTTGAAATAAGTATTGAAAAAAACTATAAAAATAAGATAGCAATGTCGAAGATTTGTCAAATTACCGGAAAGAAAGCCATGATTGGCAACAATGTTTCACACTCTAAGAGAAGAACCAAAAGAACTTTTGATGTGAACTTGTTTACTAAGAAATTCTACTATGTAGAACAAGATTGCTGGATTAGCCTGAACATCTGCGCTAACGGCTTACGTGTGATTAATAAAAAAGGCCTGGATGCAGCGCTGAATGAAGCGGTAACCAAAGGCTATTGTGATTGGAAAAGCATCAAAATTATTGGTTAATTAAAAAGGAGAGATAGACTATGGCAAAGAAGGCTAAAGGTAATAGAGTACAGGTAATCCTTGAATGCACAGAAATGAAGGATAGTGGTATGCCGGGAACTTCTCGTTACATTACAACAAAAAACAGAAAAAATACCACTGAAAGATTGGAGCTTAAGAAGTACAATCCTATTTTGAAAAGAGTAACAGTTCACAAAGAAATTAAATAATTATAACCCATGGCAAAGAAAACAGTCGCAACCCTTCAGACAGGTAAAGAAGGACGTTCTTATACTAAGGTTATCAAGATGGTTAAATCTCCGAAAACAGGAGCTTACATCTTCGATGAGCAAATGGTACCTAACGAAAAAGTTCAAGACTTTTTCAAGAAATAATTCAGTCGGAATGACTGGTGGAAAGTTCCTTTCATATATTATGGAAGGAACTTTTTTTATACCACAATGTTATCATCATAATACATTATGACCAATCATTGTGACACTTTTTTTTGTCCGTGTAAGAGATTAGTTATATCTTTGTAGCATAAACAGATAAATCAGACTCCAATATGGGATTTTTTAATTTTTTCTCAAAAGAAAAGAAGGAAACTTTAGACAAAGGATTGTCCAAAACCAAAGAAAGTGTATTCAGTAAGATTGCCCGTGCCGTAGCGGGTAAATCAAAAGTAGACGATGAAGTATTGGATAATCTGGAAGAAGTGCTTATCACTTCGGATGTAGGCGTTGAAACAACTCTGAATATCATCAAACGCATTGAAGAAAGAGTTGCCAAAGATAAATATGTAAACACTCAGGAACTGAACAAGATTCTCCGTGAAGAGATAGCGGCATTATTGACTGAAAATAACACGGTGGATTCGGATGATTTCACTGTTCCGGAAGGTAAGAAGCCCTATGTCATCATGGTGGTAGGTGTAAACGGTGTGGGTAAAACCACAACCATTGGTAAATTGGCATATCAATTTAAGAAGGCGGGCAAAACCGTCTATTTGGGTGCCGCTGATACATTCCGTGCTGCCGCCGTAGAACAATTGGATATTTGGGGAGAAAGAGTAGGAGTGCCTGTTATTAAACAGAAAATGGGATCAGATCCCGCATCTGTAGCTTTTGATACCTTAAGTTCCGCCGTAGCTAATAATGCAGATGTAGTAATCATTGATACCGCAGGCCGACTTCACAATAAAGTAGGTTTGATGAACGAGCTTACTAAAATCAAGAATGTGATGAAGAAAGTTGTTGCGGACGCACCTCACGAAGTATTATTGGTTTTAGACGGTTCTACCGGTCAAAATGCATTTGAACAAGCCAAACAGTTTACTTTGGCGACAGAAGTTACTGCTATGGCAATTACCAAATTGGACGGAACAGCCAAAGGGGGCGTTGTAATTGGCATCTCAGAGCAGTTCAAGATTCCCGTAAAATATATTGGATTGGGCGAAGGCATTGAAGACATGCAGGTATTCCGCAAAAAAGAATTTGTAGACTCACTATTTGGAGAGACTGAATAATAAATGAAACGTAACACAATAGATATCATCACCTTAGGGTGTTCCAAAAACTTAGTAGACTCAGAAAAGCTGATGCGTCAGCTGGAAGCAAACGGTTATAAAGTAACTCACGATTCCGACAAACCGCAAGGAGAAATCGCAGTTATTAATACATGTGGTTTCATCGGTGATGCCAAAGAGGAATCGATCAATATGATATTGGAATTTTGTCAGGCCAAAGAAGAAGGGAAGCTCAAAAAACTATATGTGATGGGCTGCCTTTCAGAAAGATATCTAAAAGAATTGGCATTGGAAATTCCTCAAGTAGATAAATTCTATGGTAAGTTTAACTGGAATGAGTTGCTGGCAGATTTAGGCAAAGCATACAAGTCGGAATTTGCCATTGAACGGACATTAACCACACCCCATCACTACGCTTATCTGAAAATATCAGAAGGCTGTGACCGTAAATGCTCTTATTGCGCCATTCCTATTATTACAGGACGCCACATTTCACGGCCGATGGAGGAGATTATTGATGAAGTGAAACTACTTGTATCCGAAGGAGTAAAAGAGTTCCAAATTATAGCCCAAGAATTGACTTACTACGGCGTAGATTTATATAAAAGTCAGAAATTACCCGAACTCATCGAAAGAATCGCCAATGTTCCCGGTGTAGAATGGATACGTTTACACTATGCATATCCGGCCCATTTTCCGGAAGAATTATTCCGTGTTATGCGCGAACACGATAATGTATGCAAATATATGGATATTGCCTTGCAACACATTAGTGACAATATGCTGAATAAAATGCGCCGGCATGTAAGTAAAGCGGAAACCTACGAATTAATCGAAAAATTCCGTCGGGAAGTACCCGGTATTCACTTACGTACAACATTAATGGTAGGACATCCCGGTGAGACTGAAGAAGATTTTGAAGAATTAAAAGAATTCGTCAAAAAAGTACGATTCGACCGGATGGGAGCCTTCGCTTACTCGGAAGAAGAAGGAACATTCGCCGCTAAAGAATACGAAGATTCCATTTCTCATGAAGTGAAACAACAGCGTTTGGATGAATTAATGGCACTTCAGCAGGAAATAGCCGGCGAACTGAGCCAAACGAAAATAGGTAAAGAATTTAAAGTCATTATAGACCGGAAGGAAGGAGATTACTACATAGGCAGAACCCAGTTTGACTCTCCCGAGGTAGATCCTGAGGTCTTGATAAAAGCTGATGAGGAGTACTTAAAAATAGGTGAATTCTATAAAGTGAAAATTACAGCCGCTGATGATTTCGACCTATACGCCAGCATTTTATAGACCTTTGCCCTTATAAAGTTTGGATAATGTTTGTTTTTTTACTAATATAGCAACCAAATTAACACTTTAAGCTTTGAATAACAAAGAATTTATATCTGAATTATCACGTAAACTAGGATATACGAATAAAGATACATCACAATTGGTATCCTCAGTCATTGGTGTTATGACCCAGGAATTGCAAGATGGCAACAATATTGCAATCCAGGGATTTGGTACGTTTGAGGTTAAGAAAAAGCTGGAAAGAATTTCTATCAACCCGGCTACTCAACAACGTATGCTGATTCCCCCCAAGTTAGTGCTGACTTACAAACCCAGTGTAACTTTAAAAGAAAAGTTTAAATAAAATAGCCCTTATTTATAATATTATCATGAGCGAGAAAGTAACCATACAAGATATCATCGAACTTTTGGCTGAGAAACACAGCATGACTAAAAAAGATGCTGAAATCTTTGTCAAAGGAATGTTTGAACTGATAGAGGAAGCTTTAGTTACTGAAAAGTATGTAAAGGTTAAAGGACTAGGTACGTTTAAACTTACAGAGGTGGAGAGTCGTGAAAGTGTAAACGTAAATACGGGGGAAAGAATTGAAATACAGGGCCATACAAAAATATCTTTTACTCCGGATTCCAGTATGAAAGATTTAATAAATAAACCATTCGCTCATTTTGAAACGGTTATATTAAATGAAAACACCAAACTGGAAGATACCGAAACAGAAATAGAAGGAGAGGAGGAAGATACCTTTGACGGAAACGCGCCTAAGCCTAAACAAACAATTGCGGCTAAAGAGGTTGAGTTCATAGAAGCGGAAAATACAGAAGATTCTCCAAATGAGAATGCCATTGCCGCTGAAGACACTACTCCGGTTATTGAGGAAACAATTATTGAAGAACCTGTACCTTCTGTTGAAATTACAGAGGAAAAGATACAAATTATAGAACCGGAAAAAGAATCGGAAGATATTGTCACTGAAGCAGAAAAGGATATTGTTGCTGAAACAGCTGTTCCCCAAACGGTTTCCCCTTTAGCAGAAACAATAGAAGGAAACGAGGTAACAGACAAACCTCAAGAAGAAGTTATGACTATCGCCGATGCAGCCATACTGGCTGCTCGTAAAGCTTGTGAAGAAAAAACATCCTTGGAAACAATAGCGTCAGAAGAGGCAACCCCGTCAGAGAAAACAGTAATAACTCCTGTTACTTCTGATTTTGAAAAAGAACAGAAGATAGAGGAAACAACAGAGACACAAGAAATCTCAGAAGAGAAAAAGAACAGAGTTTCCCAGGGAGTTATTCTTGCTATCATTTTGATTGCCTGCATTGCAGGTGGCATATATTGGTATTTGCAATCAGATAAAACTTCGGATTTACAATCGCCGGCTACAATAAAAAACACCCAAGAACAATTGGAAGAGGATATTCCTGCAATTCCGGTTAATGACTCATTGATGCAAGGTAAAGATACCGCAAACATATGGACGAATGTTGCCGGAAAAGAGACCATCAGTCAATCACAACAGACTGTATCTCCTAGTACGGAAAAGAGTTCAGGCGTTGCGACAACCGCAAATGTTGCAAAAGAGACTTTAGCCGACACTGTAGAATATGACATAACAGGGACTAAAACTAATTACACATTACAAGAAGGAGAGAGTCTGGTAAAATTAGCAGTGAAATTCTATGGTACAAAAAAGCTATGGCCCTATATCGTGAAACATAATAAAAACATCATTAAAGATGCCGACAGAGTACCCATAGGAACTACTCTGCGTATTCCTGAACTAACTCCTAAAAAATAAGCCTTCTTGCATTTTGCCTGCTTTCGGCATAAATAAAGCAGGCAAAATACAAGAAGTAAAAAAAGTGCGTTCAACTGATATTCTCACTCTACAAACCTTATCTTTGTATTTTAAAATTCTTTAGCCCAATAACCTTTAAAAAGTAGAGATGCACTTTACTTTTTTAATAAAAATTAGTTGCCGCTGTTAATTAATTAGCGTAATTTTGGCTGCGTTAAATGAACAAGGCTATTTACAAGCCCGTTATTAGATCAATAAAGAAACAACTAAATAAAAACAAAATTATGGCTGAAGCAATTGACATTCGCGAACTAAACGAACGAATTGAAAGACAAAGTGCGTTCGTAACCAACTTAATGACTGGTATGGACCAGGTTATTGTAGGTCAGAAACATTTGGTAGAATCATTACTTATCGGTTTACTGTCCGATGGTCATATCCTGTTGGAAGGTGTTCCGGGTCTGGCAAAGACTCTGGCGATCAAAACGCTTGCATCTTTGATTGATGCCAAGTACAGCCGAATCCAGTTTACTCCGGACTTGCTGCCCGCCGACGTTATCGGTACCATGATTTATAGTCAGAAAGACGAACAATTCATAGCAAAGAAAGGTCCGATTTTTGCAAATTTCGTATTGGCCGATGAAATTAACCGTGCCCCGGCTAAAGTACAGAGTGCTTTGCTGGAAGCCATGCAGGAACGTCAAGTCACACTGAGCAAGGAAACCTTTATGCTACCCGAACCTTTCCTTGTAATGGCTACTCAGAACCCGATTGAACAGGAAGGTACCTATCCGCTTCCCGAAGCCCAGGTAGACCGTTTTATGCTGAAAGTTATTATCGACTATCCGAAACTGGAAGAAGAAAAGAAAATCATCCGCCAAAATATCACCGGAGAGAAAATCGAAGTTCGCCCCATTCTGAAAGCAACAGATATTATGGAAGCCCGTAAAGTGGTGCGCCAAGTCTATCTGGACGAAAAGATAGAGCAATACATCGCTGATATCGTATTCGCAACCCGTTTCCCTGAAAAATATGACTTGAAAGAACTGAAAGACATGATTGGTTTCGGTGGTTCACCGCGTGCATCTATCAATCTGGCATTGGCAGCACGTAGTTATGCATTCATCAAACGTCGCGGTTACGTGATTCCCGAAGATGTTCGTGCAGTTGCTCACGATGTGCTTCGCCACCGTATCGGCTTGACTTACGAAGCAGAAGCCATGAACATGTCTTCTGATGAAATTGTAAGCAAAATCCTGAATAAAGTGGAAGTACCCTAAGGATTGTGTTCTGAGGCAGTTCTTAATTGCTTGACAGTTAGTAAGAAGACTTGGAAACAAAAGGTTGAGTACAGAGTTCCACATGGGTGGGACCGCCATTCCACCCATGTGGAACTCCCATTTCATCTATGTGGGACTGCCGTCCCACCTGGGTGGAACACCAAATGCATCCGTTTGAAAAACCATTCTCGATAGGAGAAAAAACAGAAACCGATGCACCGGATAAATAAACAACATAGTACGAACAGTATGGAAACAAGTGATTTATTAAAACGGGTTCGCCAGATTGAGATCAAGACACGCGGACTTTCGAACAATATCTTTGCCGGACAATATCACTCTGCATTCAAGGGAAAAGGTATGTCATTCTCGGAAGTACGTGAATATCAGTATGGTGACGACGTACGTGACATTGACTGGAACGTAACCGCCCGCTACAACAAACCCTTTGTCAAGGTGTTTGAAGAAGAGCGCGAATTGACGGTTATGCTCTTGATTGATGTTTCGAACAGCTTGGATTTCGGTACGGTGAAGCAGTTGAAGAAGGATATGGTGACCGAGATTGCCGCTACATTGGCATTCTCGGCCATTCAAAATAACGATAAAATCGGAGTTATTTTCTTTTCAGACCGGATTGAGAAATTCATTCCGCCTAAAAAAGGCCGTAAACATATTCTTTATATCATCCGTGAACTGCTTGATTTCAAGCCCGAAAGCAAGCGTACAGATATAAAGATAGCTGTGGAATATCTGACCAACGTAATTAAAAAACGTTGCACCACCTTTATGATAAGCGACTTTATAGATGAAAACGACTTCCGCAATGCTTTGACCATTGCCAACCGGAAACATGATATCGTAGCTATCCAGGTATACGACCGCCGCATGGCAGAGTTACCTGATGTGGGACTGATGAAAGTACGCGATGCCGAAACCGGCCACGAGCAATGGATTGACACCTCGTCACGAGCTTTGCGTCGCGCACATAATGACTGGTGGATACAGCGTCAGGGAGTATTGAATGAAACATTTACCAAAAGTAATGTGGACTCTGTATCTATCCGCACGGATCAGGATTATGTGAAATCGTTGCTTAACTTATTTGCTAAACGAAATTAAAGAATATGAATATACTGAATACTAGCAAAAAGTTCTTGAAAGCTGGAGTTTGTGCAATTATGCTGATAACAGCCGGACAGGCACAGGCACAGCAGGTTACGGTAGACGCCAGCATTGACTCGCTGCAACTTCTCATTGGCGAACAGGCTAAAGTGAAGCTGGAAATCAGCATGGATGCCAAGCAAAAACTGCAACTTCCGTTCCTGCGCGATACATTGGTAAAAGGAGTGGAGATATTGGATATAGCCAAGCCTGATACCCAGATGCTGAACGATGGAAAACGTATGCTGATAAAACAGGAATATACAATAACCTCTTTTGACTCGGCACTTTACTATCTCCCCCCATTCGAGGTGATGGTAAACGGAGAGCCTTACCGGTCCAAAGCATTGGCCGTAAAAGTATATTCCATTCCGGTAGACACGCTGCATCCCGAACAATTCTTCGGACCGAAGACCGTTCGCGAAGTACCTATCACCTGGGATGACGTATCGGCCATCGTATGGCTTACCTTGCTGATGCTTGCTTTGGGCGGACTGGCTTACTATCTGTTTGTACGCTACAAGGATAACAAGCCTATCATCAAGAAGATCAAGATTGAACCGAAGTTGCCGCCACACCAGCAGGCGTTGAAGGAAATAGAGCGTATCAAGGGAGACAAAACCTTGCGTACAGCCGATCCGAAGACCTATTATACCGAGCTGACGGATGTACTCCGCACTTATATGGAAGAACGATTCGGCTTTAACGCTATGGAGATGACTTCATCCGAAATTATTGATAAGCTACAGGAAATCAACGACAAAGAATCTATCAAGGATTTGATGTATTTGTTCCAGACTGCCGACTTGGTGAAATTCGCCAAACATTCTCCGTTGATGAACGAAAATGATATGAATCTGGTAAACGCAGTAGACTTCATCAATAATACAAAAGTGGAACCAGACCCTAATGCAAAGCCCGAACCTACGGAAATCACCGTGGAGGAAAAGCGAAGCAAACAGGGCAGAATGATTCTGCTGGGCAGCATCAGCATCATTGTTATTGCTATTGTGGTAATTCTGTATAAGGTGCTGAGTGGTGTATATAACCTCTGGTTTTAACAAATAAATACTAGGAACAATGATTTTTGCAAATATTGAATATCTATTTCTGCTGGTTCTGCTCATACCTTATATAGTATGGTACGTCATGAAGCGGAAGAAAACCGAGCCTACGCTTCAGGTTTCTACCACACGCATGTATATGAAGGCACCCAAAAGCTGGAAGATTTACTTGCTGCATACTCCGTTCGTACTCCGTACGGTGGCTATCATCATGGTAATCCTGATCTTGGCACGCCCTCAGACCACAGACAACTGGCAGAATACCGAAATAGAAGGAATCGACATCATGCTGGCAGTGGACGTTTCTACCAGTATGCTGGCCGAAGACTTGAAACCCAACCGACTGGAAGCTGCCAAACAAGTAGCTTCCGAGTTTATCAACGGCCGCCCCAATGATAATATCGGTCTGACCATCTTTGCCGGTGAGAGTTTTACCCAATGTCCGCTGACGGTAGACCATGGGGTGTTGCTGAATCTGTTCAACAGCATCAAAGGCGATATCGCCCAGCGCGGACTGATTGAAGATGGTACTGCCATCGGTATGGGCATTGCTAATGCGGTGACCCGTCTGAAGGACAGCAAGGCGAAATCGAAAGTGATTATTCTGCTGACGGATGGTAGCAATAACCGTGGAGATATTTCTCCGCTGACGGCTGCCGAGATAGCCAAACAGTTCGGAATCAGGATCTACACCATCGGTGTCGGTACAAACGGAACTGCTCCTTATCCGATGCAGACCTACGCAGGGACGCAATATGTGAATGTCCCCGTCGAGATAGACGAAAAGACTTTGACCGAGATTGCAGGTACAACGAACGGAAATTATTTCCGTGCCACCAGCAATTCCAAGTTGAAGGAAGTCTATCAGGAGATAGACAAACTGGAGAAAACGAAGTTGAACGTGAAGGAATTCAGCAAACGCGAAGAAGAATATCAGGTATTCGCCTGGATTGCTTTCTTCTGCATTTTGCTTGAACTCTTGTTGCGTAACTCAGTATTAAAGAAAATACCTTAAAAAAAGAAAGTCATGTTTCGATTTGCAGACCCGAACTTTTTATATTTACTCATCCTATTGCCGTTTTTGGTGGCGCTGTATTTGTATTCCAATTATCACCGCCGCCAAAATATTCGCAAATATGGTGATCCGGCATTGCTGAAAGGGCTCATGCCGACTATTTCCAAGTATCGTCCTGACATCAAGTTTTGGCTGACTTTTGCTGCGTTGACATTGGTTATACTGATGTTGGCCCGCCCACAGTTCGGCTCAAAGATGGAAACGGTGAAACGAAGTGGAGTGGAAGCTGTCATTGCCTTGGACATTTCAAACTCCATGCTGGCAGAAGATGTGACTCCCAGTCGTTTGGACAAATCAAAGAAATTGATTTCCAGACTGGTAGATACGTTCAATAATGATAAAGTGGGATTGATTGTTTTTGCAGGTGATGCTTTCACGCAATTGCCCATCACAAGCGATTATGTTTCCGCCAAAATGTTCTTGGAAACCATTAATCCGTCATTGATAACCACACAAGGTACGGATATCGGTGCGGCCATCCGCCTGGCAATGAAGAGTTTTACTCCGCAAGAAGGAGTGGGACGTGCAATTATTGTCATTACCGATGGTGAAAATCATGAAGGTGGGGCAGTAGAAGCAGCCCAAGAAGCAGCCGAAAAAGGTATGCAGGTATTTGTATTAGGAGTAGGTTCACCGGATGGTTCTCCAATTCCAGCTGAGGACGGTAGCAACAATTTCCGTCGCGATAAGGATGGAAATGTTATCGTCACCCGCTTGAATGAGCAGATGTGCCAGGAAATAGCCAAGGCTGGCAATGGAATGTATATTCGCGTGGATAATACCAACTCTGCCGAGAAGGTATTGAACAATGAAATCGCCAAACTGTCAAAAGCTGATGTAGAAAGTCAGGTTTATACTGAATTTGATGAACAGTTCCAGGCTTTGGCATGGCTGGTGCTTATCCTGCTGGTGGTAGAAATGCTTATTTTGGAACGGAAAAATCCGCTTTTCAAAAATGTCAGACTATTTAAATAAGGAATGCTTATGTTACAAAAAACCTATATCACTCTGTTATTCTTACTTGTGGCAAGCAGTGCCTTCGCCCAAAAAACAGAAAGAGATTATCTGCGCAGCGGAAACAAGCTGTATAATGACAGCTTGTTTATCAAAGCGGAGGTAGATTATCGTAAGGCATTGGAAATTAACCCGAAATCAACAGATGCCATGTTCAATTTGGGAAACTCGCTCTTGATGCAGCAAAAAGCAAAGGAAGCGATGGAACAGTTTGAATCTGCTTCTAAGGTAGAGAAGGACAAGGATAAACTGGCACAGATTTATCATAACATGGGAGTTATCCTTCAGTCGTCCAAGCAGTATCCACAGTGTATAGAGGCTTATAAGGAATCTTTACGGAATAATCCGAAAGATGATGAAACTCGTTATAACTTGGCTTTGGCACAAAAGCTGTTGAAAGACCAACAGCAAAATCAAGACCAGAATCAGGATAAGAATCAAGATCAAAAACAAGATCAGAAAGACGACAAAAAGGATCAGAACAAAAACCAGCAAGAACAGGATAAGAAAGACCAACAAAATCAAAATCAGCAGCAACAGCAGCAAAATAAGGATGAAATGTCCAAGGAAAATGCCCAACAATTATTGAATGCTGTGATGCAAGATGAAAAGAATGTGCAAGACAAAGTTAAAAAACAACTGCAAATTCAAGGAAAGAAGTTGGATAAAGACTGGTAATTTCTTAATTTTGGCAAATAAAAAAATAATTAGATAGCAATGAGGAAAGTAATTCTCTTATTCATATTAATAACATCGGTGCTCGGAGCATGGGCAGACGGAAATGTGACGTTTACCGCTTCTGCGCCTGATGTAGTAGTAAGCGGGGATCAGTTCCGGCTGACTTATACGGTCAACACTCATAAAGTCAGGGATTTTCGTGCACCTAATATCAAGGGGTTCGATGTCTTAATGGGACCAAGCCGTTCACAGCAGAGTAGTACACAGATTATAAATGGTAATGTTACTTCTACCAGCTCCATTACTTTTACTTATATTTTGATGGCTGATAAAGAAGGAACTTACACCATTCCTGGTGCTACTATTGTGGCAGACGGACAAAACAAAACTTCAAATTCCGTACAAATCAAAGTATTACCGCCTGATCAAACAAATGGTGTTGGAGGTGGAAACAATAGCGGTGGAAGAACTTCTTCACGCAGTCAGGTTGCCGGAAGCAAAATAACCAATCAAGATTTGTTTATTACCGCAACAGCAAGTAAGACTACTGTTTATGAACAGGAAGCCATCTTGTTGACATACAAAGTTTATACACTGGTAAATCTGAGACAGTTGTACGGGAAAATGCCGGATTTGAAGAATTTCCATACACAAGAAGTAGAACTTCCCCAACAAAAGACATTCTCTTTGGAGCATTATAACGGAAGAAACTATAACACTACCGTGTGGAGTCAGTATGTACTTTTCCCTCAGCAATCAGGTAAAATGGAAATTCCGTCTATTACCTTTGAAGGGGTTATAGCTCAACAAGTTGCCTCAGACGATCCTTTTGATGCTTTCTTTAATGGTGGAAGTAACTATGTGGAAGTAAAGAAAAACATTGTCACTCCTAAGCTGACCATCAATGTGAAAGCATTGCCCGATGGCAAACCGGCTAATTTCTCCGGAGGAGTAGGAGAGTTTACTATCAGTTCGTCTATAAGTACAAAAGAACTGAAAACAAATGATGCTGTAACCATTAAGTTAGTCATTTCTGGTACAGGTAATTTGAAATTGGTCAATACTCCGGAAGTAGCTTTCCCAAAGGATTTTGAAGTATACGACCCCAAGATTGACAATAAATTTACATTAACTCGCGAAGGTTTGTCAGGCAATAAGGTGATAGAATATCTAGCAATTCCAAGACATGCCGGCAATTTCACTATTCCGCCTGTCGAATTTTCCTATTTTGACTTAAAAAGCAATAGCTATAAAACAATAAAAACAGAAGCTTACAACCTAAAAGTGGAAAAAGGTGCAGGAAATGCAGATCAAGTTATTGCAGACTTTACCAACAAGGAAGATTTGAAAGTATTGGGACAAGACATCCGCTACATCAAAATGGGGGAAACTAGTTTAACTCGTAAGGGAGATTTCTTCTTTGGCTCAACGACATATTATCTATGGTATATCATTCCATTGGTTCTCTTCGTTGTTTTCGTAATTGTCTATCGTAAAAAAGCTATTGAAAATGCAAATGTAGCAAAAGTTCGTACTAAAAAAGCGAATAAAGTGGCTGCCAAACGCATGAAAAATGCAGGCAGATTATTAGCTGAAAACAAACAAGAAGCATTCTATGATGAGGTGTTGAAAGCACTTTGGGGATACATCAGTGATAAGTTGAATATCCCGGTTTCTCAATTGTCTAAAGATAATATCGAGGACGAATTGACCAAATATGGTGTTGCCCCCGAACTGATTAAAGATTTCATCGGAACATTGAATGAATGCGAGTTCGCCCGCTATGCTCCGGGTAATCAGAATGAAGCTATGGATAAAGTATATTCTTCGGCTGTTGAGGTCATCAGCAAAATGGAGAATAGTATAAAACACTAAATCAAAGGAGATTATAACAATGACAAAAATATATTTCATTTTGATATTCCTGATAAGTTTTGTCACAGTCTACGCACAGAATGAATCAGACTCTGCACAGGTTACCGCCCAAACAGAAATGCCACAAAGTGCTGCTGTGCAAACTTTCCCAACAAAGACAGAAGCCGATAGTGCATATATAAGAAACGACTTTGCAGCTTCTGTAGAGATGTATGAGAATATATTAAAAAACGAGGGGGAATCTTCCGATATTTATTATAATTTAGGTAACAGCTATTATAAAATGAATAACATTGCCAAAGCTGTCCTTAATTACGAACGTGCCTTGTTGCTAAACCCAGGAAATAGTGATATTCGTTTCAACCTAGAACTGGCTCGAAGCAAAACTGTAGACAAGGTAATCCCTTCTAGTAAAATGTTTTTTGTTACCTGGACTCAATCACTTATTAATACAATGAGTGAAAAGGCATGGGCACATACAGGCATTATCATGTTTATTCTGATGATATTGGCACTGTCTTTATTTATTTTCGGAAAACGAGTAGTCTTGAAGAAAGTAGGATTTATTTCAGCAATCTTTTTCTTTCTAGTGACCATTTTAGCAAATATATTTGCCTCAGAACAAAAATCTGAATTAATTAATCATGATAACGCTATTATAATGGCTCCTAGCGTTACAGTCAAAAGTACTCCTAACCAAAGTGGAACAGACTTATTTATTCTTCATGAAGGTAGGAAAGTAATAATTAAAGATAATACGATGAAGGAGTGGAAAGAAATTAAACTGGAAGACGGTAATGTGGGATGGGTACCTACCAATGTTATTGAAATCATTTAAAACATAATCAATGGATATACAACAGTACATAGCAGCAGATAAAGAATTACTACTGAATTTGAACGGAAGCCAATCCTTATTTTGGGACGGATTCATGTGGGTAGCTACCAGTACAATTGTATGGGTACCTGTAGCTGCTATGCTGTTATATATCATAATTAAAAATAACAAAATTCAAGAAGCATTATTGACTATCGTTATGATTGCCTTAGTCATAACTTTAGCAGATCAAATAGCTTCTGGTTTGTGCAAACCGTTTTTCGCACGTTTCCGTCCAACACAAGACCCCAATATTATGTATATGGTTGATATTGTAAACGGATATAGAGGAGGACGATTTGGCTTCATATCCAGTCATGCTGCCAACACATTTGCTATTTCTGTCTTTTTATCTTTACTAATTAAAAGAAAATCTCTTACTTTTATGCTTCTTTTTTGGGCCGTACTCAATTCCTATTCTAGAATCTACTTAGGAGTGCATTATCCGGGAGATATTCTTTTTGGTACTATAGAAGGTTGTTTCATAGGATATTTGATTTATCTCCTTTATAAATTTATTCAAAAAAAAATCTTTTATAAACCACGTTGCATTTCTAATCAATACACTGCCAGCGGTTATTTGATTAGTGATATTAATTTATTCTACATAATTCTCATTTCTACTTATTTCTTCATTATTATAGCAGGTATGATTGTGACTCATACACTCAATCTATAATCAGCAAATTAACCATTATAAATTTACATACAGTCAAAAATAGCACAAAAAGATTTGTTTTATGCATTTTTTTGATTAAGTTTATACCATGATTTAAGTACTCACTTTTATAACTAAATTTAATACATCATGAGAACAATAACATTTAATGAACTGCGCAGAATCAAAGATTCATTACCTAGTGGGAGTATGCACAGAATCGCAGATGAACTCAATATGACCGTAGAAACTGTACGTAACTTTTTTGGTGGACACAATTTCAAGAATGGTAAAAGTGTTGGAATTCATTTGGAACCGGGACCAGATGGGGGACTAGTAATGCTAGATGATACAACAGTTCTTGAAAAAGCCCTTCAAATATTGAGAGAAACTGAAGAAAAAGTAACGCAAGAAGCGTAATATAAAATCCCGGTTGAATGCAACATTCAATTGGGATTTTTTGTTTAACCTGAAAATCACTTAAAATATAGAATTATGGAAGATAAATTGGTAACCTTAGCAATCCTCACTTATGCTAAAGCACAGATTTTAAAGAATGTACTTGAGAATGAAGGAATTGAAGCGTACATTCACAATGTGAATCTTATTCAACCTGTCATATCTTCTGGAGTAAGGCTAAGAATTAAAGAAAGCGACCTGCCTCATGCTTTGCAGATTATAGAAAGTTCTGCATGGCTTTCAGAAGATATAATCAAAGGTAAGGAGAGCAGCTCAGAAAGAAATAAAGAAAAAAGAAAAGTACTTATCCCGATAGACTTTTCAAACTATTCTCTTAAAGCCTGCCAATTTGGTTTTTCTTTTGCTAATGCTATTAATTCAGAAGTTGTGCTTCTACATGCTTATTTCAGTCCTATTTATGTGCCTACAATTCCTTATGGAACTGATAATTTCAATTTTCAGATCGAAAGAGAAGAATCTGTAAAAAGTATGATAGAAACAGTGCACAACGAGTTGAATAAACTTTCTGATACAATCAAAAAGAAAGTTGAGTCGGGAGAGTTTCCTAATATAAAATATACTTGCATTTTGCGTGATGGTATTCCCGAAGAAGAAATCTTACGATATGCTAAAGAATATAATCCTCAGATAATTATAATGGGAACAAGAGGGAGAAGCCAAAAAGATATAGACTTGATTGGTAGCGTTACAGCTGAAGTTATAGAAAGAAGCAAATCCTTTGTATATGCTATTCCAGAACATACACCACTAAAAACATTCAATGATATAAAAAAAGTAGCTTTTGTGACCAATTTTGACCAAAGGGATCTAATAGCTTTTGACTCCTTGATAAATGCTTTTAAATCGTTTCATTTTGCTGTTTCCTTCATTCATTTAAGTACAGATAACGATGCATGGAATGAAATAAAACTAGCAGGTATTAAAGATTACTTTCAAAAACAATACTCTAAATTGGAACTATATTATAATGTAGTGAAAGAAGATAACATACTGAACAATTTGGACAACTATGTAAAAGAAGAAAATATAGACGTGATTTGCATCACAAATTATAAACGAAACATATTTGCTAGATTGTTTAATCCTAGCATAGCAAGAAAAATGATATTTCATGCTAATACACCTATATTAGTAATAAAATAAAGAATCAAGAAGGGTAGCACAAGCAAATCACAATGTGTTACCCTTCAACATATTAATGTTCACTTAGGGATATTCAGTAAATGTCTCTAAAAAATAAGATGGCATATGAAGATGATAGGGCATGACCATTTCATATGCCATTCTTATTGTCATTTTTCCGTGCTTTCTCACATACTTCTATCCGACAGGACATGACGTTCCGGAAGAAGTCTGATGACCTCTTCTGATTCTGTGAGTAAAATCATATCATGCTGCTTTAGCTGTTTTGTTTCTGATTTTTTCTATCATCAGTATGGCATTTGCCGTATGTATTCCAAAGAAAATCCACAGTATTTCCGTCTTCCTGTTTCTGGCCTTTATCCTTGAGAGCGAGTAATGTTGCTTTTGAGTGCCGAA